>Ga0126373_10002147_pt1 | contig 14437 bp, 10 predicted proteins | sample PanSoiMetPlot_11_FD_92545 | JGI IMG/M metagenome (GOLD analysis project Ga0126373, IMG submission 92545) | Tropical forest soil microbial communities from Panama - MetaG Plot_11 | ecosystem: Environmental > Terrestrial > Soil > Tropical forest > Bulk soil | place: Panama | collected 2016-02-17 | reverse complement strand
GCCGCCGTAGGCGTCATACTGATCGGTCCTGACCGGCATGGTCAGCGATACTGCCTGCGCGGGAGGGCAGCGCTCTCCGTACGTGAACAGAAAAGTGGCCTCACGGTCGCTGCGCTCGAGTCGACCCGCGGCAACATTCCCCGCAAAAACGTTAAGGGCGACCTTTTGCATGGCGACGCTCCGCTCGCAGGTCGTCGAGAGTCGGCCGGCCCCTTCGGGGAGCCACGAAAAGGTCGAGCCCAACGGTCTGGAGCAATGCCGTCAGCTTGCGGACACCGATTTCATCGCAACGGCCGCTCTCGAGCGCAGACAGTGTCGCCCGACTCATGCCGAGCTCCCGCGCCAGGTCGGCTTGCGTACGGCGATGCTGGCGACGGGCGGCCCGGAAGACTGACCCGATTTCAGCGAGGTCCACGGGAGGCGAAAGCTATGCACCACATATGATGCATTTTAGCGTGTCCCAGGCGGTTTTGCATCACATATAATGCTCTTTGGGGCGGATTCTCCCGTGGGTTCCCGGCGCGCGGACCAGCGATCAGCTGTGGATGTAGCTCTCCAACTGCTGGATCGTCTGCTGCTGATCCTCGATGACGGCCTTCACGAGGTCACCGATCGAGATCATGCCGACGACGCGCCCGCCGTCCACTACGGGTAAATGGCGAATACGACGCTCGGTCATGAGCCGCATGCAGTCATGTACGGAGTTGTCGGGTGAGATGGTGATGACGGGCGAGGTCATGATCTGCCGGACGGGCGTCTCCGCGGAGGAGCGTCCGAGCAGCACCACTTTGCGGGCGTAGTCGCGCTCGGAGACGATGCCGGCAAGCTCGGTGCCGCGCATCACGAGAAGCGCGCCGACGTAGCGGTCGGCCATCATCCGGATCGCATCGAGCACCGGGGCCTCGGGCTCGATGCTGAAGAGGGCCCGACCCTTTTGATCGAGCAGTTGACGCACGAGAATCATGGTCTACCTCCGATAATTGCGGCCTGCGCCGCACCCGGTCGCAGACAGCCTAGCGCTTAGCGGGGGCAACTTCCACCGTCAAGGTGACGGTAGCGTTGACGTCGATCGTGCCGGCTTCGACGGGGGTGGCCGCTTTGCGTGCGGTCACCGCTGCCAGCTGGGCGAATACAGGGACAGGCCTCGATTCCGGACTCTCCTCGCCCACCGTCAATACCCGGGTCACGCGTAGGTCCAGTGCCGCAGCTAAGGCCTGGGCGTCACGCTGAGCGTTGAGCGCCGCCTCCCGCAGAGCCTCAGTCCTCGGGGCTTGCTCGTCGCGCAATGCGAAACGGATGTCCTGCACATTATTCGACCCCGCCTGCGTGGCGGCATCGATCACCGGACCGATTTTGCGCAGGTCATCCAGTCTGACCTGGACCACATTGCTGACGGTGTATCCCACCACGGTGGGGGTACCCCCATCCCGGGGATAATTGTAGGTGGGACTGACGGAGTATTCGGTCGTTGTGAGTTGGGCGCCGGCGCCTGCCGCGTGCTTCACCGCCGCGATCACCGCCGAGACGCGGCGGGCATTCTGGGCGGCGGCCTCCTGTGACTTCGGCGCCTGGGTCGTCACACCGATGTCGATGTAGACTCGATCTGGAGTCTCCGACACCTTTGCCTGGCCGGTGACCTGTATGGTGGCCGGGCGCGGCGGCGCGGCCGGCGGTAAACCGGGGGACGGCTGGGCAATCGCCCAGGAGGAAGCGGCAGTCAGCGCGATGGCGGCGAGCAGTTTCATGCGGTCATTCCACGCGGCAGGATCGTGAAGATTGGACGCAGCGTAGCTCTCCCGGGTTCCCTGCGCACGGCGTTGGAGACCGTGCTGGGTGAGCCAGTATCCCACGTCCGCATCATCGAGCATTCGCTTTATGCGCGGCTGCATCGCGCCATCGCCACCACCCGTCGGCGGCGCATATACCTGCGCGGCTGCGCTCAGGAGTTCTTCGACGATCCCTGGCTCATGTTGCATGAGTATTGTCACGTGCTGAAGCAGTGGGAACCGGGGGATCTCACCGTCGCCCGTTATCTTCTGGAGTCCCTGCGCCGCGGCTACTGGAACAACCGCTTCGAGGTCGAGGCGCGCGCCTTCGCCGACAGATATTTACCCGCGCTCCGTGCGGCTCTTCCCAACAGCGCCTCGCGCCGATAGAGCCGGCCGCGGTGAAGACCAACAGTGCGCCCAATGCCCTCATGTCAAGGCGCCGGCCCGTTCCGTGTGAGGAAAAAAGGCATGGGCGCGATGGCGCGGGTGCAGGCCGTGTCGAGGCCGGAAACCGTTGCCCGGCTGACGAACTGCGCCATCACGCTTTCCATGCAGGGCTCGGTGAGTTGGCCGTGCCCGAAGCCGGGCACCACCAGGCTCAGGCTGTGGGCAAAGCCGCGGGCGGCTTGCGCGGCGTAGCGCGGCGGCGTGATCGGGTCATTGCTGCCCGAGAGGAGCAGTGCCGGTACTTCCGCATGCAGCGGCTGGTGGAGGTCGGGATCCACCGGGCCGCGTGGCCAGACTTTGCAGATCGCCTCGAGTCCATCGAGTTGCGACGTACCGAGGAACGTCTTGGCGAGCTCAGCGCGGTCTTGCGCGCTGACGTGATAGAACGGAACGTCCTCGGCGCACACCACCGAATCATTCGTACCGTCCGCGATGGCGTTGCCGTACACGCGATCGATGAGAAGGAACTGCCCCGCAAGCGGAGCGAAGTTGCCGGACGCACTGGCGTCGTGCAGATCAAGGGGCAGGAGGGCCGCGAGCTCCGGCGTATAGCTCGCGAGGCGCAGCACCATCGCGAGATGGTAGGTGGTGAACTGCAGGCGATACGGCTCGCCGCTGGTCGGGTCGGTCAGGTCGACCCATACGGGGTGGCCGGCAAGCTGGTCGCGTACCTGCGCGTAGACTGCCGCCGGATCGCCGAAGTGCTCATGGCACGCCGGCTCCTGCACGCAGCGGGAGAAGATGCTCGACACAGCGGCTTGAGCATCGAGCGCGCTCGTGGCCCCGAGTGCGAGTTGCGGTGGCACTACGCCGTCGAGAATGACACTGCGGACTCTGTCAGGAAAATGGCGCACGTACTGCTGCGCGACAATCGTGCCGTACGACGATCCATAGAGATCGATCCGGTCATAGCCCAGCGCCGCGCGCACGCGGTCGAGATCCCGGACGGCGAGGCTCGTGGTGTAGAACCGCACGTCGGCGTGCACGCCCAACATCCTCAGGCACCTCTCGGTTGCAGCAACGATCTGCGCGGTCGTGCTCTGATAGAGGTCCTCTTCGCTCGAGTCGCAATCGAGGGCATTCGAGCTGCCGGTGCCGCGTTGATCGACGAGGACAATGTCGCGGTCACGGTGGATGCGCTCGAAGACAGGAGCGACGCTGCTGTAGAAATAGGCCGCGCCCATCCCCGGCCCGCCAGCCAGGATGAAGAGCGGATCGGCGCGCTTGTGCGTGCTGACGGCCGGCACCACCGCCACCGCCAACTCGATCCGCCGCCCGCGCGGCGCGGCGGGATTCTCCGGCACTGCCAACTGCCCGCACTGAGCCGCTACCAGCGCCAGATCGACGGCCTGATGCAACTCGCACGGCGAGAGGGACAGCCGGCCGACCTCTGCGGCCTGGCATGCCCCGGACCCGAGGAAGACTCCGGCCGGGGCAGCGGCGGACAGACAGAGAAGCAGCAGTGCGGTGCGCAGGCTCACTCGGGCGTAGAGGATAAGTCATCGGCGGAGGTGTCGACGCGGCCCTTGTTCAGGAGCCACCTGCCTCTACAATATTCAGCATGCGCTTTTCCCAACCCTTCGATGTGATCGTCATCGGCGGCGGCCACGCCGGCACGGAAGCCGCCCTCGCGGCGGCACGCATGGGCGCGCGCACGTTGCTTCTCACCCAGAGCATCGAGACCCTGGGGCAGATGAGCTGCAATCCCGCGGTCGGCGGCATCGGCAAAGGCCACCTCGTGCGCGAGATCGATGCGCTGGGCGGCGCCATGGCGCGCGCGACCGATCGTGCGGGCATTCAATTTCGGACGCTGAACGGCAGCAAGGGTCCCGCGGTGCGGGCGACCCGTGCCCAGGCGGATCGCCAGCTCTACAAGAGGGCCATCCGCTCGCTGCTGGAGACGGAGCCGTGCCTGTCGCTATTCCAGCAGGAAGCGGCGGACCTGCTGGTCGCGGGTGACACGGTGAAGGGAGTCGTGACTGTGACCGGCATGGTGTTCGAGGCACCGGCGGTGGTACTCACCGTGGGCACCTTCCTCGGCGGGCGGATTCACGTGGGACTCGATAATTACCAGGGCGGACGGGCCGGCGACCCGCCGTCGAACCGCCTAGCGAGCCGGCTGCGGGAGCTGCCGCTGCGCGTCGGCCGGCTCAAGACCGGCACGCCGCCGCGCTTGGACGGCCGGACGCTCGACTTCTCGGCCATGACTCGGCAGGCCAGCGATCATCCGCTGCCGGTCTTCTCGTTTCTTGGGCGAGCCGAAGAGCATCCAAAACAGATTGATTGTTTCATTACGCACACAACTGAGCGGACTCACGAGATCATCCGCGCCGCGCTGGACCGGTCCCCGATGTTCACCGGCGTCATCGAGGGTGTGGGTCCGAGGTACTGCCCCTCGGTCGAGGACAAGGTTTTCCGCTTTGCCGACAAGGCCTCGCATCAGATCTTCGTCGAGCCGGAAGGCCTCGACACGCACGAGATCTATCCGAACGGGATCTCCACCAGCTTGCCGTTCGACGTTCAGTACGAGCTCGTGCGCAGCATTCCGGGATTCGAGCAGGCGCACCTGACGAGACCGGGCTATGCGATCGAGTACGACTACTTCGATCCGCGGGGCCTGCATCCCTCCCTCGAGACGCGCGTCATCCACGGCCTCTTCTTCGCCGGGCAGATCAACGGGACCACGGGATACGAAGAGGCGGCGGCGCAGGGCATGGTCGCCGGCATCAACGCCGGGCTTGCCATCCGGCAACGCGAGGCATGGGTGCCGAAGCGCAGCGAGGCTTACCTGGGTGTACTCATCGACGACCTCGTGACGAGGGGTACCCGGGAGCCGTACCGGATGTTCACCAGCCGTGCGGAGCATCGTCTGCTGCTGCGGGAGGACAACGCCGACCTGCGCCTGACGCCACTGGGGCGTGAGCTCGGCCTCGTCGACGATGAGCGCTGGCGCCTGTTCGAGGCCAAGCGGCGCCTGTCGGAGGAGGAGACGGCGCGGCTGCAGAGCGTGCGCGTGCACCCCGACAAAATATCGGAGGACTGGTCGCGGCGAGTCCTCTCAGGCCCGCTGACCCGGGACGTAACGGCATTCGAGCTGCTGCGGCGCCCGGAAGTCAGCTACGAGACCCTGATCGACGTTGTAGGAAGTCCGGACTGGCTGCGCGCCCCGCCCGATGACCGTGTTCCCCCGCAGGTACGCGTGCAGGTCGAGGCGCAGGCGAAGTACGCCGGCTACATCGAGCGCCAGCGCGAGGAGATCGAGCGCCAGCGCCGCAACGAGGAGACGAAGCTGCCTGATGACATCGACTACAACCAGGTGGCAGGACTCTCACACGAAGTGCGCAGCCGCCTGGTGGAGTATCGCCCCGCCACGGTTGGGCAGGCCGGCCGGGTGCCGGGCGTGACGCCGGCTGCAGTCACGCTGCTGCTGGTCCACCTGAAGAAACGCAGCCTGGCGGCGGAGCGTACGCGGGTCGCATGACTAAATTGTCTGGAACAATTTTGGACGGCGACAGCCGGCCCGAAGGGCGAGGCGCAGGGACGGAGCCTCGCAATCCCTTTCTCAAGCAACTGGCTGCGTGCTGGGCACGCAGCGACTCGCTGGTCTGTGTGGGGCTCGATCCGGAGATCGAGCGCTTCCCCCAGCACTTCGCCGAGCGCCCCTCGCCGATCTTCCACTTCAACAAGGCCATCATCGACGCCACGGCGGACCTCGTCTGCGCTTACAAGCCGCAGTTCGCCCACTACGCGGCCTACGAGGCGGAAGACCAGCTAGAGCGCACCATCGACTACATTCACCGCACCTACCCCGGCGTGCCGGTCATTCTCGATTCCAAGCGGGGCGACATCGGCAACACCGCGGAGCGCTATGCGATCGAGGCCTTCGAGCGCTACGGCGCCGACGCCGTCACCGTCAACCCTTACCTCGGCGGCGACTCGCTCGAGCCATTCCTCCGGCGCGAGGACCGCGGCGTCGTGGTGCTCTGTCGCACCTCCAACCCGGGCGCGCGCGACCTGCAGGACCTGGTGGTCGGTGACGGCGGCCGGCGGCTCTACCACGTGGTGGCGGAGCTGGCCACGACTCGCTGGAACGCGCGCGGCAACTGCATGCTGGTGGTCGGCGCCACCTATCCCCGGGAGCTGGCCGAGATTCGCAGGATCATCGGCGAGATGCCGCTGCTGGTGCCCGGCGTCGGCGCCCAGGGAGGCGATGTGGCCCAGGTGGTGCGCAACGGGCAAACCGCCGCCGGGACCGGGCTCATGGTCAGCTCCGCGCGGGCGATTCTCTATGCGTCCTCCGGAGACGACTTCGCCTCCGCGGCCAGGGCCGCGGCACTCTCGCTGCGGGACCAGATCAATGTCCATCGCCTGCGGCGCGCGTAGCTGCCGTTACCCCGCGCGATCCACGTAATGCGCAGCGCTGCCCGAGCGCTCGTCGTTCTGTTGCTCGCGCTGGCGGCGCTCTGCGGCTGCTCGCGCTCGCCGAACAGGAGCCCACCAGGAGGCGGCGCCGCGCACGGCACTGCGATCCTGCTGCGCGGTCTCGGCTCGGAGCCTGATTCCCTCGATCCGCAGAAGGCACGCGCGGACGAAGCACAGCGGGTGCTGCGGGATGTGTGCGAAGGGCTCACCACGCTCGACAAGTCAGGCAGCGTGGCTCCCGGCATCGCCGAGAAATGGCAAGTCAGCCCCGACGGCAAGACCTACACCTTCTCATTGCGGCATGGCGCCAGATGGTCGCGCGGCCAGCCCGTGGTGGCCGCAGACTTCGTCGCCGGGCTGCGCCGGCTGGTCGATCCGCAGACCGCCTCGCAGTACGCTGAAGTCGTCGACGTCATCGAAAACGCCAGCGACATCGTCGCCGGTCGGAAACCTCCGGAGAGCCTCGGCGTTTCCGCCCCCGATCCTTACACCGTCATCGTGCGGCTGCGCAGCCCGGCGCCGTACCTGCCAGCGCTGCTCTCGCATCCCAGCACCTGCCCCGTGAACCCTGTCGCCCTCGTCAACGACAAGGATGCCTACGCTCACCCGGGCAACCTGCCGTCGGATGGACCGTTCGTCCTCTCCCAATGGGTCCACGGCTCATATATCTATCTGACGCGCAACCACGACTACTGGAATGACGCCGCGACACACCTCGACGGAGTGAAGTACCTGATCACCACCGACGAGAACGCGGAGTTGACGCTCTATCGTGCGGATCAGCTGGACATCACCGACGTTATTCCGCGAAGCCAGTTTGACTGGATCCGCTCGCATCTCGGCGATCAGCTGCACATTGCGCCGGAGCTGGCCGTCTATTTCTATGGCTTCAATCTGCAGCGCGCACCGTTCGCGGGCGACGCCAAGGTGCGCTGTGCGCTCGCGATGGTGATCGACCGCGAGAAACTCGCACAGCTCGTGCTGCGCTCCGGCGAGTTGCCGGCCTACGGCTGGGTGCCGCCAGGTGTGGCCGACTACACGCCGCAATCGCCGGACTACCGGTCGCTGTCCATGGCGCAGCGCATCGCTGCGGCACGCAGGTTGTACGCGCAGGCCGGCTACTCCGCGGCGAAACCCCTGCGCTTCGAGCTGCGCTACAACACGGAAGAGATACACGCGGAGCTCGCGGTAGCCATTGCCTCCATGTGGCAGCAGGCGCTCGGCGCGCAGGTGACCCTGCGGGCGGAGGAGTTCGGGTCATTGATGCAGGACATCGATCGCGGCGACGTGCAGATGTTCCGCTCCAGCTGGATCGGGGACTACAACGACGCCTACACCTTCGCCCAGTACTTCAAGAGCGACTTCGGCATCAACCTCACGCACTATCACAATCCGGCGTATGACGACCTGGTCAATCGCGCCGCCGCGGAGGTCGACACCGCGAAGCGGCGCGCGCTCCTGGAGCAGGCGGAGCGGCTCATGCTGAACGATCAGCCGCTGATCCCGATCTATTACTACGTGAGCAAGCATCTCGTAAAGCCGCGCGTCACGGGGTGGTACGGCAACATCATGAATGTCACGTACAGCAAGGATCTGGGGCTGCAGGGCAAGACGCCGTAGCGCTATCTCCTCGCTCGGCCGTGTCCACCGTGCTTGCGGCCGCCGGAGGCTCCTTTCTCCAAGTCCACGCGCGCGGCTCGCCGCTGCTTCTGGCGTTGGACATGCTCCTTCCATGCCGCCGTGCGATCGCGAATGAAATCGCTGACATCGGATGACGATGCGAACGTCGGGGCGGGCGTGTCCTCCGGGTAGTAACCTTGCTGATTGCGGAGGGGGAGCGCTGCCACCAGCGCGGCGTGGATCCGTTCCAGCTTTGTCGGTTTCGACGGGTTGGGATGCGCCGCGGACGAGACCGGTGGCAGCACGCCGCTCAACGGATCGTCCGTGCGCGGGTTGGCGAGGGAGACGGCATCTCCGAGTGAGGCGGCGGCGCGGTCCCGCGCCGTCAGGGGCTCCGTGCCCCAACGCTCCGCGATCGTTGCCAGCACAGACGTATGGTCGATGGGTCCGGATCCCCTGAAGACGCTGCCTGCCGCGATCAGCGGCGACACCAACACGGCCGGAACCCGCAAGCCGAAACGCGTGAAATCGAAACCGTACTCGCCCACAGTGCCATCGCCTGGGGGAGTCGCGTTCGCAGGCGGCGCGACATGATCGTAATTCCCGCCGTGCTCGTCGTAGGTGATGACGAGCAGAGTGGAATTCCACGCCTTGCCATTGCGCAGCGCGACGTAGATGTCGTGCAGGAATTGCTCCCCCTGCGAGACATCGTAATTGGGATGCTGGCTGTTGCCCGCGGCGTCCCAGCTCGGCTCCAGGAAGGTGTACGCCGGAAGGGTTCCGGCCGCAGCGCGCGTCTGGAAGTCGCGGAAGTGACCGAAATGGCTATCCGCCGCCGCCTTGGTGTCGGGGAAGTCCTGCCGCGTCAGTGGATCACTGTTGTACCCGTAGATCGCCCAATCGAGACCTTTGTCGGAAAGTCGGCCGAAGATGGTCGGACACGTATAAACCTTGGGAGTGTCGTCCAGATGACCCTGCGAGGTCGCCGCCGCCGCGAAGGCCCGGTTGGGCATGGTCATCGTGGGCACGGAGGCGAACCACCGGTCACAGACGGCGAAACCCCGCGCCAGCGCGCTGAGCACCGGCAGCAGCTGCGGCGTGTACATGCCCATGATCTGCGACGGCTGCGTGCCGGGAATCGTATCGCCGTAGTGCTTCGCCAGATCGGAAGCGATGGCGGCTTTGAAGTTGATGACGAATCCCATGTTGTCGGGAACGGCGCCGGCGGCAGGATCGTCAGTCGAGAAGAGCTGAAAGTTGGTATTGAGAAACCCCTCGCCCGGATCCGCCCCAGGCATGAGGTACGGATGCGGATCGGTCGGCTGGATGGCGTACACACCGACCCGGCGGCCGGTGTCATCAGGATTCCACTCCTCGCCCGTCAGGCCGTCGAATGGCTCTCCGGCGGCCGAGACGTTGCCGCTTTGCGAGTAGAGGTATCCCAGCATGTGATCGAAGGACCGGTTCTCCAGCATCACCTGCACGATGTGCTCGATCATTCCAAGCTTGTTCGACACGATGGCTCTCCTGGTTTCGGGCCCGACCTGGCCGCCGGAGCGAGCTTACGTCGAGGAAGTGACGGCCGCATAACGGTCGGTCGCTTGCGACAGTTCACATCTCCGTCACCGTCGAATGCTCCCCGCTCGGCGCACGGGCTCGCCGCCCGAACACCACCAGCAGCGGGATCACCGCCAGCGTGGCGATCATCAGAAACTTGTAGTCGTCGATGTAAGCGATGACCTGCGCCTGCCGGGTGATCAGCGCATCGAGCGCGGCGCGCCCGGAGGCGGTGAGCGGGTTCATACTCTGCGCGACGGCCGGGTTGCCGAACTGCCGGTTCACGGCGGTGGCGTACTGGGCGATATCCGCGTGGTTGGCCTGAGTCGCGCGCGCGAGCAGCGCACCGACGATCGAGATGCCGATGCTGGAGCCGACGTTGCGCGCCAGGTTGTAGAAGCCGGCGCCCTCGGGACGAATGCCTGGTGATAGCGTCTGCAGCGAGACCACGCTGAGGGGAGTGAAAAGGAAACCCAGCCCCACTCCCTGGATCACCCCTACCCAGATCACCGTCCAGCTCGACACGTCCGGCGTCCACCCGGTCATGAGATAGAAAGTCCACGCCGAGAGTCCGAGCCCGAAGCCGAGCAGCAGCCGCGTGTCGGCCCGTCCCATCAGCTTGCCGACCATCATCATCGCGCCCATGGTGCCGATGCCGCGCGGGCCCATGACGAAACCCGCCGTGATGACCGGATAGTTCATGAGGTCCTGCAGATAAGGCGGCTGCAGGGCGAGCGAGGCGTAGAACGTCAGGCCGACGATCGCGACGAAGATCACGCCGGCGGTGAAGTTGCGGTCGCGAAAGAGCGCCGGACGCAGGAACGGCTCGCGCGCGGTGAAGATGTGGACCAGGAAGACATAGAACGCCGACCCGGCCACGATCGCCTCCGCGACGATCTCCTTCGAGCCGAACCAGTCGAGCTCCTGGCCGCGATCGAGCATGACCTGCAGGGCCCCGATCGCGATGCCCAGGCTCGCGAAGCCGGCCCAATCCAGGCGCGCCGAGCGGCGCGGCGCCCGCGGCAGGAACATCGTCATGCCGACGAGGGCCAACACGCCTATCGGCAGGTTGATGTAGAACACGTAGCGCCAGCTGTAGTCCTCCGTCAGCCAGCCGCCGAGCACCGGCCCGAGGATCGGCGCCGCCATCACCGCCATGCCCCAGGCCGCCATCGCCGAGCCGTGGCGCTGCGGCGGATTGATGTTGAGCAGCACGGTCTGTGAGAGCGGCACCAGCGCGGCACCGAAGAGGCCCTGCAACCAGCGGAAGAGCACGATCTCGGTCACCGACTGCGCCATGCCGCAGAGCATCGAGGCGATGGTGAATCCGACCACGGACACGATGAAGAGGCGCTTCAGACCGAGCCGCGCCGTCAGGAATCCGGTGAGCGGCGTCGCGATCGCCGCAGCCACGATGTAGGAGGTCAGAACCCAGTTGATCTCGTCCTGGCTCGCCGCAAGGCTCCCCTCCATGTGCGGGAGCGCCACGTTCGCGATCGTAGTATCCAACGACTGCATGAGCGTCGCCAGCATCACACAGAGCGTGATGCCACCGCGATGGGGGGTGCTGGGGTTCAGCTCCTCGGCCACTGCCGTCCCTCTTCAGAGAATGGACCAGCCGCGTGCGTGACCGGTATGAATCCTGACCTCCACGCTCATGCCGGCGCGCAGCGGCGGCATGTTCCGGTCGCTCGTGTTGACGGCTACACGCACGGGGATGCGCTGCACCACCTTCACCCAGTTGCCGCTGGTGTTCTGTGCCGGCAGCAGCGAGAACTGCTGCGCGGCGGCCGGACTGATGCTCTCGACCTTGCCATGCCACTTCTCACCCGGATAGGTATCCACCGTCACCGTGACAGCCTGTCCCGGACGCACGTACGTCAGCTCCGTCTCCTTCGGGTCCGCATGCACCCACACGTGATCGGTGTCGACCAGGTAGAACGCGGTGATGGAGGCCGCAAGATAACGGCCCGGCTGGATGGACGGCACACTGGTCACGATGCCGTCGAACGCCGCCCGGACGACGGTGTGGGCCAGCTCGCGGGCCACCTCGTCGCGAGCGGCCACGGCCATCAGATATTGCGGGTACTGCTCGACCGTGCCGCTCGGATGGTCATTCAGGTTCGCCGCGATGCCGGCGAGCTGCTGGTTGAGGGACGCCAACGCCTGTTGGGAGCTCTCGAGGTTGCGGTGCGCGGTGTCGTATCCCGTGCTGGAAACGATGTGCACGTGGGCGAGGTTCTGTGCGCGCCGGAACAGCACCTGGCTATAGCCCAGGTCATACTTCGCCTGGGCGATCCGCGCCTGCATGTCCCGATATCTCGCCTGCTGCGCCAGCAGGGTGTCGCGCACGGAGTCGAGCTGCGCGTTGGCACGATCCAGGGCATAGCGGTACTGACGGTCGCGCAGGGTGTAGAGGATCTGGCCGCGCTTGACCGACTGGTTTTCCGTGACGTCTACCTGCGCCACTATGCCCGACACGTCGGTCGAGACCCCGACGGTGTTGGCTTCCACGTACGCGTCATCGGTCGAGATCGTTCCGCCACCCAGGGCATAGATGATGAAGGCAATGATCAATGCCAGCGGCAATAATAGAAACAACACAACCCGCAGCCGTCGCTGCGCAGCTGACGGCGCCGGGTGTACCGGCCCCGGAGTGGGAGACGGCGCGTGGACCACGGGGCCGGGGCGCGCGGCAGCCGCGGCGGCGGCCGGTCCCAGTGCGTTCTGCGCGAGCAGCGCCGCGAAGTGCTCATCGTCGATGACGTTCATGCAGACCAACAGGCTGCAGCGGATGTGATCGCTCAAATAAGCGCCGCTCGGCCCCGACCACCAGCGCCCGATCGCGCTCTGGCGCCGATGCCCGACCACCACCAGATCCGCTTTCACCTGCTCGGCGTAGGCCCCGATCTCCCGCGCCGGCTCCCCGATGACGAGCTTGCCGGCGGCCTGGAAGCCCAGCGCCGTCAGCCGCTCCATGCCTTCCTGCAGCACGCGCTCATACTCGACGCGCTGCTGCGCCACACCTCCGCCACCAACGCCCTCGCCGAGCTTCGTGCCCGCCGCCTCCCGGATGACGGAGAGCACGAACACCTGTGCACCGTACCGACGCGCCAACAGCGCCCCCTCGCGCAGCGCGGCGCGGCCCTCGATGGAGCCGTCGTAGGCGAGGAGAATTCGCTGGTACACCGTTATGCCTTTCTTGTATGCGCTGGTGCAGGCGTGAACGCGGTGCCAGGCACAGGGATGTGCCACGCCGCCTTCATACTATCGTCATTTGCCGATGCAGAAGCTGCCGAAGATCTTACCGAGCAGGTCCTCGCTGGTGAATTCGCCCGTAATCTCGTTGAGCGCCTGCTGCGCGCCGCGCAGCTCCTCGGCGACCAGCTCCCCGGCACGGCTGTCCCGAAGCCGGCGCTCCGCCTCGGCAACCTGGCGCCGGGCGCGGTCGAGCGCGTCGAGATGCCGCTGCCGAGCGGAGACGGCGCCGGCCTCCACGGTCTGGTATCCCATGCAGGCCTTCAGGTGCGCACGCAACGTGTCCAGCCCGTCGCCCGTGAGGGCGGACAGCGCGACCCGGGGCGGACCCGCGATGGTGTCGGCAACCGGGATACCCGTGGCCAGGTCGCATTTGTTGAGCACCAACGTCACGGGCACGTCGACCGGCAGTCGCGCCTTTTCCTCGGAGTAGGCGGCCGCCCCGGGATCGTCGGCGGCGTCGATCACGAAGAGCACTCGGTCCGCGCGCCGCATCTCGGCGTGCGCCCGCCGGATCCCTTCCGCTTCGACTACGTCGGCATCCTCACGGAGGCCGGCCGTGTCGAGGATGTGCAGGGGCATGCCGTCGATGTCGATGCGCTCGCGGACGATATCGCGGGTGGTCCCCGGGATGGGTGTCACAATGGCCGCGTCATAGCCGGCCAGCCGGTTGAGCAGACTCGACTTGCCCGCATTGGGCCGGCCGGCGATCACGACCATCATCCCCTCGCGCAGCAGCCGGCCCTGCCGCGCGCTCTGTTCCACCGCATCGAAGTGGTAGTGCACGGCCTGGAAGCGCTCCTCGAGCTCCCGATCGGCCAGAAAGTCGATCTCCTCTTCGGGGAAGTCGATGGCCGCCTCGACGTAGGTCCGCAGGTCGATCACCGCCTCGGTGAGCCCACGCACCATCGCCGAGAACTCCCCTTGGAGCGAGCGCATGGCCGCACGCGCCGCCGCGCGCGAGCCGGCATCGATCAGGTCGGCAATCGCCTCCGCCTGCGCCAGGTCCAGCTTGTTGTTGAGGAAGGCGCGCTGGGTGAACTCTCCCGGAAGCGCGCGGCGGGCGCCGAGCTCTGCCACCCGGCTCACCAACGACTCGAGCACCAGCGGACCGCCATGCCCGTGCAACTCGAGGACGTGCTCGCCCGTATAGGAATGCGGTCCGGGGAAGAAGAGCGCGAGGCCCGCGTCGATCGGCTCCTGCGCGGCGTCGAGGAAGCGGGCGAATTCAGCTCGGCGCGGCAGCGGCAGCTCGCCGAGCAGCACGGCGGCGATCTCGGGTACCCGCGGTCCCGAAACCCGTACGATCCCTATCCCGCCTCTTCCCGGCGGGGTGGCCGCCGCCACGATGGTATCGGTGCGGC
>Ga0126373_10002146_pt1 | contig 14438 bp, 9 predicted proteins | sample PanSoiMetPlot_11_FD_92545 | JGI IMG/M metagenome (GOLD analysis project Ga0126373, IMG submission 92545) | Tropical forest soil microbial communities from Panama - MetaG Plot_11 | ecosystem: Environmental > Terrestrial > Soil > Tropical forest > Bulk soil | place: Panama | collected 2016-02-17 | reverse complement strand
GTGAAGGTGGGGTGGGAGGTCAAATAGACATCCCTTACTTTGCGGTAGTGGCGATGCCGAGTTGAATCCAAGGCGAGGGATTGCGTGTCTTCGCAGCGACCTGCTGGAGCGTCGATGCGTAGGCAGGGTCGAGCCATGTAACCAGGCCGAGGAGATTGACTGAGGCTGCTCTGTCCCAGGCTCCTGAGTAGCCTTTTTCGCCGGCTTTGTCGCGTGCGGCGTCGAAAGCAACGGTGGAGTGGACGAACTCTTCGTGCGTCTTCTCTCCCTTGGCGTAAGGGATGAGCCAACTGACAGCTATTTCGACTGAAGGTTTTCCTGTGGCAGCGGTGTGGAACCAGTCCTCGCCGTGGGCCTTTGCTGCAATGGCAGCGGTAACGAGCGGTTCGAGGTCGTAGGTGACGTAATGGAGCGCGTCGCGCTTGTAGAAGTCCTGAACGGAACCGTCGTCGCGGATGTTCTGCTTGACCTGAGCCCGGAAGGCTACGGCGGCACGGTGGATGAGAGAGGCATCCCCGGAGATGTAGGCTCCGAGGGTCAGCAGCTTGATGCGATGGCTGTTCCAGTTAGCGTTGTCCTTTGTGGCGTTGTGGTCTTCCCAGTCGAGATAACGCTCGGACATTTCCCGGAAGAACGCTAGGGCTTGCGCATTGACGGTGGGCGGCAGATCGGCTCGGGTGAGGTCGAGAGAAATAATGACTGGATCGAAGCGTGTCTCGTCTATGGGATTGAGGCTGATCTTATAGGTGCTGCACCAGGCGGCGAGGTAGCGACTTTCGGCATCGAGATACTTTTTCTCTCCAGTGAAGCGGTAGGCGAAGGCGAAGCTCTGCATGTAGTCGAAGTCACGCTCGGCCTCGATGCTCTGGTCACGGATTCCTTGATGAGGCAGGGTGCCTTCCGTGTGTAGACGCGGCATGGGGCTGGGAGCCTGAGCGATATGCGCGTCGGCCTCCTTGATGAACTGTCGCGCCAAGGGTGATTCGCGCTGCGCTCGCAGCGCAGAGATCATCGCCGGGGAGAAGAGTGCGAATGCCTGGGGCGCACTTTGCGCTCTCGAAGACTCAGCGACGGCAATGAGAAGGGTTGCGACGAGGAGAAGTCTGCTTGAGGCCCGAGAATTCATTCGCCTATTTTAGTGTCGATGGGGATTGCAATCGAGGTTTATGAATTTGCTGGGGATCATGTACAGTGGCACGTACCGTAGAGCGTCAACGATAACGCCGCGAAGTTGAGGAGGAGTGTTGAAGGAAAGACGATTCATTCTGGCGCTGGATCAGGGGACGACGAGTTCGCGGGCGATGGTGGTGGATGAGACGGGCGCGGTGGTTTCGATCGCGCAACATGCGTTCAAGCAGATCTTCCCCGAGCCGGGTTGGGTGGAACATTCGCCTGCGGAGATCTGGTCGTCGCAGAGCGGCGTTGCGACAGAGGCTCTGGCCAAAGCCGATCTAACGGAGAAAGACATCGCCGCAATCGGGATTACGAACCAGCGCGAGACTACGGTAGTGTGGGACCGCGAGACGGGCGAGCCCGTTTACAACGCGATTGTCTGGCAGGACCGGCGAACGGCGGAGTTCTGCGATGCTCTGCGGAGCAGCGATGGCGCTGCGATTCAGGCGAAGACAGGACTGATTCCGGATGCGTACTTCTCTGGAAGCAAGGTGAACTGGATTCTGAAGAACGTGGACGGTGCGCGTGCGAAGGCTGACGCGGGAAAGCTTGCTTTCGGCACGGTGGATAGCTGGCTGATCTGGAAGCTTACGCATGGCGCGCGGCACGTGACGGATGTGACGAATGCTTCGCGGACGATGCTGTTCAACATCCACACGATGAAATGGGATGAGGAACTGCTGCGACTGATGGGAGTGCCGCGGTCGATGCTGCCAGAGGTTGTGGCTTCGAGCGGCGAGTGCGGCACGACGACGGGGTTGATCGCGGGCGTTCCGATTGCGGGGATCGCGGGCGATCAGCAGGCGGCGTTGTTCGGTCAGATGTGTACTTCAGCTGGGATGGCGAAGTGCACCTATGGGACAGGCGCCTTCATGCTGCTGAACACAGGCACTAAGCCGATGGCCTCGAAGAATCGGTTGCTGACGACGATTGCGTGGAAGGTTGGCGGTACTGTCGAGTATGCCCTTGAAGGCAGCATGCTGATGGCGGGCGCAGTGGTGCAGTGGCTGCGTGATGAGTTGCAGATGATTCGCACGTCAGCTGAGATTGAGGAACTGGCGGCCACGGTTGAGAGTTCGAATGGAGTGGTGTTAGTTCCTGCGTTTGCGGGACTCGGGGCTCCTCATTGGGACCAGTATGCGCGGGGAGCGCTGGTGGGGATGACTCGCGGTACGACGCGGGCGCATATTGCCCGCGCGGCACTTGAAGGAATCGCATTGCAAGCGACCGATGTTCTTGAGGCGATGCAGGCGGACTCGGGCGTCCCGCTGGCGCAGTTGCGCGTGGATGGCGGCGCCGCGGCGAATAATCTGCTTATGCAGATTCAGTCGGATGTGCTCGGAATCGAGGTGGTGCGTCCGAAGAACGCTGAGTCGACGGCGTTGGGTGCGGCGTATCTTGCTGGTCTTGCGGTTGGGTACTGGACAGACAAGGAGACGATTGCGCGGCAGTGGCAAGTGGATCGCGTGTTCAAGCCTGAGATGAGCCAGAAGATGCGCACTGCGGTCCGGGGGCGTTGGCAGCGGGCGCTGGGGCGTGCAGAGGGTTGGGCTCGCGAAGGGGAGACGCAGGCGTGACACAACGCGAGAAGATGCTGCGACGGCTGCGAGAGCAGTCGGTGCCCTGGGATGTTGTAGTGATTGGCGGTGGAGCGACCGGGTTGGGAGCGGCAGTTGAGGCTGCGTCGCGCGGGTTTCGCACGGTGCTGATCGAGCGCGCAGACTTCGCCAAAGGAACATCGAGCAGAAGCACAAAGCTGGTGCATGGCGGAGTGCGGTATCTGGAGCAGATGAATGTGATGCTTGTGCTCGATGCGCTGCGCGAGCGCGGGCATATGCTGAGGAACGCTCCTCACCTTGTGCACGATCTTTCATTTGTAGTTCCGGTGTTTGGGTACTTCGGACTTCCCTACTACGGGTTTGGGTTGAAGGTATATGAGTTGCTCTCGGGGAAACTGTCGCTTGGAGCTTCGCATCTTCTCTCGCGCGAGAAGACGCTGGAGATGCTTCCGGGTGTCGCCGGCGAGGGGTTGAAGGGCGGCGTTCTCTATCACGATGGGCAGTTCGATGATGCGCGGTACGCGATCTCGCTACTGCGAACGTTAGAGGAACTGGGTGGGACGGCATTGAATTACGTTGCAGTCACTGGCTTGGTCACGCATGGCGGTAAGGTCGCAGGCGTGAAAGCACGCGATGTTGAGAGCGGCGATGAATTTGAGATTGCGGCGAAGTCGGTGGTGAACGCAACTGGCGTCTTCACCGAAGAGATTTTGACGATGGGGGGTGAGGCGAAGGGCTCGTTGCTTTCGGTGAGCCAGGGTTCGCATTTCGTTCTGCCGTCGTCGTGGTTGCCAAGCGGGAAGGCGATGATGATTCCGCGGACATCGGATGGGCGCGTATTATTTGCGATTCCGTGGCACGGCGCGGTGGTTGTAGGGACTACAGATGAGGCGGTGGATCGGGCTTCAGTTGAACCGCATGCGCTGGAAAAAGAGAGGAAGTTTTTGCTGGAGCACATTGCGAAATACTTCGGGCGGCGGCCTTCGAGCGGAGAGATTCTGAGCATGTGGTCGGGCTTGCGGCCTCTGGTGAAGCACGGCGGAGGTGCGACGTCGAAGCTTTCGCGCGACCATACTGTGCTGGTCTCAAAGACGGGCCTTGTGACGGTTACAGGGGGCAAGTGGACGACATATCGACGCATGGGTGAAGACGCGGTGAATCGCGCTGCACAAGTTGCAGGGCTGCCCAAGGTGGCTTCGCGGACGTTGGAGTTGAAGCTGCACGGATGGTCGGACTCGACTGCTGCGGTCTCGGAGCATGAGCGTGTTTATGGCAGCGATCTGTCGCTGATTCAGAAGTTGTCGCACGATGATCCTTCGCTTGAGACGCTGCTTCATCCCCGGCTTCCCTATCGGATGCGTGAGGTGGCTTGGGCCGTTAGACAGGAGATGGCGCGGACGGTTGAGGACGTGCTGGCGCGGCGGACGCGGGCGCTGTTTCTGGATGCTCGAGCGGCGATTGAAGCTGCGCCTGCGGTCGCGGATTTGATGGCGAAGGAACTTGGGCGTGATGCGGGGTGGAAGGCTCGGGAGCTTGAGGATTTTTACGCAGTTGCACGGGGCTATCTCTACGAGGATGAGTGAGGTCTATGGTTGATTGGTCTGCTGTGGTTGGTGAGTTCCTTGGGACATTTGTGCTGATTGTGCTGGGCAACGGCGTTGTTGCTGGAGCGTTGCTGAAGCGGTCGAAGGCGGAGAACGCCGGGTGGATCTCGATTACGGCGGGCTGGGCCATTGCCGTGTTTGCCGGTGTTGCGGTCAGCGCGGCATTGGGTGATAAGGACGGGCACCTGAATCCGGCGTTCACTGTGGCTTCGGTGATGATGACGGGGAATGCGATGCGGTTGTACACGTACATTCCGGCGCAGATTCTGGGCGCCTTTTGTGGCGCGGCGGTGGTTTGGCTGCACTACCGGCCGCATTGGGTCCTCACTGAGGACAAGGGCGCGAAGTTTGCCTGCTTTGCCACTGCTCCTGCGGTGTATGCGCCAGTCTGGAATTTTCTAAGCGAGGTCCTGGGGACCTTTGTGCTAGTGCTTGTGGCAACGGCGCTGTTCTCGAAGCGCATCGCTCCGGCGGGAGTAGCCCCGGGACTGGGGCCTGTGCTGGTGGGCGCGCTAGTCTGGGGAATCGGGTTGTCGCTGGGTGGGACGACCGGATATGCGATCAATCCCGCGCGCGACCTTGGGCCTCGGCTGGCGCATTCGCTGCTTCCCATAGCGGGCAAGGGAGACTCGGGTTGGCAGTATGCCTGGGTCCCGGTTCTTGGGCCAGTGGCTGGCGCGGCGCTGGCGGTTGCCGTGATTCGCGGGTTCAACGTGATCTGAGCCCCGCAGTGTGCTAATCGATTGCTGTCAGTTTCAGGCGTTTGCTTCTGCGGCCTCTACGGTGGGAAAGACTTTGAGCACGCTGTCGACCTTCGTCATTTGGATGAGGGCATTGATGCGGTCGTTTACGCCAGCGAGGAAGAACTTGCGGTTGCTTCCCTGGGCGCTCACGTAGTAGTTCATGACAACACCGAGGCCGGCCGAGTCCATGAAGGGAACGCCGCTGAGGTCCATGATGAGGCAATTGGGCTTAATGGCGCGCAGGTCGTTCTGGAAGGTGAAGATGTTGGCGAGGGTGAGTGGACCGGAGAGGCTGAGGACCACAGTTCCCTCTTTTGCGCCGTTTGCGGTCGTGTAGGTAAGTGGCTGATCGGGCATAGGGTGGAGTATAGAAGGTGGAGTTGTTAAACGGGCGTAAATTATTGCCCCGGAATCGTGCTCTAGCGGGCCGATTCGGCGCGCATCTGGCGATCAGGCAACTAGATAGGGAGACCCAGTCTAGCGCTGAGGCGAATTCTTCGCATCTGGGAAGTCCGGGTTGTGTTGCTACTCCTGAACTACGGCCTTCACGAGATTGCGTGGGTTATCCACGTCGATCTGGCGTCCGATGGCCATGAAATAGGCGAGGAGTTGCAGAGGGACGACCTCATAGAGCGGTGCGATATATTCAGGCGCCTGCGGAACGGAGATCGTGTACGTGCTGTATTGCGCGATTTCGGTATCGCCCTCGCTGACGATGGAGACGATCTCGGGCTTCTGCTTTTGCAGGTCGCGGAGGAGGTTGACCGTCTTTTCGTAACGCAGGATGGAGTCGGGCGCGTGGGGGTCGCGAGTGGCGAGGACGATGAGGGCGGTGTGCGGATTCACGAGCGCGTTGGGCCCGTGCTTGAGTTCGCCGGTGGGATAACCCTCAGCCTGAATGTAGGCGGATTCCTTGAGCTTGAGGGCGCCTTCGCGGGCGATTGGATAGTGAACGCCTCGCCCGAGGAAGAGAAAAGATTCGGCGTGCTGGAGTGTGCTCGCGAGGTCAGCGACTTGCTTTTCCCAACGTGGGAGGGCAGCGGCGAGAGCGTCGGGAACCTTGTAGAGTTCAGCGAGGTGCGACTCGACGACCGCGCGAGTCATGCGGCCGCGGATGCGCGCGGTGTAGAGGGCGAGCAGCGAGAGAACGAGAAGTTGGCTGGTGAAGCTCTTGGTGGCGGGGACTGCTCGCTCGGCTCCGGCCATGGTTGGGAGCGAACTGGAAGCCATGCGGGCCATGCTGGATTCGGGCTTGTTGGTGATGGCGATGGTGGAGGAGCCACGCGCGGTGGCTTCGCGGAGGGCCTCGGTGGTGTCGGCGGTCTCGCCCGACTGCGAGATGACGAGGAAGCACGGATTGTGGAGGGTCTGGGTTGAGCGGTAGATGTACTCGCTGGCGTATTCGACGTCGACGGCGATTCCGGCGAGGTCTTCGAAGAGGATCTCACCGACTAGACCTGCATGACGGCTGGAACCGGAGGCGGATATGAGGATGCTCTCGCGACCGACGAGGGCCTGTTGCGCGGCAAGGAAGATCTCTTCGCGAAGACTCCTGCCGTCAGCGTAGGCTGCCAGGGTGTCAGTGATGGCCTGGGGCTGCTCGTAGATTTCGCGGAGCATGGCGTGGGGGAAGGTGCGAGTCGTCATGATTTGCCTGTCTATACCTCTAGACCAGTTTAGCCCGGAGAATTTCTTTTTATCTCACTCGTTTGATCAAAAGCCGAACAGGAGGTAACTCCTCTTAGTTGCCTGCGGCTTTTGTGAGGTCCTTGTTTTTACCCATGCTGATGAGGTTGGCCATGATGCGGAAGGAGCCTGGGACTCCTTCGGGCATCTGGCGGTAGAAGGCGTAGGAGAGATAGACGTAGGATCCCTTGCCGTAGCGGGCGTATAAGAGTCCGCCTTTCTGGGGGTCCTGATCGACGTCGTGCATCTCCGTGAGTGCAACGTAGTGCGGGTCCCACTGTCGCATGAAGCCGTGGCCGCGCTCTTCCACCCAGTCACTGAAATCGGAGGTGGTGATTTTGTTGGGCCAGTTCAGGACAGGATCATTGGGAAGAAGAAGTTGAACCTTTTCGTTCTCTTCCACGACCTTCTCAGGGTCTCCGGAGAGAGTGAGTGGATAGGGACCGTAGTTGCGGTCGTACTCCTGGGTTTGGTACTGGACGATGACGGTGCCGCCGTTGTGGGCGTATTCGAGGAGACGGTTGTTGAAGGTCTTGAGTTCGGGCCGAGCGGCGTAGGCGCGGATGCCAAGCACGATAGCGTCGTACTGGGAGAGATCGCGGGTGGCGATGTCTTCTGACGAAAGCATCGTCGGGTGAATGCCGAGGTACTCGAGTGACATTGCGACGTCATCGCCGGTACCCATGATGTAGCCAACTTTGAGGCCGGGCGCTGTCTTAACATCAACACCGGTTGTTCGGTAGGTTGCTGCGCGGTAGTACGGGTACGGGCGGATGCCAGGGTAACCGACGGTTTCAAAGCCCTCGGTGTATTTCTGGCCGTCGTATTCAGCGACAGCAGTGATGGTGTAGGGCTTCGCCTCAACAGTGGCGGGCTGAACGTGGAAGGAGAGGTTCTGGTCTTCGCCTTCACGCATCGTGGAAAAGTCTGACGACGCGGGAGTGGAGGTCCAGCCCTTGGGGAGATCGAGGCGGACTACACCTTTGGCAGGCCCCTTTACGCTGCTGTGGAGCTTTACGTGGAGGTCGAGGCCGCCGTCGTTGAGCGGCACGATACCTGCCTGCGGCGTAACTGTAAGGGAAACCGGCGGAACGATGAGAAGTGGCTGAAGGACAGGGCCAATTCCGTTGACGTGGTTGACGGTCTGGACGATGCCGTCGACGGTGATGGTGACGTCGTGGTAGCTGACGGTCGCCCGGGCGAGCAGAGGATACGGGCGTGTGGGAAGGTTGAGGTAGCGCGGATCATTGATGTCGTAGTACGACTGCTCAAGGTTGGGACGACTGAAGTAGGGCTTGGTGACCTCCGCGGCTTTGGAGATGGTGACGTCGAAGGACTCGTCTTTTGTAGTTCCGCACGGAAAGTTGCCGGTGACGGGCTCTTTGGGCGTGATGTTAAAGCCGGTGCCAGCCTGCGAGATAACCTGCACGTCGGTCAGCGAGACAGGCTCTGCGCCCTCGTTTGAGACGTGAACGGCAACGCTGAGAGACTGGCCAGGTATAACGGTCTGCGAGGTGGCAACCTGCAGGGAGAAGTCACCGAAGGGGCTCGAGCGAATGGGGCTTGCGCCGGGGCCATCGGCTGCATTGGCGAGCATCGAGATGCCGAGAGACTGCTGCAGCGCAAGGTTGAACTGCCGCTGCTTGATGCCGAGTTCGTGCGCCATGTTGTACCGGGCTTCGGCAGGGAGCTTGCTCTTGGCTAATTCGTCGAGGAGCGCGTTGGTCTGGGCGAGGCCCTCCGCGAGAGTCGGCGCGATGGCAGAGGGCTTGGTGGCGTCGAAGTTCTTGATGGCGGTCTCGACGGTTGCGTTGAGGGCGTTGAGCTTCTCACGCCATGGGCCTTGCTCGCTCTCGGGGGCGTAGGAGGCGATTCCGGCGAGCGTGATGTCGATGCCGTCAAAGAAGGATTTCTCGTGCTCAGCAGCTTTGATGCGCGAGGCGTAGAGGTGATAGGGAGTTGAGGTTGGACGCGGTACCGGTGTAGCGATGCCTCCGTTCTGCGACTTCTGGTTATTCAGGCCCTGGCGAGCGATCTGCGTGTACGTAGCGGCGAGGAGTGGGTTGTAATCACCCGAGGCGATCTCGACTGTGGTTGGGGGAACGCCTTCGATCCACGTATCGGTGACGTAGTTTTTGAACTTCACCGGAAAGTAGTGGCCGGTTGCGTAGTCATAGATTCCCTCTTTGGTCACGCGGGCGAAGGGCACACGGCCGTAGACCTTGAGCGGTGACCAGGGGAGCAGGCCGGCTTTGATCTGGTCGGGGAAGACGTTGGGGTCTCCAGCCATCTTGTAGACCATCTGCGCGGTGTATCCGGCGACCTGGTGGTGGCCATGGCCGTCCGAGACGTTGCCAATGAACACAGAAGTGACAACGAGCGGGCGCTGCATGCGGATCACGCGGACGGCATCGTAGAGGACGCGCTGCTCGCCCCATGTCTTGAGGGCTTCCTCAATCGTCTTCGAGAAGCCGAAGTCGGCGACGCGGGTCCAGTACTGATGGATACCGTAGTAGTTGCCGGCGGCAAGGAGTTCCTGAGTGCGAAGTGTACCCAGCTGGTCCCAGTAGTCGGAGGTCATGACGTTCTGGCCGCCCTCACCGCGGTTGAGAGTGAGGAGTGTGGCATCAACGCCCTGGCCGCGAGACTCGTAAGTGAGCATGCCGCCGTCTTCGTCGTCGGGGTGCGCCGTGACCATGGCGAGCGAGGCGCGAGTATGCAACTTCTTCAGTGATTGCGCGAGCGCTGCGGAGCCCTGATCGATGGCCAGCGGGCGGGCGTACGCCGATTGAAAGGCGGGAGTGGGCGACTGCTGCGCGAAAGAGACAGGGCTCAAGAGAGAGAGCAGCAGAAGGCTGGTGGCAGCAGAGCCGGCAGAGATACGGGAGAGATCAGTTCTCATTCGCGGAAAGCTCCTGGAGAGTTGCGGCGTCGATTCTTTGAATATCAATGGGGATATCATGATGCTTGAAACTTTGTAAAGTTTATTTAGATATTTAGGGTATGATCGTGTCGGACTGATACGGCAGAGACGAATGCGACTCCAGATCCCCTCATCTAAACAGTATCTCTCAGACGCGGAGGCGCAGCCATCCCGGCCTGCCCATCTGAGGCAGGTGAATGCGCGGGGTCTCCTCCGTTTGCTGCGTGAACACAACCCCTGTTCGAAAGCAGACCTGGTGCGTCTTTCGGGTTTGAGTGCCCCGACGGTCTCGAGCGCGGTGTCGCATCTGGAGTCGCTGGGGCTGATTGAAAACCTTGGCGAGGGAGAGTCGAGCGGAGGGCGGCCGCCGGGGTTGCTGCGCTTCCATGCCAGCCACGGCTCTGTAGCGGGTGTGGACATCGGCGGAACGCGGCTTCGCATGATGCTGGCTGATCTGAACGGCAGGGTGATTACCCAGTGGTCAACACAGTTCAGCGAGAAGCAGCGCACGCCGAAGGCGGTCTGCGGGCTGATTCATGATGGGCTGCGGGTGATGTGCCAGGAAGGCGGCGCTTCCCTGAAGAAGGTGCTGCATCTGACGGCGGGCGCCCCCGGGATTACGAATGTAGATTCAGGCGTGGTGCTCTCGGCTCCGAATTTGAAGGAGTGGAGCGAAGTTCCTCTGCGGGCGATGCTCGAGAAGGAGACGGGAGTCCCTGCACTGGTGGAGAACGACACGAATCTTGCCGCGGTGGGAGAGCACTGGCGAGGTTCGGCGGAAGGAGTCGGAAACTTCATCTTTGTCGCGATGGGAACCGGCGTTGGCGCGGGCATCTTTCTGCAGAGCAGATTGCATCACGGCGCAGACTGGAGCGCCGGCGAGATCGGCTATATGGGCGTCAACGGCAGCAGGCGGGATCCGCTGCAAGTGCGGTCGACGGGACAGTTGGAGCGGGCGATCGGCGGTGAAGGAATCGAGCGGGAGTGGCTGCGGCTGCTGACACGCGATCGGCGTGCGAGCGACCCGAGCCTGGCAAAGCTGCGCGCCCCGGAGATCCTTGATCTTGCGGCCGAGGGTGACAGGCTGGCGGGTGAAGTAGTCCAATATACTGCAAGCATTCTGTCAAACTGTATCTCGGACCTCGCGCTGGTCCTGGACCCCGAGGTCGTGATTCTGGGCGGCGGAGTTGGCTCGCATGCTGAACTTTGTAGAGTTACAAGAAAGATTCTTGAACGGAATGAGTTTGCCCAGCCAAACATCCGATCGAGCTCGCTGGGAACGCAGGCTCAGCTTCACGGAGCGATCTTTCTGAGCCTGGCGGCAAGCGAAGTAAAGCTGTTGGCTTAGTTACCTGCGGCATTTTTGTCACTGATTCGCTTCCTAAATGTCTTTAGGCGCATGATTCTTGAAGCTTTCATATTGACAGACCCCGGATTGTTTCACTAAGGTTATGGCCACTTACCACTTCCTAAACAGGTTTTACTAAGTTTTCGAGGCCAGCGGTGAGCGCAGAGGACGAAATGCCATGCACTCGCCAATACGAATGAAGCTCAGAACTTCCAGGAGGCAGTCTTGTCTATCCTTCGTACGATCCGCATCTCTCTTCTTGGCTCTGCTCTTGCGGCCGGCTTGCTTGCAGGCCCGATGAGCCAGTCAGCGTGGGCGCAATCACAGTCGATTAACGGTACGATTCGTGGCCTGATAGCGGACCCGACGGGGGCGCCCATCGCAGGCGCGACGGTAACGGTCAGGAACCTGGATACGGGGTTCGCACGTGTTGTGACGTCGGGCAGTGACGGCTTGTATATCACACCCGATCTGCCGGTTGGAACTTACTCGGTGAGCGCGCAGGCGTCGGGCTTTGCAGTTCTGACGCAGACGGGCATCCGCATCGAACCCGGAAGCGAGACCGTCATCAATGAATCATTGAAGACTGGCTCTGTGGCCACGACAGTGGAGGTTACGACCGAGACTCCGATTCTGGAGCCGGCGAAGTTTGTGCTTGGCCGCACAATCTCCCAGGAAGAGACGCAGAACCTTCCGCTGACGTCGCGCAATCCTTACAATTTCATTCTCTTTCAGCCGGGAGTTAGCGGGCATCCGAATCCGGAGAATGGTATCCCGCGAACGGTGAACACGAACGGCCTGGTGGACCGCGTTAACTACCAGCTCGATGGGATGGTGGACACGGAGACCGACCGTTACGGTTTGCGCTTGTTTGCCATATCAGACTCGTACGCGAGCGAGGTGCAAACGATCGCGAACAGCGCTCCGGCGGAGTTCGGCAATACCGCAGGAATTACTTACAACGTCATCACGCCGTCGGGAACGAACCACTATCATGGCCTGGCGCAATACATCTGGCGCCCAAAGGCGGCGGCCTCGTGCCCCATGCTGCAGAACTGCGTAGCCGGAACCCCAGGATATGTTCCCAAGCCTGACCTTCACGTGGACGACTGGGTTGGCAGAATTGGCGGCCCTGTACTCCATGACAAGCTGTTCTTCTTTGGTGCGTATGAGAAGTTGAAGCGCGCCAATCCGCAGGCCAACACCGCCAATCAGGCGACGCAGTCCGCGCTGATCGCCAACGGCGTGAGCCCGTCCGACTTCGGGACAGCCCAACAGGTCCAACGGGCCCAGTGGGTCGACGTGCGCGGCGACTGGACGATCAATACGAAGAACCAGGCATTCGTCCGCTACAACTACTTCCGCAACAACTACCCATTCAACACCAATGCCGGAGGAGTCTATAACATCAGCGCGGCGGCTGACTTTCAGGACCGGGCGCATATCATCGGGGCCCAGTTGATCACTACGTTCACGCCTAACCTGCTAAACGAGTTCCGCGGCTCCTGGCCTTATCGCAACCAACACCACGTGGCAGATCCGCTGACGGGACCAGGTCCGATGATTACGATCGCCGCCTACACGGACCCGGTTACGAAGATCGCCTACTCCCAGTCGAACTTCGGCGGGTCGAACGCGACGGGCGATAAGTTCCAGGAAAAGATCCCTTCGTTCAACGACAACATCACGTGGATCAAGGGAACGCATTCGCTCAAATTCGGAGCGGGGTTCCAGAAGAACCTCGATACCCAGCTTGCCGACATCTATGTGCAGTACAGCTTTGCGAACATCGCGCAGTGGCAGAGCGCAAAGAGCGGCGCGACTCCACACGTGTATAGCAACGTCAAGGCGAGCATCGGGCAGCCGGGAGCAGCGTATCACTCGGTCTTCTTCGACTTCTTCGCTCAGGACACGTGGCAGGCGCGAAAGAACCTCCTGCTGTCGTATGGCGTGCGTTACGACCAGTACCGCGCACCGACGCCTCCGGCTGGCGAACCGTTCATCTACACGCAGAGCTTCCGCACCCCGTACGGGAACTTCGCACCTCGCTTTGGTGTTTCGTATCAGGCGACTCCCACAACAGTGGTTCGCTTGAACGCAGGTATGTTCTATGAAGCTACGCCGACAAATACCTGGTACAACCCCCTGTATAACAATGGCGCTGCGGGAACGGGATCGTTCATCGCGACTGTAACCGGAGCCTCATCGGAGGCGACCGCAACCGGTTGCCAACCGGCGTTTCCGAATAGCCCGCAACAGGTTCCCGCAAGCTGCCTTGGAACGCAGAGTATCTACGCCGTGACTCCGCACTTCAAGAACGAGTACACGTGGAACGCCAACGCGCAGGTACAGCAGGAACTCTCCAAGAGCGATTCGCTGACGTTGGGCTACATCATGACCAATGGGCGCAATATGCAGTTTCTGCGCAACATGAATCTGATCAACCCGGTGGGCGCGCTTTTGGACGGGCGGCCTGTCTTCTCGACGGTAGTGAATGCGCACACGCGTCTTTATCCGCAGTTCAACAACATCACGCTGATCGATGTGGGATCGAACTCCTCGTATAACGCGTTGATTGCGACCTACGAGCACAGGATGTCGTTTGGCTGGACGATGAGCGCCTCCTATGCGTGGTCGCACTCGATCAGCAACACGCCGGAGGGGAACACGTACGAGTTCTCGACGCCGATCGAGGACCTAACGAATCCAAACCGCGATCGCAGCAGAAGCGGCATCGACCGTCCGAATGCCCTGACGCTGAGCACCGTGTACGCTCCGACGTTCCACCTGGAAAACAGGATCGCCAACGGGTTTGCCAACGGCAACAATCTTGCGATTCTTGGCAACTTCTCGAGCGGCGATACTCAGAATGAAACAGTGAGTGCGTCTCTCAATAACGATGGAATTGCGACGAGCCGTCCTCTCTTTGTCGGGAGAAACTCGCTGCGAACCCCGAGCATCTACCAACTGGACGCTCGCTACACACGCACCTTTGGGACGTATTGGGAGCACGTGCAGCCGAAGCTCCTGATCGAGGCGAACAATCTGTTCAATCGCTCGAATGTGACTTCGATCACTTCGGGAGCGACAGTTGTTGGCCTTGGCTTCAACCCCGCCACTAACACGTTCAACTCCAACGCAGGAACCATTACGGCCGCACCGTCGCTGGCTCCAGCGAGTTCTGTGCTGGAGGCACGTATTCTTCAGTTTGGTCTGAGGATTGAGTTTTAGACTGGAACTGAAGGAGTGTAATGGAAAAGACATTCACCAAGGCTGGCCCGGCGTCTTCTGCGCCGGGCCAAAGCAGGAGTAGATCGGCATTTCCCGCGCCGGTCTACCGTGATACTGTGCTGGCACCTATCTTCGCTGACGCGAAGCGATACTTTCTCTCCCCACTGATCG
>Ga0126373_10002144_pt1 | contig 14445 bp, 7 predicted proteins | sample PanSoiMetPlot_11_FD_92545 | JGI IMG/M metagenome (GOLD analysis project Ga0126373, IMG submission 92545) | Tropical forest soil microbial communities from Panama - MetaG Plot_11 | ecosystem: Environmental > Terrestrial > Soil > Tropical forest > Bulk soil | place: Panama | collected 2016-02-17 | reverse complement strand
TCAAGGCCACGACCTCGACACGGTTGAGCTCAGCTATCCCAATCTGCATTACCGCGAACCGATGCTTCTCCTCCGCAACACTGGCAAAGAGTTCATCGACGTTTCGTCGGCCTCAGGCGCGGTTTTTAGCCAGCCGTGGCTCAGCCGCGGTATGGCCATCGGCGACATCGACAATGACGGCCGCGTGGACGCCGTTGTTGCCACCAACGACGGACCGATACACATCCTCCACAACGAAACCCCGACTCAGAATCACTGGCTTTTGCTGAAACTTGTCGGCCACAAAAGCAATCGTGACGCAATCGGCGCTGAAGTCAAACTCGTCACCGCGAAAGGCCCGCAATTCGCTACGGTTTCTACCGCCGGAAGCTACCTTTCTTCCAGTGACAAGCGCGTCCACTTTGGTCTCGGCTCCGAATCCGCCGCCCAGTCCATCGAGATTCGATGGCCCAGTGGCAATACGCAAACCCTCAAGAACGTCCGCGCAGACCAAATCTTGACGGTCGACGAACCTATGTCCATAGCAGCACAAAAATGAGTTTGCGTCGCCAATTACGCTACACGATCCATTTTCTTTCGCTCGCGCTGATCTTTTTTCTCCTTCTCGCGTTCTCGCGTCTTACTCTCAGTCAGCAATCCTCTTCGGGTAAGACGCAGAATGTTCCGTTACCACGCTCTTCGGGCATGTCCACCGGCGTCAATCACGCGCCAATCAAGGATTCCCACTCCCGCCCTATCACTGCCGGCGGTTTCGTTGACGGCGCCCCCGTTGTCTTCACCGACATCACGCATCAAGCGGGCATCGACAAATTCCACCATCGCTCCGGTTCCCCCGAGAAATCCACCATCATCGAAGCTCCAGGTTCCGGCGTCGCTCTTCTCGACTACGACGATGATGGCTGGCTCGACATTTATCTCCTCAACGGTTCCACTGTCGCCGCCGTCAAAGGCGCGGAGCCTGCGCCTCGCGCCATGCTTCTTCACAACAATCACGACGGTACGTTCACCGATGTCACCGACAAAGCCGGCGTTTCGAACGATCGGTGGGGCTTTGGTGTGGCCGTAGCCGATTACGACAACGACGGCTGGCCTGACATCTACGTCTCCAATTACGGAAAGAACCGCCTTTACCACAACAATCACGACGGAACGTTCACCGACGTTGCCGAAAAAGCTGGCGTCGCGCTAGTCGGCTGGTCCACGGGGGCGACTTGGGGGGATTACGACCGCGACGGCTTGCTCGATCTCTTTGTTCCTGGCTACGTCCACTACGATCTCGACCACCCCATAATGGCGGGGAAGAATGGCGTTCCCGAAGGCACCTGCCAATATCGTGGCGTCAATGTTTTCTGCGGTCCCATGGGCCTGCTTGGCGAAGGCGATCATCTTTTTCGCAACAATGGCGACGGCACTTTCACTGATGTTAGCGTCAAAGCCGGAGTCTCCGACCGCGAAGGCCGTTACGGTTTCGCTTCCGTCTTTGCCGACATGGATGACGACGGCTGGCCCGATCTCATTGTTGCCAACGACTCCACTCCCAACTATCTCTATCGCAACCGGCGCGACGGCGCTTTCGAGGACGTCAGTTATATAAGCGGCTTCGCGCTGAATGAAGAAGGCCGCGCGCAGGCCTCCATGGGCATTGCCCTAGGCGACTACAATCATTCCGGACGCCTCGGCCTCTTCATCACTACCTTTTCCGACGATTACAAAACTCTTTATCGCAACGACGGCGATTCGACCTTCACTGACGTTTCTTTCAAAGCCGGTCTCGGGAGCCCGACAATTCCGTTCCTCGGATGGGGCACAGGCTTCCTCGATTTCGATAATGATGGCTTTCTCGATCTCTTTATCGCTAACGGCCACGTTTATCCTGTCGCTGACCATCACGATTGGGGCACCACTTGGGCTCAACGCCCGCAACTGTTTCGCAATCTTGACGGCGCCAAATTTCAAGAAGTTCCCCCCGCCACCGGAAGCGGTCTTGCTTCCGTTGTCTGCGCGCGGGGAGCAGCTTTCGGTGACCTCTTCAACGACGGACACATCGATGTCGTCCTCAACAATCTTGACTCCACCCCCACGCTTCTTCGCAACATCGTCCATAACGGCAACCATTGGATCACGCTGCGCCTTATAGGGAAGGGGGGCTTGTTTCACGAAAGGGAAGCAGCGGGGAGCTCCCGTGCAAACTCTGCGACGGCCAACGGCGCTCCACCATCTGGAGCCAAGCCTTACAAGTCCTCCCGCGATGCTATAGGTGCAAAGGTCTTTGTCATGGCTGGAGGCGTTCGCCGGCGCGCCGACGTCTTTAGCGGTGCCAGCTACGCTTCTTCTTCCGACCCCCGCGTCCACTTCGGCCTCGGCTCCGCCTCCAAAATCGACAAGCTGGAAATTTTCTGGCCCAGTGGGCTCCGCGAAGAAGTCATGCTTCCTTGCATGGACTGCATTGTCCAACTCACGGAAGGCCAGGGTGCCTTAACCACGGTAGCCCGCTGAACTCCTCTACCTTTTCCTGAGTCCCCACCGAACGATACGCGTGAGACATCGAATCGAACGCGTCAAACTGCAAACGCTCCCAAAATGGAGCGAAATCACGGACTGGCCAGTTGCAGGCCGTATTGCTTAGGCCATCGCTGCGTGCTACGCTCGGCATCCAGCAGGGGTGAGGTCATGCGAGCGGTTCAGGGGTCCTTCCGAACCAGGGGTTTTGGAGTTTTTGAGGTCGACCTGCGCGCCGCAGAACTGCGGAAGCACGGAGTTCGCATCAAGCTGCAAGAGCAGCCTTTTCAAATTCTTTCCCTTCTTCTGGACCACCCCGGCGAAGTAGTGACTCGCGAAGAGCTTCGAGAAAAACTCTGGCCGGCGCACACTTTTGTGGACTTTGATCGCAGCTTAAATAAAGCCATGACCAAGTTGCGGGCAGCGCTGGGAGATTCCGCCGACAGCCCGCGATATGTCGAAACGATTCCACGTCACGGCTACCGATTCCTAGCTCCCGTTTATTTGCCGCCGGCAGAAACAACTCATGAAAACACCGCAGCGGACGCATTCCATAAGGAACTGATAACGGGCAATGGAAAGAACGGTGCACGCAAAGAGGTGGGCGCGGCCCCGATCGTCAATTTGCATACTCTGTCCGGAAGACGGCGCTTCTTTGGCTTCGTTACGGCCGTCGCGATAATGATTGTGGGGGCCGGCATTTATCTCCGTGTTTCGCAGCCCGTAGTGTCCAGCGGCTCGCCAAGCCCCGTCAGTCCACGACGCTCTGTGGCCGTACTTGGTTTCACAAATCTTTCCGGGGATCCGAAAGAAGCGTGGCTCTCCACGGCGTTTTCTGACTGGCTCAGCACAGAGCTTTCCGCAGGAGGCCAACTTCGCACTCTTCCGGCCGAAAGCATCGCGCGAATGAAAGCTGAACTGGCCCTCAACGAGATGGACAGTTTGGGTCCGGGAAACCTTGAGAAAATTCACCGGAACCTGGGCACGGATTTGGTCGTTGCGGGTTCGTACGCATCGTTGGGGACAAATTCTCCGCGCCAAGTTCGCCTCGACTTGCGACTCTTCGATGCGAAGAGCGGCGAAACTTTGTATGCCGATTCCCAGACCGGTTCCCAGGAGAACCTTTTCGACCTGGTTTCGCGCGCTGGGGAGAAGCTGCGCGCCAGTCTTGGAGTTCGAAAGATCACGAAGGAGGAAGCCGTCGAGGTAGCGACCGCCCTTCCTTCAAACGCAGGAGCTGCACGACTTTATGCGGAGGGACTTTCCAAACTGCGCGCGTTTGACGCACTGCAGGCGAGAGACCTTCTGCAGAGGGCCGTCGTAGCCGAGCCCGATTACGCGCTCTCTCATGCCGCTCTAGCGACCGCGTGGGTGCAGTTGGGATATGACGAAAACGCGCGTGGCGAAGCGAAGAAGGCCTTCGATTTGTCTTCCAATTTGTCTCGTGCGGAGAGGCTGCTGGTAGAAGCCCGCTATCACGAGACCTCGCGGGAATGGGAGAAAGCCGCGGGAATTTACCGCGCGCTGTTTGAGTTTTTCCCGGACAACCTGGATTACGGGCTTGCTCTCGCCAACGCCGAATACCGAGCCAACAAATGGAAAGACGCGCTCGAGACGGTATCCGCGTTGCGGGCGCTACCTCATCCTCTCAGCGACGATCCGCGGATCGGGCTTGCGGAGGGCGACGCCGCGCAACCTCTGGGGGACACCAAGCGCACCGAAGCTTCACTGGTTGGGGCGGAACAAAAAGCCCGAGCCTCCGGTGCGTCCCTGCTCTTGGCCAAAGCCCTGGTGGCTCAAGGGTGGCTATTCGAAAACTTGGGTCGTCTTGGAGAGGTAAGCAAAGTGGCTCGAGAAGCGAGAGAGCTCTACTTCGCCGCTCACTACCAAAGGGGAGTAGCGGACGCTGAAACTATAGAAGCAATCGCTCTGGCCTACCAGGGAGATTACTCCTCGGCGCGGCAGCGGTATCAGGAGGCTCTCTCGATCCATCAAACCATCGGGAACATGCATAGTGTGGCGGCAGAGTTCCACAACCTGGCTGAGATTTTTCTCTTCTTAGGGGACGTTCACGAATCCTTGGAAAAATCGCAAGAAGCTCTTCGAACGTACCAACAAGTTCGCGACGAGAACGGGATGGCACTTGCCAAGATCGGATTAGGGAATGCGTTGTACGCGGAGGGAAAACTCATCGAAGCCCGGAAAATGTACGAGGAAGCCTCGGGTACCTGCAGGCAGAACGGGGATCGGGATCGTGAGGCGGGGGCGCTAATGGGCTTGGGAGGGGTTTTGCGGGCCCAGGGTGATTTTCAAGGCGCTTGGCAAAGTGAATCGCTAGCGAGGCAGGTTTATGAGGAAGTCGGAGACAAAACCTACGAAGCGCAGGCCGACTTGCGTTTGGCACAACTGCTTCTGGATCGACGGGATTCCGTCGAAGCCGCTAAGTCCATCCAGCGCGCAGAAGATCTCCTCGCAGGAACCGTGTCTCCCAGGGATGAGGCGAGCGCGCGAATCCTCAGGTCGCAGGCTCTGATTGGGGAGGGCAAGATCGCTGAAGCGAAGGAGAACATTTCGCGCGCTATAGAGTTTGCGGAACACTCCCATGACTTGGACATCCTGCTTAGGTCCCAGGTGATTGCCGCTCGAATCGATGCGGCATCAGGGAATCCTGACCAGCGTAGGGACGCAGTTAAACGGCTGAATGCGGTTGTGCAGCAGGCGAGAGCTGCGGACTTTATTTATGCTGCGTTGGAAGCTCGCCTGACGCTGGGTGAGATTGAGCTGAATTCGGAAAGTCCCAAGAACGGGCGGACACTGCTCGAAACCTTGCAAAAAGAGGCTTCCGGCCAAGGATTTCAACTGATCGCGCAAAAAGCCGCCGCCGTCCTCGGGGGAACGCAAAACCAAGCGGCCCTACGCGAGCAGGATTAGCGAAACGCACGGTCCCGGCGGGGCCCCTTCCAAGAGAGCGGACCTTGCGAAAAAGCGAGGTGCGGGAGATTAGAAGTCCGGGAAAGCCAAGACACAAGAGGTTTTAAGCTTTGCAAAATCATTCTCTTGGCCGGGAGTACAGCGGGGACATTCCGATACCTTGACTTATTAGAAAGAACTGACAAAGTCTGACAGATGGTGTTGCTCCTGTTTAGGTGCCGAACTGCGTTTAACCTTGGGAGATCTTCGCGATGAGAATTTTGTCATTATTTCCGCTGCGTGTTGCTCTGATTGCAATTTTGTGCTTGGCGGCCTCTGCTTCCTCTGTTTGCGGCCAGTCGAGCTCGTCCACAGGGAAGACGCGGCTGGACGTCATCGGACTTGACCATGACCACGTGTGGGGACTCCTGAAGGACTTGGCTGGCGAGCCGAATGCAGAACTTGTCGCCATAGCGGACTCGCATTCCGAACTGGTTGACCGGGCAAAGGGGAGAGTGCCGGCGAGTGTACAGTTCTATTCGGATTACATTCAAATGTTGAACGAAACGAAACCGGATGGCGTCATCGTCACGACTGAAAACGATCGGCATCTGGAAATTCTGCGCGAGTGCGCGAAGCGGCACATTCACTATTCAACGGAAAAACCGATGGCCACGACCGCCGCGGACGCGCGCGAAATGGAAAAGCTAGCAAACCAGGCGGGCATCAAAGTGATGGTCAATTACTGGAACGCGTGGGTTACGCCGACGCACGAACTGTATCGCCGCGTTCACGACGGCCAGTTGGGACCGGTTCAAAGAATCGTTGTGCAGTATGGCCACCAGGGCCCGAAAGAAATTAGCGTGTCCAAATATTTTGCCGACTGGCTCTACGACCCGGTGAAGAACGGTGGCGGAGCGATTATGGATTTTGGCTGCTACGGAGCGGAGTGGGCCGTGTGGCTCAAAGGGCGGCCAGCGCGTGTTTCGGCGGTTACCCAGAAGCTAAAAGTAGACCAGCGCAACGCCGTCGATGATGATGCCACAATTGTTTTGGGCTACGCCGACGGGACGGCGATCATCGAGGCTTCCTGGGATTGGCCTTATAGCATGGGTGAGGTGCAAGTGTTTGGGCCCAAGGGAAGTTTGCTTGCGACGGCCAAAGATTTGTTCTCCCGCTCTCCGAAAGACAATGTCGCAAACGGGGCATTGGAAGGAGAACGTGTCGCGCTCGATCCGCCCGCGCACGAAACGAACAATCCCATTTCCTATTTTGTGGATTGCATCCGCAGCAACAAGCCCGTCGAAGATCCCCTTTCCATGAGGATAAATGTACAGGTCATGGAAATTCTGGACGCGGCTCGCGAGTCCGCCCGAACGGGAAAGCAACAAGACCTGCGCTAAGCCGCAAGCCGGTATAGCAAAAAAGTGAGGATTTGCTTTCGAAGCCTAAGGTTGTTCCTGGCTCAACCTGAGACCTTTCCGCCAAAACGCCGATAGAAGGTACACTCTCTCCGGTAATCTTGTATAAATTTCTGGGAAAGAGGAGTAAGTCAATATGATTGTGCGCGCGCGTGCCGCCCATGGAGTAAAACTAGCGTTGCGGCCCTGTCGTTTGCTTTTCCTGCTCCTGATTCTCCTTGTTTGCTTTCCAGGCCTAGCTGCCGCTCAATGGAATCCTTTGAATCCAGTTGACCATGTGCAAAAAGAGCCGGATGGTGTGCGGTTCACGCTGCACAAAGGCGTGATGCGTCTTCAGGTCTGCTCCGACTCGATCATCCGGGTGCGCTATTTGCCCGCAGAGTCCGTTCCGGTCCATCCCGATCTTGTGGTGATCAAAAACAGTTGGCCCTCCGCGAAATGGGAGATGCAATCTTCCGATGAGAACGTCGTATTGAGCACGGCGCAAATCAAAGCGGTTATCTCGCGCAAGGACAGCAGCATCACGTTTCAGGATGCTGCCGGCAAGACCCTGTTCCAACAAACCGAAGTCACCATGACGCCGGTCACAGTGAATGGTGAACAGACCCATCATGTGGAGCTTTTCTCGAAGCTCTGGGGCTCCTACGAGTCTTTTTATGGGCTCGGACAGCATCAAGCCGGCGTGTGGAACTATCGTGGCGAAAGAGTAGACATTTCGCAAGACAACACCAACATCAGCATTCCGTTCCTTTTATCGAGCAACGGGTATGGAATTTTCTGGAACAACGCTTCGCGCAGTCGCTTCAACAATCGCTTTCTCAGTGCGCTATATCTCAGCTCGGAAGTGGCAGACGAGATGGACTACTACTTTCTCTACGGGCCGGAATTCGACCACATCATTGCGGGTTATCGTGAGCTGACTGGGGCGGCTCCACTTTTCGGCAAATGGGCCTACGGCTTCTGGCAATGCAAGAACAAGTACAACACGCAGGAAGAGTTGCTTGGTGTCGCCCACAAATACCGTCAGCTGCATATTCCGGCGGACAACATCGTGCAGGACTGGTTTTGGTGGTACACCATGGGCGAGCCGGTGTTTGACAAGGCCCGCTACCCCGACCCCCCCGGTATGGTGGACGATCTTCACAAAAACAACTTCCATTTGATGATTTCAGTGTGGCCCTATTTCCGTCCAGGCTCGAAAACGTACAACGACATGGATCAGCGTGGGTTTTTCATTGACAGGACCAAAGTGCAGTCCTTTCATCCCCCCAGAATGGCGCTCTATGATGCGTTTAATCCTGAAGCGCGGAAATATTATTGGAACTTGATGGACCAGGCTCTCTTTAAGATTGGCGTGGATGCCTGGTGGTTGGACACCACGGAGCCCGAAACCGAAGATCGCGAGACGAACATCCTAGTCACCAATAAAACTTATCTCGGAAACGGCGCCAGGTACGCGAACGCATTTCCCCTGATGACGACACAAGGGGTTTATCAGGGACAGCGCAGCGAATCGGACAAGAAGCGCGTGTTTATTCTCTCTCGTTCCGCGTTTGCGGGGACGCAGCGCAACGGCGCTGCAGTTTGGTCCGGAGACATAAACTCCGACTGGATATTTCTCAAAAAACAGATCCCTGCGGGATTGAACTATTCCATTTCCGGGCTCCCGTATTGGACCACGGACATCGGCGGATTTGTCTCCGGAAATCCTGACGATCCTACGTATCGCGAACTATTCATCCGCTGGTTTCAGTTCGGCACGTTCAATCCGATTCTTCGTGTCCACGGAACGCGTTCCACGAACCAGAACGAATTGTGGTCGTACGGAACAGAGGCGCAGAATATTCTCACGAGCTATGACACGCTTCGCTACCGCTTGCTTCCATACATCTACTCGCTCGCGTGGATGGCCACCAGCCAGGGTTATACGCCGATGCGCGGACTGATTATGGATTTCCGCACCGATACGCATTCGGCGACCATCGGAGACCAATTTATGTTTGGGCCAGCCCTGCTGGTGAATCCGGTAACCGATCCCGGCGTGAGTTCGCGCCAAATGTATTTGCCCAAAGCGACGTGGTACGACTTTTGGAACGGCAGTTCCGTCGAAGGGCCGCGGATGATGGATGCAGCAGCGCCCATCGATAAGCTTCCTCTGTTTGTGCGCTCTGGTTCTATTGTGCCGCTGGGCCCGGAAATGGAATGGTCCGCTGAAAAACAGGAAGACCCCATCGAATTGCGAATCTATCGCGGCGCAGACGGAGATTTCACACTCTACGAAGATGAAAATGACGGCTACAACTATGAAAAGGGAGTGTACGCAACCATTCCGTTTCACTGGGACGATGCGAAGCAAGCATTGACCATCGGCGAGCGCAAGGGAACCTTTCCTGGCATGCTGACCGAGCGTAGTTTCCAAATCGTATTTGTTGGAGAAGCCCACGGCACTGGTGTAAGTGCAGAAAGCAAGCCAGACAAAGTGGTGACCTACTCCGGGAAGCAGATGGTCGTCACGCGCTGACCGCGACGGGCGACGCTTGCTTAGGTAGGAACGGGCGCGCCCGAACGGACTACTCTGATCCGATGATCTGCAACGGCCGTAGGCATGTCGGGGATCTCCATCTTCGGCATGTGGCAGGTGACGCAGTCTTTGGTTGCAACAGGGCATGCGATGCCTGGAAGCTCCTTCGTAGGGCTTGAGCGGAATGTCTCTCACCAAATCCGCATTGAACGGAAGGAGCGTTGCCTTGAAGCTCGGCTCGAAACCCCAGTGGCCGCTGTGCTTAATTGAAAGTCTCACGCTCCCGCTCGACTGCTCCATCACGATTTTGGAGGGCAAGGGGACGTGGGAGTAGAACGAGCCTGAAACATCCTCGCTGCCTAAGAGCGGGAGCCGGCCAAGCTCTTTGGCAGACGGGATGAAACCGGGCTAGTGGAGGCGCGAATCACAAGTTCGGGCTCGATAGCAATTTGCGACACGTATTCACCCCGCCCTTCGATGAGATCGACTACGGTTTGCGCCGCAATTTGCCCCATTCGAAGGAGCGGCTGCCTCACCGTCGTCAGCGGAGGATTGGCAAAAGAGGCTCCCGGGGTATCGTCAAATCCCACGACGGAAATATCTTCTGGCACGCGCAGCCCGGCTTCATGAAACGCCCACAAAGATCCGATCGCAGAGATGTCGTTGTAAGCGAATAAGGCAGTAAATGGGTGCTTCCTCGCCAGCAGTTCTTTGGCGAAGGGGTACCCGATGGCCGGAGTCGAATCGGTCCCTTCCAGCTGCGTCGTCAATTCCGGGCGAACGCGGATGCCCAATTCTTGAGCCACTTCACAAATCGCGTTCCATCGCGCCGCGGAGTCCGAACTTAAAGTTTGGCCCCTTATAAACGCAATATCTTCGTGGCCCAGGCTCTTCAGATGTTCGAGTGCCAGCCGCACGGCGCGTTTGTGATCCAGAACAATATTGGTAACTCCCTCGACTTGCTCATGCCCCGCAACAGCCACCGTGGGCAAAGCTAGCGTTTCAGTCAGTGATGTGTCCGTGGTGATGAAGCCCTCGACGCCTCGCGTCAAAAGCATTTGCGCATAAGTCTGTAGCAGTTTCGGATCATGACGGTGAATGACCGTCAGGAAGAAGTAATTGTTCTTTCGCAGGTATTCTTCAATCCCGCTGATGACCATGGCGCCGTAGGCATCGCCAATCTCTTCGGCGATCACGCCAATGGTGTAGGTCCTCTTCAGGCGCAGAGTTCGCGCGAAGAAGTTTGGCCGGTAGTTCAGCGCTTGTGCTGCTTCAATAATGCGGTTCTTGGTGTGGTTCGGGATGGAACGTGCAGCGGGGGAGTTGTTCAAGGCAGCGGAAACCGTGCCCGGAGTAAGACCGAGGTGATCGGCAATGGTTTTAAGAGTGACTCGCGGTTCGGAGCGAAGGGGTTGCTTCTTCCTCGACGACTGGGTCATCTACGGGATCCTCCGGGCATTTACAAAGCCAGCCTGGTCATCGCAATTTTCTGGACGCATCGTGGTCCCGGTGGTCATTTGCTGCTATCCGGCTACTGGTTTAGTGCGCATGCCAACGGCTGGCTAGTTTGGAGTATAACTTGGCTTTCCAAGGCACACCCGCCGTCTGTTACTCCACATCCTGCAGAGATTTGGAGCGCTCGAACACATCCCAGACCAAACAAGACTCTGGCTCTCCCCAACCGGGAGCCAGGCACCGAGCGGTAGAATAACATTATTTTTCTTGAGAAAATCAACAATCGCGTTAAAGAAGAGTCCGGAATCTGGCTTTCTATCGGGCTCGTCGCCTGCCCGGGCCCAGGTCTTCAATTTTGGGTGCGACCTCGAAGTCAGGCGGCTAGACCGGCCGTACTTTATACCGTGGCCGTTCCTGCCACGCGAGGCATTTCCTCTGACGAAACTTTCCTTCGAGTTTCCTTTCGCAACGTATGTTTCAAACGGTATTCTAGAGTTTCAATGCATCAAACGGGACCCACCCGGAATGAAAAAGCTGCGTTTTCTTGTCTCGCTGACAACGAACGACAACGATTATCAAATCGAGCAGGCGCAGTCTGCCGAAGCGGCCGCCCGCAAGCTCGGCGTCGAACTCCAGGTGATTTACGCGGACAACGACGCCATCACACAAAGCACACAACTGCTGAAAGCTATCCAGGCCGAAGAGATCCATCGTCCCGACGCCATTATTTTTGAGCCCGTCGGTGGCACCGCCCTACCCCAGGTTGCCCGCGCGGCGGCCTCCGCGGGTATTGGCTGGGCGGTCCTCAATCGCGACGCCAACTACGTCGCCGAGCTTCGCAGGTCTTCCAAAGCGCCCGTCTTTGCTGTCACGTCCGACCATCTCGAAATCGGCCGCATCCAGGGCCGCCAGATCGCCGCGCTTTTGCCGCACGGAGGCTCTATTCTTTGTGTCCAGGGACCAGCGGAGAATTCTGCCGCGAAGGACCGTACTGCGGGAATGAACGAAACCAAGCTTGCCAACGTCCACACCACGCTTCTCCGCGCCCAATGGACCGAGGAAAGCTCGCAAAAAGCTGTTCGTTCCTGGCTCAAGCTCACTACTTCGCGCAAAGCCACCGTGGACCTCATCGCCGCTCAGGACGACTCCATGGCCATTGGAGCGCGCAAAGCTTTTGAAGAGCTGCCGGACGACGCCGAGAAAGAACGCTGGCTCAGCCTGCCGTTTCTCGGCTGCGACGGTTTGCCGAAGACCGGCCAGGCCTGGGTCAAGGAGGGCCTGCTTGCGGCCACGATTTTTGTCCCGCCCAATACCGGCCAAGCCATGGAAATGTTCGTGGATGCCCTCCAGCGCGGCAAGCAACCGCCGGAGCGCGCTCTTACCGTCGCGGTCTCCGTTCCTCCCCTCAGCGATCTGAAGCGCCGCTGAATCTAAGTCCCCTCCATCCAGTTCCGCTCCCTCCACAACGGGGATTCCCCTAGAAAATCGATTTTTCTGTGCTTGTTTATCCGCCACGCCGTCGTATAATGCCGCAGAACAATCGTCTGTCTGATTCCATTGCTGCGTTTTGTCGAGGTGACGCGCATGACCTCCGAGCCCCAAGAGTCGTGGCCCAAGAACTCGTCGCTCCACAATGCCTCACCTAGCAATTCAACTGCAGCAGATTCCTCACCCGCAAACTCAATGGACCGCAGGCAGTTTCTCGCTGCCTCTGGCGGCCTGCTAGCCGCCACGGTCCCGGGGAGCTCCATGGTTGCCCGTCCGGGAGAATCCGCGCCCCGTTCCGCGTCTGCTTTCACACCCAAGCCCGCCGGCAATCTTCCGAAGATTCCCATTGGCGTCTTTGATCCCGTCTACGAGAAGTTGTCTCTTGACGCCATGCTCGACAAAGTTAGCACTCTCGGTTTCGAAGCCATGGAGATCGGCACTGGCGGCTATCCCAACAACCATCATTGTCCTCTCGACGATCTAATCGCCGATCGCTCCAAAGCGAAAGCCTGGCAGAAAAAGTTTGAAGACCGCGGCATTCATGTGGCCACGCTGAGTTGTCACGGTAATCCGATTCATCCCGACGCCAGCATCGCCAAGAAAGATATCGACACCTTCCGCAAAACAGTTCTCCTTGCGGAGATGCTCGATGTCAAAGTCATCGTCGGCTTTTCGGGTTGCCCCGGCGGCACGCCGCAAGACACGCAGCCCAACTGGATCACTTACCGTTGGCCTCCTGAATACGCCAAGATGCAAGACTGGCAATGGAAAGAAAAAGTCGTCCCATACTGGAAGGAAGCCGCCAAATACGCTCGCGAACATGGTGTTAAGCGACTCGCTCTCGAGATGCATCCCAATTTCGTTGTCTACAATCCCCGCACGCTCATCAAGCTGCGCGAAGCTGTCGGCGAAGAAATCGGCGCAAATAACGACCTCAGCCATCTTTTCTGGCAGGGCTGTGATCCCGTTGAAGTTATCCATTTTCTCGGCAAGCAGGGCGCCATCTACCACGCGCACATGAAAGATACGGTCTTCTTTCCCGAAAACCGTGACAAGTACGGCGTCCTCAATTTCGCTTTTGAAACCAGTGAACTGGACACCGCCTCAGAAACCTTCCGTGCCGTCGGCTACGGCCACAGCGCCAGCCTTTGGAAATCCATCATTCGGGCTTACATGGACGTCGGCTATGAGGGCATCCTCAGCATTGAAAATGAAGACCCCATCCTGGCCGGGGAAGTCGGCGTGGAGCGCGCGGTCTATGTCTTGAAAAACGTTCGCAACGAAATCTTGGGAGCCTGATATGCGTCGCCGAGAATTCATGGGAGTTTGCACCGGCGCAGCCTTAACCGCTGCTGCCGGAGGTGCCCCGACAAACGCCACAACCTTGTCGCCGAACTCCCCTGCGGACGCTGACGGTGTGCCTTTCAAGCTCACCGTGATGCTTTGGACCGTGTACCGCGACCTACCTTTTCCGCAGCGCCTCGAAAAAGTGGCCGAAGCCGGCTATCACGCCGTCGAACTGGTCGACGAATTTAAAAAATGGAAACCTCAGGATTTTGCCGACGTCCGCCGCAAAAAACGCGAACTGGGCATCGAGGTTGATGGCACATGCGGCGTGTGGATTCCTCTACCGGATGCCACGCAGCGTGATGCTTTCCTCAAGGCTCTTCGCGATTTCATCCCCACCATGCACGAGCTCGAGTGTACCCGACTCATCATGCAAACGGGCAACAATGTTCCGGGGCTCTCCCCTGAACAAATGCACGCCAACTGCATCGAAACTCTCAAGCGTGGCGGAGACATCGCCGCGGAAAACAAAATCGACCTTCTTATCGAAAACATCGACCCGGAAGAAAACCCCAAATACTTTCTGACGCACTCCGCTGAAGGCTTCGAGATCGTCCGCTCCGTCGGCAATCCGCACGTCAAATTCCTTTACGATTTCTTTCACGAACAAATCGCTGCGGGTAACCTCATCGCCAAACTTGAAAAGAACATGGATCTCATTGATCTTGTCCACGTCGCGGATGTGCCCGGCCGCCATCATCCCGGCACGGGCGAAATCAACTATTCCAACATTTTTCGCAAGCTCGGCGAGCTGCATTATTCCCGCTACGTCGCCATGGAGTTCCATCCTCTGGGCGATCCGGT
>Ga0126373_10002143_pt1 | contig 14447 bp, 24 predicted proteins | sample PanSoiMetPlot_11_FD_92545 | JGI IMG/M metagenome (GOLD analysis project Ga0126373, IMG submission 92545) | Tropical forest soil microbial communities from Panama - MetaG Plot_11 | ecosystem: Environmental > Terrestrial > Soil > Tropical forest > Bulk soil | place: Panama | collected 2016-02-17 | reverse complement strand
GCTCGGGCGTTCTAATCACCGCTCTGACCTGCGGGTACGGCCATTACGGGGGGTAATGCACCCCATTTAGCCGCCATTTAGCCGCCATTTAGCCGCGATTACCCGGGGCGGCCATTACCAACAGTAATGGCCCTGCGGCTTCCCGCGGGACCATTCTGGGAATGGCGGACCTGGCTAGAACAGCCTTTCCTGAGTGGCCGATCGTGCCTTTATCTCGGCGTCTGGGTAGTCCGCGTTATAGATTGCACGGGCGCGCGCCTTAGCCAATGGCCACCCAATGTCACAGAATTGTCCGGTAACATTGGACCCATGACACAAGTAGCAATGCGCAGCATGTTCCCGGAACGCGGCAAATGCAGCCTCCCGCTCTGCCCGAAGTTCTGCCACTATTTCGGACGCGACTGTTTTCCGTCCTGGTGGCCGCGATCGTGCCATGACTACCTCCCGAATACCCGCTCTACCCCAGGCGCCTGGACGTCCCCCAGCTGGCCCCCAGCTGCCGCATGGCGGCCCCGCGACCAGGGCACAGGCACAGGCTGGCCCTGGCCGTCCAGGGACAGCTCTACGGGCCGCACCTGGCCCTGGTGATCGACCCACCCAGACGCATAGCTGGCCCCGATGGCGTAGCGCTGGACAGGCCGCCTGTATCCGTCCCCCGCGTGCTCCCGCAGCTGCCAGGCCAGGCGCGGCCAGGTCATGGCATAGAAGCTGCCATCGGCCGCCAGGGCAGCCGATCCCGGCATTCCGGAGAATGAACGCCGGCCGTCCTTTACAAGATGCTGCGGCCCTATTACCTGCATAGTCAGGTAGGTTCCTTTAGGCCGCATTGACAGGGGCCACGTGTCCGCAGCCGCCACAGCTGCGGCCAGGCCGCCACTGTCAGGCCCGGTCACTCCATCGGTATCGCAGCAAATGACCTGGCCGGGGCCTGCCGCGTCGATAACCCGCGACAGGCGCACACGGGTATGCGATTCGATATAAGCCAGCACTGCCGGGTAACAGTTTTCCCCCGCCCCGGTAGCCAGGCATTTCCACCGCTTGCCACCCAGGGAAACAATCGCCCCATGAGCCTGCGCGGCTATGTCCCATACCGGCTCATACCCCCATGAGCTATCTAGCGCGTCCCCGTATGCCTCTTTACTGAATCCCCTGGCGGCGAATTTCCCGATTACCGCCCGCCCTGCGTGCTTAATCATGGGTATTGCTACCGCTGGCACCCCAGGTATTTCCCCGTATTGTGCTGCGAGTATCCATTCCGCCCATGGTTTCAGGTGCCATCCCAGAGCATGAGCGTATCCGGGGCCTACTTTCCGCAGGCACCCCAGGCGCGCGGCTTCCGCTATTTCAGGCCCCGCCAGCGTCGTGGTAAAGCGGCCGACTGGATACCAGACGCGGCCCCCGACACGGCAGGGCCATCGCGGCGTATCGGTCTCTATCTCGACTTCTGCGATTATGCCCAGCACTTCCCCCCGCACCAATGGGGACGATAGCGGCATGCTGGCGAACGGGAACATGCGCTTACCCGGCAGTGGCAGGTTCGCCGCTATCCTGGGATACGCGGCGGAAAAGTCATGCTCCGTGAATGGTCCCTTATTCTGGTGGCCCCAGATGAAGCATTCACGCCTGCCGCCATAGATGGCCTTACGATCCGCATTTATTCCCGCGTCGTCAGTCATGATTACCATGCGCTTACGTGGCGTCAGGTGGCGCATAACATTCCAGCCGGAATGACTGCCGGTTACCGACCAGCGGCCGAGTTGCGCGCTATCCCACCAGTCGAGCAATACCAGCATCGCCTTAGCCAGTATTTGCACGTCCGCCATGCACCTGTCTAGCCAGTCCTTTTCACCGTCCTCGTTATCCGGCAGCTGCGGCTTATGCATGCCCAGGGACACTGAGCATCCGGCGATCGACTGCCGCAGCCATCCCCACGAATCGGCCAGCGTCAGGTTACAGCTGCCCCTTTTTAGTCTCAGCCATGGCGTTTCCGACCCTGCGGCATGATCGGTAACCGTCCATCCCAGCCTTCCCATTTCGGCGGGCATTCGCGACACGGTGAGGTCAAATGACAGGTTGTGCGCGAACAGCCACACGCATTTTTCGCCCTTACACCATTCGGTGATCTGGGCGGCCAGCTGGGGGCACGTTTTCCCCCAGGCCGTATCATTGCCGGACCATCCCGCGCTATCGGGCCTGCGAGCGTCCAGGCGGGCAGCCCAGAGCCGCATGATATGAGTCTGTCCCGCTATGTCTTCCGTCCAGTGTGTTTCCGTGTCAAGGCATATGATCTGGGGAGGTGTCCAGGTCGTGTCATTGCCGCGCAAGTAATGCGGCGGTGCCTTTTTACGGTCAGCCATGGCGGCCCCGCTTAGGCTTGCGGGGCCACTAGCAACTCAACACGGCCGGTACTTATCAGGGTGCCCCTGGGGGTGTTCCCCGTCCCCTGGGACAAAGCTGCGGCTTCCGCGTTGGCCTGGACGATCGTATTAAGGTCTCCCGCTGTCATATTCACACTGTTAAGGCCAGTCATGGTCATAAACCCGGTAGTCAGGTTGCCTTGCTCGTCGGCCACTGTCATTTCGACACGTGCCCAGTATTCCGGGGCCACATTTAGTGTGTTCAGGTCCATTGACCATGGGGCCACACCGATCATGGACGAATCTAGCGACGCATTAGGGTCCGCGTTGGCCAGGTTTTCCGCCGAGTCGCGTATCTGGGCCGCATACCCGCGCAGGCTGGACACGTCCGACGCGCTTAGCCCGAGTGTTGACAGTCCCTGCGATTCGGCCGCGTCCCGTAGCGACTGCCACAGTTCAGACGTGCTGAGCCCTTGATAGGTGGCGCCCATGATGGACCCAAAGGCCCACCCAAGAGCGGACGCGGCCCGGTCGGTTAGTGCCATTGCCCGTTACCTCCCTAGCTGTTACTGGCCTTACAGAGCGGCCCCGGGGCCAGCTGCCGCCCTAGCGGTACGGCATTGGCCCCGGGGCCACTCAGAACGGCCAGGCGGCTAGGTGCCTGGCCTGCGTTCGGAATCGCGGCAGGCGTAGGGAATCTGGCACTGCTGGCCATCGCAGGATGGCCAGCCACATTCACCACAGCTGGCCGTCTCCTGCATATCGACCTTCCAGATAACCCGGACCAGGACCAGGAACGCCAGCAGGCAGGTAACTTCGCCCGGCCATGATTCGAGCAGGCGCGCGATTGTGTTTGCCATTACCAGAGCCGCCTTCCCTGGTGGCGCATGCACGTTATTGACTGCACCTGCGCCAGTTCGAGAATCAGGGAAATGTCTGTGGCGTCGCAGTCCTTATGCACGGCGTAGACCGCCGCGCCCAGCTGCCCGCAGGGGCAGCCGGCGTCGGACGCCGGCCAGATGACTACCTGGTCGTGCGGCCTGGTCCCGATCGGCTGTTCGCAGAGCAGGCAGGGCACTCTGATCGCGGCCAGCTGGCCGTCTAGGACGATGGTCGAGCCGACCACCGCCACCAGGATCTGCCCCGCACGAGCGGGGGCCTGCTGGGTGACCTCCCCCGCGTTCATGTGGCCCCGCCGCGCGCCCTGGGCTGCCGCTTGGGCAGCGGGGCCGGAGTGCCCCCAGGCGGCTCTGTGCTGGCCGCTGGCGGCTCCGCAGGGGCCGCGTCCTGTGCTGGGCCGTCCCCGTTCGGGGCCGCATCTGGGGCCGCGTCCGGGGCCGGGAACAGCCGCAGCAGGCCGAGCAAGAACGCTGGCGCGCAGTCCTGCCCGATTAGCTGCTGGTCATAGGTGCCCATGTTCATCATGGACATAATCGCGGGTTCCGCTGCGCAGAAATCGCAGAGCGGCCCTGTGGGTGTTGTCATGGCAGCATCCCCTGTATTCCGGGCGCCATCTGCTCGGAATACTTATTCCAGGCGGCGATTTCCCGCCCGTTGTATTCCTCGCGGAGCAAGCGCATGTCACCGATCAGCTTCTCCCAGGCCATGGCTTCCGCCTGGTCCCGGGTAGCGGTGGCGATGTGCACCGCGTTTTCATACTCGCGGTTAACGTTCGCCACGGATTCCTCCAGGTGCGCCTGTGCGGCCTGAATTGAATCCTGGTATGCCTCACGTGGGGTAGTGGGCGGGGTAGTCATACCGCCCGCCCGGCGGGCGGTGGGATGAACCGGAGGTGATACGGGTAATACCCCTTTTCGGTGGGCCGTTCGGACACTTCGACCGCGCAGTATGCGGGCAGCCAGCCCTCATAACTGCACCGCGCCAGCTGGATAACGGGGGCCATGGCCGATGTGGTCATGACCGTGCGTTCCCCTGTCCCGAGGTCGGTGCATTCCGCGACCAGGAATGCGCGCAGGCCGCCTGCGAACCGCGACGGCAGGGCCTTGATAGCGTCCACGCGCAGCTGCTTGCCGACAAGTTCCCGCCCGCCCGTGGAATCCCATGGGCGGTTGAGGTCGATAACCGAGGTCCCCATGAGCAGCTGCTCTGCGATCCTTTGGTTACCGTTTTCCTCATCCACGGGCACGGCAGCGAGCAGGACGGCCAGTTTCGCCGCAGCCTCCCCGTGAATGAGCACGTCTCCGTGTTCGTCGACGTACGGCTCTATTTCGGTGCCTGGCGTGTCCCCGTTCATGGGGACAAGTTCACCCTGCGCCACTTCGGCCGCGTCGTCCTTTTTGGTCACTCTTACCTCCGATTGTGTTGTGCCCTGCCTCATCAGTCCCACGGAGGGCAACCGTGGGAAACCCGCCCATGGCAGGCGGGTTATAGGCTCTACTTCTGTTCTGCCTGGTCGCGGATAAACATGATGTGACCGAACAGTGCTTCCGTCCAGGCCACTACATCAGCGGCGCTTAGGCCCTCATCCCAGAGCAGATCATTAGCCTTCCCTGATACCGCCCTGATGACCAGGAATACAACCTGCTGTGCTTCCGCTTCATTCATGCCCATGTTCATGGCAACACGGATCGACTTGCGCACGAGTTTCGCCGGATCGGGCAGGCCGGTTACCTTGGGCCTGTCATTCGTCACGGTTCATCGCCCTAATGGCGGCCTGCATGGCTGCCCTGTGTTCGACTGACCCGGCCCCTGCGCCGCGATTCCAGGCGCGGTAAACCGCCTGCTGCAAGGGCTTTGGTACTTTGTCCCAGCAGTGCCCGCATGCAAGCTGGCGCTGCGGGACGTCGTTAGTGCATTCGGGGCCGGGGCATTTGTGGGTCATTTCCGCCCCTTTCCACGGCTGAACCAGTAGGCCGTCCTTTCCTCCATGCTCTCCCGGTAATTGCACGCCGCTACCCACTGCCGCACAAACACGGGGTTAGGGATGCGGCCCTCCGCGCAGGCCCGTGCGATCAGGAAGGCGTAGGCGTCGGCCAGTTCACCCATGGTGCCCCTGGGGGACGTGCTGCCCAGGGTGCGCATGCTGCGGTAGCTGGTCAGCACTGCGGTCTTGTCTTCGCTGGTAGGCGTCATGGTGACCTCTTTCTGCCGTTCCGGAACCTGCCTGGCAAGCTACCATGAGATTCATGAATGTACAGATCACGCGGGTTGGGAAGCTACAGCTGGAACTCGACCAGGACCAGGCCGCCACCATGACGAGGGCGCTTGACCTGGCCAGCACGCACGACACGGACCCCCAGCACCGCCAGGACGCGGCGCAGCTGGCCGTCTGGGTGCGTCACCGCAGGTTCCGCCGCTGGGGGCACACGGGTGACTGACCGCGCGGGCGGCAGTGACCTGCCAGTCCAGGCCACGGCAGCCACATTGCAAATCATCCTTGCCCGAGCCAACAGCGAGAAAACCGAGCAGGCGGCATTTGTCATGACGCACATTTGCATTCGCATGGCCATACGTGCCAGGGAGCAGGCTATTCGCAGGCGCGGTCTGTGGCTGAGCTAGCCGTCAGGACTGTTCCAGGGCCACGATCGACACCGTTACGTTGACGTTTGCCGCGTCGTTGTTCGTCACTGTCAGCACGCAGGGGCCGCGCGGGATGATCGCCGTATCGTTTAGCTCCTGCTGATTCGACGCCGCACCCGTGGGCAGGTAGGCGGCATACACTGATGCGCTGTTCCAGCGGCCCGACGGCTGCGGCGCAAGGGAAAACTTCACCGTATTGGTTCCCGCCGCGCCCGCGACACGGAAGTGAATACCTGCCTGCCCTTCCCAGAGGCTGAACAGCCATGACTTGTTCGTCCCGGCGTTTACGGTCGCACCGTTCAGTGCCCCCAGGGACAGGCCGTTACCGTCGCCGCCAGGCAGGTTGTATGTGGGGATGGCAACACTGTTCGGCGCTTCCCAGTGCCACTCATGGCGGCTGATGGTGCGGCCCGTGGAGTTAACCTGCACACTGTATATCGCGCTCACCGTGTCGTTATTCTTGACGGTGATCTGCAAGTAGTGCCCCGCCTGCGGCCCCTTGCCGGTAATCGTCGCGCCAGTGGTTCCCGATGCGCCTATGGGGATAGACCATTTCTGAGTGGCTACCGGCAGTGCGCTGGGATCGTCGGTATTGAACCAGCTAAGCGTTACGGTAAGGATCGGGATAGTAGAGCCAGCGGCGGCCGATATGGTGTTAATGGTGATGTCGTAGGCCATACCAGCGGCCAGGGCGTACCCCGCTGTGGGAGATGGCGCTATCGGCTTAAGGGTCTGTGTCGCGCCAGGCCCTATGGACGGCCCTGCGGTAACTTGCAGCCCATCATGGAGTGCGGCCACGATCTTCTGCATATTGGTGGGGAACGTCGGGGCCGCGTCGTAGTTCCAGAACGCTATCATTTCCCCGTTGACCAGGCCGTCTATTAGCCTCTGGTCAAATACCGCCTGCATCGAGTGCTGCGCGTCCCCCGGATAGGTTGTGCCAGCGATAGTGATGGATGAGGACAGCAAATACTGGGCCGCCTGAGCCAGCGTCAGCTGTTCCAGGCCGCCCCATTCACCTATCGCCAGAGGGACGTTTGCCGCCCTGGCCATGGCGTCCCAGGTAGTTCCCCCGCCCGTCAGCGGGCCGCCTAGCCATTGGTTATGGAAATATGGCTTCTGGTACCAGTCAACCATGAGGCAGTCACAGGCGTTCGCTGGCAGGTTCGGGATGATCGGCGGATACTCGTTATATTGGGGGCTGGTCGGTGGCTGGTTACCGAGCATGATCGAGTAAACGGGGCATATGGCATGCAATGCCTGGTAGTGTGACAGGCCGCCCGACGCGGGGCCGGAATACAGGTTCATATACTGGGCAGGGCTAATGCCCCGCGTCTGCAAGTTAGCCTCATGGTGCATCACTACCCGCAGGTTCGCTGCCGGGAATCCCGCCGCGATGAAACTGTTGAGGCTGGCAATCATGGCGTTCTGGTCGGTTTGCATCTGCGCGGGGGACGGCAGGTTATTAGGCCCGGTCGTCCCCGAGAATGCGGGCAGGTACGATACCACCGCAACCAGGTTCAGGTCGTATGCGGCTTTCAGGGCACCGTCAAAGTCGAGAGTCGAAGCGTAAACCTCGGCCGTCCCATTGTCCTGGTAATAGACGCGGGTTGCCTGCGCCGTGCGGCCCACTGTCGCATCCCAGTTATTAATGTCCGTCTCATTGCTGTTGCCGCCACCGAACGCCGTAATGCCCCAGGGGCCGGGCGTTCCCGCTGGCGGCGGGGAAAGAATGTTGTAGATAAGCACCGGGTTGGACACTAGCGGGATACCCGCCGATTGCAGGGCCGCAGTAATCAGCCCTGCCAGTGTGTTCTCTGTCTGCCAGTCCGGGTATCCCATAACCGGTTTACCGCCTATCGTATATGCGCTGCGATGTACAGCACAGGGGTTTCTATGACAGCTATCGCTGCAATGACTGCCATAATCAGCCACCGCAGGCGGGTAATCCTGGCGCTGTTTTCCTCGGTATGGTCCGTCTGGTGCTTATGTAGCTGTTCGGCCAGGGTTACCAGGTCTTTAGACAGTTCCGATATCTGCAATGCGAGCGGCGCAGCGCCGCGCGTGCCCTGCTGGTCCATCGTCTCTATCCGTTTACCGTTCTCGTCAACACGTGCGGCCAGCATGTTAAATTCCCCCCTGGACACGGCCCGCGTCATGGCTTCGCTGCCGCCTGCGCGGCAGCTGCGGCAGCGTGCTGGGCAGACTCGGCCGACGCGGCGTCCAGTGCGCGGCTGACCCCCTGCGCCACGGTAAGAAGCTGCTTGATCGTCACGGTAGTCATTACGTCGTCCCTGGGATGACGCCAGGCAGGGCGGCGGGCGGCCCTTGCGCGGGCGGGTTAGGCAGGGCCGCTTTTGCCTTGACCGATAGCAGTATCCACGAATCGTAAGGCGTATAGCCTATATTGGTCAGTTCCGTAATCGCGGTGGCATCATCAATGATCTGGTAATTCCATGCATCTACGATCTGCGCTTCTGTCAGCGTGCGGACGGTTACCGCCGCTTCCAGGTCCCACGTTTGCATGATGTCATTCGCCGCAGCGCTATCCAGGCCCAGCTGCGCCAGCGACGCGCGGGCAACATCGGGCAATATCTTCCTGCTGGTATAAAGACTGCCGACATGCGACACGGCTGCCGTGGTCTGCGCGATTCCCTTTTGCAATTTGGTGTATTCGATAAGCAGTCCCGCGGCTTGGGGGGAAACGTGCATTTCCGTCAGTATCTGGCTGGCGTTATCCTGGGTGATGATATTCGCCGCAAGGGCATTCATCACCGTTGACACGGTGAGCCCACGGAAGTCAAACGTAGAAACAGCTTCCGCGTAGTCAAGCGTCCAGGTGGCGTAATCGCCCGTTATTCCCCTGTCGGCCAGCAGGCTAGCTGCCGTAGGTTTGTCGATCATGCCGTAACGCAGAAATTCCGTGATTTCCCCCTGCGTGGGCACCGGGTAGGCCGCCTTTTGGTAGGCGTCCTGCCACTTATCCCGCCACGGCCCTTCCTTAAATGCCTGCTCATAGGACGTGACACCGGGGCCGGTCCCCGTCCAGGGGATGATGCCCCGCAATGCCATCTGCACCGCTTCCAGTGGGGTCGGGGCAGAACCTTCCGTGTTGAACATGATCTGAAACCACTGGGGATCACCCCCCCATTGCTCGTAAAGCGCCTGCGCCTGATCTGCGGGAACCTGGCCGGTTAGGGCCGCCCGCAATGCGTCCGCTGGGGATGGCCAGAGCGACGCCAGGCCCTTGATCATGTCCGTCCACTTATCGCCTAGGCGGCCTTCCGCGATTCCCTGCTGAAAGGAAGTCGAGCCGGGGCCTGTCCCCGATTCGGCGATAATGCCCCGCCGCAGCGCTTCCGCTAGCTGCTGCGGCCCTGGCGCGTCGGCCGACAGGTGCATAAGCGTCGCGAACAGCTGCGCGTTCACGCCGCTCTTGGCGGCCTGCGCGGCTGCCTCACCTTCAGGCAGGAAATTGCGGACAGCTGCCGACGCGGCGTCCGCAGGCGTAATGATCTGCTCGGCCAGCTGGCGGATCATCGCGGCCCATTTGTCCCCCAGGCGGCCCTCCCTGATTCCCTGCTCATAGGACGCCGCGTCGGGGCCGCTGCCACCCTCCGGGATAAGGCCCCGCAGGAGCGCCTGTGCCAGCTGCTGGGGGCCTGGTGCGTCCGCGTGCAAGGGAACCATCGCGGCGAACCTGGCCGCGTTCAGGCCCGACCTGGCCGCTTCCGTGGTGGCGGCCCCTAGTGGCATGTAGTTCCGTACCACCGCGTCGGCCAGGTCGCCAGGCGGCAGGGGCAGCTCTGGGTGCGCGGAGTTAACCCGGTCCTGGTAGGCCAGCAGGGAAGGCCCCATGGCGGTCTGCACAACAGCGCCGATAGCCGACCAGAGAAATAGCTGCTGGAACAGCGACCCTTCCCCTAGGAATTGATCAAAGAATCCTTCTGCCATGGTCCCTTCCTTCTGTGTGGCGTGTAGCGAATCGCGTAACGCTACACGCCTAGCAGTGCGGTAAGCGGCGTGATGATCGCTTCTACCGCAGGGGTGAGAATCGCGTCATTGGCCGCTGCGGTCCCCTCCGGGTCGGCGACCGATGAGATAAACCATGCCGCCATCGCGGCAGTAAACAGCGGGTTGGACGACGCGCGCATTTGGTTGCCCAGGGATTCCAGGTCGTCTCCGCCGCTGGCAAAGAACTGCTGCCACTGCGCTTCCGTGCTGTTCAGCCTGTCACCGATCGACGCGGTAACATCCCCCAGCGTCTTGGGCGGCCCTGCCCCCAGGAATGTATGGAGCAGGTCCGACACTAGCCCAGCGGCTATCTTGTCCAGCCCCAGGCGGTCTATGACCTGGGTGACAATGAACTGCGCAGCCACTCTCAGCAGTGGATCGTCAATGCTGGCAATGTCAATGACGATGCCGGCCAGCTTGCTTACCGCGTCTTTGACGATCGGGTTATCTATGGCGAGGTCGTCAATGAGCTTGCCCAGGATGCCCGCCTGATCGGTGCGCGTACTGTTGTACCCGTCGGCCGCTTCCTTATCGACTGCGGGAATGATCGACCGCGCGTAGGCCCAGAGATTGGCCAGCTGCTGCTTAGTCCATACGCGGAGCGCGTGAACTTCCCGCCTGCGGGCGGCCCGTTCGGCCAGGATCATTCCTGTCAGTTTTGTGTCCAGCTGGATTATCAGCTTCACTAGGAATGCTTGCAGGCTGGCTACCGCCGCAATCCTGTCCGCGATCTCTTTATCTATTTTCTTGTTCAGCAGGTTATACACATAGGACAGGTCGTCCAGTAGTTCAGCCCGCAGCTTTGCCAGTTCTGCCCGCGTCCAGTCCTTTAGTTCATGGAATCGTTTATCGGCGTACGCCTGCGCTGCGGCCTGCGCGGCGGGTACTACCTCATAGGCGACCCACCATATCCATTTGCGGGCGGTCTGCGCGAATGACGCCGTATAGTAGCTGAGGTTCCCCAAGTCGTTAGTGAGTACCGTATAGCTGCGATACGAGAACGCAACTACGCGACGGAGGGTTGAGTTAACCCACCCTACCCAGTTCGGTGCGGCCGACGTGCCCCAGTGAAACAGCCAGGACACAGCACCGCCCATTGCATTAAGGTAACCCTTGACCCATGATGCCATGGCGGGTTACCCGCTTAGCGTGTGAACGGCCATCACCGAATCGACCTCATGTTGCAATGCTTCCTGCACTGCCTGCGTATTCATGTAGATAGCATCGGACACGAATAGCGTCCCCGAGTATCCCGATGGCTGGATCGTGAATGCTATCTGCTTTCCTGTGACCTGGTTACCGCTGGCGTCAAATTGCGTATCCTGCGTTTGGCCTGTAACGGTCCAGGTGTACCCGTTAGCCATGATTACCTCCGTGGGTAGTTGCTTATTTGCGCAGCCTGCGCTGATCGGCTAGCCATGCGATATTGTCAGGGATCGCATGCTCTTGCAGGTGATTAGCCCATGACACCTTAATAGCCACCGCGCGCTCTGTGGATGATGGCTGGTTATATGAGTTGCCCTGGACGACATGCCCACCGCCACCGCCACCGCCCGTGCTGCCACCGCCGAGAATGTTGTATGCAGGGCTGCCCCGCTGCGGCCATGACAAGTCCAGGCGGTGAGCGGCAGAGCTGGGCGGGTTATAGCAGGTGTCCCAGGCCCCGACGTGGTTTCCGTCCCCCGATATACGTATGGCCGCCCTGGCGCTGTAGGTGGCTATCAGCAGCGCAGACACGGACCATCCGAAATCACTAGCCCAGAATGGCATTACTTGCCATAGCCCTAGTGCGCCTGCCCAGGATCGCGCAGTAGAGTCGCCTGACGATTCAGCCGTGGCTATCGCGGCCATGAGAGTCGCTTTAGACGATGAGCCGCCCTCAGATATCCAGAGGCGTTCAAGGGCGGCCATGTCAAAGTGGCTCATATCGGCACCTGCAACCCTGGGATAAATGTGGTCGCATCGGGCGGCGGTGTGGACAGGGAACTATTGTCGGTGCTGACTGGTGGCGGTGGCGGTGATGCTGCGCCCGGGTTATCCATTCCTGGCGCGACACACATAAAGTCAAGGTAGACACTATGGTCGTACCCGTCCGTGTTGTACCCGGTAACCTGCCAGCTTCCCGAATCCTGGTACCCCTGCACATCCCACTGCGCAAACTCATTGTCGGCCACAATGTACTGCCCCGCCTGCGCGGGAATCACTGCCCCGCCATCACTGGTCAGCGACCAGCCCATAAACCCAGATGGCCCCGGGGGCACGCGCCAGCGAATGCTAACCACCGACGCGGCAGGGAACGAAACGTCGGTGGTTACCGGCGCAGTGATATCCGTCTGCGCCGGTATGGTGACTGTGAATGAGAATACTTGCGTCGCGGCTAGTGCCATGTCACCCCCTGATATGTGCGACCAGGAAGTGATAAGCCACCCATGCCAGGATGGCTATGCGCACTCCGTAGGGGATGATGGTTACCAGGAAGTGAGTATCTGTTGCCTTTTCGCCGCCTATCCATATCCACAGTGGGTCACCGACGATGAGCATAAGCACCCAGATGGACCAGAATACAGTCGCTGCGAAATACATGCGCCTGCGCCTGGCCGTTAGAGGGGGACGACCCATACCACACCGTCAGCCTGACTGCCGTTATCGACAGTGAATAGGCCCGTGCGTGCCAGGACGCCATTAGTGCCGAACGTGGGGTTAAGGTCCTGCGCCGCGCCCAGCTGCGCCGTGTAGATCGGGTTACCTGTCGCATCGTTCCCGTCCATGAGCCGGAATGGGTTGCTGGCCGCGCCGCCCTTATTCCGGATACACATACCCATGACAATGCACGGGCCGTTACATGGCTTATTGTTCCCGGTCGTGTTATCGAAATAGACCGGGATTGCCGGGGTAGTGGCAAACTCCTCCCCCTGCGCAGTGGACGGCAGGGGGTTTTGTGCTGGGGACATATTGCCGCCTTAATGCTGGAAAGAGTGCGGGGCCGCCCCGCCCGGCCAAGGACAGATGCGGCCCCGCACGTTTCAGGGGGTGATCGTCTGCGTAAGCTCCGCGACGATCAGGTAAACGCTGGCCGCGCCGCCCGCGATGGCCGCATGGTGAGCGGCCGACACGTAAACGCCGTTCCGGTCATTGGCGTTGAACACAGGAATGTGCGGCGTACCGTGCGACTCGGACATTTGCACGTAGTATTCCGAAATGTCGAGAGTGGACACGGGGCCGGGACCGCACATCCGCAGGTTGCCCGTGAACGCGCCCTTGACGCCTACGATGTCCACCGCCGGGTTTACCTCGTAACCCAGGATGGCGTAATCGCTGCCCGCGTGTAGCTGGTTCTCGGTCGCGGTGATAAGGGTGTCCGTCCAGGCACCCACCGCCACGGCGGCCAGGTCCACTTCAACGGACTTGTACGCCTTGACGATCCCGGAAATGTCACCCCACATATGCAGGCGGGCGCTGGTCCCCTGCAAATTGCTGTAGTAGTTGACCAGGCCAACCGTGATCGTGCCCGCCGCTGCGATCCCGCCGAACGCTTGCAGGGTGTCACCCGGGTAAAGCGTCACGCCTGCCTCACGGGGCAGCGTGAACGCGGACGGGACCTCCCCAGGCTGGAACGTCAGCCCGGTATTCGGGTCATGCAAGCGGGGGGAGGTCAGGCGGAATTTCTGCCCACCGCCCGCAGAGTAAATGATGGCTTCCAGCTGCGCCGTGTCCGTGGCGGCGAAGTTCCGCACGGTCAGGCTATCGCCTGGCGTCGCGGCCAGGGCGGTGGGGAATGGGGATGCCGCGCCAGCGGTGGCGAACGCCAGCACCGTGTCAATTGCCAGGCCCATTTCAGTCTCCTATTTCGCGTGAATTGGCCGGGCGGTTAGCGCTTGACGAACTTGGACATGCCCCGCTGGAACGCGGCGGAACGCGCGATGTTGGCTTCCAGGTCCCCGCGCTGCGGCAGGGTGTTGCGGACCTGATCGATGAACGGGAACAGCTGCCCCAGGACGTTGGCCATCTTGGGGGCCGCAGCCTGCGCGCCAGTCGCGAGTCTCGGGGCACCCTTGTTCACCGTGGCGGCCTGCCAGTCCTGCAAGCTGACTGCGGCACTGTTGGCCTTGAACTTGGGCAGGGACGCCTGGATACCCGCGATGTACCTGTCGGCCGCGTTGGCGGCTGCCTGGCCGGGTGCGGTGGTCACCGCCTGGACGCCGGCCGTGTATGCCTGGCCAGCTGCGCCGAGGTTCTGCGCCCACTTCGCCGCCGCGTCCGCTGGGTTTGGCATTGCCTTAGCCATGACTCATCCTTCCGTGTTCGAGCCTGGCCGGGCGGGATGGCGCTTTGCTAGGAACCGATCATACGCTGGGCCGCACCTGTTAGCCATTTCCCGGGCAGCCTGCGCCGCGCGCTCGATCCCGCAGTCAACACAGACGCGCGGCTCATCAGACTGCCTTATGCGCGTAATGCGCTCATTACAGTCCACGCAATTAAAGGTGACCTCGTGCGGTCTGCGTTTACGGCCTAGGGGGGGATCGCCTCCCCCCCTAG
>Ga0126373_10002142_pt1 | contig 14447 bp, 9 predicted proteins | sample PanSoiMetPlot_11_FD_92545 | JGI IMG/M metagenome (GOLD analysis project Ga0126373, IMG submission 92545) | Tropical forest soil microbial communities from Panama - MetaG Plot_11 | ecosystem: Environmental > Terrestrial > Soil > Tropical forest > Bulk soil | place: Panama | collected 2016-02-17 | reverse complement strand
GATTTCATGTCCTCGGGGTCGATGAACAATTTCATTCGCAAATCCTGATACACCTTGGATTCGCCTTCGGCCTCCGCCAATCGCCCCATCGCATTGATGTAGTTCGTTTCTACGCGATTGAAGTCGTCTTCCGCCTGGGCATACTCCATACCGAAAACCACGTCGGCATCGGTCTTCCCATAAACGTGCGCAATGCCCCAATCATCGCGAATGATCGTTACGTTGCGTGCTTCCTTCTCGAACCGTGTGGTTTCCAGGTCGCCGGCCCCTTGCAGCAACGCCAACGAGGCACACGCAACCGCAAAGATCAAGGTCAGCGTTCTCATTTGCGCGAAGTGCAACCTTACCCTGTCGGAGTCTCAATTTTCAAGGGATGCTCGGAATTGTCTCGAAGATCGGACGCCGCGCCGCAGAGCAAGTTCCTCAACGTGGACCTTTGAAAGTTTGGTGCCCGGAAGAGGACTCGAACCTCCACGACCGTAAGGCCACTAGCTCCTGAAGCTAGCGCGTCTGCCAGTTCCGCCATCCGGGCACAATCAGGAAAAACGAGGCGATATTTATTTTGAAGGCGTGGGAGACCCTTTGTCAACGCACTTGCCTTTCCACCTCTCCACCGACCGTCCCAGCAATGTGATCCGCACCCGGCGTTCGGTATTCCCGCATTTCACCGCCAGTTCCAGGTGCGTCCCTTCGACCTCGAGGAGCGCCGGATCATTCAACTCGTCGCCGGGCGGCTGGCCATGCATCGGCGTGACTGTGTCACCGACTGCCATTCCCGGCCGTGTCCGCCCGCCGGGCTTCCCGGCGATATTCTTATTACCTTTTGCCCCGCGCTCATCCCATCAAGCAAAAGGCCGGCGCGATGGAAAGCCAGAGTACCCGTCTCTCGATGGAGGGGATTCGCCTCCGACGGCGCTCCGCGAGATCCTTGCAAGCGTCGCCCCCGGTTGCTCGATGCACGTTTTCCAGTACTTTCTCTGCCGAAACCGTGGCTGCCGAACAGGGTTACGCCGTGAAAGCGCCCACTAGAAGCCAAAGCTGAATCCCCTCCCCGCCAGGACGCCCAAAAGCGCCGTAACTACACCATTTCTTATCGCTTACACCATGGTCCTTGCTGCCATGCTTTCCCTAGCATTCTCCCCTCAGAGTGCTATACTTCCCGCCAGAAAGACCTTACCTGCCCGCCGCAGAGCAGGTAGCCGGGAACTGGTTCCAAACGGGGAGGTAGCTTATGGACGAATCCGTGCTCGCGGGACCTATGCTGTATCTCCTCATAATCTGGGGCGTCGTTACCGCCATCTTCCTTGCTCTGGTGGCTTGGCGGAGCGTTCTCTCCAGTCATGAGGATGATCAGATTTTTCTCGACGCCGCCGAAGAGCATATGGCACGGGAGCAGCGCGAATTGGTAAGTAAAATCAATTCACTCTCGAGGCCGCTTCTCGCTAGCGGCATCACTTCCGGAGTCTTGTTACTGCTCATTGCAGGGATTTTCGTTTACCACGGTTTGAAGAACTTCTAAGCCATACGCCGGGCTGGCCGCCCGGTTTCGGCGCTACGGCTTCGCAGGTGCGGGGCTTGCGTTCTGCGGCGCAGGGTTCGCAGGGGGATTGGGCTGAGAAGCTTGCACGATGGATGTGTGATTGTGCACGATCACCCAGTCATCGCCGCGCTTTTCGAGCACCAGCGTGGTTTGTCCCTCTGCGGCGCTCGGCGATCCATCCACGACCGCGCTGAACTCCCACTGATAACAGGCCCAAGCAGTTTGTCCAGACGGCGCCACCCGGATGAGCGTGTTGCTGCGGTCCATCCGTACCTGTTGCACCCGCGCGCGCTGCATCTGGTACGCCGCGAGGTAATTGGTCCAACCGATCGCCGGCGGCGTCCACGTGCCCGCCACCACCGACACGTCATCGGCATAAAATTTGTGCATCAAGGTCGTGTCGCCGACCTGCCACGCCCCGATCATTTGTCCGATCGCGAGATCGATCTTCTGTTCGTCCGGCATGCGATTCGTCGGCTGGGGGGGCGGGGTGTCATCTTGTTTCTTCTTCTTCTGCGCGGCAGCGGGACCTGCCGCTATCAGACTCAGCGTCAACACCCCTACGACCAGCAAACCTTGCCGTCCCGCCCGCACTTTGTCTCTCTTGCTCTTCATAACCCAATTCACTCCTGCCGATTTCTGCGCACTGATTTGGTCAGACACGCACACGAACCACCCCTATCTGATAAGACATTCGAGGATAACCCAATGCAACGCGCTCTGAACTCGCGTGTGCCCAGTTGGTCTACTGGTTCTTTGCCGTGGGGATCCTGGATGCGCTGATCAGGTTTACGAACAGCCGGTACGCGCCCGGCACACCCTCCGGCAACTCCCGGAAAAATGCCAATCCCGTGTAGATATACGTTCCCTTGCCGTAATGCGTGTAAACCAGCGCGCCCTCCAGATCCTTTTCTCCAGGGTCGTTCATCGCCAGCAAGGGTGTGTAGCGCGGGTCAAACTTGCTCCAGAAATATAATCCGCGCTCCTGCACCCAACCCGTAAAATCCGCTTCCGTAATCTTGTTGGGCTGGTTCAGCAAGGGATCGTCGGGCTTCAGGAATTTCACCGGCGAGGTTTCGTCCGTAATGCGTGGTGTGGGCGTCCCGATCTTTGCCGGATAGGGTGCCGGCTGAAGCTTATCCCAGATGGAGTCGCGGTTGTATTGCACCAGCAACGTGCCCCCGGCAGACACGTAATTGAGCAGCCGTTGATTCGCTCCCGCGAGTTCCGGACGCAGCTCATAAGCCCGCACGCCAACTACGATTGCGTCGTATCGCGACAAGTCTCCAAACGCCAGCGCCGCGGTATCGAGCATTTCCACGTCTATTCCCAACCTGCGCAGCGCGTCCGGAATCGGTTCACCCTCGGCCGAGATGTATCCCACGTGCAGCTTCGCGGGCACGTTGACATCGAACGCGTGCACCATGCATTCCGCAGGTTCGCTCCACAAAATTGTCGGCATCGACGGCAGCGGTTCGAGGGTAGTGGAGAATTTCTCCGCGCCCCTCAGCGCGTAGGCCTTAACTGCGAAATGCCCGGCGTCCAGCTCTTTCGGGGGGGTCACGGAAAATTCCGCGTACTGGTCGCCGATCCCCGAAAAATCCAACCCCACCGGCGGACTGCTCGTCAGTCCATCCGGCACATCCAGCCCTACGGTCACGCTTGCGGCTTTTGAGGAATACGAATGCACCCGCAAGAACACATTGAACGGGTCATGTTGCGCACGCAGCACCTCCACCATCTGTCTCGGATCGACCGCCACGGTGTACGCAGGCACAATCCGCAACGGCACGCGCATCACGCTCGTGGAAGTCGTCTCGATATACGTAACCGGTTGGTCCACCGTCATTTTATGACCCGCAAGGATCACGTCTTGCGCCGCCCTGACCAGTGGCGGTGGTTCCGGCAGGAGTGCCTTCATTCCGTTCGTGCTTCCGTTGAACGGCGCATCCATCGGCGGAGCCGGGACCCTTGCGCTCACTCCGACCGTGAAGGTACAACCCTGCTCCGCATTCCCTTCCTGCGCGGTTTGTTCCATCGCCTTAGGTAGGTTCAGGCGCAATGTGCCAAACGAACAGCCCACTTCTTTCCGACACGTCGATTTTGCGGTGATGTGAAACGATTCTCCCGCGACCAACAAGCCGGTATCCGCCTCCGCGCTCAAATGCAAACCCGCTGCCATCCGCAATGCTTTTTCGATCCGCTTCTGCGTCCTCCCGATGTCCTCCACAATTTGCAGCTGCGACGCGACCGTTGCGCCCGCGTAGCCGCATTTACCCGGCCCATCATCGAAATCGTTCGCGGCATCGGCCAACTGGTGCGTTGCCGCTACGAAATCTTGCTTCAATACATTTTGCCGCGCTTGCCCCAGCAGGATCTGCGCGTCAGCAAAAGTTTTGCAACCGGGGATCAGCGTCGTGATCGGTTCCGCCAGCTGCGCGGGATCGAAGTCCGCTCCATCTTCCGGAACCAAGGCGATGGGCCGCCGTAAGAACGGCGAATTCAGAAATCCCGCAATACCCTGCGTGTGATGATTCACGAACGCGTCGAGCCCGATCTCGCGCCACGACTTGCCCCACAACGGCGACACGTGATCGAGCGGCAGAACATAACCCTTCGGTTTGTCGCTGCGGTCGAGATCCAGAAGCAGGCCCACTTTCCAAGGTGCCGGGTCTGCCACGCTCGACGTGTTCGCCAGGGCGTTTTGGTCGGACGAGGAGTGAAGCGCATTCGCCGGGTTGGATTCTTCCAGTGGATAGGAAGGATCGGCCGCAAGCGCCACGGCCCTCGGGGTAAGGATCCCGGACGCCTGGTGATGTCCGTGCCCGGTATGAACGCCACCCCAATGATTGATCACAATGTTCGGCCGGAAGGTTCGGATCAGGCGCACCATGTCCTGGGTTACCTGATCGCCCCAGATCTTCTGCGATTCCTCCGGCGTTTTCGAGAACCCAAAATCGCGCGCCCGTGTGAAATACAAGTTCACGCCGTAACCGCGCGTAGCAGCCAACAATTCCTGTGTTCGAATCAGTCCCAGTTGGGGTGCTTGTTCCGGCCCGAGTGCGTTCTGCCCGCCCTCACCGCGTGTTAACGCCAACAGCGCAACATCGGCATGCAGGCCCCGCGCAAGATACGTCAGAACCGCCGCACTTTCGTCGTCCGGATGCGCCGTAATGTAAAGGATGCGCGTCGCCACTCCCGCGCTGTCGATGGCTTCCACGGTTTCCGCGAGTCCGGTCCCCGTGCCGGGTGCGGGCGGAAATTGTGCCGAAGCGCAGGCCGCAAAACCGAAAACCAATAACCATCCTGACCACGCGGCTGGAAAAACCCTCAATGGCCCTCCCACAGAGCAACGTTATTGGATGTCATAGGGTTTCGCCCCGTTTCGCTTCGCCGTTTTCGGTCAGACGATCCTGGGTGTTTGCGAACGGCCATTGTCGCATTTCTCGCGTCCAAACGAGAAACGCCACCACTCCCAGTGCGATTTCCAGTAGTCCCCACTTCCGCACCGGCCCGGTATGCCAGAACAACCACGCCCACGCCAGCGTCGTCAGCACCGCTGGCGCAGGGTATAACCACATCTTGAACGGCAACCGCTCGCTCCCCCATCGTTTCCGCAACAGCATCACTCCCACCGCTTGCCCGATGAACTGCACCAGTAATCGCATCGCCAAGATCGCCGCAATCGCCGTTTTCAGTTTCAATGTCAGGCTGAATATAAACGCTAATCCCCCCAAAAGCAGCAGTGATATATGCGGAAAGTGCTTCGTCGGATGGACTCGTCCGAACACCGGGAAGAAATTTCCGTCGAGTGCCGCCGAATACGGCACACGCGAGTAGCCCAACAACACCGAAAACACGCTCGCCAGCGCAATCCACAACACCATTCCTGTCACCACTCGTGCCGCTCCCGCTCCGTACAATTTCTCGACGAACAGACTCGCCAGGAATGGCGAATTTTGTGCCTCGCGCCACGGCACGACTCCCAACACGCTCGTCTGCATCGCCAAATACAGCACCGTAATCCCCGCAATCGACAAAAAAATCCCGCGCGGAATGTTCTTCTCGGGCTCACGAATCTCCCCGCCCAAATGGCAGATGTTGTAGTAGCCCCAGTAGCTGTACACCGTACTGACCATCGCGGCTCCCAAGCCCGCGAACCACACCCCCGACAACTGAAACGCGCCCGGCGGAAAATCGAATGCCAATTTGCGGTCGAAATGCCGCACGCCGCCCCAGATCAGCCACAACATGGTGGCGATCACTCCAGCCCACAGCAAAACCGAAATCTTTCCAATTGTGGTTATCCGGCGGTACAACAAAATCACCAGCAGGATCACCAGTCCCCCGGAAACCGCTTTGGCCTCCCACCAATTCAAGGAATACAGATACTTCGCATAGTCCGAAAAGCCGATCGCCGCCGAAGCCACACTCAACGGCGCCTGGATCAGCGTCTGCCACACGAACAGGAACGACATCAGCCGTCCCCAGCGTTCCGGTCCGTACGCCTCATGCAGGAACACGTACGTGCCCCCCGCTTTTGGCATCGCTGCGCCGAGTTCCGACCACACGAATCCGTCGAGCGTTGCCAGCAGCGCGCCGGCCAGCCACGCGATCAGCGCTTGCGGACCGCCCATCGCCTTAATCACCATCGAGCTCACCACAAACGGCCCGATCCCCACGATCTCGATCATGTTCAGCGCTACAGCTTCGGTCAGCCCGAGCCCGCGTTCCAGCTCTGGTGGAACTTCGGCGACCTTCGATTTTTGGGAATTTCCCATGCGCTGCGAGAATAACAAACGAAAGACCACGCTCCTAACCTTGGCGCTGCGGTGCGTGCCCGATGCGATACAAAAAGTCGTTGCTGTGCTCGCGGTCGCCAACCGGCCTTCCTGCAGAAGCCTTTTCGTTTTGCGTCTCTGGCCGAACAGCTTAAACTCGTTCCGCGCGAGCTGTCGGCATTTGCATCTTCCGAGGATCGATTCGCCGGCGGTGCGTTTGCCTGAATATCATGCTGCCATTTTTCCGTGGCCTTCCGCTCCTATTCGCATGTGTGCTTGGCGCCGCGGCTGGGTTCTGCGCCGCGCCGCCCGACCTTTCGCTGCCCCCGAACATCTCCGCGATCCTCGATCATATTTATTCAGGGCGCTCCGTTCAGGCCCTTCAGGAAATTCATCAACTCGAGCAGCAGTCCCCCAACGATCCGCTCGGCTATCTCCTCGAAGCGGAAGTCGAATGGTGGAAAATTTGGTGCGTATCCGCCGAATTCAAGTACGGCATGACCCTGGCGCGCCATCATGACAAGGCTGCGGGCGATGCCCACTATTTTCAATTGACCTCTAAAGCCTACGCGCTCGCCGAATCCAATTTGCATCAGCACGATGCCGCACCGATGTATCTCTACGCCGCGATGGCCGATGCTCTCGCCAGTCGCCTGTACAGCTTGCGCGGAGAATATCGCGCCACCGCTCGCGTCGGAGTACGCGCGCGTGAAAATTTTCTAAAAGCCCTTTCGCTCGACCCTTCTCTGGCAGACGCTTACACCGGCCTCGGCTTGTACAACTATTACGTCGATACGCTTTCCACGCTGGCACGGGTGCTCCGGTTCTTCATGGGTATTCCCGGCGGTTCCAAAGAGGAAGGCATTCGCCAACTCTATCGTGGCATTCGTGAGGGGCAGCTCACTCCACAGCTTGCTCGTTTTTATCTGGCCGTCAATCTCCATAACTACGACCAAAGGTATGACGAAGCGCTGCAGGTCATCTCTCCGCTCGTCGAAAAGTATCCGGAGAACCCGGTCTTTCAACTCATTCGCGGCGACCTGTACGCCAAAGCCGGCCAGAAATCGCAAGCGGAGGCTTCCTACCGCGCTGCCTCCTCCGCTTTGCCCCAGGTTCCCGAAGCAGACTGCCGTGCCAAACTCGCGCGTATTGTCCAGGAATCGCAGGCGGCCCTGAATCCTCACTAAGACTGCTGTCTTCTGCAATTCCGCGCTTTGCTCCAGCGGCCTCCTGCGCGATAATGAATATCCGTGGGTTTGAGCTTGCGTCTGGGTTCCGCACCTCGCGGGTCAACGCAAGCGTGGTTTCTTGCATCTCAACCCAATCAGGCGCGCCGTTTTCCTCTCTCGGAAAATTTTCGAGTGGGACCAGCGCAGTACATCCCTGTCCTGGTGTGAAGGAGCATCGATGAAGCGGTTCTGGGCAGCCCCGGCTGTCGCACTTTTCCTGTTGGGCCTGATCGCCGGCTGCAACGATTACAACAACACGGTGCAATACAACACCGGCGCGACGATCACTAATATCTCCCCCTCCTCTCTGCCCGCCGGCACTCCTGCCGGCAACCCCCCGCCATGTCCCAATACTCCGTCCGGCCAGACAAACAATCCGTGCTTCACGCTGTACGTGGTTGCGAGCCCCACAAACGGCTTTCAGAGCACCACCCTTGTCGAGTGGAACCAGATCCGGCTTCCCGCCTGCACCAATACCGCGGGAACCGGCATCCCCGCCAACTCGCACGGTTGCAGCACTTTCGTCGACTCCGTCGACGTGACCGCTTATATTCCCTACAGCTATGTCGCGCAAGCTGGAACTTCTTATGTGAATACCTACACGCCGCAGACCGGCACAGGCCAAAACGGACTTTCCAACGCGCTCAGTTTTATCGTTTACGGTTCCGCCAATCCCTTCCCCATGCTTTCTGCCGTCAGTCCCACCAGCGCCCCGTATTGCGCCTTTACTACTCCTTCGAAGTGCGCCAGTGTTACCGTGACCCTCAACGGCAGCGGTTTTCTGCCTTCCGCCCAGAACGGCGGGTCCTCGGTCACCTTTACCGGTCTCGCCACCTACGGCACCGAAACGGCCATCAACACCACGTACGTCTCGGCCACCCAGCTCAAGGCCACCATTCCCGGAACCTATCTGTGCGCTACCGATACGCCCCAAATCAACGTACTCAATCCTCCGAGCGCCGTTTGTATCGTGAATTGTCCGGACCTCGGCGGTGGCAATACCAACTGCAAAACACCTCCGCTAGAGCCGAGCAACTGCTCCGTCACGACGCAGACCCTAACCATCAACGGCAATCCCGGGGCCAACTCGTGCCCGGCGCAAAGCCCGCCTAACCCTAATCCCGCAGTCGCCGTCGCGGAAGAGACCCCCGCTGTCAGCCAGGACGGTCGCTTCGTCGCCTACGCTTCCACACAAAACGACATCTCGCAGATTCTCCTGCGTGACACCTGCGTCGGCGCCATCCACGAATGCACGCCTTCCACACAGATGGTTTCCGTCTCTGCCGAGGGAATCGTCGGCAACGCCGATAGTCATGACGTGGCGATGACGTCCGATGGCCGCTACGTGGCCTTCAGTTCCGCGGCCACGAATCTCGTTGCCAATCCGCCCGCTGGCAGGCAAGTCTACCGGCGTGATACGTGCCAAGCTTCGGCCACGGCCTGCAAACCCGCAACTTCTCTGATCTCGGTGGATGAAGAAGGGAAACTCTCGGGAACGGAAGCCATTCTTCCGTCGATTAGTTCGTCGGGACGCTTTGTGGCATTCCTGGCGGTTACGCCAAGTCATGCGCCTACCGCCGCCAAGGGCAATGTCGTCAACGGCGCGAACAGCGGCCTGCGCCAGGTCTTTGTCCGCGACACGTGTCTGGCCACTGCGAACTGCACCCCCAAGACCACGCGCATTTCCTTCGAACCCGGCGATCGCCCGGCAGCCTCTGCGAGACCCGCGGGCCCCGCGCTCGCCGGCCTCGCGCGCCAACTCGCTCTTCCGGACAGCAAGAGCGCGACCGTTTTCACCTCCACCGTTCCCATCGACGACAGCGTTTTCCTCGCCATTCGCAACGACAAGTAAGCTTTTGTGGAAACAAAAAGGGCGCCCCCTCATGGCGCCCTTTTTTGTTGTGCTTGGCTTCTCTCAGGAAAATTCGTTCGCCGCTAGCCCATGAATCCCAAATTGCTCGACGGAAAATTCGTCAGGTTCGGGAAGATCGACGGCAAGTTCACCGCGGGCACTCCAAACCACGTCGCCAGGGTCGCCGCATATTGGTCTAAGGCCGTCGTCGGTATCCACCGGCCGTTCTGGTCCGCGTCGTCCGGTCCTCCCAGCGCCAGCGTCGGGAAAGTCCCGTAAATCTGGTTGCCCTGCACGGCGCCTCCCAAAATCAGCTGGTGGCTGCCCCAGGCATGGTCGGAGCCTCCATTCGAACCCGGCTCCAGCGTGCGGCTGAACTCCGACAGCGTAAACGACGTCACCTGATTCGCCACGCCAAGCTCCTGGGTTGCCTGAAAGAAGGCCGACATGCTCTGGCTGACATACGTCAACAACTGCACCTGCTGCGGCAATTGGTCCGCGTGGGTGTCGAATCCGCCGTATGACACAAAGAAAATCTGCCGCTGCACGCCAAGGGCACTCCGCGCCGCGATCACTTGCGCCACCTGCTGCAGCTGCTGTCCCAGGTAATTGCTCGGAAATTTTGTCTGCAGCGGCGTAATGTTCTGGAGCGCCGTCGAAAGCACTTGCGCGAACTTCACCGCTTGCCCGGTGACCGAGTTCGCCGCTTGTACCATCGACAATCCGCTGTCGAAGGTCAGCAGTTGCTGTGTCGCTGTGTACCGCGCTTGCGACGCGGCGGTTTGGTCGAACCCCTGCAGGCCCGGTGGCTGCCCCGGATTGATCGTAAACGGCCTTGAGGTTATGCCGGTGCAGAAAATCGGATTGCCGCTGATCGAAAGAATCGGTGGAAACTGGGCGCTCGCGTTGAACGTCTGCACGTTGTCCGCAACTTTCCCCGCCCATCCCGAAACCGGTGTCCCCGCAAGCTGCGCGCTCTGCCATTGGTCCTGTTGGTCCGAATGCGAGTAAAGATTCTCCGGCAGGTTCTGATACGCCTGGTATTGCGCCTTGGTCGTCGGTTGCACCAGTGTTCCCACATTGGCCAGAACGGCTAGGTTCTTTTGATTGAAGTACCCCTGCATCTCCGGCATGTTCGGATGCATCCCGTAGTTCGCTTGCCCATTGGTCTGCAGCGGCAGCAACTGACTTTGCGGCAATGCCAACACGCTTCGCGCCTGCACATACTGCGTATACCGGGAATCGATCGGCACAATCATGTTGTTGCTGTCATTCCCCCCAAACATGAAGATGCAGACCAGGGCCTTGTAATCCGAGGTCCCTTGCGCCAGCGCGCTCACCAGCCCGAATTTGCTTAACCCGCTGACCAGACTCGCCCCCGCCGCCGAGCAGCACGCCAGCCGCAACAAATCTCTTCGGGTGTGTCGTGTCATTTCTTGTTCCTCGCTCTAGTGTTGCACCTGGTACATCGACGACGAAAGGTACAGGTACATCGCAGCCTTCGCCTGTCCCGTCGTGTCGCTCGGATCGACCGCTCCCAGCGCCGTGAGAATAGTCTGTTTCATTTGGTCCGGTGTAGTACCGTGCAGGAACAGCGTGTCCAGCAACGCAACCATCTGATCCGGGGTGCCCGCGTTCGTCACTGGACTGAAATCCAGTTGCGTGTTCGCGCCCATCGCGCCATACACCACATCGTTGATAAAGTTCACACGCGCCAAACTGCTCGCAGTATCGAAGATCGCGAATTCCGGCCCGTTCAAATTTGTCCCCGCGATGGGATTCACCGGCGGGAAGAAATTAAACACCGTGGCCGGATAGAACACGTTCTGCTCCATCGAATCGCCGGACTGCGCAAATCCGCCGGCATCCGTCTTCGCGTGGAACGCGCGCGCCATGCTGGCGATCAATACCACCGGTTCGCGCAGTTTCCCGTCCGATGCCGATGCGGTCGCGGGGTTGTCGCCCTGCCGCGCTTCCGGATCCAGCAAAATCGCCGCGATCATCGCCTGCATGTCGCCACGCTTGCCGGATCCATAGCTGCTAAAGGTGCCGCTGTTGAACGCCTGGGCTACACGTTGCACGTATGCCGGGCTCGGATTGCTGCTCACCAAGTGTTCGATCATCTGCTTGGCCACGAACGGGCTCACGTTCGGATGATTGAAAATGATTCCAAGCGCCGAGGCCAAATCCTGTTCCGCGCTCTGTCCCGCCGGAATGGTTTGACCCAGGAACACCTTGGCTCCGGTATCGTGCAGCGACTCCACCGCCACCATCGGACCGCCGTAATACTCCGGATTGTGGGGTTGAGAGGCTTTGCCCGGCTGTACCGGAAAAGTCCAGCCGGTGAACGCGCGACCGAGGCTCATTACGTCGTTCTGGGTATACGTGGGTATGGGGTTTCCGGAACTGTCCAGCACGGGAGTTCCATCCGCATTCAGCTGGTTTAGGCCCAGGCAGAACAGTTGCATGATTTCGCGCGCATAGTTTTCATTGGCGTGTTCGCCCGGTGGCGGTGCGTCATTGTTCACCATGTTCAGGAAGTTGCCCATCGCCGGCGTCAAGGTAATGTCGGTCATGAGGTTCAGATAATTTCCCAGCGCATCGTTGTCGATCGCGCGCAAATAATTCGTGTACCCCAACGGATCGCTGATCGTGCCGGCGCTCACCACCCAGAATTCGTTCAGTGCCAGTGCCGTGCGCTCGCGCAGCTGGTCTCCGCCCGCCAGTGCATTCAAAAAGAACGATTGCTGCACGTTGTCGATCCCATCGTTCGGCCGCGGATCCGGATAGGGCGTCACGGTCGACGCAAACTGATTCTCGAAGTAGGTATCGAATCCCGTTTCCTCGAGCTGGTTCACGGTCTCGGTGTCCGGTCCGAAGGACGATTGTTCCAGGAATCGGACGGCGGCCGCGGGCGTCACCGGAGTGCCTGCCGTCGTTACGGTAACGGCAAGCCCGTTCGATGTTCCGCCGCCCGGTGCGGGATTCGTGACCTTCACTGTGACGCTGCCGACTTGCGTATTCGCCGACCCGATCGCGGTGATCATCGTGGACGTCACGTAGGTCACCTGGAGCGTCTGCCCGGCGAACGACACCGCCGAGGTGCTCACAAACCCGGTGCCGTACAGCGTTATCTGGAAGGCGCCGAGCCCCAGCGTTCCGGGTGTGATCGCCGTCAGCTTTGGCACGGGATTCGTCAGGGTCACCGTAGCACTGTCCGACTTCGCGGGATTCGCCACGCTGGTCGCCGTCACCTTCACGCTGCCGAGGCCGGCGATACTGCCGGGTGCGGTGTAATTTCCGCTTCCGTCGATGGTTCCGAGCGTACTGTTGCCGTAATTCACACCGTTCACTGACCAGATCACGCTCAGGTTGGTTGTTCCCGTCACCGTCGCCTGGAATTGCTGGACGTTACCGGAACCGAGCGTTGCCGTTTTCGGCGCCACCGTTACCGTGATGTCCGAATTCGGCCCAACCACCTGCACATTGAACGGCGCCGAAGTTGCGCCCCCTGGATTCGGGTTCGTCACCGTCACCGGCACGGTCCCGATCGGCGAGGCCGCAGGAGTTCCGATCGCCGTGAGTTGGGTCGGTGCAATGTACGTCGTGGCGAGTGCCGTCGTTCCGAGGTTCACCACCGAGCCCGGCACAAAGCCCGCCCCGTTCACGGTCATTTCGAACTGCATGCCGGCTGAATAAATTGTCGGATTGACGCTCGTAATCACCGGCACCGCGTTTTCCACCGTCACCGCCGCATTGCCGGACTGCGTGGTGTCCTCGACGCTGGTCGCTGTGACCGTAACTGGATTCGGGCTTGGCAGGTTGAGGGGTGCGGTGTAATTTCCATTCGCATCGACGGTTCCAATGGTCGAATTTCCCCCCGCCACGGTATTTACCGACCATGTCACCGCGGGATTCATCGCCCCATTTACGGCCGCGGTAAACGATTGCTGCGCTCCCGTTCGCACCGTCCCCGTCGCGGGCGTGACCAGCACGTGGACTCCGCCTTTCACGAATGCGTTTATCCCTCCGGAAACGCTGGGCCCCGGATTTGGGTTGTGAACGGAGATTGGGACGTATCCGCTTTGCGCGCTTGTCGCCGTTCCGGCGGCTGTCAATTGCGTCGAAGATACCCAGGTGGTTGCGAGCGCCGTGTCTCCCAGGTAGGCGACCGCACCCTGCGCGAAATGCAGGCCGGTCAGTGTCATCGTGAACGGACCTAGCGCCAAGGTCGTCGGCGCCACACCGCTCAATTGCGGAACCGGATTGTCCAGCGTCGCGTTGGTATTCCCGAATTTCCTGGAATCGGCGGTTTCGACCGCGTTCACCGTAATCGTGTTGGGAGCCGGCGGGAATTCTGGCGCGGCGTAGAGGCCTTTGGCGTCAATCGTTCCGTAGGTTGCGTTTCCTCCCGCCAGGCCATTGACCGACCACACCACCGTCGGGGTCGAGCCATCACCGGTTTTCGCCGTGAACTGTTGGGTCGCTAGCCCCGCAATCGATGCACTCGATGGCGTGACCGTCAGTGCCGTCGGCGCCATCCCCGCGGTGCCGCCGGGACCGCCGGGCAGGATCGCCTCGGCACAGCCCCCCAGGCAAACCGCGAGTACCGCTGGAAGCACCAGGTCGAAACGCTTCACGGCCGTTCACACCTCCGTCGCCTTCCGTACCGCGAGCAGCCACACCCGCCCGGTCAAGTCGTCGTTTCGGGTGCGCTTCGGACCTGCGGTGGGACTGGTCTCGGAAGAGTACGGGGGTTGACCGTTTCGAGCCACTGTCCGCTCGGCCAGATTCCGGTCACCTGTTCCGTCGGCGACAGCTGGTGAGAACAGACTTTTGTTGATGGTCTGGGTAACACGCGAGGCGGTTTTATCGCGGTTCGAACGACGCGGCCGCCGCCTTAATTGAATCGCACCTTCATATCCGGCCGTTTCTCGAGGTGCACGGACTCGATGAACCTTACCTGCCGCTCGTCCAGCGTCAAAATCATTGATGAGGTCCGCACGCCTTCGCCGAAGAACCGCACGCCCTTCAACAGATTTCCG
>Ga0126373_10002141_pt1 | contig 14448 bp, 13 predicted proteins | sample PanSoiMetPlot_11_FD_92545 | JGI IMG/M metagenome (GOLD analysis project Ga0126373, IMG submission 92545) | Tropical forest soil microbial communities from Panama - MetaG Plot_11 | ecosystem: Environmental > Terrestrial > Soil > Tropical forest > Bulk soil | place: Panama | collected 2016-02-17 | reverse complement strand
CATGGCCGGATCAGAGGTGCTGCCGCTCGTCGGACACTACGACCTCGACGAGGGAGAGCGTGACCTGGCCGTGGCCAAGGGAGCGATACCGCAGACGCAACGCGAGCACGACAAGATGCTTCGTCAACTGGCCAAGGAGCGTGGCATCAAGCTGCGATAAGCGCGCTCCACAACCCTGTCCGTCTCCGAGCAGGACATGGGTTCGTAACGAGTCAGTACCGTCCGGAGCCCGCAAGGTGATGGCCGGTGAGTATGAGCCAGGCGACGAGGCCACCGAGAATCAGGCCGATCACGATGAACGTGATCACCACAGCCCGGACTGAACCCCAGCTCCGGTACTGATCCGCGGTCAGATGCTTGCCGCGCTCGTCAGGCTCCACCGCGCATGAACCCTTCCCAGTAGGGAGCGAGACAAGCGAGCATACGCTGCCTGGCGCGCCAACACGCTAGACAGATCCAGCTATCAGGTCTTCGCCCGGATGATCATGCCCCGGCAAGGAGCGCGCCTCCCGGCGGCTCGAGAGTCATCCGCCGGCGGTCGCCGCGAGGGCCTGCTCGAGCGTGAAGGCACGCGCATAAAGCGCCTTGCCGATGATGGCGCCCTCGACGCCGAGCGGCACGAGCCCGGCGATCGCGTGCAGGTCAGCCAGGCTCGCAACGCCACCGCTGGCAACCACGGGTGCGCCGGTGCGCGCGCACACTCGGCGCAGCAGGTCAAGATTCGGGCCGCGCAGCATGCCGTCCTTGTCGATGTCGGTCACGACGTAACGACGGCAGCCTGCCGCTTCAAGCCGATCAAGTGCATCGTCGAGTTCCCCGCCGTCGGTGGTCCAGCCGCGCGCCGCGAGGCGAGTGCCGCGCACGTCGAGCCCCACCGCGATCTGGTCGCCGTGTGCGGCGATGGCGCCCGCGACCCAGTCCGGGTTCTCCATCGCGGCCGTGCCGATCACGACCCTGGTGCAGCCGGTCGCGAGCGCTGCCGCCAGGGCTGCATCGTCGCGGATTCCGCCAGACAGCTCGACCTTCACGTCCAGGCGCTTGATCAGGTCCGCTAGCTGCGGGCCGTTGGACCCGCGGCTGAAGGCCGCGTCGAGGTCGACCAGGTGGATCCACTGGGCGCCAGCGTCCTGCCACGCGAGGGCTGCGTCCAGCGGGTCGCCGTAGTCCGTCTCGGTGCCGGCCGCGCCCCGGACCAGTCGGACGGCCTTTCCGCCAGCGACATCGACGGCCGGCAGCAGCTCCAGCGCTGTCACGACAGGGTTTCGAGCCAGTTGGCCAGCAGCGCTGCGCCGGCGTCGGCCGATTTTTCCGGGTGGAACTGGGTCGCCATGAGCGGGCCATCCTCGAGCAGCGCGACAAAGTCCTCGCCATGCCGGGTCCAGCCTGCCAGCGCGTGCGCAGGAGCCTGCTGTGCGGCGTAGGAGTGCACGAAGTAGAACATCTGATCCGCACCGATTCCGGCGAGCAGTCGGGAGGCTGCGGGCGGAGCGACCACGTTCCATCCCATGTGGGGCAGGACCGGAGCGGACAGTTTCCGCACGACCCCTGGCCAGCAGCCCACCCCCTCGGCTTTCTCACCGTGCTCCTCGCCCGCCTCGAACAGCACTTGCATGCCGACGCAGATGCCGAGCACGGGCCGCGCGCCCGCCTGCCGCTTGGCGATGACCTGGTCGCCGCCGACCGCCCGCAGGCCCGCCATGCACGCTGCGAACGCGCCGACGCCCGGCACGACCAGGCCGTCGGCGCGGAGGGCAGCCGCCTGGTCGGCGGTAACCTCAGCGTCCGCGCCCGCCCGCTGCAGCGCACGCTGCGCCGAGCGGAGGTTGCCCGAGCCGTAATCCAGCACGACGACGCTCGGTCGGCGGCTGGTCACGGGCGGCTCCGTTCCTCGCAGGGTCAGCTATCAGGCCGACAGCGCCCCCAGCCTACCGACCGGCGTTCGGCGGGCCGCCGCGTGCCGCTTCCGTCATTTAGCCAGGCTCCAGGGCAAGCCACCGGGCGGAACGGTCGTGCAGCCCACACAGGGCGGCTTGCCCAGGAAGTACAGCGGGATGCTCGCGGAGTCGCTCGGCGGGTTGGTCGGCAGCAGCAGCGGCCCACGGGGAGACTGGTCGAAGTTGAAGTCCTGGATGAGGTTGCCGAGTACTGCCGCATCCTCCCGGACGCCGGGCCGCGGGTCGGGCCTGCCGTCGGTAGCCGGATTGAGCCTGGCGCCGCCCAGGAAGTCGTCCTCGATGAACTTCAGGTACGCGTCCTGGCTGAGCGTCTGATGGTCGATATAACCCCGTCTGGCGTACGGCGAGATGACGATGCTCGGCACCCGCAGCCCGTAGCCGTTGATGTCGACAGTCGGCGGGGCGACGTTGTCGTAGAAGCCGCCCCAGTCGTCCCAGCCCAGGAAGATCGCTGTGGAGTTCCAGTCCGGGCTCTTCATCACGGCGTTGATGAGCGCGGTGACGTAGGCCTGGCCCATGTGAACGGAGTTGTTGGGGTGCTCGCTGTCATTGGACGACGGGATGACCCAGCTGACGGCGGGCAGCGTGCCGCTCCGCGCCGCATTGAGGAAGTTCCCCAGTGGCTGGATGTTCTTGAGCTGGCCGTCTTTCTGCACGTCGGTGAACAGCGGCAGCGGATTCCAGATGCCGGGCGTGTTCCAGGACTGCTTGACAGGCGCGCACGTCTCGGCCGAGTCGTTGGTGCAGTCCGGCTGCCAGCCGTCCTGCACGTAGTAACCCCAGCTGATGTGATGGAGATACAGCAGCCAGGTGATATCGGTCCAGGCCAGGTCGATGGTCGTCTTGCCAGTCGTCAGCTCCGCGCGCACGGCGTTTTCGATCTGCCCCACGCCATAGTCCCCGGCCGGGTTGTTGACACAGCTCATCGGGTTCTGATTACGGCATTTGGCGGCCCACGCCGACATCATGAACTCATGCTGGGGCAGCGACCATGACTTGACCGGCTCGAACATGTGGTCGTCCAGCACGAAGTTGCTGGCGTACGCCCAGTAGTTCGGGATTTCCGCACCGGTGTGGTAGCCCATGACGTCGGCTGGGCCAAATCCCTGGCACGCCGGGTTGTCCTGGTTGGTGCAACTGCCCCTGGCCAGATCGCGCTGCTCGACGAAGCCGTTCATCTTCCCGCCGTTGACATCCGCAACCGCATTGACCAGGCCGTGCGGGCCGCCGCCGTTTTGGTCCTCCGTGTCGTGAAAGGGCTTGGTGCAAGCACCCAGCGGGTTTGGCAGGCAGACGGTCGGCTGGCCACCGCTCATGGGGATGCCATCCGCCCCTGGAAAGGTCCCGAAGTAGGTATCGAACGACCGGTTCTCCTGCATGATCACGATGACATGCTTGATCTTGTGGATGCCTTTCGGCACGACGTAAGAGCCGGCCGGGCCGCCCGCCACCCGCTCAGCCGAAGTGCCCGCAGGATGATTTCCTGGGTTAACGATGGCGTGGCTGGCACCGGTGAGCGGGGTGCACGCCACCACCACGGCGCACATGAGCGCGGCTAGCGCCGCGAGCCGGATCAGACCGGCACTGTGCCGCCCTTGGCGCAAGACCCCTCCTTCGTTGCCGCGGTCATCGCAGGCCAGGCCGCAAGCAACCAGGATGCCATCGCCTGTGTGCTCGCTAGCCAGGAGCCCGGTATGGAGTGGCTGCGGGGGCACAAGCTGCCCAAAGCGGACCACAGCTTACGGCACCGGGCCACGCGCCAGCGGCCACTTGACCCTCACGTTACGTGAGGCCGCACAGTAGACCAGTGACTGAGCAGACCGCCGGCACCTACACGGTCGGCGAAGTGGCGGAGCTGTCCGGCATCTCGGTGCGGACCCTGCACCACTACCACGAGATAGGCCTGCTGGTGCCGACCGTTCGCAGCCCGGCGGGCTACCGACTGTATTCCCACGATGACCTGCAGCGACTGCGGCAGATCCTGCTCTACCGAGAGCTTGACTTCCGGCTGGAGGAGATCGCGGACATGCTGGCCAGCCCCGATGCGGGCACTGACGACCACCTGCGCAAGCAGCACGCGCTGCCACGGGCCAGACAGGACCGGACAACCGCGCTCATCGACGCGATCGAGAGGGAGATGGAGGCGAGGAAGATGGGGATCTCACTCACCCCGGAAGAGCAACTGGAGATCTTCGGCACCGACAAGCTCGACGAGCACGCCGCCGAGGCGGAGCACCGCTGGGGCAACACCGAGGCCTGGCAGCAGTCCCGCCGCAGGACGGCGGCCTACACCAAGGACGACTGGATCACCATCAAGGCCGAGGCGGACGCGAACATCGAGGGCTTCGCCACGGCCATCCGTTCGGGCGAGCCGTCCGACGGCCCGGTCGCGATGGACCTCGCCGAGGCGCACCGCGCCCACCTCGCGCGGTGGTTCTATGACTGCGACTACGACATGCACCGCGGTCTGGCCGAGCTATACATCTCCGACCCCCGGTTCACGGCGAGCTACGACGAGATCGAGCCCGGCTTCTCCCAGTACGTGCACGACGCGATCATGGCGAACGCCGACCGGTGCTCGTGATCCGGGCTGAGCACGTGCCCGGGTTACAGCACGCCCTTGGTGCTCGGCATCGCGCCGCCCGAGCGCGGATCAGGGGCCGCCGCGGCGCGCAGCGCGCGGGCGAACGCCTTGAACTGGGCTTCGACGATGTGATGCGGGTTGCGGCCGCGTAGCACGTCCAGGTGCACGCAGATGCCAGCCGCGTGCGCGAGCGACTCGAAGAAGTGCCTGGTCAGCGTCGTGTCGTAGGTCCCGATCAGCGGCGACATGGGCTCCGGCTCGGTGTGCACCAGGTAAGGCCGCCCGGACAAGTCGACCGCCGCCCGTACCAGCGTCTCGTCGAGAGGCACCAGGGCGTCGCCGAATCGGGTAATGCCGAGCTTCTCGCCGAGCGCCTCCCGCAGCGCCTGGCCGAGTGCGATCGCCGTGTCCTCCACGGTGTGGTGCGCGTCCACCTCGAGGTCACCGCGCGCCTGGACGGTGAGATCGAGCAGCCCGTGCTTGCCGAGCTGAGCCAGCATGTGGTCGAAGAACGGAAGGCCGGTCTCGATCCGGCTCACCCCGGCGCCATCCAGGGTCAGCTCGACCAGGACCTGCGTCTCCCCGGTGACGCGCCCGATGCGCGCGGTGCGTTTCACGGGAGCACCAAATCCTGACCGCCGGCGACCAGATCCGTTAGTTCGTGCAGGAACGTGGCCGTTTCGCTCGCAGTGCCGACCGTGACACGCAGCCACTGTGGCGGGCCGGCTTCCCTGATCAGCACACCACGGTCCAGCAGCGCCTGCCAGACCGCGTGCCGGTCAGCGAACCGGCCAAACAGCACGAAGTTCGTGTCCGACTCAGCGGCCCGCAGGCCGATCGCGCGCAGCTTTGTCACGAGCTCATCCCGCTCGGCGCGGATAGCAGCGACCGACGACAGGAGCTCATCGGTGTGCCGCAGCGAAGTGAGCGCGACTGCCTGCGTGACGGCGCTCAGATGATACGGAAGCCGGACGAGCTGCAGCGCGTCGACCACCGCGGGGTCCGCGGCCAGGTAGCCGAGCCGGGCGCCCGCCAGCGCGAACGCCTTCGACATGGTGCGGACGACGACCAGCCGCCGGTGCCGCGGCAGCAGAGTCAGCGCCGTCACCGCCACGTCCCTGGCGAACTCTGCGTAGGCCTCGTCGATCACGACCATGCCGGGAGCCGCTGCGCAGACCGCTTCGATCACCTCCAGCGACGTGGCGGTGCCGGTCGGATTATTCGGCGAGGTCAGGAACACCACGTCCGGCTGATGCCGCCTGACCGCCGCCGAGGCATAGTCCGGGTCGAGGCCGAAATCGCTGTCCCGCTGCGCGGTGATCCACCGGGTCGCGGCCGTCTGGCTGATCATCGGGTGCATCGAGTACGACGGCTCGAAGCCGAGGGCGCTGCGACCGGGACCACCGAAGGCCTGCAGCAGCTGCTGGATGATCTCATTCGACCCGTTCGCGGCCCAGATATTCGCCATCGTCAGCCCGTGGCCGAGGTAGCCGGCCAGCGCCCCGCGCAGGGCGAGGACGTCCCTGTCCGGATAGCGGTTCAGGCTGGTGGCCGCTGCCGCGACCGCGCTCGCGATATCGGCGACGAGACCGGCCGACGGCGGGTACGGGTTCTCGTTGGTGTTCAGCCGGACGGCCACGTCCAGCTGCGGCGCGCCGTAGGGGTGCCGGCCGGCCAGGTCGGCGCGGATCGGCACCTCGGCCATGGGGCCCGCAGAAGTCGGCACCCTCATGCCTGCTCTCCGGGCACCCGGACGCGCACCGCCTGGACGTGCGCGGCCAGGTCCTCGGCGCCGCCCAGGGCGTCGACGTGCGGCGCGACAGCAGCGAGCGCCGGCTGATCGCACTCCACGATGTGCACGCAGCGCAGGAACGTCCCGACGGACAGGCCGCCGGTGTAGCGGGCGGTGCCGCCCGTTGGAAGCACGTGATTGGAGCCGGCCAGGTAGTCGCCGAGCGACACCGGGGCCCACGCGCCGACGAAGATGGCGCCAGCGTTGCGCACTCGGCGGGCCAGGATCGAGGCGTCCCTGGCCTGGATTTCCAGGTGCTCGGGTGCCCACGCGTCCGCGACGGCCAGGGCTGCGTCGACGTCGTCGACGATCACGCATGCCGACTGACCGGTCAGCGCGGCCTGGATCCGCTCGGCGTGCCTGGCCTCCGGCACGGCCTTGGCGAGCTCGATGTCGACGCGGTCCGCCAGCGCGCCGCTGGTGCTGATGAGCAGGCACGCCGCCAACGAGTCGTGCTCGGCCTGCGCGATCAGGTCGGCCGCGACAAATCTCGCCTCGGCGCCGTCGTCGGCCACGATGGCGATCTCGGTCGGGCCGGCCTCTGCGTCGATGCCGGCCCGCTCCCTGAGCAGCCGTTTGGCCGCCGCCACGTAGACGTTGCCAGGACCGGAGATAACGTCCACCGGCTCGCAGTCCTGCGTGCCGTAGCCCAGCATCGCGATCGCCTGCGCGCCGCCGGCCGCGTGCACCTCGGTGATGCCGAGCAGCGCGCACGCGGCGAGGATCGCCGGATGCGGTAGCCCGCCGTACTCTGCCTGCGGCGGGGAGGCGACCGCGATCTGGCTGACGCCGGCGACCTGAGCAGGGACGACGTTCATCAGCACCGACGAGGGGTAGGCGACCAGCCCGCCCGGCACGTACACGCCGGCCCGGCGGACCGGCAGATAGCGCTCGGTCACCGTGGAGCCGGGCGCCACCGCGGTCCACGCCTCCGCCGGCAGCTGCGACCGATGCACGAGGCGGGCGCGCCTGGCCGCCTCGGTGAGCGCCGCTCGCACGTCTTCGTCGATACTGGCGAGGGCCTCGGTGAGCGCCGCTGCCGGCACCCGGGTTCCAGCCGGCCGGCTCACGCCGTCGAACCGGGCGGTGTACTCGCGGACCGCGTCGTCACCGCGGATCCGGACGTCCTCCACAATCGGTCGCACCTGCTCGACCGCAGCGGCGACGTCCAGCTCAGCTCGCGGCAGCAACGCCGCCAGCTGCGCCGGAGTCATGCTGCCCGGCGACTTGCCGCGCAGATCGATTCGCTCGAGCACGACGGCCTACTCGACGATCTTGCTAATCGGGATCTCCAGGATGTCCCGTCCACCCGCCGCCTTGAGCGCCGGGATGAGGGTGTTGACGCCGCGCTTCGGCACGACAGCCTCGACCGCGTGCATGTCCCCGCGGGCCAGCGAGGTCACTGTCGGCGAGGTCATGGCGGGCAGGATGCCGGTCACCGCGGCCAGGTCCGGCGCGCTGACGTTGAGCTTGAGCAGCACGCTCCCGCGCGCGCTGATGGCACCCCGCAGCAACAGCGCCACGTCCTCCATGGCGCTCCGCTTCGCCTCGTTCGCGTAGGAGTCGTGATTGGCGATCAGCTCGGTGTAGCTCGTGAGCAGGGTGTCGAGGATGCGCAGCCCGTTCCTGACGAGCGAGGCGCCCGTCTCGGTGACGTCCACGATCGCGTCCACGATGTCGGGCACCTTGGCCTCGGTCGCACCGTAGGACGGGATCACGACCGCCTTGACGCCGTGCTCCTCCAGGTGACGCCGGGTGAGTGACGGGTACTCGGTGGAGATCCTGACCCCTTCCGGGAGGTCGGCCGTGGTCCGCCAGGGCTGCGTCGCCGGCACGGCCAGGACGACCCGTACCGGGTCGGACGTGGCCTTGGAGTACTGGAGCTCTCCGAGCGATGAGAGGTCCGCGCCGGTTTCGGTGATCCAGTCCCGGCCGGTGATGCCGAAGTCGAAGAGGCCCTGCTCGACGTAAGACGGTATTTCCTGGGGTCGCAGGAAGCGGACCCGGTCAATACGCGGGTCATCGATGCTGGCGTGGTAGTCGCGGTCGGATGACCTGCGGATGGTCAGATCGGCGGCATCGAAAAGGTCGAGCGTGGCCCGCTCGAGCGAGCCCTTCGGAATGACGAGCGACAGCAATGTGGCAACCCTTCAAGCCGTGATCTTCCGCCCAGACTACCGTGGCGAGATCGGCTGACCTGCTGGCGGCCGACGCGAAGGGTAGGGGGCGGATGACCGCAAAGCGGGCGGGCAACACGCAGTCCGGGATTCCGGCTGGGCTCGCCGCGGCCCTCGAGGAGAACCTGGCCGAGCACGCCTGCCACCTGCACCGGGCTACCCCGGGCATGACCGTTCGGCGGCTGGACGACCTGCTGATCGCCGACAGCGGGCTAGACGACGATACGTTCAACTTCGTCGGCGCTGCGCGCTTCACCGCTGCGACAGCGCAGCCCAGGATCCGCGACACGCTCGTGGACCTCGCCGCGACTGGCCGGCATTTCGCCTGGCGGGTCGGCCCCGGCTCGACCCCGGATGGCCTCGCCGTCCTGCTCACCACCGCTGGGCGGCCGCCGGCCCGGCCTGAGCCCGCGATGTGGCTGCAACTCGCGGACTGCGGGCCGCCGCCCGCCGCAGTAGGCCTGGACGTGCGGGTTGCCGATTCCGCCGATGCGCTCAACGACTGGGCGTGGGTGCTGGCGGCCAACTGGGATCCGCCCGCGCTCACCGTGGTGCGCTTTTACGCCGTAACGGCGCGGCGGGCGCTTGCGGCTGGCTCGACGGCCCGGTTCCTCGTGGGCTACTGCGACGGCCGGCCGGTCTCCACGGCCGAGGTCATGCTGCACGCAGGTGTCGCGGGCCTGTACAACATCTCGACTCTCGCCAGCCATCGCGGCCGGGGCTTCGGCACCGCGGTCACGGTGGCCGCCCTGCATCTCGCCCGCGACTGCGGATTCCCGGTTGCCGTTTTGCAGGCGTCGGAGGAGGGCGAGCCGATGTACCGGCGGCTTGGCTTTGGCTACTGCGGGGTGTTCACCGAGCACCCGCTGCCGCCGTGAGCACGGCCGACACAACCGAGACACCCTGAAGGTTTCAGCGAGACAAACCTCGCAACTCCGGCGCGGAAATGACTGAAACCACCGGCATCTCCGTGTCTAACTGGCCGCTGCGGGTGGCCGACGCGTCACCTGCTGCCCTGCGAGTGCCGAGGTCAGCTGCTGAGGGCCGATGCTCTGCTCGGCTGCGTCGACCACGCCGAGGTCGGCGCGCACATGCAGCTCCGCAGCGGTGATCAGCAGCGCGACGACCGGTGAGGTCGCGTGCGCCTGCGCGTCCGCGAGGCTGTGCAGCTCCCGGAGCAGATGGGTGCGCTGATTCCGCAGCACCGCGTCGAGGGTCTCCCGGTCGCCGCGCTGCGCGGCCGCCATCAGCTTGAGGAAGAAGTCGTCCCGGTAGCCACGGGCGCGCGTGCTTGGTTCCGCGAGCCAGCGATCCAGTTCGGCGCGACCCGCCGGGGTCAGGTGGTGGACCACCCGATCCGGCTTGATCTGCTGGTGCTGGCGCTCGGAGGCGATGAGGCCGTCCCGGCCGAGCCGGTCGAGGATCTGGTACAGGTGCCCGATGTTAAGCCCGCCCCATTGCTCACCGACGGCCTCCTCAAAGCTGGTCTTGAGCTCGTAGCCGTGGGCGGGCTTGTCGGCGAGCAGAGAGAGCACGGCGTGGTGGAGAGGCATGGCGGTCGCTGCCCTTTCCCGGTTGTGATAACGAAACGATCTCAGCTTGCATTGTCACTAGCTAAGCGCCGGGCGTCTTTCTTACATTGTCACTAGCTATCAGATAGCCTAGCTCGTCAGGTCAGCGCGGCGCCACGCTCGGGCTTGACCCGCCCGGCCGGCCGATCAAGGAGCGGACAGTGACACGCCTCGCCTGGTCGCAGCTCCGGTTCCGGACCACCAGGGCGATCGCGCTGCTAGCTGGACTGCTCCTGGCCACGACGGCGTTCACGGTCCTGACGGCCGCATCTCGGACAGCGCAGGCGCGCACCACCGGAACCGTCGCAGCGCACTTCGTGCCCGCCTACGACATCCTTGTCCGGCCTGCGGGTGCGCGCACCGCCCGCGAGACGCATACCGACACCGTCCAGCCGAACTTCCTCGCCGGCATCTACGGCGGCATCACCATGGACCAGTACCACACCGTCGCCGGGATCCCCGGGGTTGAGGTAGCCGCTCCGGTCGCCATGGTGGGCTATGCACTCCTGGGCACGTGGATTGGCCGGCCCCTCCCGTCAGCGAGCGTGGCCCAGCCCGGCCGTCAGCTCTACCGCACCACGACGACATGGGTAAGCGGGAACGGCACCACGCGCGTCACCCAGCCGCCCTCCTACGTCTATGTCACCCCGAGCCCGCTTCGTTTCGACTCCTCGACAGGCGGGACTAGCGAAGTACTTCCCGGCGGCCGCACCGTCGCGGTTTGCCCGTACGATGTGCCGCAGCCTGGCGACAACCCGTTCGGCCCTGCGGTGCAGTCGACTGAAGACTGCTGGTCCAAGGTCAACCATTTCGCTCCGCCGCCTGGCATCACGCTGCCTAGCAATCCGAGCTGGGGCACCGGCTGGGTGTTGCCAGTGCTGATCGCCGCCATCGATCCGGCCGCGGAAGCGAAGCTGGACGGGCTCAACCACGCGCTGGTCTCAGGGAGCTACCTGTCGGAGAACGCCACGGCTGGACCGCCGTCCCGCGACACCCAGACCTTCCCGGTGCTCGCCGCCTCACGGAGCGGGATCACTGAGTACGCGGTATCGCAGCTGCAGCAACTGACCGCCCCTACGACGCCGCCGCAGATGACCGCGGGCTGGCTGACTCGCGAGGCGCCCGTCACTGGGCGGACGCTGACCGTTGAGCGGACCTCGGCGGAGCAGGCATATCAGTCGCTGCTCACCGCCATGCAGGAGAAAGGGCAGACCCAGGAGGCCGTGAACGGCTACTGGAGCGTCGGACCGGTCAAGTTCCAGGGTGCTGGGAGCGGCCCGATTGTGCCGGTGCCCGTGCACAACCCGCTATCGGTCTGGACTGCCGGTGGCATCGCCGCGGCCTCGATGGACAACGCGGACAACCAGTACCGCGCGCTCACCGCGCACGCTCCGACGAGCAATAGCTGGACAGGCAGCATCGCGAGTCCGAAGCTGGTCGGGATTTTCAACCCGGCAAAGGTCACGTCGCCCGATCCGCTCTCTCGGGTTCCGCTCGGGTATGAGCCGGTCACCGCTGCTCCGGCCAACGCAGCCAGCCGGGCCGCCCTGCAAGGCGCCGACCTGGGGCCTAACCAGAATCTCGGTGGGCTGGTCAGCCAGCCCGTCGACCTGGTCACCACGCTCTCCGCGCTGCCCGCGCTGCAGAACACCGGCTACTACGGGGCCGACCTGCCGATCGGTGACCCGATCAGCGTGATCAGGGTGCGCGTAGCCGGCGTGACCGGGCCGGACCCGGTCTCGCTCGAGCGGGTCAGGGAGGTCGCCCAGCAGATCGCGGTCCGAACGCATCTCGATGTCGACATAGTGGCCGGGTCGTCGCCTGTCCCGACGCCGGTCATCCTGCCGGCCGGGAAGTTCGGACAGCCGACGCTGGCGCTCACCGAGAACTGGGTGAAGAAGGGCGTCGCCATCGCGATCCTGCGTGCGGTCGACAAGAAGAGCATCGCGCTCTTCACGCTCATCCTCGTCGTGTGCGTGCTGTTCGTCGCCAACGCGGCGTCGGCGGCCGTCCGCGGGCGCCGACGAGAACTCGGCGTGCTCGCGTGCCTCGGCTGGACTCGGCCGCGGCTGTTCGCGGCGGTCCTGGCGGAACTGGCCGGGATCGGGCTCGCCGCCGGGCTCCTCGCGGTGGTGGCCGCGCTCCCGTTGTCATCGGCACTTGGCCTGCATGCCTCAGCAGAGCGGGCCGCGCTGGCGATGCCGGTCTCGGTGGCCGTCGCCCTGATCGCCGGCACCGTGCCAGCCTGGCAGGCCACCCGCGCTGAGCCGCTGGCATCGGTCCGCCCGCCGGTACTGGCGGTGCGGCGTGCCCGCCGGACGTCCAGCGTCACAGGGCTCGCGCTCATCAACGTGCTGCGTACGCCTGGCCGGTCGGCTCTGGGCGCGGTAAGCCTCGCCGTCGGCGTCACGGCGCTGACGATTCTCGCCGCGGTCACGTTCGCGTTCCGCGGCGATGTCGTTGGGTCCCTGCTCGGTAATGCCGTGGCCGTCCAGATCCGCGGCGTCGACTATGTCGCGGCCATCGCTACGGTCGCCCTCGGGGTGCTATCGGTCGCCGACGTCGTCGTCCTGGGCGTGCGGGAGCGCGCCGCCGAGATCGCGACAATCCGCAGCTTCGGCTGGCGCGAGTCGGCACTAGGCCGGCTGGTGGTGACTGAAGGAGTGATCATCGGCCTCACCGGCTCCCTCGTCGGCGCCGCGCTTGGGCTCGCCACAACGGCTGAGTTCGCCGGTCAGCTCAGCACCCGGCTCTACCTCATTGCAGCCGCCGCTGGCATTGCCGGAACGGTCGTCACCGCCGGAGCCGCGGTACTCGCCACGCGGGCCCTGCGCGGTCTGCCCGACGCCCACCTGCTCGCCGAGGAGTGACCGCATGTCAGTAAACCCGCTCTCCGATGCGACCATCGAGCTGCGCGGTGTCAGTAAGAGCTACGGACTCGGCAAGGACCAGCTCGTCCGGGCGGCGGACAATGTCAGCCTCAACATTGAGGCCGGGGCCTTCGTATCGATCACCGGCGCCTCCGGATCGGGCAAGTCCACCTTGCTGCACCTCATCAGCGCGATCGAGCGGCCCGACTCCGGGACCGTAGTCAGCGGCGGCACCGACGTCACTGCCCTGCGCGGCGGCGCACTGGCCGCCTACCGGCGCACCGTGGGCTTTGTTTTCCAGCGCTACAACCTGCTGCCCGCCCTGACCGCCGTGGACAACGTGATCGCCCCAGTGCTCCCGTTCCGCACGTCGTTTGACAAGCGGAACCGGGCCCGCGAGCTGCTGGCTGCCGTTGGCCTGGCGGGCCGTGAGCAGTCGCTACCATCCCGGATGTCTGGCGGCGAGCAGCAGCGTGTCGCCATCGCGAGAGCGTTGATCAACTCGCCCTCCGTGCTGCTCGCTGATGAACCGACCGGCAACCTGGACTCGGCGACCGCCACGGAGATCCTGACGCTCGTGGCGCGGCTGCGCCGCGACCACGGCATGACGATCGTGATGGCCACCCACGACCCGCAGGTCGCGGCCCATGGAGACCGGCTCGTCCGGCTTCGCGACGGCGTCGTCGTCGACGACATCGACCTCAGCCATGCTGAGTCGGCCGAGAGCATGATTCGCCGCGTCGGCCAGCTCGGATAGCCGCACACGAAGCGGCGTGACCAGTACTAGCGGCCCGTGCTGCCGTCGATGAGCTCGCGCAGGATGTCCGCGTGGCCGGCGTGCCGGGCTGTTTCCTCGAGCAGGTGCGCCAGCACCCAGCGAAGGTTCACCGGCTCGGCGCCGTCGGTCCTACGGCACGGCTCATCCAGCCCGGCCGTTCGCGCGATGGCGTCTGCCTGCGCCGACGCAGCCCGGTAGGCGGCGATCACGGACGCGGCGGTGTCGTCCGGCTGCACGGCGTCATCGGGCGGCGAAGCGTCCAGCGCCGCGAAGCGGATCACGACCCAGCGGATCTCGGCCTGGGCCAGGTGCTTGAGCAGCCACAGAAGCGTCGTGCCGCTGGCTACCGGGGACCGTCGCGCCGCCACCTCGTCCACGCCGTCGACCTTGCGGATGAGCGAATCGCGCTGGAACTGCAGCAGGGCCAGCAGCGTCTCGCGCTCAGCCCCGGCGAGGCGCGGCGGCTTACGGTCAGTCATGACGCCATGCTAAGGAGGCGGGCAGTGGACAGGAGGGGCATGAGCTACCAGGCCGATCCGCGGGTCGACACCTACATCACCGGGCTCCCCGGCTGGCAGCAGGCAATCTGCCGGGAGCTGCGCGACCTGATCCACGCCTGCGACCCGCAGGTAGCCGAGACGATCAAGCGGAGCCGGCAGCCGTATTTCGTCCTCAACGGCAACGTGTGCGCTCTGCTGGCGGCAAGAGACCACGTGAACCT
>Ga0126373_10002140_pt1 | contig 14454 bp, 14 predicted proteins | sample PanSoiMetPlot_11_FD_92545 | JGI IMG/M metagenome (GOLD analysis project Ga0126373, IMG submission 92545) | Tropical forest soil microbial communities from Panama - MetaG Plot_11 | ecosystem: Environmental > Terrestrial > Soil > Tropical forest > Bulk soil | place: Panama | collected 2016-02-17 | reverse complement strand
GCCCCCTTCAGAGAACCAGGCATAACTTCTCGTTTTGTGAATGGTCGAAGCGAGAGCGAATTACCAACTTCGCGACAAAGTTCCACACAAGCTACAGCGGCCTTCATGTCGTCAGGATGCGACAGCGTATTGGCCTCAATCTGGATTGGGTCATGAGGTTTCGGTCCCGTCAAACGGATGTGGCCTCGGCTCTTCGGCCGTACGACACCTCCAAACAATGTCCAGGAACCATGGGGTGGATTGAACTTGGCTGCCGTCTCGGCGCTGCACAGCGGAACTTCCGCCAGGCCAGTCTGCAGATCGGGAGTGTCGAGACTGGAATCGCTTTTCCAGAAGAATGTTGCTTCGCCCCCACCGTTGCGGGGCGCAAGCGGCTCCTGATACTCCCAAACGCACCCGACAGCAAAATGATCCTGAAAATTCTGTCCTACACCTGGAAGATGTTGCACAACTGGTATTCCCAACCGTTGTAGTTCAACTTGATCACCAATGCCAGATAGCATCAACACTTTCGGAGTATGAATCGCCCCTAGCGACAGGACGACTTCGAGTTCGGCCTCAATGCGCCGGATTACCCCGTCGTACTCGATCTCGACGCCGATGACTCGGTTCCCCTCTAATAGGAGCTTGGTAACGAACGCATCTGCCAGCACAGTCAGATTCGACCGATCCATATAAGGGAAGGTGTAAGTTCGAAAGACGGAGAGGCGCTTTCCGTCGCGTGCGCGCAAGTCGATGAGAGCCGCTCCGCCACCATCCTCCATCATGCGACCGTTGTGATTCTCAAAGGTTGGAATTCCAACTGAACGCGCCCCCTCCACCATTGCAGGTGCTATTGGATTTGGATCAGGCGCTGGTTGGACAAAAACCAGTCCTCCGGTGCCGCGGTATTCCGGGTCCGGTACGCCGTGCCAATCCTCAATGCAGCGATAGATATTCAGGACCGATTCATAGTTCCATGCGGGGTCACCAGACTCAGACGCGAAGAAGTCCCAATCGTGTTTGTGACCACGTGCCCAAGTCATGACGTTGACGCTGGACCCGCCACCAAGCACCCTTCCCATCGGTAGTGACATACAGCGTCCATTGAGATTTGGATTGGGTTGGGCTACGAACTGCCACACGCGTTCGGTTCCAAGATTTTCAAACCAGCGATTCGCTTCTGTCACACTCGGCACGTCGTCGTCCCCACCGGCTTCAAGCAGCAAGACGCTGACATCTGGATTCTCGGCCAGGCGCCGTGCTACTACCGACCCTGATGACCCTGAGCCACAGACGATAAAGTCGTATCGCGACTTTAGACTTGACCTGAGGCTCCGCTGATTGATACGAACGCGTTGTGCGAAATCTATATACGGCTGCTTTTCATTATCCGAACTCAAATCGAACCTCCTTTTTGTTTTTTGTGCAAATCTGCCATTAACTTCGCCCTTCAGTTCGTTCCCGCAGGATCCATTCGCGGATATAGGGCGGGCAACCGACCACTTGGGTTCCTGCCAGTTCGCTCACACTCAGAAACCGGATGATGTCCGCGTCCACGATTGTTACCTCGCTCAGATCGAGAATTGTGGGTTCCGGAGAGGTCTCGATCTGTCTCTTTATTTCGTCGAGATGTTCCGCTCGGATTCGGCCGATCAACCAGATGATTGTGCTTTTCCCGTCAGATTGCCTTTCAATCTTCAATGGTTTTGGCTCCTCCCCAATGACGCATCAAGTCGATGAATCGGCGGTTTTACTCGTCCTGACTGTTTGCGCACCGCACTTCGGGCGTCACTCCCAATCGCTGGAGACTAAGAGTGACCGCCGATCTTATTTGCGCTGAAAGTGCAGCCACCATCTCACTAAATATCCGATACAAAGTTGTGTGCGCATGCCGCTCGTTGTGCGGAATCTGGCGACACGTCGGCTACAGCTTGGCCCAAGCACAAATTTGTGCTGGGCCTGACACTTGGCTGTGTGCTGCCACTATTGCATCTCTGAGCTGATACTCGAGCGACTCGATCTGCACGAGGTGCTCAGCTGCGATACGCATGCGATGCAGTTGAGGGAGTAGGCTTTTCAAGACCCCTACCCACCAACCGTAATGCGCATCCGCGCCGGCCCAAAGCTGAGTCTCGCAGAACAAAGATGGCTGCGGCAGGCCGGCATCAGAGAAATGCTGGACCAAACGATCCGCGGCATCATAGTTGGGCAATGCGTGCGAGAACGCCATTCGAATTAGTTTCTCGACCAGTTCAAAAAGCGGAACGTTTGGTACTGAGCGACACTTTTGACTCAAACGCAACTCATGGAACGCGACGGAACCGCCAGGCTTTGTAAGTCGCGCTGCGGCTCGAAGCAAACCAACCGGATCAGACTGGTGAATCAACAGGTATCGGCCGATTACGAGATCGAAACGATCCTTGTCGAAGAAGGTTTCGACTGAGCGTTCTTCAAAAACAATTTGCCGGACACCGGCCGCCTGAGCTCGCTCCCTGGCTGTCGCGAGAACCTGCGAATTACGATCGATGGCAAGTACTGAACCCGCTGTCCCTACCAATTCCGCAGCAAGGATTGCAACATCGCCGGCGCCGCAACCTATGTCCAGGACCCTCATACCAGGGCCAATTCCTGCGGCTAAGAGAACACGCTCCGTGATGGGTCGCAGCATCTCTGCTTGTGTTTTAAGGCGCTCAATCTCGGCCTGCGCGTGGCCTAGAATATAGGCCGATTGGTTATTCGTATTCATCGCCTGCGCTTCTATTGGCATCACGTGCTTGAGCATTGCACTTCGCGCGCCATCGAAAAGATGATGGAAGCAAAGAGCTTGACGAGGCGTTTGTCTCGGGACTCGTGCTGAATGCTCAGCGAAGGCTGAAATGCGGGCTCGTATCGAGGGGAGTATTCGCGGGATTTCGATCAGAAGTGGCCAACAGGGTCATCGCACAAGCTATTTAACCGATCCGGCCTTATATGCGTATTTGTTAATGCCCAACCTTCTGATTTTGGATTCCAGTGTCTGTCGCGGAACCTTGAGCTTTGCTGCTGCGCCAGAGGGGCCACCGATGCACCCATGCGATTCTGCCAGCGCGGCTGTAATCAGTTCGAATTCCTTATCGGCCAGCGCTGGGAGCCCTTCCGCCGGCATTGATGACTTTTGGGGTTTGCTTTGGAACCAACTTTCGTCAACCGAGAATGTGTCGGCATCACCCAGAATGATGCCGCGTTCAACGACGTTCTGTAATTCACGAATGTTTCCTGGCCAGTCGTAGTCCTTGAATAACCGGAGCGTGTGTTTGTTGATGTGGTGGACCTTTTTGCCCGCCTTCTTCGCGTAGCGTCCAACGAAATACTCGAGCAAAAGTGGTATGTCGGCAACTCGGTCGCGAAGTGGAGGCAAGGCAATCGGAAAGACGTTCAGCCTATAGAAGAGATCTTCGCGAAAGGTCCCAGATGCGACCGCAGCATTCAAATCGCGATTGGTTGCAGCAATCAGCCGGACGTCAATGGCTATCGGATGATGACTCCCGACTCGCTCAATTTCCCGCTCCTGCAATACACGCAGCAGTGCAATCTGGGTCTCAGCAGGAAGGTCACCGACTTCATCCAGGAAAAGTGTCCCGCCATGTGCAGACTCAAACCTGCCGACTCTTCGCTGTAGAGCGCCCGTGAATGCCCCCTTCTCGTGGCCAAAGAGTTCCGAGGCGATGAGCGATTGTGGTATGGCTGCGCAGTTGACTCGAACGAATGGTTTAGTGGCGCGCTCCGAACGCCGATGAAGTGCGCGGGCGATCAGCTCCTTCCCCGTTCCCGTTTCACCTGTGATGAGAACTGTGGAATCGGAAGGCGCCACTTTGGTGATTTCGGCGATCACTTTGCGCATCGGGGTAGAAGCACCAATGATCTCCTCAAACATCGACGAGCGGTCGATTTCCTCACGTAGAGCTAGATTCTCGTTTCGGAGCCTCTCCTCCACGGCTTTTTGTTCTTGGATATCAGTTCCGGTCACATACCAACGGATGATTCCGCCGTCAGCATCCCTAAGCGGGTTGTACTGAACGAGGCGCCATTGAAACTGGCCATCTTTCCGACGTTCACGTATCTCCAATTGAAATGGTTCGCCGCGCCGCAGGCCTGCATCCCGCTCGCCGCGCAATCGATCGACATCATCGGGATGAAATGCCGCCAGAAAATAACTCTGCGCTTTTACTTGTTCGAGCGTGAGCCCTGTCTGCTCGAGAGCCACGCGGTTGGCATACTGTAAATTTCCCTCTGGGTCCAGAACCGCTATAGCTTGCGAAATCGCATCTGTCATCCTATGGAATTCTTGCTCGTCCTGACGCAGCTTCTGCTCCGCTCGCTTCAAGTCCTCGATATCCGTTGCTAAGTAATACCAACGGACGATATGACCGTCGGCATCGCGCTGCGGACGACATCGAGACAGGTGCCAACGGTATGCGCCATCGGCGCGACGATGTCGGACTTCAAGCTCAAACGGTTCTCCAGTTACTTCAATCGCGCGCCTCAGCGCGTCGATCGCTCGAGGAAGGTCATCGGGATGCATCGCGTCGTTAGTGGTCCAATTCCTCATTTCTTCAATTGTCTTTCCGAAAAACTCCGACGATGGACGGTTGACAAGTTCGAGGTCACCTGTCGCACTCATGGTGGCCACAAACCCAGGAATGCTGTCGACGATCAACCGTAGGTTTTGCTCATCTGCCCTCAGAGCCTCCTCAGCACGCTTCAGGTCGTCAATGTCTGTATTCGTTCCATACCAATTGACAATATTCCCGAACCGGTCTCGCAAAGGCTCGTAGCGAAATAGGAACCAACGATACTCTCCATCGAAACGGCGCAAGCGTCCTTCAACTTTACCTGCACGGCCTGACGCGACATCCGCGCGCCACTTTTGCTCGATTCTGTCCAAGTCATCGGGATAAATCGCAGCTCTCCAACCCCAACCCCGAGCTGCTTCTAGAGGCATTCCGGTGTAATCATGCCATCGCTGATTCCAGAATTCTCCAGAGCCATCGGCCAGTGTGCGCCACGCGATTACCGAGATGGTGTCAATGATCAGACACAACTTGGCTTCGGAGGGATTGAACGTCAGGGAGGTATCGTCGAGCTCCGGATTATTTTGAATGGCCATTTAACCTCTCACCGCGCTGGGTTCTTCTTCCTATCGTCTTGCCAGAAATTAGATCATTTTCGACGACGGATCGTTTCAATATGCGGAGCTTTCGATCCGATTTTGGGGGTTGCCCGCCTGTTCCATTGTGTGCTGAGCCATCAGCGTTAGCTGAGAGTGAAGCACAGCTCGGTTGTGATTTCTCATTTGCTTTCAAGAAGTTGGGAGTGGTCTCTTGGCTGCTCTTAGACCCGACATGAAAAACAATCTAAGAAACACAGCTCTTATAACGGGTGCTTCATCTGGCATGGAGCTGTCGCTGCCGATCGCCTGGCAAGGCGCGGTCATGATCTGATCCTGGTTGCCCGAGATCGCGAGCGCCTAGAAGCTGTATCCAAACCTCTTCAAAGGGAGACTGGACGTTCGATCGACGTCCTCGTAGCCGACCTGAATAACAAGGAGGATCTTGCTCGGGTTGAAGATGTGTTGCGCAATGACGCCAGCATCACGGCGCTTGTCAATAACGCCGGTGTTGGTGCGCCGACGCCGTTTCTAGATGCCGAAATTGACAGGCTTGAGGGAATGATCGACCTGAATATTACGGCACTGGTGCATTTGACCTATGCCGCCCTACCGGGCCTCCTCAAGCGCGGAGGAGGCGCAATCATCAACATCGCGTCTGTGCTTGGGATTGTGCCTGAGCTCTTGAATGGCGTCTATGGCGGGACCAAAGCTTTCGTGATTGCCTTCAGCCGCTCACTCCACAAGGAATTCACGGAGAAAAACATCCGCGTTCAAGTCGTTCTTCCCGGTGCAACATCCACTGGCTTTTGGGACATCGCTGGTACTCCACTGCAGCAAGTTCCGCGGGAATTGGTCATGAACGCTGAAGAGATGGTTGATGCTGCACTTGCTGGTTTCGATAACGGTGAATTCATAACCATTCCGTCGCTGCCAGACTTCGCCGACTGGGAGGCATATGAGGCGGCGCGCCAGAAGCTGATCCCGAGTCTGTCCCTTAGTTCGCCGGCAGCACGTTACCGTGCCAACAGAAAACAATACGAGTTTACGGGGGGCTTATGAAGGTGGCTTTGCCCCGTCTGATCGAGATCGTAATGCAAAGGAGGTATCGATGAGTGAAGTATCAGTTCAGACGTTGTCAAGGGAGGCGGTTGTATCGGCGGTGCTGAAGCAGCTTGACGACGGAGAGGCGGAGGCCGCCGCTGCTTCGTTTGCCATAGGCTTTCGTTATAAGGATCACGGTATTGGATTGGAGTTTTCAGACAAGCTGCGTCTGACTGAATACTTCCAGAAAACGCGTGAGCTTTATCCAGATTCCAAGCTGCAAACTGATCAAGTATTCGTGAGCGGTGATCATGTAATCACACAGTGGACGCTTCACTTCACACTCACGGAGCCGTTTTTCGGTGGACTGAAGAGAACAATTCCTATTTCGATTGCTGGCGTTTCTGTCGCGTCGATCAAAGACGGCATGATCACCGACTGGGCCGATTACTACGATGGTTTGACCTCCAGGCGCACAGCGCTGGCCGCGCACTTTACGGAATGGATTGAATATTGAGCCGCCGCGACGCCTCTGCAGCCGAGTTTGGGTTCCCCGAACCTATGTGGTTCACACTGGGGGAGAGATGGAAACTCCCTCAGCTTCGCCTCAATAGAAAGGAAGTACCTGCAATCCGTGACCGATCTAATCCGTCAGATGGCAATGCCTTGGACAATTCAGAGACCTTCAGTGATCGTTTCGGTCGCTGTAAAAGGTTGCTAATTTTGCTCGCAGGTCGCGTGTTGGGTGGACAGGGCCGCATAGAGGAAGCGGTCTATCACTGCTGGCGTGCAGCCTCTCAGAATCCACCACGATTGGAAAGTGAAGGTGCTTTTCGCAGCTGGTTGCTTCGAATCCTCGTAGATCGAGCACTGATGATTCGCCGACGAGACATCGAGTCGAAACGGCGACCCACTGGGTGGCTGCTCGTACAAGAAAACGCCACAAAAAAATGATAGTTGTGGTGACAAGTGAGGAAATGAGCATCGTTTCCGTACTGTACTCGAAACGAAATTTGGACAAGGATCAGGAATGAACATCTAGAACAGAACAGCACCTTTGGACAGATCATCGCACGAGGCGACCGCAGATGGCTCATCCGGGTCTATCTCGGTCGCGACCACGAAACGAAGAAACGCAATTACCACAACCGGACCGTCACGGCTCAATGCGGGAAGCGCAAGCATGTTTGACGAAGAAGTTGCGCGAACGCGACTTGGGCCGTGACTTGGAAGGAGCGAAGATCACACTCAACGAGTACCTTGATCGCTGGCTTGAGACAGCTGTGAAGCCACGAGTACGACAGAAGACCTGTCGGGATTATGACGGTATCCTGCGACGATACATCCCGCCCGGCTTGGGCGACAGAGTTCTGGTCTCAACGCGCCCAATGGAGATTCAAACAACGTATCAGGGAATGATCGAGCGAGGGTTGTCGGCGCGAACGGTCCGTTACACCCCAAAACCCACAGAGTGCGGCGCCGGTTATCTCTCTAAAGCCTGCAAATAAGATCTTCGTTTTGTTTCAGGCGACAACTTGCGATTGTCCGACCGGAGGTGCCGAGATGGCAACAGGCAAACGCGCTTCGACGTTGGTGCCTTGTCCATCAGATTGGATTTCCAAAGTGCCGCCGAGTTGGCGGATCCGTTCTCGCATTCCCCGAATACCCACTCCGGGAGTCCCTCCCGAAGTTACTTCATTCAGTTTTTCCTCTGGCATCCCTTTGCCACCGTCCTGCACCTTAAGTTGCACTTCGTCGTCGGAGCGGGAGAGCGTGATCTTGGCAACCGGACTTCCAGAATGACGATGGATATTGGTGAGGCATTCCTGGACGGTTCGAAAGACCGCAGTCTCTGTTTCTTGCGGCAGCCGTCCAAAGTCCTCAGGAACGTCGAGTTCGATCTGCATTTTGCTGCGTTGCGAGAAGCCCTCTACGTACCACCGGATGGCTGAAGCCAAGCCTGCTTCATCGAGAAGGGGCGGATGCAGCAGATAGGAAATCGTTCGCACCTCCTGACTCATCTCTCCGATGATGGTTTTGCTCTCTGCAATATTCCGGGCCGCATTCTGTAGTCGTTCAATATCCGATTCGGCAGAACTCAGATTCATCGTCAGCGCCGCGAGCATCTGCCCGATGCTGTCGTGCAATTCCCGGGCAATTCGTCGTCTCTCTTCGTCCTGCAGCTGCATCAACCTGGCGGTCAAATCGCTCAATCCTTGGTTGGCAACGTCCAGTTCCACGGTGCGCTGTTTGACCCTCAGTTCGAGTTCGTCCTGGGCAATGCGAAGGCTCTCGTTTTCCCGCCTATGCCGTTCAGCTATGACGACAATCACGGCACAAGCCGCAAGAAAAGCAAGCGAGGCCAGGGTCTGATGCCAAATGAACACCGTTCCGTGACCCTGAACTGGAAATCTGACCCAATACCCGAGTCCTGCCGCAGCCAAAATCGAAGACGCGATGGATGGCCCGATGCCACAGCTCAAGGCACTGAACGCGATCGCAGGGAACGCGAAGATGTAGAGCGCCGGTTGTCCCAGCCAGGGAGCGACGAGGCGGCCGACGATGATGGCGAATGCCATTACCGCAAGAGCAACTGCGAAGGGCATGGCCGCATTCGTGTGTGCCAACAAAGATGTGCTCTTCATGATTGAACCCTCCTGCAGAAGAGTTAGGTTCAAGGGACTAAAAACAACTAGAGCCTAGACATCTTCGATGATTGCGCTTTTCGGGAAGACTCACAAGCAAAGCAAATGCAAAGTGCTCAGAAGTACACGTCCGCACCATCGACTACCGTTTTCCTATTCTGGACCCCACTCCAGACAACGTCAATCTGCAGTGTTGTTGTTTAGGCTAAACTCAACTCGCCCTCCACATGCACCTCCCCTAGAGTTGTTTGGATCTCAGATCGTCTCGTTCGACAGCCGAAGACTGGTAGGGAGGAACATCAAAAACCCATGCAGGAGGGAAAGGTTGACCCGAACGCCAAGAGCGTTCGCATTCCGGACCCCCAGTTCAGGGCTAACTTTGGCCGGCAACACTCCTTCGCGCTAAAGCGAGTCGTTACCGAAACAGTCATCGTGCCGCGTCAGACGCGCTTTCTCTTCGCGGGGTATACGTTCGTGTTTCTTGATCCGTGGCCCGCAGGGTGGTTGTTTACCGATGACTGCTTTGTCGACTTTGTCGATGAGCAATACTTTCTGTTTGATGTCTTGCACCCGGGAGTTCGCGTCGCCCTGCTGGTCGTCGAGTGAGGCGGACCCGCCGGCCTGAGGATTGACTGAGGCCTGGTCGCTTGAAACCTATCGAGCCGGTCACTGCCCTCCTCGCTACTTCGCGTTCTCGCCAGGGACGGTCAAGATGTCAAATTCGATCGCCAACCCGTCCTTCACTTTGACCGTTCCGCCGGCGATGCTGACTGGCGTGATACCAAAATCACGCTGCTTCAATGCGAATCTGCCTGTGTATCGTCCATTCGCTTGATGCACAACAATTGAGATGGGTTTTGTGACGCCATGCAGCGAGAGCATTCCGTCCACTCGAACGGTTTCTCCGCCACCCTCTTGCACATGTGAGGCTTCAAAGACGATTTCCGGGAAACGGCCGGAGTCCAGGACTTCGGGGCCCAACATGCGCTCTTGGACCTGCTGTCGTTTATCCGAGGGTAGCTGAGGATCGAGGACACGCATCTTGCGAGAATCAACGGATAGTCTCAGTCGCCCAGCTTTTGCGTCCAGGCTTCCTTCCGCAATGCGTGCCTCAACTTCGTGATTGTCGGCGAAACCAGAGAAGACGCCTGATTTAGACACATGGATCAAAAGCCTTGATTGGGTGGTATCGATCGAAGATCCCTGTCCGGCGGCTCTGTTGACACATGAAATCAAAGCCAGCGGGAGGAGGAATCGTAGTACAAAGAATTTCGCGGTCGTTTCGAGAATCATGAGAAACATCTCGACTACTCTGAGGTCGAATGCAGAATGACTTGAATAGCCGGTGACCTCCTGTGCAGAGTCAATCTCACACCTGGTGAATCCTGCTCCGTTAGTCGTTTGTGATGCAATTGCCCTGGAGAGCGTTCGGCAACAATAGCGACGAAATTACAGTCTCTTGACATTTCTTTCGCCAAAGCCCTCAACTCCGCAATATCGAAATAGGAAGCCTCAGAGCAGAAGTGAAGCTCTTAGTGGCTGCGGTTCTGCGGAACAATACTCGACAGGGTCTGCGATGTCAGTTGCCGGTGTAGCTCGGTCGCAATTGCCCTGGCAATCGCATGGGCGGCGCGCGCATTAGGGTGCCGGTCCCAGGGCAGGCGCCAGGACGAATCAATTTCCACGAAGACATAAGGTACTCTTGCTTCGTCGAGAATCCGACGACGCAACGCCTGTTCAGGCTCCTCTTCCTGTCCAAACTGTGGTACGACGAGAAGCGGAGTCGCTCCGTGTGCGTGTGCCAGATCGCTTGTGGCACGAAGCACCTCGCGAGTCATTGCTACCCCACGGTCGACAGTTGTGTCGGCACGGTAAGGCACGATCAACTTCGCGAGAGAGGAGAGGCGCGGGCGCTGCTCTGCTGGCAACCAGACGAGATCCGGACCAAGGTGCGGTCGATCCTGATCGAGATTCCGCCCAAAGAGCGCTGTCATGAACAGCGATACTATGGCTACCGGTTGATGAAAACGTGGCAGTTCCGTCTGCAACCTCAGGTACGCCTGATCGTTGCCATAGCCGTGGACTGCCAGATTGGCGGTCTGCATTCCCATCATCGTGCCAACCTGAGCCGGGATGGTCTCTTCCCAAGTGAGCCCCTCGCCGAACATCACGGATTCGCCAGTGAACAATATTGTGGGGCGATCGAGATCCACAGGTTCGTCGACTCGGCTGACGCGATATCCCCCTGGATCGATATCGTAGTCGATGGCGCGTCCACCCACGATCTTGTGCCCGGAACGCCGCGGTATCCATGTCCAGCCAAGTCGCGGATCGAGTTGGCGGCGGGGCTCGTCATCGGCTGATAGCCACTCATACGGACGGAGGTGGATACGCCGCAGCATCAGGTTGCTCGCGCCGAGCGCCAAGACCGCAGCGATGACGACCTGGAAGGTACGGACTGGTGCTCGGGAAGCAAAGCGTCCAGCACGCGATCTCGCGGTGGTGACGAGCCACAGCCCCAGGACAGCCATGACCAATCGACCGAGCGTTTCCAGCACCACATACCAATGCCGCGGCAAGAAAAAGGACGGCACGAAATGCCTGTCCAGAAACCGCTGGTTGGCAACGATTGCGCAGGCGAGGAGCGCCCCGCCGACGGACGCGACAACAATCTCGGTAGCCGCACGCGCCGCGAAATGTTTGAATGCTTGCGGCTCGCTCACTGGAGGCAGGCTTCTCACGGTTCACCTCGACGATTTGATGCGCGTGCACATAGAACCGAGTGCCGTGTATCAGGTCAAAGAATTTCCAAAGACTCGCAATGGCCGCGAAGCTTTAGATGGACTGGCTTTAGTCATAGGGGCGGGAAAGTGGGAGCGAATAGAGAGTAGCCAATCATTCGGAAGAATGTTGACAAATTCTTGACATCTCTAGTCCGTAAATCTCACATCTCAGGCTCATGACAGATTCCCCTCGACCCTACCAGCGACCCACAGCATTTGATCGAATGCTGACGCTTGTACATCGCTGGATCTGGAGCGATACCGACCGGCGTGTTCAGAAACTCTTTCGTTTCGGAGAAACCGAAACCGACGGAGGCCGTGATATCTTGCGCGCAGCCGAAGTAACTCCCGATCCTCTCTTGCGGCGGCTATATCTGGAGCACGCGATTGACGAATTTCGTCATGGAGTTCTGTTTCGCCATCGTGCAGCCGAGCTTTTGAAGGTCTCTCGGTTCGGTTCCAACGCCGGGTTCCAAGGCGATTGGCTTGCGCCCGGCGGGCACGGTCTCGACGATCTGCAGGTAGACGGGGAATCGGATCAGACCATGCTCGCTTTTCTCCACCTATCCGAGAAGGCGGCAGCAAGCCGCTTCTCCGTCTATCGCGACGTCATGCAGCACGATCCGCCCACGCGTGCAATTTTCGAAGAGATCCTGCACGACGAAACATTTCACATGAATTACACACTCACGCAACTCGCTCGCGTTGAACCCCAAAGGCACAAGCGCCATTTGTGGCGTGCACGCCTCAGTCGCCTATGGAAAGCCTACTTGCGTCTTGCGACCGGCCTTGCCGGAATACTGGGCTCAATACTGCTGACCCTTCAGTACTTCATCCTATTGCCGGTATTCGCCTGGCTCGCCAAGCGCGCCGCTCGTCGGGAACATTCTGGATGGACAGCGGTCCCTCCCACACAGAGCGACTCACTGAACAGGCAGTATTGACATGAATCTTCTTGGCATTTCGGCACACTACCACGATTCCGCGGCAGCCCTTGTTATCGACGGCGTACCCGTGTGCGCCGTCCAGGAGGAACGTCTATCCCGCCACAAAGGCGATGCTGGCTTTCCCCTGTTGGCGATCGAATCGTGCCTCCAGCACGCAGGAATTGAGCCCAATGAACTAGACGCTGTAGTTTTTTATGAACGGCCGATGCTGAAGTTCGATCGCGTGCTCACTTGCGCATTGCGCGCGTTCCCGAAGTCCTGGCGCGCATTCCCCAAGGCCATGAAGAATCTGCTCGGCGAGAAAGTGTGGATGCGTGGAATTATCTCATCGCACTTGGGCGTACCCGGACGCAAGGTTCTGTTTACCGAGCATCATCAATCTCACGCCGCAGCCGCGTTTCTCACCGCGCCAACCCGTCGGGCCGCAATCATGACGGCCGATGCGGTGGGCGAATGGGCAACACTTTCCGTCGGCGAAGGCGAGCGAGGTTCGAACGGTTCCACAAAAATCAGGCGCTTTCGCGAGATCAGGTTTCCGCATTCGCTGGGAATGCTGTATTCGACGTTCACCGCCTTTCTTGGCTTCAAAGTGAATGAGGACGAATACAAGGTCATGGGCCTCGCCGCCTACGGAGAGCCCACCATGACAGAGCAAGTTCGTAAGCTGATACGCCGCACCCCCGATTGCGCGTTCGCCCTCGATTTGAATTACTTCGAATTTCATACCACCGCCCAACGGTCTTATTCATCACGATTCATCGAACTCTTTGGTCCGCCGCGAAATCCTTACGACCCGATTGATCTGGATACGTCCGAGGGTCAGAGGTTCGCCGATTGCGCCGCCAGCGTACAGCGGGTCCTGGAGGACACGCTCGTGGAACTTGCTCGGGTGCTCCAACGTGAAACCGGTTTGACGGATCTGTGCCTCGGAGGGGGAGTAGCTTTAAACGGCGTAGCCAACACACGTTTGCTCGCAGAGTCGGGCTTTCAGCGAATCTTTGTGCCTCCTGCGCCGGGGGATGCCGGATGCGCAATTGGCGCGGCGCTTTATTGCGACCGCATTCACTTTGGCAATGCGGATCGCGATGTACCTGATCATCCCTTTTGGGGACCTTCGGTGGATGGATCGGAGTTGGCCCGGATCGCGCAAGAAGATGGTCACTCGATCGAGGAATTCCGGGATGGCGCGCTCGTCGATCAGATTGCCGACGATTTAGCAGCCAGCCGCATCGTGGGGTGGATGGAGGGCCCTCTTGAATTCGGGCCGCGCGCACTGGGCCATCGCAGCATCCTCACCGCGCCTCATACGACCGAAATGCGGGATAGGCTCAACCGCGAAATCAAATACCGCGAGTCATTCCGCCCGTTCGCTCCGGTTGTGCCCATCGAAGTCGCAGGGCGCTATTTCGATATCCCGCCCGGCGGCCCACGCTTGGCGCGTTTCATGTCTGGGGTGTTTCCGGTTCGCCCCGAATGGCGCTCGCGGCTCCAGGCAATTACACACGTCGATGGGACTGCGCGAGTGCAGGTGCTCGAACGTGCGATGGCACCACGCCTGCATGCATTGCTGGAAGCATACGGGAGGCGCACGGGGATACCGGTGCTGCTCAATACCTCGTTCAATCTCGCAGGGGAACCGATTGTCAATCGTGCAGTCGAAGGGTATTCAACATTCCTGCGCTCGAAGATCGATGTTCTGGTCGCCGGAGGGACTCGAGTCACTAAGCATACTTCAGCAATGGGAAGCACAGCCGCAGGGAGGATTAGGGAGAAGGTCGCATGATTAAGACGCGTAGTCGAACCCGACGCGGACTCATCGTGTTTGGTAGCACATTCGGATCGATGGCACAGCTCGCCCGGGGGATGTGGCAGAGCGATTCTGACAAGCGCTGGCTCACGCCGCTGGC
>Ga0126373_10002139_pt1 | contig 14456 bp, 13 predicted proteins | sample PanSoiMetPlot_11_FD_92545 | JGI IMG/M metagenome (GOLD analysis project Ga0126373, IMG submission 92545) | Tropical forest soil microbial communities from Panama - MetaG Plot_11 | ecosystem: Environmental > Terrestrial > Soil > Tropical forest > Bulk soil | place: Panama | collected 2016-02-17 | reverse complement strand
GCAGCTCCTGCGCCGCAGCCCGCCGCTCCCCCGCCCGCACAGGCCCAACCCGTGCCAGCGCCGCAGGCCCCGCCGGTGGTGCCGCCGCAGCCCGCGGAGCCCGTGCAGCAGCAACCGGTGGCTGCCGAGGCTGAGCCGACTGAGCCGCCGGCGCCGAGCTACGCCCCGCCGCCGGAGCCTGATGTCATCACCGCCGATACGCCGCCGACACCTGTCTACGAATCGGCAGTGGCGGCCTTCCCCGACTACGAAGGCGGCAACGGTCAGGCGCCTGCCGCGGCTCAGTTCACCGAGGCGGCCGAGGGCCCGTACGTCACCCCCCTCGTGCGCAAGCTTGCGGCCGAGCATGGCATCGACCTGGCGTCCGTGACCGGCACAGGCGTCGGCGGGCGTATTCGTAAGCAGGACATCCTGGATGCCGCCGCGCTCCAGCGTGGTCCGACGACCGGCCCCGCCCAGCGCGCCGCACCGCCCGCACCAGCGCAGCCGGCCGCGGTCTACCAGGCTGCCGCTCCGGCCGCGCCGGCCGCAGGCGCTGAGCCGGATCAGTATGCCATTCGGCCGCGCCCGGCCATCGTGCCGTCCAGTCTGCGCGGGACCACCGAGCGCATGTCGCGAGCCCGCCAGGTCATCGCCCAGCGAATGGTGGAGTCGCTCCAGACGTCGGCCCAGCTGACCACCGTCGTTGAGGCCGACGTCACCGCTATAGCGCGGCTTCGCGACCGCGCCAAGGCGGCTTTCGAGGCGCGCGAAGGCGTCAGGCTTTCCTTCCTCCCGTTCTTCGCGCTCGCCACGGTGGAGGCTCTGAAGGTGCACCCCAAGCTGAATGCGGTCATTGACACCGCATCCGGCCAGGTCACCTACCACGACGCCGAGCACCTCGGCATTGCTGTCGACACCGAGCGCGGCCTGATGGTCCCGGTCATCAAGAACGCGGGCGATCTCAACATCGGCGGGCTTGCTCGCAAGATAGCGGACCTGGCCAACAGGACCAGGGCAAGTCAGGTGAGCCCGGACGACCTGTCGGGTGGCACGTTCACGATCACCAATACCGGCAGCCGAGGTGCGCTGTTCGACACGCCAATCATTAACCAGCCGCAGGTCGGCATCCTCGGGACCGGCACCGTTGTCAAGCGTGCTGTCGTCGTCGAAGACGCCACGCTGGGCGAGGTCATCACCGTTCGGTCGATGGTTTACCTCGCCCTCACCTACGATCACCGGCTCGTGGACGGCGCGGACGCTGCGAGATTCCTGGTCACGATCAAGGAGCGACTCGAGGAAGGCGCGTTCGAGACCGAGCTCGGTCTGTAGGCGGAGCGAGTCTCCGGCAGGCAGCTGTGCGGATCGCCATCACGGCATCGACGGGCCTCATCGGTCGCGCGCTGAGTGAGCAGCTCGACCGAGACGGTAAGGACGTGCTCCGGCTCGTTCGCCGGCCCGCCGGCGCCGGGGAGCTGCAGTGGGACCCCGCGCGACCGGACGGCGGCCTCAAGGCCTCCGCGCTCAATGGGGTCGACGCCGTCGTGCACTTGTCCGGCGCCCCCCTGGCGGCAGGCCGGTGGACGTCCGTACGGAAACGTGAACTGCGCGCCAGCCGGATTGACAGCACGGGTGCGCTCGTCCGCGCGATGCTGGCTGCCTCGACACCGCCGCGAGTGCTGCTGGCCGGATCGGCGGTCGGCTGGTACGGCGACACCGGATCCACCGCGGTGGACGAAACCGCGCCGAACGGCAGTGGCTTCCTCGCGACCCTTGTCCGCGACTGGGAGCAGGCCACCATCCCGGCCCAGGCTGCGGGGGTCCGGGTCGTGAACCTCCGCTCCGGGGTCGTGCTCTCCGGTCGCGGCGGCATGCTGAAGCCGCTGCTGCTGCCGTTCCGCCTCGGCCTCGGAGCGCGGATTGGCGCGGGTACGCAGTACCTGAGCTGGATCACGCTGACCGACCACGTTACAGCGACTCGGTTCCTGCTCGACCACGACGGCCTTACTGGGCCCGTCAACCTAACCGCTCCCGTTCCAGCGTCCAATGCCGAGCTGACGAGGGCGCTGGCCGCCGCGCTGCACCGGCCCGCCCTGCTCCAGGTGCCATCCGGCGTGGTCCGGCTGGCGCTCGGCGAGGTGTCAACCGAGCTTCTCGGCAGCAGCCGCGTTGTGCCGGCGCGGCTCGAGGCGGCCGGGTTCACATTTCGGCATCCCACGATCGGCCCGGCCGTCGCCGCGGCGATCGCCGATACCTCGTAGCGCGGGTCCGCCGCTTAGCCCGGGCCCCGGCCGGAGTCGACTTCCCCGGCAGTTAACTGCCGGGCACCTGTCGGACGGCCAACGCGAACTGGCGGCAGGTGCGCTTCGGGCTCGACCAGCAGATCGGTCAGCGGCCGGCCGGGCGCGACGCCTGCCAGCGGGATGTCGCGCAGACGCGGCACTGGCCCGTTCAGCCCGCGGTACCGGAGCATAACGGCGTTCGTCATCCGAATTAGCCGGCGGGCACCGAGGATCGCGACCGCCGCCAATGGGAGCTCGATGAGCAGGGCCGACAGCACGCTGAGCCAGAATCCGCTGGTGCGCGCATTCAGCACCACGTCGAACCATGCATCGCAGCACAGCAGCGTCGCCAGAACGACCAGGCAGACGATGAGGATCTGGCGCCGCCGCCACGAGGCCCAGCCCGTGGCGGCAAACGCGGCTAGCAGGGCGATGTCGAAGCCCACCCAGGCGCCGCGCCAACCGCCGGATCGGTAGTACCGCGGTAGGGTCGCGGCCAGCACGCCGGTCCAGGCAGCCAGGACGACGCAGCAGATGATGATGACGCCGAGGATCAAGGCCCGTCGCCGCCGGTCCCTCGTCTGGCCCGCGAGATCCCTGGCATCGATGTCAGCCAGGATCAGACGCAGCCGTTGCCGCTCAAGCGGGGTCATGCGGAGCACTTCTTCCTCGTCATACACGGCATGTACCTCCTGCTGACGGTAGCCGCGGCTCAGCTCAGTGCATTCCCGCCTGGCGTTCGGAAAATTTGTGCCCCGTTTGCGTCATTGCCATGCCACTGTCGTGATCACGGTTTTGCGTCCGCGTTGCGCCCGGCTATGCAATCGTGACCGGCAGCTCATCGAAGCCGCGCAGCAGGAACGTCTCCCTTCGGACCGGCTCGCCGGCGGCGCTCAGCTTGGGGAACCGGCGCACGAGACGGGGGAACGCGATGCCGCCCTCAATCCTGGCCAGTGCAGCCCCGATGCAGAAGTGCGCCCCGCCGCCGAAGCTCACCGGCCCGCCGTCCGAGCGCGACGGCCGGAAGACGTCGGGATCGGCAAACCGCCGCGGATCTCGGTTTCCCGCTCCGAGCAGCGTGGTCACCATGTCGCCGTCGCTGACCATTACCTCGCCGATCTTCGTCTCGTAGCCGATCCGGCTAGTGAGCTGGACAGGCGAGTCAAAGCGGAGTGCTTCCTCCACGAATGCGGCCGCCGGCACAGAGCCGTCGGCGACCGCCGCGCCGAACTCCGGCTGCTCGAGCATGACGTGGAGGCCGTTGCCGAGCAGGTTCGTCGTGGTCTCGAAGCCGGCTACCAGCAACAGGGTGAGGTTGTTCAGCAGCTCGGCGTCGCTGAGCCGGCCGTCCGCCGCGTCGCTGACCGCCAGGAGGTCGCTGATCAAGTCATCGTGCGGATCCGACCGACGCCGCGTGGCCAGGCCCGTGAAGTAGGCATGCAACTCGACGGCGGCGGCGTTGATGGCTGGCAAGTGGGCGATGTCATCGAACTCGAATACGCGGGCGAGATCGCGGGCGACAGGGCGGAAGCCTTCTCTGTCCGCCTCTGGAATTCCGATCAGCTCGCAGATCACGGTCACCGGCAGCAGGTAGGCAAAGTCATGCATGAACTCGACTGCCGAGCCGTCAGCTCCGCGATCGGCCATCGCATCCAGCAGTTCGTCGGCCATCCTGGCGATGGCCGGCGCCAACTCGGCCACGCGCCGCGCCGTAAACGTCCGCGCCATGAGGCTGCGGATCCTGGCATGCTTGGGCCCGTTCAGGTTGAGGATCCAGTCCATCGCCTGGACGAAGACAGGATTAGCGCGCCAGCCGGGGAAGTCGTGATCGAATCTGTCCTCATCGCTGACGCGGAAGCCAGGGTCGCGCAGAATGGCATTGATTGCGTCGTACCCGGCGACCATGACGGCCCCGGGCGCCAGCGTGATCGCCTCTCCGAGTTCGTGGAGGTCCGCGTAGAGCGGGTATGGGTTCGCGCGCCCCTCGGGGGTGCCCAGCGCGGTGAAGATCTCGACGGCGTCCATGTGTCCCCTCGCTCTATCTCCGGCTATCGTCCAGGCCGCCCAAGGCTGACCTTAAGTACTATCGCGTAACTGCGTCAAGCTATATCGCGTTAGTACCGACGCTCGGTTACGACGGCTGATCGCAGATTCGGCGGGGCTAAGCTGATGCTGTGCATGGTGAGCTGGTATTCGCCCGACTTGGCATGGGCGTGGACGCAGTCGACTACTCCGCCGCGTGGGACATTCAGCGCCTGGTGCACGAGCGACGCGTTGGCGGCGAAATCCCCGACACCTGCCTGCTCCTCGAGCATCAGCCGGTCTATACCGCGGGCAAGCGCACCAGCCCGTTCGATCGGCCAGTCGGCGACCCGGGCGCCCCGGTGGTCGACGTCGATCGGGGCGGCAAGATCACCTGGCACGGACCAGGTCAGCTCGTCGGCTATCCGATCATCGCACTCGACGAACCCCTCGATGTCGTGAGCTACGTCCGCCTCATCGAGGACGCAATGATCGGCACGTGCGCCGCATTCGGCGTGATGGCGGACCGGGTCGACGGGCGCAGCGGCGCCTGGCTACGCGGGGATGGACGCGGCAAGCCAGACCGCAAGGTCGCCGCCATCGGGATCCGTGTGGCCCGAGGCGTGACGATGCACGGCTTCGCGCTCAACTGTGACTGCGACCTGTCCTGGTACGACCGGATCGTGCCGTGCGGCATCTCCGACGCCGCCGTGACATCGCTGTCGGCCGAGAGTGGTCGACGCGTCACCGTGGCCGATGTGCTGCCGGTCGTCGAGCAGGAGCTGGCGAGGGTACTCGGCGCGACCAACGTTGAGGTGGTGGCCGGGCTACCTGCGATAAGTGCCGCGGCAGTCGCCGCGGGCTGATACGAGCTGCCTATACCGGAGCCAGGCCGGGCCCGGTTCCGACGCAACCTGACGAGAGCGCAGCAAGCGCACTGGTGACGCGCGGTAGCGACACCGAGGGCAACAGGACGCCAAGCTCGCTCGCCGGGGCGAACTTGCAGTCGTCGAGTTCCTCCGGCTGGAGGCGAATACCGGACAGATTCGGCAGCGTGCCGCCGTCAAAGATGAAGAAGACGGCGGGACGGGCCGACGGACCGTATATCTCCTGTGCTGGCTGCCAGTCAATTGCCAGCAACTCGCCCACGTGCGGATCGATACCCAGTTCCTCCGTCAGCTCTCTGGCACAGCCAGCGCGCGGCGCCTCGCCGAACTCGCAGATGCCGCCCGGTAGCGACCAGTGGTCGCGGTAGTTCGGCTTGACGACCAGAACTCCCCCCGCGCCGTCCCCGATAAGCGCGGCGGCACTGACGATGACGCCGGGAAGACTGGCGTGCCAGGCCATCGGCTCCATGAAGTCCTCCGATTCCATGGCGGTCGGTCGTCGGGTCAGCTATCCGCGCGCCGCCTGGGCGAGGAATTCTTCCAGTTCGGCGACCGGGACCTTGACTTGCTCGCCGCTACGCATGTCGCGCACGGTCGCGACGCCGGCCTCGTGCTCCTGCTCGCCGTAAATCACGGCCCACCGCGCGCCGCTGTCGCTGGCCCACTTCAACTGCCTGCCGAGCTTGCCCGAGGTACCGACGTACACGCTGGCGCGCAGGTTCGCGCGCCGGGCCGCTGCCGCCAGGGCAAAAGATGGAACGGCCAGGTCTGGGCGCATCACGGTGACCGCGACGTCCAGCCGGACTGGCTCATTCGCGCCTTCACCAGGCAGCAGCGGCAATATCCGGTCCAGGCCGAGCGTCCCGCCGGTTGCGGGCACTTCTGGTCCGCCCAGCTGCTGGATCAGGTGGTCATAGCGCCCGCCGCCGGCAATCGAGCCAGCCACGCCTGGGGCAACGGCTTCCCAGATCGGCCCGGTGTAATAGCTCAGGCCGCGGGCCATCCGCGGCACGAACACGACGCGCCCGGCCGGCACCTGACCAGCCAGTAGCGACAGGACCGTGTCAACCTCGGCCAGCCCGTCCGTTCCCTCGTCGCTCTTGGCCAGGGCGTCCCGAACTCGGCCGACAGAGTCCGCCGCCGTCAGGGCTGTAACGAGCTCGCCAGCCTGCTCAGCGGCCAGGCCGCGACCGATCAGCTCCCCGACTACGTCGGCAGCTTGCAGCTTGTCCAGCTTGTCGAGCGACGTCAGCACGCCGGCCCCCTGGTCCGGCTGGATGCCGAAAGCTTCGAGCAGGCCTGCGAGGACGCGTCGGGAGTTCAGTTGGATGGTGAAATCCGCAATGCCGAGCTCGGCCAGCACGTCGTGCTGTGCGCTCAGCGCCTCGGCGTCGGCGATCAGCGACTGCGAGCCGAGCGTGTCCAGATCACACTGGACGAACTCGCGGTAGCGATCCTTGCCAGGCCGGTCGGCCCGCCAGACCGGTCCGATGGCGTAACGCTTGTAGGGGCTCGGAAGCTGACTGCCGTAGGCAGCTGCGATGCGCGCCAGCGGCACAGTCATGTCGTAGCGGAGCCCGAGATCGGCCTCGCCGGACGCCTCGTGCTCACCGCGCCGCAGGATCTTGAAGATCAGCTTGTCGCCCTCGTCGCCGTACTTGCCGAGCAGCACATCCAGCCGCTCGAAGGCCGGCGTCTCAAGGGGCTCGAAGCCGTAGCGCCCGAAGACCGCCCGCATCACGGCGAGCGCATGCTCCCGCCGTTCGATCTCGGCGGCGAGGAAGTCACGCGTCCCGGACGGGGGGTCAAACTGGCTCGGCATGAGCCCTATGGTTCCCGATGACCCCCGGTTTCGTCACATCGGCCCGCCGGCGGCAGGTGCGGTACTGATGGGTCCGGACTAGCGGCGCGTGCCCACCAGCAGCGAGTTGGCCAGATCTGGCTGCACTACCTCCGTCCAGGTCAGACCGCCTTGCCCGGCGAAAAGCTCGCGCTTCACGTCGGACGCGCACACGGGCGCGTCCGGCGGTAGCGCCCGTACTGGCGTCAGATCATCCATCACGATGCGGCCGCCCGGCTGAAGCATCGCGCAGAGGGCAGCGAAGGAGCGCCCATCCCGGACACCGCAGTCGGCGAAGATCAGATCGAAGGGCGCATGCGGCGGCAGCACGGCGCTGGCGTCGCCGGACAGTACCTGGACGCGGGCATCGTCGGCGAACAGCTCCGCGGCTGCTGCCGCCAGCGCGCCGTCTAGCTCAGCCGTGACCAGCGTGCAATCGCCGGGCATCGCGCTCGCGATCCACGCGGCGCCGATGCCCGCGCCCGTGCCGAACTCGGCGATCACGCCGCCATGACACCCGGCCGCCAGCATGGCGAGGAACTGGCCGACGCCGGGCAGGCAAGCCGACGGCCGCCCGGCGGAGGCTTCCGCCCTGGTGAGCGCGAATCCCTGGGCCCGGGCGACCGCGTAGGCCCGATGAACAAGCTGTGGCACTGTCGCCTGGCCCAAGCGGGATCTCCTCAGGTGCGACGCCGATACGCCAGAACAGCCAGCGGGGCGAAGACCACGAGTATGCCAAGCGCCCATAGCAGCGACTCACCGGCGTACACGGCGACCGGGCCGCCGCGCATGAGGCCGCGCACGGCGGCCGCCAGCAACGTCATCGGGTTCGCCTTGGCGAATGCCTGGAGCCAGCCAGGCATCGTCTGGATCGGCACCAGGAGACCGCTGGCGAACACGATCGGGAACATCGCCGTGAAGCCGAACGTCTGCACGCCCTGCGGGGTCTTGACCAGCATGCCGATCAGCGCCGACACCCAGCACATCGCCATCGCGAATGCGAGCACTAGCAGGCAGGCGGCAACTGCGGCGAGCGGACTCGTTGTTATGCGGAAACCGAGCACCATGCCGAACCCGAGCGTCACGACCACCGAGATGACGTAACGGGTGACGTCGCCCATGATCGCGCCGGCGAGCGGGGCCCAGCGCGCTATCGGCAGGCTACGGAACCTGTCGAAGATGCCCGCTGAGATGTCCTGGTTCAGCATCAAGCCCGTGCCCAGCGTGGCGAACAGCACGGTCTGGACCAAGATTCCGGGCAGCACGTACTGGAGATAGTTGGTCACGCTGCCGTGTGCTATCGCCCCGCCGAACACGTACGTGAACAACAGCAGGAACATGATTGGCTGAATACTGAGGCCGAGCAGGTCCTCAGAGTTCGTCCTGATCTTGAGCACGCTGCGCCAGGTCAGCGTGAACGAGTTTCGCAGGCCCGCGAGCGCGCTCAGCCTGCGCGCCGGCACGTGGCCGTCTAGGGTGGCCGCGGTCATCGCGTTGCCCTCTCTCGCGCGCCAGTGGTGGCAGGCCCTGTGGTCTCCGTCGTGGCCGGTTCAGTCATTTCGCTCGCATATGCGTCTTCGGCTTCGTGCCCGGTCAGGGTCAGGAAGACTTCGTCCAGGCTGCTTTTGCGCATGCTGAACTCGGCCAGCTCGATGCCGTCCTCATCGAGCTGACGCACGATGCCCGGCAAGATTGACGCGGCCGCCACTTGCGCGGTTACCTGACGGCCACCCGCGTCGGTCACCGGCTCGGCCCCAGTCCACGCGGCTAGTACGGCCGCGACGTCGCCGAGCCGCGTGAAATCGGCGGGCACAACTTCGAGCACCTGACCGCCGACCTTCGCCTTCAGCTCATCCGGCGTGCCGGTCGCAATGACGCGACCGTGATCGATGACGACGATATTGTCGGCGAGCTGATCGGCCTCGTCCAGGTACTGCGTGGTCAGCAGCACGGTGACGCCGTCGGATACCAGCAGCCTGATCATCTCCCAGACGTCGCTGCGGGCCTGCGGATCCAGGCCGGTCGTCGGCTCATCCAGGAACAGCACGTTCGGGTGCCCGACGAGACTGGCGGCCAGGTCAATGCGGCGCCTCATGCCACCGGAGTACGTCTTCACTGGACGGCCGGCTGCCTCGGTAAGGTCGAACCTGGCCAGCAGCTCCGCCGCGCGCGCCCTAGCGGCGGCGCGGCTGAGACCCAGCAGCCGGCCAATCATGATCAGATTGTTCGTGCCGGTGAGCCCGTCATCCACGGATGCATATTGGCCAGTCAGCCCGATCAGCTGGCGCACCCGATGCGCATCGGAGACGACGTCGTAGCCGCCGACCTCCGCATGGCCGCCGTCAGGCAGCAGCAGCGTGGTCAGGATGCGCACGGCCGTCGTCTTGCCGGCTCCGTTGGGGCCGAGCACGCCGAGCACGGTTCCGGTCTCGGCCGCTAGATCGGCGCCCGCGAGCGCCTTCGTACTGCCGAAGTTCTTCACAAGGCCCTCGGCCCTGATTGCCTCGGTCACCTGGCAGGCTCCTGTTCGGATCGGGGTTGCTTGCGCAGTTAAGATATATCGCCTTTCCGTGTCGGACAAGATATATCTCTAAACAGAGCGCATGCGCCCGGGGAACACTGCCCCCCACAAGCAGACGTGTGCGCATCTGAGCCGGAATCGCAGATGCGCACACGCCGGTTGGGCGCTGACCCTGCCTAGCCGGTCGGGCCAGCGGTCAAGGTGACAGTTGCCGTGTGGGTCTGACCCAATTCGTCTGACCAGGTGAGCGATACCTTGTCGCCCGGGTGATGGCGCTGCATGACGACCTGCAGGTCCGAGCCGGAGGCAATGTTCCGGCTGGCCACCGACAGGATCGAGTCGCCGCCCCCGAGCCCCGCTGCTGCGGCGGCCGTACCGGGCACGACGCCAGCGACCGGCACGCCGGAAGCGTTCTGACCCAACTGGCTGGCGTTCGACGCGACCTGAACGCCGAGGAAGGCCGTCGGCCCTATGTGCACTGTGGCCGAGGCCTGGCCGGAGTCGATCTGGTGCGCGATCGCGATGGCCCGGTTGATTGGGATCGAGAACGCGGTCGTCATCGTCGTGGCTGTCGTGCCGAAGCCGCCGGAGTTAGCTGACGAGGCCGCCGTGTCCATGCCGATGACCTGACCCTTGGTGTTCAAAAGCGGGCCACCTGAGTCGCCGGGCTGGATGTTCGCGTCTGTCCGGATCATGCCAGTCAGGTGCTCGACCGTGCCGGCCCCCTGATCTTGCGCCGCGACCGAGGCACCAAGGCCCGTGATCTTGCCGGTTGCCACGGACGGGCTTGTGTTGCGGCCGTCCGCGTTGCCGAGCGCCACGACGTTCTGGCCGACGGCCGCGCTGCCGGAGTCGCCGATCTTGACGGTGGCCAGGCCGCTGGCCCCGGCGAGCCGGAGCACGGCGACGTCGTTGCTGTCGCTATAACCAACCACGTTCGCGGTATACGTCCGGCCGTTGCCGATGTCCCTGACGGTGATCGCCGTTGCACCATCGACAACGTGATTGTTGGTTAGCACCTCGCCGTTCTGGGTCAGCACCATGCCCGTCCCCTCCGCGGTCCCGTGCTGATATCCCAGGGTCGAGATGACGTCGACCAGGCCGGGGCTGGCCTGGCTCGCGATCTGCGCAGTCGTCAGCGTGCCTGAACCCGCCGTCGCCCACGCGGTGCCGGCAGCAGCCAATGCCGCCGCCGTCACGCCGGCCGCAACCATGAGGCCAAGGCGCCTGTGGCGACCACCGAGCCCGTTCGTTGCGTGCGCCGGACCCACGTGGCCGCCAGACACGTACCCGCCGGGCCACATGGGCGGCGGTGGTGGCGGCGGCATAGTTGCGTAACTCGTCTGGTCAGCGTGGGGGGAATGTCCGCCATAAGCGGCGTGCCCTGCATAAACGGCTTGCCCTGCATAAACGGATTGTCCGGCATGCGCTCGCTGGCCGCCGTAGTCATAATCCTGCGCGCGGGTCCGCTCGTTGCTCGGTATCTGCTCGTGGTGATGGTGCGGGCCGTGCTCAGTGCTCATCAGAACCTGTCCCCTCGGCAGCTTCGGTACGTCGCCTAGCGGTACGTACAGTTAGATGATCGGTCGGTCCGCTGAGACAGCCCTCGCGGCTTCCTGACCGTTAGCTGCCGATCGTCTGAGCGCAACTTGAGCGTTTCCTCTCGATAGCCTCAGGTGGCCGATGCGCATGCGCGTGGCCAGGCGTAATAGGCTGGAATGGTGGTACTAGCTCCCGACGGCCGACGGCTTCTCCGCCTCGAGGCCCGCAATAGCCAGACGCCGATCGAGCGCAAGCCACCTTGGATCAAGACAAGGCTCCGGACCGGACCGGAATACACCGAGCTCAAGCAGCTCGTCCGGCGCGAGGGCCTGCACACGGTCTGCGAGGAAGCCGGCTGCCCCAACATCTTCGAGTGCTGGGAGGACCGTGAGGCGACGTTCCTCATCGGCGGCGACCAGTGCACGAGGCGATGCGACTTCTGTCAGATCGCCACTGGCAAGCCGGAACCGCTCGACACCGATGAGCCGCGAAGGGTGGCCGAGTCCGTCGCGGCCATGGGCCTGCGCTACGCGACAGTCACAGGCGTGGCCAGGGACGACCTGCCGGACGGCGGCGCTTGGCTGTACGGCCAGACTGCCCGCGAGATCCACCTGGCCGTCCCGGGCTGCGGAGTCGAGCTGCTGATCCCTGACTTCAACGCCAACCCTGGTCAGCTTGCCGAGGTGTTCTCGGCCCGGCCTGAAGTCCTCGCGCACAATCTGGAGACGGTACCGAGAATATTTCGGCGCATCCGGCCCGGGTTTCGCTATGAGCGATCACTCGAGGTACTGGCGGCTGCGAGCGAGGCCGACCTCGTTCCCAAATCAAATCTCATCCTCGGCATGGGCGAGGAGCGCGAAGAGATCAGTCAGGCCATGGTGGACCTGCGCACGGTGGGCTGTGAGCTCCTTACCATCACCCAATACCTACGGCCATCGGTGCGCCATCACCCGATCGACCGCTGGGTCCCGCCCCAGGAATTCGAGGAGCTGGCCGAGGAAGCGACCGAGCTGGGTTTCGCCGGGGTGCAGTCCGGGCCTCTTGTCCGCTCGTCATATCGAGCAGGCCGCCTCTACCGCCAAGCAATGGAAAAGCGCGCCGGCCCGGTATCCTCGCCATCATGGTGAAAAAGTCCGGTGCTGAGGTTCCCGACGACCCTTCGTCGATGGGGCGGATCAAGCAGATCCGCATGGTCGCGGGGATCTTGCGGAAGAGCAACCCCCGGGCGCTCCCCCTCGTGGCAGCCGCCGGCGTCGGCACTGCCGCAGTCATCATCCTGATTGGCTACTTCACGGGCCTGCTCTGGGGTCTTATCCCCCTCGGGATACTGGCGGGCGTGCTGGCAGCCATGGTGCTTTTCGGCCGGTTCGCCACGTCGGCTCAGTACGCCGCCGTGGAAGGTCAGCCCGGCGCGGCCGCGGCGATCCTCCAGGGCCTGCGCGGCGGCTTCACGACCACGCCGGCCATTGCCGCCAACCGCAACATGGACGTCGTGCATCGGACGGTTGGCAAGCCCGGCGTGATCCTCGTCGGGGAAGGAAATCCGACACGGCTACCAAGCCTGCTGGCGGCTGAGAAGAAGCGGATCTCGCGGATCGCCAGCCAGGTCCCGATTTACGACTTCCAGGTTGGCGACGGCGAAGGCCAGATTCCGATCCGGCAGATCAACAAGAAGATCATGAAGCTGCCCCGCAACCTGCGCGGCCAGGACGTGGCGGACCTCAATTTCCGGCTGAGCATGCTGCCGCAGCAGCTGCAGATGCCAAAGGGCCCGGTGCCGCGTTCAGCCCGGATGCCGAAGCCCCCCCGGCCACGCATGCGCTAGATGCGGACGACCGCGGTGCCCGCTGCCTTGTCGTGAAATCCGCGCAGGTCGCGATCCATCATCAGGGCCGGGACCACGAGCATGAGCAGCACCGTTCGCGGCAAGGCCCATAGCCCGACTGGGCGGCCGTCGAGCCGCACGACGCGGAGGCCAAGCAGGCGCTTTCCGATCGTGAAGCCGGTCAGTGCCGTCAGGAGGAAGTCCTCGACGGCGAAGACGGCCGGCGTCCACAGCCGCGGCTGACTCAGTACTGTCGCGGCGTGCCCGGCCTGCGGGTGGTAGAAGAACGCGATCGCGATGATGCTGCACACGACCCAGTCGATCAGCAGGGCGCCGAAGCGCCTGCTCCAGCCCGCAATCGAGCCCCGCCCGAACTCCGGCAGCCCAAGGTTGCGGCCTGGATAGAAGTCTGCGCCGGCGGCCGCCTGCTGGTTACTCACAGCCCAACGGTATCCGCTGCGGCGGGCCACCTGCCCGGCGGCGTCTTCGGTTTGGCATGGTGGAGATAAGGAAGCCAGTGACGTGCGCCGGGTAAACCCTGTGCGTTCCGCGTAACACCAGCGAAACATCTGGGACACAGCTAGGAAATTGTCTGGCGATAACGTCACAACGGCCACTGACAGCGGCGCGATCTGGCGTGCTGCGCGGACGGAGCTTCCCCGTACGCCGCGTGTCGCGGTCCAGGTGGCAGTTAACTGGGTGGCGGCCAAGACTGCGCCCGCGGCGACCACCGCGGCTGCGCCTAAGGAGAGCTGATGTTCAGAAGCGGCGACGAGGTACTGCGGTTTATCGAGTCCGAAGGTGTCCAGTTCGTCGACGTGCGATTCTGCGACCTGCCCGGCACCGTCCAGCACTTCACCGTGCCCGCCGAGACCTTCGATGAGAGCGTCTTCACCGAGGGCCGGATGTTCGACGGCTCGTCAATCCGCGGTTTCCAACAGATTCACGAGTCGGACATGCTGCTGCTGCCGGATCCGATCACGGCCGTCCTCGATCCGTTCCGGACCCACAAGACGCTGAACATGAACTTCTTTGTCCACGACCCGCTGACCGGCGAGCCCTATACGCGGGACCCGCGAAACATCGCCCGCAAGGCCGAGGACTACCTGCGGGGCAGCGGCATTGCAGACACCGTGTACTTCGGTCCGGAGGCCGAGTTCTACATCTTCGACTCGGCGCGGTACGAGACAGGGCCGAACCAGGGCTACTACCACATCGATTCGATCGAGGGAGCCTGGAACACGGGCCGCGATGAGCCCGGCGGCAACCTGGGCGCCAAGCCTGCCTACAAGGGCGGCTACTTCCCGGTTCCGCCCATGGACCACTACACGGACCTCCGCTCGGAGATGGTCCGCAAGCTCATCGACGTCGGCGTCACTGTCGAGATGCAGCACCACGAGGTGGGCACCGCGGGCCAGGCCGAGATCGACATCAAGTTCGACACGCTGCTGCGCATGGCCGACAACCTGATGCTGTACAAGTACGTGGTCAAGAGCGTGGCGAGGGCAGCTGGCAAGACCGTCACGTTCATGCCGAAGCCGCTATTCGGCGACAACGG
>Ga0126373_10002138_pt1 | contig 14459 bp, 13 predicted proteins | sample PanSoiMetPlot_11_FD_92545 | JGI IMG/M metagenome (GOLD analysis project Ga0126373, IMG submission 92545) | Tropical forest soil microbial communities from Panama - MetaG Plot_11 | ecosystem: Environmental > Terrestrial > Soil > Tropical forest > Bulk soil | place: Panama | collected 2016-02-17 | reverse complement strand
GGTCGGCGTGATCCGCCTGGACCCGTCCTGCTCTGGGGGTGGGCGGCTGCGGTCGATCGCAGCCATGAACCGCCCCCCTGCGTTGTCTCTTGCGCATCTGCGCCGGCGATTAGGCCTGACGAACCCGTGTCATACCCGATTCCCCTGGATCGCCACGGCATTCGGCGGGACAGCCGCCGTCGCTGGTCGAAGCTGGCTGCGGCTTAGTGAAAACCCGACTGCCGTCGGATCAGCGCACGGCGACAGCAGCCCAGCGGCCAGCGTGGTGGTTGACCGTAACCGGGTGGCCGAAGCAGGTAGAGGCCAGATCCGTCGTAAGCACGTTGGCCACCGGCCCAGCAGCCAGTACGCGGCCACCACGAAGCAGCAGGGCATGGGTCGTGCTGGCGGGCAATTCCTCCAGATGATGCGTCACGAGCACAGTTGCGAGGCCTGGCTGCTGGCGACGTAGGTCGTCCACGCTGGCGAGGAGCTGCTCACGGCCGGCCACATCGAGGCCCGCCGAAGGTTCGTCCATCAGTAGCAGACGAGGCTGCGCCATCAGGGCGCGGGCGATGAGCGCCCGGCTGCGTTCTCCCTGAGACAAGATCTGCCACGGCGCGTCGGCCCGCCCGCCCAATCCCATCAGCTCTATCAGCGCCGCGGCCCGCGACAGCTCGGCCGGGCTGGTCTCGCGCCGCTGGACGAGCTGGATAGTGCCGGTAACGCCGGTGAGCACCACCTCGCCGACCGTGCGCTGCGAATCCACCCGGTGGTGCGGGCTGACATGCCCGATCCATGGCCTGAGCTCGAACACGTTCACCCGTCCAAGGCGACGCCCCAGCAGGTCAACGTGGCCCCGGCTCGGGTACGCGTAGGTAGCCATGATCTGCAGCAGCGTACTTTTTCCGGCCCCGTTCGGCCCTAGCAGAGCCCAGTGTTGCCCAGCCCTGATCGCGACACTTACCTGATCTAGCAGCAAATGGCCGTCGCGGACGAGGTCCACGCCGGCGGCCTCGAAGACCGTATCGACGTGGTCGTGGGTGGCGGGGAGGGCCATGCGGCCAGATCGTACCTGGCCCGTACAGCTAAGCCCCCTGATGGCTTATAGCGCTCGCGCCAGAAAACCCCGAGGAGAGCACCAAGCATGACGACGACGCCAATCGCGATCAGCAGGGTCATGATCGCGAAGACCACGCCAATCGACCCGTACAGTTTGTAATCCGAGACGATCGTGGTCGACAAGGTGAGCCGGAACACGATCTCCATCCCGAGGAAGCAGAGGCCCGTCGCCAACGCGGACGGGAACAGCTCTCGCCACTTCAGCTTGCCAGCGAGCAGCAGCCACATCGAGAGCCACCAGAATGCAGTCCCTCCGACCAGCGCATATAGCGATACCAAGCCAGGCCCGCCCACGCCATAGAGCCACGGCCGGGCCAGCGCTTCCAGAAAGGAGGCCCCGACCGCCACCGCGAGCCAGGCAACCTGCTGCGGCATGTTCCGGAACCCGCGTCCCTCAACCTCGAAGACCCGTTCGTAGAGTTCCTGAATTGCCGCGGCCGCGGCGATACCGCCGACGATGAAGAACACCCAGCTGAGCCCGTCGATGGCAGCCGAGGTCGCGGACGGCGAAGTGAGGGTCTGGCGAACTACGTGAGCAGCCTCATCGGTCAGGCCGAATCGGCTGATGAAGCCCGCCGCCTGAGTCCGGCCGACCAGGGATTCGACCACGAGCATGAACGGAACGAAGCACAAGAGCAGGACGGCGGAGAATTGCATGCCGCGGTTGATGATGTCCGCCGCCTGAAGCCTGCGCACCAGCGCAGAGTGCTGCCAGTACTCGATGCGGTTCTGCACGGCTGTCTGAGCTCGACGGATCAAGGCAGACCGCGGGCGCTCCTGTTCACGCCGCCGTGGGTCGCCGCTCACCCATCCTCCCCTGATTAAGGCCTGCAGCTAGCCCTCGCAAATGAGATCGGGCAGGACGGTCACGGACGCACTATTACCCGCTTGCGCCCGGCGTCTCGCTGGCTGCGGCAATCACCTGAAACTGTCGTCATCACGATGAGTTACTGCACCGGGCCGGCGCCTGGACTACTCGTATTGCATGGCGGGGATATCCGACCTGTCGCCGCGCCCATTGGGTGTCATGTCGAGGACGTTCCAGATAGGCCAGATCGAGTCCACGTGGCGCGGATCCTCGCCTTCCTCACGCGGCGCGAACATCAGCTCGGTCGCCCATCGGTGACGAAAACCGTCGCCGGTCCGGCTGAACACGTTCAGGATCGGAGCTTGTTCCCCGTCGGGAGCTTCCGCGTGGTAGTCGCGGTTGTAGCTGTTGTTGCGCGAGGACAGCAGGCGTAGGTAGCGCCAGCCGCGGTCACGCGCAAAGTCGCGGATCCGGGCCGGATCCGACTTCGCGACGACGACGAGGTTGATTGGCTGCGCCAGATGGATAGCGGCGCCGTCGAGCGAGTCAAGGATCGACGTACACGACGGGCACGGTGTTTCAGAAACCGGCAGCCGAGCCGTCTGGCCCGTCGCCGGCCCTGGCCTCGTGTCACCCGAGTAGCGCGGGAACATGAAGCTGTAGATCACGAGCGTGTCCTTGCCGGGCGCGAACAACTCGGAGAACTTCACGTCGCTGCCGTCGACGGCGTCCTCGAAGACGTAGTCCTCAGGGACAGTGCCGCCAGGTGGGAGCGCGCGCCGCTGCGCCGCGACGCGCTCGGTAGCTCGCCTTAGCTCGATCTCGGCCGCGAGCAGCTCGTCACGCGCATGCCGGTACTGGTCTGACTCGCCAGGGAAACGGGTCGTCGCATCTGCAGACATGCCGACAACAGTAACCGCGAGGTTGCTCGCGCAGCGCCGCGGCGTACCCGCGGGCGGCGCCAGATTGGCAAAGACGGAACTGAGACGGAAGTGAGACAGGAAGGATTCTGCCTTAATGCTAGCCTCCCGGTCGGGAACGTCCATTACCAGCCTGATATCTCTTGGGGGAGGAACCAAAGTGTGGAAACGCGCCATCGCGGCAGGTGCCGCGACGGCCAGCATCGGGCTAGCGGTTGCCATGATCGCAACCGGTCCCGCGCTCGCTGGCCCGGTGAGCGTAAAGGGAATCACTACGCACACCGTGGTTGCGACAGCGACGGCGGCCGCCAACATCACCGGCGAAGCAGAAGCGACATGCGCCACGGGTGAACTACTCGTCGGCGGCGGCTACGTCGTCAACAGCCCGGCGACCGACTGGCAGGTCTACGACAACGGGCCGTTTCAGGGCACGACATGGCTTACCGAGATCATTAACAACGACACCAGTCCGCTGAACTTTACTGCGTACGCGATCTGCGCGACGTCGGCGCCTGGCGGCAATGCCATCAGCGCGTACACGACGCAGACTGTGACGACGGCGGTCGACGTCCCGGCAAACGACACCGGCGCGGCCGCGGCCGTCTGTCCGGCGGGCCAGCTGCGTACTGGCGGCGGCTACGAGGTAGACAACATCAGCAGCAACTGGAGCATCTACAGCAACGCGCCGATCAGTACAGATACCTGGAACGTCGAGATCGACAACGAGGTTCCGTCCGACACGGTTATCCATTCGTTCGCGATCTGCCTGGCAAGAGCGAACTCCAAGCCGATCGCGAACCTGACGGTCAGCACGTTGGATACTGCTTCGTCAGTCCCCGCCAACGGGGTCCAGGCCGCCGACGTGTCATGCGGCCCGGATTCGCTGATGACGAGCGGCGGGCATGAGATGGACAGCATCGGCCAGGAGTGGGTAATCCAGGCCAGCGCGCCTCTCAGCAGCAACGACTGGCAGGTCGGGGCCACGAGCCTCGACGCCAACTCGCGAGTCTTCGACTCGATCGCGGTCTGCCTGGCAAAGGCGTAACCACATCACGGCAACGGGGCCGGAGGGACGCCTCCGGCCCCGTTCCCTCTTGGCGTCCAGATAGTGGTGTGCTTCACGTCAGTTCCTTCCACTGCACGCAAGCCGCCGACAGCGTAGGTTGCCAGTGGCCGCAGGCGTTCGACGGGCAGGAACGCGCGACCGAAGTCGCCGACCAGGACGGTGGCTCCGCGTCTGCCGGACCGTTCCAGGAATCGCATGACCTTGGCAGCCAGATCGCGTTGGTAGAACGCATCAGCAACCAGCACCGCATCGTTGTCAGCTGCCGGAAAGTCACCTTCACCGTGGTCCAGGATGTTGTCGCAGCTGGCACGGATCGGAACGCAGTTGGCCTCGGCATTGGCAGCAACAGCGGCTGCCGCGATCGGGTCGATGTCGTAGGCGGTCACCATCGCGGCACCGGCCATGGCCGCGGCGATGGCGACAAGACCGGAGCCAGACGCAATATCGATCACGCGACGATCCTTGACAGTATCCGGGTTGTCTAGCAGGTAACGAGCGAGCGCCTGGCCACCAGCCCACGCAGCGGCCCAGAACGGCGGATCCAGGTCGGTCCGCCCGGCCGCCACCTCCAGGCGCTGCCACAAGCTGATCGGGTCGGCCGCCTGGTACAGCCGGATTTCCGGCACTAGCGGCACCGGTACCAGGTGGGTCTCGCCAAGGATCACCGTCAGCGGATCGAGTTCAGGCATTGCGCCGTCGATGGTAGTCGGCCTGGTTTTCTGCGCGGTCAATCAGGGCAAAGTCGCTCTCAACGACTTCCACTCGGCGCACCACGTCGTCGACCGCGACGAGGAGCAATCTGCCATGGCCCGTACCGAAGCTCTTTCGTACACGCATCTCCCCAACAAGCGTGCTAGTGCGGCAAACGGGATCGAGTACGCCTTTCGCGATATGGACCAAGCCGGCGATGACGGGATCCCGCTTGTCCTGTTGCAGCATTTTCGTGGCAATCTGGACAACTGGGATCCGGCCCTCATCGACAGGCTGTCGGCGTCGCGACGGGTTGTGACCTTCGACAACACCGGCGTTGGCGGAACCACCGGGACGACGCCCGACACGATCGAGCAGATGGGGCATGATGCCGTTAGCTTCCTGTCGGCAATGCACATCGAGCAGGCCGATATCCTCGGGTATTCGATAGGCAGTTTCGTCGCTCAGCAGATCGCGCTGACCAGGCCGGCGCTTGTGCGCAGGCTGGTGCTGGCTTCTGCTGCACCGCAAGGGGCGGCCGGGATGCACGGCTGGGCGCCAGAGGTCATCGCGGCGGTAGGCGGACGGCAGCAAAACATGGCGGGATACCTGAGCGTGTTCTACGCCCCGTCGGCGGCCAGCCAGCAGACCGGCAAACAATCCCTTCAGCGCATGCAGTCGAGGACGCAAAACCGCGACGCCCCGACAAACTGGGACACCCGCCAGGCACAGTACGACGCGGTGTGCACATGGGGGAGTCCTGATCACTCGCTGCTCGAACGAGTCGCCGCTATCGAGATGCCCGTCCTGGTGGCCAACGGCGACGCCGACCCGATGATCCTGCCGCGCTACTCACACTTGCTTACTGGCCTGATTCCGCACGCTCGGATCAAGATCTACCCGGATTCGGCGCACGGTTTCCTGTTCCAATATCACGCCGAGTTCGCCGCGGATGTGGACGCATTCCTCGCTGGCCCTGAGGCGCGGATTCCGCAGCCCAGGTGACGTGCCACCCAGTTGGTGCGGGTTCGGACCGACTCCTTCGACACCCGTGCGTCCGGCGCGAGGAGATCGAAGCCGTGGCAGCCACCCGACCAGACGTGCAGTTCAGCCACGCCGCCGTCGGCCCAGATCTGGGAGGCGTAGTCAACAGCCTCGTCGCGGAAGACCTCAGCCGAGCCGACATCGATATAGGCCGGCGGCAGCCCGGACAGATCGGTCGCCCGCGAGGGTGCCGCGTAGCGGGAGACGTCGTCGGTGCCGTGGCGATCGCCGAGGTAGGCCGCCCAGCCCGTTGCGTTGCTGTCCCGGTCCCACACACCGACGCCGACAAATTGGTGCGAAGAGACCGTCTGGTTCCGATCGTCGAGCATCGGGCACACGAGGACCTGCCCCGACAGCTGCGGTCCCTGCCGGTCCCTCGCCAGCAGGGCTGTCCCGGCCGCCAGGCCGCCACCTGCGCTCCCGCCGACGATCATGAGGCTTTTCGCGTCGATTCCGAGCTCCGCGGCACGGTCGGCAGTCCACACCAAGCCGGCGTAACAGTCCTCGATGAGGAACGGGTCACGGAACTCTGGCGCCAGCCGGTACTCGACAGACACGCACACGGCGTCGAACTGCTCTACCCAGTCAAGCGCCATTCCCACGCCAGTGAACCGGTCGCCGGTGAACATGCCGCCGCTATGGATGTAGTAGATGCCGGGACCCGGGGCGTCGTGGTCGTTGCGGGCGAGGACCGACAGCGCGATGTCGTCGCCCTGATGGCCAGGAACCATCAGCTCCCGGTGACTGACCTCCCGCCCGTCGAGTACTTGCTCGATCGGCACCGTTATCGGTGCAGCCCGCAAGAGTTCGATCATGTCGGAAGTGACCGTCGGCGGAGCCTGACCCGCGAGCAGCGTCAGGGCAGCCGCGAGTTCCGGGTCATAAGGCGGACGGATGTTGGCGGGCATGCAACCCCATTACCCGGCCATCACTGGTTGGCACCGTCGTGCCGACGCGTCGCTCGCTCTCGCCAGGCGGCCGGCACCGCGGCCAGCATGAGCGCGCCGGTCAGAGCGAAGGCGGCGGGGTAGCCGGTGTGCCCGACGACGACCCCGAATCCGGCAGGCCCGGCCCCGTATCCAGCGTCGTAGGCCAGGTTCCACAGCGCGCTGGCTGCGCCAAGCCCGTTGGTCGGCATCCGGTCAATCATGAGCACGAACGTGGCGTTCTGGCTGATCCCGAACCCCGTGCCAAACAGGCACATGGCCGCGATCACCCCGACCGGAGATGTCAGCCAGACCATGGCCAGCATGCCGAGGGACGCAATAACTAGTCCTGGGATCAGCAGCGTGGCGTGCCCGTGCCGGTCACCGTAACGGCCGGCCCACCACTGACTGATCGCCGCGGCAACAGCCTGGGCGAGCAACCCGACAGCCGCGATGTTGGGCGTTATCCCGGCGGCCAGCGGAAGGAACGAGACGACTACGCCAGCCGCCATCGTGCTGGCGGCGAAGACGAGAGCCGGTCTCAGCTGCCCGTAGTGGCGAAGGCCGGCTAGCAAACCAACCGCCGGCGCGCCAACGCCACTGAGGTTAGTTGCGTCGGCTTTGCGAGTCGTGCGTGGCAGCCACGGGAGCACAGCCATCGGCGCGAGGGCGGTGGTTGCGGTGATGCCAATCACTGGTGCGTCGCCGTAGTGTTCCGCCAGCCACAATCCAGCGGGCAGGGCCAGCACCGCGGGCAGCATGTCCACTACCCCGGTCAGGCCGATTCCTTCGCCGCGCCGATCGGCCGGCAGCAGTCTTGGGATGACGGCGCCGGTGACTACCGTGCTGAGGCCAAACCCGAACCCGCGGATGACGTTGGCGGCCACGATGATGGCGAGCCCGTGGACATCTAGCAGCGCCAATACCGGCAGGCCTAGAAGCACCGCGCCAGCCGCCAGCAAGGTCCGGTATCCGTATCGCCTCATCAGCACGGAGGTGGTAATTTCGGCGACCACAGTTCCGGCCAGCAGCGCGCCGGTCACGAGGCCGGCGCCGGTGTTGCCGGCGCCGGCCGCGGCGGCATACCGCGGCGTCACCGACAGCATGAGGTAGAAACTCGCGAGAGTGCCGAAGACGACGACAAACACCAGCGCGAGTGGGCCCGTGATGATCCGCTGACGAGGAACGCAGCCGCTGGCCGCGGGGACTGCGGCTGCTGTCAAAGTGCTCATGCTCGTGACCGTAAGCCGCGAACTGGAACCCTGATAAGTTCCAATTCCATGGCGATTTTGTGGTCCGGTTTGGGTCCGGAACTATTGCTGCGACTCGATCGAAGCAGTGGCGATCCGCTGCGATCCCAACTCGAGGCGAGTCTCCGCGAAGCAATCCGGGCGGGCCGGCTGAGCGCCGGAGAGCGGCTGCCGTCATCCAGGGAGCTGGCTCGTGAGCTGAGCGTCTCCCGCGGCCTTGTGCAGGAGTGCTACAACCAGCTCCTGTCCGAGGGCTACCTCACCAGTCAAGTCGGGTCGGCTACCCGGGTCGCTTCGGCCGCAGCCGCCGCGCACGCGGAACCAGTGGCGCGTACGGAAGCACCGCCAGCGCTGATCGCGGACTTCCGGGCCGGAGTCCCCGACCTCGCCAGCTTCCCGCGCAGTGACTGGGTCTGGGCCACTCGCGAGGCATGCGCCACGGTAGCGACCCGCGATCTGGACTACGGAGATCCGCGTGGCAGCGTCGTGCTGCGCCGGGTGCTTGCTAGCTATCTGCGCCGCGTCCGCGCTGCGGACGCTGATCAAGACCGGCTCATCGTCAGCACCGGATTCGCGCAGGGTCTGGTCTTGGTGCTCAGGGCCTTGGTACAGGCGGGCGCGCGATGCGCCGCGTTTGAGGATCCCGGGTACGGGAGCGCCGAGACAGACGAGACGCTGCGGGCCGCCGTCGCCCTCGGCTTGCACACGGTGCAGGTGCCCGTCGACGACCAGGGAATTGATGCCAGCGCCCTGGCCGCGGCCGGGGCCGACGTAGTGATCGTCACCCCGGCACACCAATCTCCGACGGGTGTCGTGCTGTCGGCTTCGCGTCGGCACGCGCTAGTCGACTGGGCACGTGCCAACGAAGCATTCATCATCGAGGACGACTATGACTCCGAGTTCCGTTACGACAAGGACCCCGTCGGCGTGCTGCAGGGGCTGGCTTCCGACCGCGTGTTCACAGTTGGCACAGCCAGCAAGGCACTTGCTCCGGGCGTGCGACTCGGCTGGGTGCTCGCGCCCTCGTTGCTGGCCGATGCCGTCGCGGCCGAGAAGCAGATCAGCGACCGCGGCTCGTCCACGCTTGACCAGCTGGCGCTGGCGGCACTACTGGAGTCAGGACGGTATGACCGCCACCTTCGCCGCATGCGGGGTGTCTACAGTCGCCGCCGCGCCGAGCTCATCAACGCGCTTGCCCGGCACGCGCCCGGACTTCGGCTGACCGGGCTTGCCGCCGGATTCCACGCCGTCGCGCACCTACCGGAACGAGCAGACGAGCTGGCCGTCGTTGCCGCCGCACGCGAACGCCTCGTCGGCCTTTATGGGATGGGCAGATACAGGGCGACTTCGGCAGCGGCCGCACCTGAGCTGGTGCTGGGATTCGGCAACGTCGGGGAGCGGGCCATCGAGCCCGGCATCGCCGCCGTCGCCGACCTGCTCACCTGACGAGTTCACTGGGCGAGCGGATGCACGGACGGTTAACGGCTTTCCAGCCAGTGCTGCCATGCCGCCAGCCAGGATTCCTCGGCCGACGACAGCGATTCGAAAGCAGGCGGATCCTGCCCGCGCAGCCCCCAGTATCGGGACCACGCGCGCTGGGCCTCGGCGCTCGGCACGTCGCGGCCGTAGGCGACATAACCGAGCGTCTCGCCAATCGCCCGCTTCGCCAGGTCCCGGTCGCCGAACCAGGTCGCCTTCTGGGCCAGCTGGCACAGGTGATTGATCACCGAGTGGATCTCGTCCTCGGCTTCGTTGCGCCGCTGGCCGGCGAGTTGCATCTGCGCTCTGGTCGCGATCTCCCAGCGCTTTGCGTAGTCGTTAGGCAGCGGTGACCTGCGAAGCGCAGGGCCTTCCGCCATGCTCTCGCGGGTGGTCGCGATCATCATGTCGGCCAGGGCCTGGTGGCCCTCAAGGCCGCGGGCAGGCGGTAGGTCCCAGTCCCCCGGGCCCGGTTGCGAGCCACCGCCCGCCAGGACTGCCTCGATGCGCGCGCGACGGCCAGCGAAGAACGGTTCGAGGTCATGGACACGCGTCAGCGCGAGTCCGGACGGCGGCCAGTCTCGTGCGGTGACGGTCACGAAGAGCTCAACGTCGGCGACGTGAGGCGTGACAACCGTGGCCCACGTCTGGCCGCTCTCGATTGTGCTCGCCATCCAGGGAACGCCGTCGATGAGGACCTCGGCGGTTACGGGATCGCCGGGAGCTGGGGCAGGTGACCGCTCGTCTTCCGACTCCCGTACGACCTCACCAAGCACGTCGGCAACTGAACTCCCTGTGCGATCGGCCCACTCGGGCGCCGTGCTCACCGTCACCATGCGCCCAGGGGACGGTCCGTGCGCGCCGTACCGCAGCCCTACGTTTGCCACCTGTCCGTTGACGGTCTCGTATGAGCCCAGTCCGAGCGGAGTGGGGAAGGGCGGCGCCAAGCCAAGGATGGGGAACGGTGCGCTGTTAAGCGCTGCCTCATCCGTCGCCCACCGTTCGCGCATGCGCTGGATGGCGGCATCACGCTCCGGACCTGGCCGCAGCCGTCGCATGAGCCGATCATCTACCAATCCGGCCCGCGCGTCACGGCGCAGCCGGGGCTAGCCGCCGTCGGACTGGTCGAGCACAGCGAACAGCAGCCCGCCGAGCATGGCCATGTTCTTGTGGAACTGGATGCGCTGTACCTTCCTGGCGGCCGGGTCCTCCAGATTCCAGTACGAATGTCCCGCTATGGTGGTCGGAATCAGCGAGCCGGCTAGTGCCAGGGCAGATAGTCGCGGAGCAAGGCCCAGCGCCAGTGTCGCCCCGGCCACAACTTGTACCGCTGCGTTCGCGCGCACCAGCTGCTCATCATTGTCGGGCAGCGGAACAACCTTGCGCAGTCGTGCCAGCAGGGGCCCGGCCTGATCGACCCGACCGCCCGGTGCCCGCAGGGCATCGAAGCCAAGCAGCACGTAGGTGGAGCCTGTCAGGAACCGCGCAGGAGGGCGCAACGGTGCCAGGATGCGCAGGGTCGCGGTCATAACGCCTCGCAATAGTTCGGGAATCTTCCAGACCAGGACTGTACGCGCCTGGATCGCAGTGACAGCGGAATGGGCGCAGCCGTTGCGCGAATGCCGAGCCGAGCGCGTGCAACCGGCGCGCCCGGGCCGCCGTCTAACCTGCGTTTGACGGCAGGAGGCGAGCTGTGCTCTCAGCAGAACGTCATCGGTGCGAAGTTGCTGACGCTGTATCAGCAGTAGGGCCGCAACCATGACGTTAATCAGGTCGGCGTTGGCACTTGCGACCGCCGCGGCACTTGCAGCCTGTGCAAGCGTCGCAGCCGACGGCAGCCAATCGGCATCGAAGGCAAGCACCTCGCCGCCACATTCGTCTGGCATCAAGGCGGCGCCTGCACCGACACCTCCTCCGGCCGGCAGTCGCGCGGATGCGCGCGCTGTGGCGATGGAGTTGCTGTCCCGGCTCCGGCTGCCATCGGGCGCACGACGCCTGCCACCGACAGCCGTGCCGCCGTCAGTGCAGCCGTCGCTGTGGGCCGGCGCCGCTGCGCTCGACGTGCATGAGGTCTTCGAGCTGCCCGAGCCGATGACCGGCACCGCTGCCTTCCTGTCTGTGCACGTGCCGATCGGCATGTCCCTTGGCGTCACTGGCCAGGGCAGCGGACCACGCGGCTTGACGAGCGCGGACGTTGCGTATTCCGCCGCATCCGTGCCGGCGGGTATCAACGCCGCGCAGCTAGTCCTTACGATCGCTCCGGATGCATCAGGCGGGTCACTGCTCCGCGCCGACGCTCAGGTGATCTGGTACCCACCTCGCTCCGCTGCCGAGTACATCGACCCGGCGCGCTATCACGTCCTCAGTATCGCGGTCACGATCTTTAATCCCACGGTGCACACGGTCAGCAAGGTCGTCACCTCGAGGGCCGAAATTGCGCAACTCGTCGACGCTCTCGACCGGTCGGAGGTTGAACCGAACAGAATCTCAATGTGTCCGATGATCTTCGCGACGTACCGCATTGGGTTCGCGGTCACCCGCCAGAGCGGGTTCGTCGTGGTGGTGACGGCAAGCCGGTGGCCGTGCCTTGGTGCGGGCGTCATCGTCAACGGACGAAAGCAGCCGCCGCTCCAGGACGCCGCCGCCGTGGTCGCGATTGCCGACCGGCTGCTCGGCTTCACTCCGCAGGCCTAGAACAGGACCCCAGGATTCAGCAAGCCGCGCGGATCGAATGCGGTCTTGATCGATCGCATGACGGCGATCTCCGCCTGGCTACGGGAGAGCCCGAGCCACCGCGCTTTGGCCCGCCCGATGCCATGCTCCGAGCTGATCGAGCCACCAAGGCTGGCGACGAGGGCCAGTACCGCCTCGGTCACCTTCTCGGCATTTCCGCTGGCTCCCAAGACGTTCACGTGCAGGTTCGCTTCGGCGAGATGACCGAAGATCACCAGGTTGGCTGCTGGATCGACGCCCGCGACCTCCGTCGGCAGCCGCTCGACCAGCTCGGCGAGCCGGTCCATCGGCACCGACACGTCGAGCTTGACGGGCACCCCGACCGAGCTGATCGCCTCGGTGTGACCTTCACGCAGAGCCCACAAGCGGGCGCGGTCGGTTGCGGTCGACGCCACGGTGGCGTCGATCACTTGTCCGGCTTTTTCCAGGGCGGCTAGCAAGTCGTCGAGCGGATCTGCTTCGCCCGCTACCTCCACCAACACGTACGCACCACCCATGCCCTCCAGCGGCACGACAACGCCCAGGTTCCGGGCGGTCAGCGCGAGCCCGGTGCCGAAACAGAGTTCGGCTGCACTGAGTGCGGGCAGTGCTGCGCGTAGCCCGGCCAGCAAGTCGACCGCGGCCGCCGTGTCCTCGACAGCAACCATCGCGACCGCGCGCTCGGGCTCGGCCGCGGTCAGCCGCAGCCGGAGCCGCGTAAGAACTGCCAGCGTGCCCTCCGAGCCTGCCAGCAGGTGCCCAAGGTCATATCCGGTGCTGTCCTTCGCGGGGCCATCGAGGCGGGAGATGACACGTCCGTCCATGAGCGCCGCTTCGACACCTGCGACCTGCTCGCGCATGCTGCCATGCCGTATTACCCGGATGCCGCCCGCATTCGTGGCCACCATGCCGCCCACCGTGGCCGAGTCACGCGCAGCGAGGTCGACGCCAAAGTCCAGACCCGCCGCGCGCGCGTGCGCGGTGAGCACGGCCAGGGTCACCCCGGCGCCGACGGTGACCTGGCGGGAGGCGAGCGACACCCGGCCGAGTTCGGCGAGACGCGTGGTCAGGAGCACCACCGGCGGGCAGTCGGCCTGGTTCGCGGGCGGGACCGAGCCGCCGACGAGTCCGGTGTTACCGCCCTGGACAACGACCTGGACGCGTGCTTCACAGCACGCCGCGAGTACGCTCGCGACCTCGGAGGTGGTGGCCGGCCGCACCACGGCGGAGGACAGGCCGGTGAAGCGACCAGTCCAGTCGGTCTCGTGTGAGGCGCGTAGGTCGTCATCGACCAACACCTGCCCGGGCCCGACGATGCTCCGTAGCGTTTCGGCCAGCGTCAAGACAAGACCCGCAGCCGGACGGTCGCTGCCATCTCCCGGAGCCGGGCCACTACTGTCTCGGCATAGTCGATTCCGATGTCGGTCAGCGCATAGCCAAGCTCACCGCGCGTGCCGAGTAGCTGGGCTTCAACGTTCACCTGATGATCGGCGAGCACCGAGTTGATCTCAGCCAATACACCAGGCACGTTGTGGTGCAGGTGTGCAAGACGGTGCGTGCCGGCTGGCGGCGGCAGCGCCACATCGGGCATGTTCACCGAGAGGGACGTGGTTCCCTCCTTGATAAAGTCGGCGAGCTTGCCACCCACGAATCCGCCGATGTCAGCCTGGGCTTCTTCGGTCGATCCGCCGATGTGCGGGGTCAAGATCACGTTGGGCAGGCCGCGCAGGACGGATCGGAACTCCTCGCCGGCCGACCGCGGTTCGTCGAGGAAGACGTCGACAGCCGCTCCCGCCAGATGGCCCGATAGCAGATGGGCACGCAGAGCCTCATGGTCGATCACAAAGCCGCGGCTCAGGTTCAGGAACAGCGCCCCCGGCCTCATCTGGCTGAATTCTTTCTCCCCGAACAGCGAGCTGTTGGACGGGCGGCCATCGACGTGCAGGGACACGATGTCTGAGATCTCGAGCAGTTCGTCCATGCTCACGCAGCGCCGAGCATTGCCGAGAGCCAGCTTGTCGGCGGTGTCGTAGAAGACGACGCGCAGGTTGAGACCTTCGGCGACGACCGACAGCTGCGCGCCGATGTTTCCGTAGCCGACTATCCCCAGCGTGCGGCCGCGGACCTCATGTGCGCCGAGCGCCGACTTGTCCCACACGCCGTCGTGCATTGCCCGGTCTTTGCCGGTGAGATGTCGGGTCATGGCGATGATCTCGGCGATGGCGAGCTCTACGACGCTACGGGTATTGGAATAAGGCGCGTTGAAGACCGAGACGCCAAGCGCGGACGCAGTCTTCAGGTCAATCTGGTCCGTGCCGATGCAAAACGCCCCGACCGCCAGCAGGTCCGGCGCGACAGCAAGCGCTGCAGCGGTGACCTGAGTCTTGGAGCGGATTCCGAGCACCTGGACGCCGGGCAAAATCTGGCAAAGGTCGCGCTCATCGAGCGCAGACTTCTTTTCGG
>Ga0126373_10002137_pt1 | contig 14460 bp, 11 predicted proteins | sample PanSoiMetPlot_11_FD_92545 | JGI IMG/M metagenome (GOLD analysis project Ga0126373, IMG submission 92545) | Tropical forest soil microbial communities from Panama - MetaG Plot_11 | ecosystem: Environmental > Terrestrial > Soil > Tropical forest > Bulk soil | place: Panama | collected 2016-02-17 | reverse complement strand
TGCCTGTCGCACGGCCGGCGTGCGTCGCATGGTTTTCATGAGCTCGATCTCCGTCTACGGCCGCGGCGCGCAGCGCATCGACGAGCGCGCGCCGCTTGCGCCGGAGGACGACTATGGCCGCAGCAAACTGCTCGCCGAGCAGGCGCTCGAGTCGGAGCTGTCGGATGGCGCCACCGATTGGTGCATCCTTCGCCCGCCGCTCATCTACGGCCGCGGCTGCCCCGGCAACATGCCGCGGCTGCAGCGCCTGGTAGCGAGCGGAGTGCCGCTGCCGTTCGCTGCCGTGCATAACCGGCGCAGCTTCATGTGCGTGGACAATCTGATCGATGCGGTGCTGAAGGTATTGCAGTTCCCGGGCAAGGTCCGGGCGGCCTACGTGCTGAGCGACGGCAGTGATTTCGGCACTCCCGAGCTGCTGCGCGCACTCGCGGCCGGGAGCGGACGGCCGCTGCGCCTCATGAGCGTGCCGGTGCGCTGGCTCAGGGCTCTCGGACGTGCCGGCGATCTGGCGGCCGACACGCTGCGAATCCCGGTGCCGGACTCGCGTGCCATCGACAGTCTGGTCGGGTCCCTGTTGGTGGACAGCGCGCGCTTTCGCGACGTCTTTGCCTGGCAGCCACCGCTCGGCGGCGTCGAGGCTTTTGCGGCGAGCTACGGGGCGCGGCCGGTATGGCTGGCGGAGCAGCCGTGACTGCGCTCATGGCGGCGTCCGCCCTGATTGCGGTGGCGCTCATCACGGCGCTGGTGCGCCGCCAGGCGCTCGAGCGCGGTGCGCTGGACATTCCCAACGAGCGCAGCTCGCACACGGTCCCGACCCCTCGCGGTGGCGGAATCGCGATCGTGCTGGTGGTGAGCGCGGCAGGCGTTGCTCTCTGGCTGCTGCGGCGCATCGACCTGGCACTGCTGATGGCCCTGCTCGGTGGACTCGCGGTCGCCGTGGTCGGTTTCATCGATGATCGGCAGCATCTCAAAGCCGGCCCGCGCCTCCTCGTGCACGCCGCAGCTGCGCTGTGGGCGCTCGCCTGGCTCGGCGGTCTGCCGCCGGTGCAGCTGGGTGAGCACCTGCACTCCGGCGGCGCCGCCGGTTATGTGCTCGGCGTCCTCGGCATCGTGTGGGTGCTGAATCTCTTCAATTTCATGGACGGCATCGATGCGCTCGCGGCTTCCGAGGGCGCCTTCATCGCCTTCGGTGGTGCCCTGGCGGCCGCCCTCGTGTCCGTGGCCGACGTGGCCTGGCAGCCGGCGGTCGTGGTGGGGGCGGCCTGCTGCGGATTTCTGCTGTGGAACTGGCCGCCCGCCAGGATCTTCATGGGCGACGTCGGCAGCGGTTACCTTGGCTATGTCATTGCGGTGCTGGCGGTTGCGGCGACGCGCACCGATCCGGTCGCGCTGCTCGTGTGGCTGATCCTCGGCTCGCTCTTCTGGGCTGACGCCACCGTGACGCTGGCGCGCCGCGTGCTGCGCGGCGAGCGGGCACACGCGCCGCATCGCAGCCACGCGTACCAGCACCTGGCGCGCCGCTTCGGCGACCACCGTCGCGTGACGCTGCTTGCGACCGCCATCAACCTCTGCTGGCTCTTGCCCTGGGCGCTGTACGCCGAGCTGCACCCGAGCCGGGCGCTCGGCTGCACTCTGGCCGCGCTGCTGCCGCTGCTGGTGTTGGTGTACCTCGCCGGAGCGGGCCGGCCCGAGTGACGGCGCCCGCGGTTCCTGCGCCGTTGTTGCACGCCTTCGCGCCTATGTGGCAACCTTTTCGGCCCGCGCGGCTTGCCGCAATCTCGCCCCGTTCAAGATGAGCGCTGCAGGAACCTTCGTCAGCTGGGAGGATGCCGTGTCCTGGCTGCGACAGCAGCCGGACATGGCGCAGCTGGTGCGCGAGTGTTACTACGATGATCCGCCGCTCGGGGCCGCGCAGAGGTACTTCGCCAGCGAGGAGTGGGGCGCAGTGCGCGCACTGCTGGGCGGCCAGCGCGGCGCGGCGCTGGATATCGGCGCGGGCCGCGGCATTGCCAGCTATGCCCTCGCGCGTGACGGGTTCGCGGTGGTCGCGCTCGAGCCCGACCCGAGTGAGCTCGTCGGCGCCGGTGCCATCCGCGCCCTGGCGCGCGAGTCCGACCTGCCGATCACCGTCGTCGAGCGGGCCTCCGAGCAGCTGCCGTTCGAGAATGCCGAATTCGACGTGGTGTTCGCGCGCGCAGCGCTGCATCACGCGCGCGACCTCGCGGCCGCGTGCCGGGAGTTCTTCCGCGTGCTGAAGCCGGGCGGGCTGCTGATTGCGATCCGCGAGCACGTGATCTCGAGAGCCGCCGACCTGCCGCGCTTTCGCGAGCAGCACCCGCTGCACCGGCTTTACGGCGGCGAGAATGCGTTACTGCTGTCGCAGTATCGCGCGGCGATCGAAGGCGCGGGATTCAGGCGGCTCGCGGTGCTGACCCCCTGGTCGAGCCCGATCAATTACGCGCCGCGAAGCCTGGAGGCGCTCAAGGACGAGCTCGCCCTGCGCCTGACGGCGCCGTTGCCGCCGCTGCGCCGCGTGGTGCGCGCCGGTCTGGGTGTCGGGGCACTGTGGCGGCCGCTGTGCGCGTTGCTCGAGCACATCGACCACCGCCCGGGCCGGCTCTATTCTTTTGTCGCGCAGCCGTAGTTGGTGACAGCTGATGTGCGGGATCGCAGGCATCGTCGAGCTGCGCGGGGGTCGGGTGGACCCGCGCGCCGTGCAGCGCCTCACTGACCTGCTCGCGCACCGCGGGCCGGACGGCGAAGGCAGCTGGTACAACGCGGACCGCTCAGTGGCTTTTGGACACCGGCGCCTCGCCATCATCGATCCGGGCGAGGGCGGGCGCCAGCCAATGCTGTCGGCCGACGCGCGCTACGTGATCGTCTACAACGGCGAGATCTACAACTTCCTCGAGCTGCGCAGCGAGCTCGAGCGGACCGGCCGAACCTTCCGCACCGAGTCGGACACCGAGGTCATCCTCGCGGCCTGGAGCGAGTGGGGCCCGCAGATGCTGACGCGCTTGAACGGCATGTGGGCGCTGGCGATCCATGACGTCACGACCGGGGAGACCTTTCTCGCGCGTGACCGCTTCGGCATCAAGCCGCTCCTCTATGCCGTGACGCCCGAGCGCTTCGTGTTCGCGTCCGAGATGCGTGCACTTCTCAAGAGCGGCGTGTGCACGCCGCGCCTCGACGCCGAGGTTGCCCGCCGGCTGGTGGTGGAGCCATTCGGTATAGAGGGAAGCGCGCGCACCCTGTTTGAGCCGATCGCACGGCTGCCGGGAGGCCACTGTCTGTGGCTGCGCCAGGGGCAAATCGAGGTGCGGCGCTGGTGGCGTACCGTGGATCATCTCGAGGTCGTGCCGCGCGCCCAGGACGAGCAGGTCGCGCACTTCGGCACCCTGTTTCGCGACGCGGTGGCGCTGCGCATGCGCAGCGACGTGCCGATCGGCACCAGCCTCTCCGGCGGGTTCGACTCCTCGGCGGTGGTGTGCACCATGGCCGCGGCCGAGAAGGCCGGCATGGGTCCGCGCAGCGCTGCAGCCTGGCGTCACGCGGTCGTGGCGAGCTTCCCCGGCATGGACAACGATGAGCGCCCGCTGGCCGAAGCCGCAGCCGCATGGGCCGGCGTGACGCCGACCGTCATCGAGATCTCCCGCGAGCACGCGCTCGATTACATGGAACGGGTGCTTGCCGGCCTCGATGACGTCTACATCGGAATACCGACGCCGGCCTGGTGCGTCTACCGCGAATTGCGGCGCCAGCGGGTGCTGGTGTCGCTCGATGGCCATGGTGCCGATGAGCTCATGGGCGCCTACAGCCAGGCTGGCCAGGCCTGGTCATTCCATCTGCGGAATTTTCTGGCGCGGCTGACGACCGGTTCGGGCGCGTTGAGCCCCGCGCTCGATCACGCCCGTGCGGCGCTGCTCATACAACGCGGACAGTTCTTTCTGCGCGGCGGGCTCAGCCGGCTGCCGCCACCGCTGCCGCTGGTCGGCGCGCGCGATCCGCTGCCGCCGCAGTGGGGCGCGCTCAACCGCCGCCTCTACCAGATGTTCCACTGCAACGTGCTGCCAACCATACTGCGCAACTTCGACCGCCTGTCGATGGCGCATGGCATCGAGGTGCGCATGCCGTTCATGGACTATCGGCTGGTCACCTACACCATGTCGCTCCCGGATGAGAGCAAGGTCGGCGAGGGCCGCACCAAGATGGTGGCGCGCCGCGCGATGGCCGGTGCGATGCCCGAGTCGATTCGCATGAACGCGCGCAAGATCGGCTTCAACTCACCGATGCCCACGTGGCTGAACGGGCCGCTCGCCGCCTGGGTGGAGTCGGTGCTGGGGGAGCCCGTGCCGGCCTTCGACGAGCTGTTCGATGTGGCGAGGCTGAGAGAGGCCGCGACCGGCCTCACCCGGCGCCAGGCCTGGGACTGGGTATCGGCCGCGAGGCTGTGGCCCTACGTGCACCTGAAATGGATGCTGGCGAAGCAGGTGTGAGCCCGTCAAAAGATGCGTCTGTTTCAGAATTCGGCAATCTATGCGGCGTACCTGCCGCGCCTCAATCAGCTCGCCGCGGGTAAACGGACTTTCCGCGAGCGCCTGGACGCATTCCTCGACGATCGCTTTGGAGCGAGCCATTTTCTCGAGCCGGTGCTGAGCCGCGACGAGTCGGCGTTCTTCACCAACGCCGACGACCTCACTCTGCAGCAGATGTGGGCGGCGGAGCGCGGTATGCCGGCGAACAGCCCGCCCGAGGCCATTCTGCTCGCCCAGATCGAGCACCACCGCGCCGACGTGTTCTACAACCTCGATCCGCTGCGCTTTCCGAGCGCGTTCGTGCGGCGGCTGCCCGCCTGCGTCAAGCGCACCATCGCCTGGCGCGCCGCACCTTCGCCCGGCGCGGACTTCGGAGCCTATGACCGCGTGGTGTGCAATTTCCCCTCCATTCTCAAGTCCTACAGCGACCGCGGATGGGCAGCCGCGTTCTTCTTCCCGGCTCACGATCCGGTACTCGATGCGTACGCGGCCAACGAGCAGCGCCCAGTCGATATTCTCTTCGTCGGCGCTTACTCGCGGCACCACACGCGACGTGCGGCGCTCCTCGAGCAGGTGGCAGCGCTCCAGGGGCGCTACTCGGTGGTCCTGCACCTGGATCAGTCGCGCACCGTGCGGCTGGCGGAGTCGCCGCTGGGACGACTTCTGCCGCTTGCCAGACACCGCCGACCGCTCGCCGTCCGCAGAGTCTCGCACCCCGCCATCTTCGGTCGTGACATGTACCTCGAATTGTCGAGAGCCAAAGTCGTTCTGAATGGAGCCGTCGACATGGCCGGGACGGATCGCGGCAACATGCGGTGTTTCGAAGCCTTCGGCGCGGCCTGCGCCTTGCTGACGGACAGTGGAGCCTACCCGCAGGGGATGGTCGCCGGCGAGACGATGCTCACCTACGAGGAGGGAGCGGATGTCGGCCGGCAACTGACGCGGCTGCTCGAGGACCCGTCGCTCCGCAACCGCATCGCCGACAGCGGCAATCAGATGGTTCGCGTCCGCTACTCGAAGCGCGCGCAGCTCGAGAGGTTTCGCGAGCTCCTCGCCTGAGAACCGCAGCGCCGCGCGGCGCTCGCGCCGGCCCGATTCAGCGGGCGCTTTTGTCGGCCAGTATGTCCCGGTACAGGGCAACGGCCGCCTGAGCCGAGCGGGTCCAGCTGAAATGCTCGACCACCCGCACTCTGCCGCGCCGACCCATCGCAGTGCGCAACTCCGCGGAGCCGCAGATTCGATCGAGCGCCGCCGCCAGCGCTGGCGCGTCTCCTGGAGACACCAGAACACCGGTGTCGCCGGTCACCTCGAAGGGAATGCCGCCCACATTGCTGGCCACGACCGGCAACGACGATCCCATTGCTTCCAGTATCACCAGCGGCAACGTATCGGCCCGCGAGGGGAACACGAAGACGTCGACGCTCTGATACAGGGCGCGCAGCTCCTCCCGGGTAAGAAAATCCGTGAACGTGCAGCGTGGATCCTCAGCGGCGAGGCCGCTCGCAGCAATGAGCCGCCGCGTCTCATCCGGGGACCTTATTGCCCCGGCAATGACGGCGACGCATTTCTGCTGCATGAGGGTCAGCGCGCGCAGCAGCACGTCGAGCCCCTTGTTCGCAGTGTGATTGCCGACGAACAGCAATGACGGCCGGTCCGGCGGCAGCGCGAAGCGGCTGACCAGCCGCAGGCGCTCTTCCGTGGCGAGTGATTCGAGGAAGTACGGGTCGACTCCGTTCGGCACCACCGCCAGGCGCTGTTGGGGCACACCCATGGCCGCAAGGATGGGTTCCTCGTACGGGGACAGCATGGCGATGCGCGCTGCGCCGCGGGCCGCCTCGACGAGCGGGCGCCGCACGTAGCGCTCGAGCACAGGCCGTTGCCAGCGTGGTGCGCCGTAGCCGCGGGAGAAATCGTTGAGCTCAACGAACCCGTGTGTCGAGATCACGTAGGGGATGCCCAGCCCCGTGCAGGTGCGCGCCACCGTGCGCAGCGCTCCGGGCGGATGTGGATTGTGCAGATGCACGACATCGGGGCGCAGTTCCTGCAGCCATGCTGCGACATCCGGGCGCCACCCCATGGTCGTCACGACCCGCGGCAGCCATCGCGCGACGGGCAGGAGCACGTTGCCGGCGCGGCGCAGCGACAGGCGCAATCGTCCCTCGCATACATCCTGGTCACGGTCGGACATGAGGTACATGGCCGCGTCGCACAGCTCGGCAACCCGGCTCATCAGCTGAACGCCCGCGGAAATGCCGCCGCTCGCCTTGACGCCCGGCGGTGTTACGCCGACTGCCGCAACTCGCAGGGGCTGGCTCAAACGAACCCGTCGGCGTCGCGCGAGTTCCAGGCGGCACGCAGGCTGTCGCTCACGCTGGTGCCCGGCAGCCAACCGGTCAGCGCCTGCAGCCGTTGCGTGGACGCGCACAAGAGCGGCCGGTCATTGGTCCGCATGCGCGCCGGGTCCGGCTCGATTTCCAGTTGCACGCCGGCAGCGGCCGCGATCCTGTCGACTATCTCGCGCACGCTGAACATCTGTCCCGTGCCGAGATTCGACACCAGCGGGGCAGCCGGTTTGTCCGCCACCCGCGCCAGGCGCACGAAGCCCTCGGCGGCGTCTTCGACGTGAATGTAGTCTCTCTTGGGAAACAGGTTCCCCAGCCTCACCTTGCGCTCGCCGCGACTGATCTGGCGGATGATCGCCGGCACCAGATGCGGGTTGGTTTCACCGGGCCCGATCACGTTGAACAGGCGCACGATGACCGCATCGATCCGGCCGAGAGCATGGAAATACTCGACGTACCTTTCCGCCTGCAGCTTGGTCAAGCCGTAGACGTCGACCGGACCGATGCCGTCGCTGTTTTCCACGTGCGGCCGCTCGCTCGGCCCGTATACGGCCGCGGTGGACGCAAACACAAACTTCGGTCGCTCGATGGCTGAATGCAGCAGGTTGACCGTGCCCGAGACGTTGATACTGACGGCATCCCCGGGGGCCGCTTCGCAAGCCGGGATGTAGTGGACCGCTGCCAGATGGAACACCACGGAAGGCGCGAGCGCGCGCATCAGTGCGCCGACCGCGCCTGCGTCGCGCAGGTCCACGCGATGCACCGTCAGGCGTGTGAGATCGAGGGCCCGCAGCCGCTGCTCGCCGCTCGCCAGGTTGTCGAGCACGTGCAGCTCCACGCCCGACTCGCGCAACAATCGCGCCGTCAGAGCCCTGCCGACGTATCCGGCGCCGCCGGTGACGAGGATTCGCATGCGCTTGGTCCCTCAGGTCGTGGTTATGTCAGGCCGTGCAGCAGGCCCGGATGACCGCCCGCTGCTGCACAGGACCAGGAGGCTGTAGCCGCCCAGCACCTTGGCGGCAAGATCGACCGAGACGGCCTGGGTGGCGGTGCGAAAGACGTTGGCAAGTCGCGTCAGGGGCCGCCGGCCCTCCTGCGTTTCCTGCGACAGGCAGGTGTACTCGGCCTTGACGATGCGATAGCCCGTATCCTCGAGGGTCGCGAGCGCGGTGGCGCGGGAGAAGTAGTGCAGGTGACCCACCTGCCGGCGCGCGTGCAGCTGGCGATCGCGCAGCAGCGCCGACATGTGCATCTCGAGGGGGATATGGAAGACGAACCAGCGCGCCCGCGTGGCGAGCTTACGCAGAAAGCCCATGTAGTCCTCGATGTGCTCGAACACGTCGATGAGCAGCAGCAGATCGCAGCTTTCATCCGCGGCCGTGAAATCTCCCACACGGTACGAGACCGTCTGCGGCGCTGCGCGCCACAGGCTCGCGGCATCCGCGGAAATGTCGTAGCCGGTGTAGCGCCTTCCAGGCAGGCGCTGGGCGAGCTGCGCCAGCACCTGCCCCGCGCCGCAACCGACCTCGACGCAGGAGTGGAACTCGACGGAATTGCTGGTGAGGATCGCGGCGATGCGCTCGGACTTCCAGTCGCTGTCGGTCGCGTGCCAGTCGGGATTCAGCGCCCGATACGAGCCGTCGGTGTATGCATTCTGGTCCATCGTGGGAACGCGCGAGCTACTCGAGCTCCGCCGCCGTCAACGGGCGGATCGGCCTGGCCGGATTGCCGGCGACGATGGTCGCCGCCGGCACATCGTGCGTGACCACCGCGCCGGCGCCGACCACGGCGCGCGGGCCGATCGAAACGCCTTTAAGAATGATCGCTCCGGCGCCGACCCAGGCGTCGTCGCCGATCCTGACCGGCTCCTCGTCGAGCTCAATCGATTTCGGGTGGCCGCGGCTCGCGATCGACTGGAACTGGGCGTGCCGCTTGCGCGGCGACAGCGGGTGCGTGAGGCTGTCGAAGACGTTGACGTTGTGCGATATGAGCACACGGTCGCCGATCTCGATACTGCTGGCGGACCAGACGCGGGTCCCGGGTCCGACGAAACACGATTCGCCAATGCAGATGCGGCCACCGTGCGCGAACACGAACAGCTCCCCCTGGATCAGCGAGTGCGCACCGATCGCGATGCGATCGCTGCGACCGCTGGCATTCAGCACCCTGGCGGACGGCAGCAGCACGGCACCCCTGCCGAGTGTGCAGGTGGCGCGCCCGGCCAGTCGTCTTGTCCAATAGTGTAGATTCAAGCCATCCTCAGAAGACATCCGCCGCGCCCTGGCCGACAGCGCGAGCGCGTGCGGAGCGGGCGCTCATTGTACGATTTTCGAGGAGGCGGCATGCAGCGGGCTAGGGATGTGGCTGCGCCTGGGCGTGGCACGGGCAAGAGATGGCGGCTGCTGCCGGCCCTGGCGCTGATCCTCGGCGCGCACCACGCGCTGGCCCAGGAGCGCTGCGAGGCCTCCGAGCACGGGATGCGCGCCGATGGCAGCGACAACAGCGCCGCCCTGACGCGTACCTTGAGCGAATGCGCCGGCCGCACGATCCACATCGCGCAGGGCACCTATAGCTTCAAGCCGCAGGGTTTCGCTCCGGGCCTGACGGTCCCGGCCAACACCGCGATCATCGGCGACGGCTCGCAGGGAGAGCGGCAGACGGTGCTGCAGATCGCCGACACCGGGAACTTCATGGCGTTCCTGTGGATCCGCAACGTCTCCAACGTCAGCCTGCAGCACCTGCGTTTCGAGGGCACCTCACACGAGAGCGGTTGCAGCGCTCATCACGACTACGGCCATGCGGTGTGGGTGCAGTCCGACCCGGGAGCGGGCGCGGCCATGAACGGCATCGACATCTCCGGCAACGTGTTCCACAACTTCAACGGGCAGAGCTGGATCACCGTCAACGCCGAGGACGGCAGCCCCGGAATCGGCGTCAACGGCACGCTCAGCATCAGCGGCAATGTCTTCATCAGCGATGCCAACCTGCGCGGCGGATGCGCGGCGACCGGCGGACTGGGTTACCCCGTGTCGATGATCTCGCTGCACGGCTCCAACCTGTCGGCACGGGGAATGGTGGCCAACGTCTCGGTAGCCTCCAACACCTTCGAGGCCGGCTATGTCAAGAGCGCGGTGGCGATCTGGAGTGGAACCCAGCGCATCAGTGTTCGGGACAACCTCATTCGCGATGCCGGGCTGCGCCTTCCGGTAGTCCCCAACACGGACCTGGGCCGTTACGCCATCGTGATCTACAACAGCGCTCATGCGCAGCCCGGCCTCCATCCGGACACCATCTGGGTCACACGCAACACCATTACCAACCCGTACTCCTGCGGCGTGTACGTCGCCAGCGCCCGCAATCTCGAAATCCAGGGCAATCGCATCTCCGGGCAGCGCGATCGCTACGACGCCACGTTGCCGAAGGGTGCGATTGCCCTGGCCGGCGCGGAAAATGTCCGCGTGCTCACGGACAATGTGCTGACGGGCAACCAGATCGGGATCAGTGCCGCCAAGAGCACGATCAGCATGGGGGAGAACCAGATCGACGTGCCCCCCGGCGGGGTGCGCGCCAAGATCTCCCCGTGAGCGGTTGGATCGTAGCCATCTGGCGACGGATTTCATGGCGCGGCGCGGTGAGCGAGCGTGACCGCTACCGGTCAGTTTTTTTGCTCGGGCGGTGCGTCAACCCGCCCGCACTCCGGACGTTACCCGACTGAAACGCTAACGGACCGCAACGTTATCGGACTGAGTGTTTGTCTTTGGTAACGTGATGTAACTGTCATTGTCCCCGGGGATTGCTTTACAATGTCAGCGTGTACGCAATCGCTGCGCTGTGAGCACTCGATAAGGATTACTCCAAGTCAGGGCGGTGGGTGGAGGTGGAATGGGGGATAGAGACACGTCCGCTCGACCGTGGGGTGCATCGGCTGCCGCCGCGGTTCTGTCGCTCCCGCGTGGCATCAAACGCCTCATCATGGCTGCCACCGATGCGGTCGCGATCCCGACCGCGCTGTGGGCGGCGCTAGCGCTGAAGTTCGACCGATTCGACTTAGCGCTCGATCGCACGTTCTCCTACTTCCTGGTAGCCATCGTCTCGGCGCTGTGCTTCTTTGCGGCCTTCGGGTTGTATCGCGCGATCATCCGTTTCATGGGTCCGAAGGCCATGCTCACCGTCATCGGGGGCGTGAGCCTTTCGGTACTGGTGCTCGCGGTGTTCGACCGCTTCTTCGCCAGCCATCAGGTTCCACTGTCGGCATTTGCGATCTACTGGGCACTGGCGCTGCCGTACGTCGGCGGCAGCCGCTACGTCGCACGCTATCTGTTCCTGCGACGCCGGGTCACCGAGAGCGCGGCGGTGCGGGTTGCGATCTATGGCGCCGGGGACGCCGGCGCCCGCGTATGTTCAATCCTGCTCGGCGGCCCGGATTTCGAGCTGGTCGCCTTCATCGATGATAAGAAGTCGCTGCATGGCAGCAGCATCAACGGGCTGCGGGTGTACAGCTCCGACGACCTGCCCGAGCTGGTACGGCGGCGGCGCATCGACCGGATCCTGCTGGCGATGCCGTCGGCATCACGCCGTCGACGCCGCGAGGTCCTGACCGCCCTCGAGCCACTGGGCGTACACGTGCAGTCGCTGCCAAACCTGTCGGATCTGATCTCCGGCAAGGCACAGATCAACGAACTGCGCGACGTGGAGGTCAGCGACCTGCTTGGCCGCGACCCGGTGCCGCCGCGGCCGAAGCTGTTCGGCACCTGCATCCGCGGCAAGTGCGTGCTGGTGACGGGCGCCGGCGGCTCGATCGGCTCGGAGCTCTCGCGGCAGATCGTGCGGCTCGGGCCCAGCCGGCTGGTGCTGTTCGAAATGTCGGAGCTGGCGCTTTACAACGTGCAGCGCGAGCTCGAAGAGATTGCCGCGCACGAATGCCTGACGGTGGAGATCGTGCCGCTGCTCGGGAACGCCCATCATCGCCACCGGGTGCGCGAGGTCCTGTCCACCTTCGGGGTGCAGACCGTCTATCACGCCGCCGCCTACAAGCACGTGCCGATCGTCGAGCACAACATCGTGGAGGGTGTCCACAACAACGTGATCAGCACCTGGTACACGGCGGAGGCCGCCCTCGAGACCGGGGTTGAGACCTTCGTGTTGGTCTCCACCGACAAGGCCGTCAATCCTGCGAACATCATGGGGGCGACCAAACGCCTGGCGGAGCTGGTGTTACAGGCCTTGCAGGAGCGCACCACCCAGACGCGCTTCTGCATGGTGCGTTTTGGCAACGTGCTGGCTTCATCGGGCTCCGTGGTGCCGTTGTTCCAGGAGCAGATCCGGCGCGGCGGCCCGGTCACCGTTACGCATCCGGACGTGATCCGCTATTTCATGACCATTCCGGAAGCTGCACAGCTGGTGCTGCAGGCCGGAGCCATGGCCAAAGGCGGTGACGTGTTCGTTCTCGATATGGGCCGGCCGGTGCGCATCGACGATCTGGCGCGGCGCCTCATCAACCTGATGGGGCTCACGGTGCGCGATGCCCACAATCCCGAGGGCGATATCGAGATCGAGTACACGGGCCTGCGCACGGCGGAGAAGCTGTTCGAGGAGTTGCTCATCGGCTCGAACGTGACGGGGACGGATCACCCGATGATCATGCGGGCGATCGAGCATCACCTGCCGTGGGCGAAGATGCAGCTGATCCTGAACGAGCTGCTGGTGGCACTCGCCAGCTTCGACTGTCACCGGGCCCTGGCGCTGCTCGCCGATGCGGTCGCCGAGTACCAGAGCCAGGTCGACATCCGCGACTACGTCTGGACACGCAAGGCCGTGTTGCCTCACGCCCCGGCCGCCAAGGTCGCGGACTTCGCCGCCAAGCGGCGCCTGTCCGAAGCCGCCAAGCCGCCTGCACAGGGACAGAACCCGCTGAACTAACAGGCTGGCCGCGCCAGCGGCGCTTGAGCCAGGCCCAGCCTTCATTTAGGCTGTGCTGCTTTCTCTCTTACCACTCAACGACTTAACTCATGCGAGTCACGATCTTCGGCTCCGGCTACGTTGGGCTCGTGACCGGTGCCTGCCTCGCCGATGCCGGCAACCACGTCATGTGCGTGGATGTGGACGCGGCCAAGATCGAGCGGTTGAAGCGCGGCGACGTGCCGATTCACGAGCTCGGGCTCGAGGCGCTCATCAAGCGCAACGCCGAGGCCGGGCGTATCGAGTTCACCACGGATGCGGTCAAGGCAGTCGCGCACGGGCTGTTTCAGCTGATCGCGGTCGGCACCCCGCCGGGCGAGGACGGCTCCGCGGACCTGCGCTACGTGCTGGCGGTGGCCAGGACCATCGCCACCCACTTGAGCCGCTACAGCATCGTGATCACCAAGTCGACCGTGCCGGTCGGGACCGCCGACAAGGTGCGTGCGCAGATCGAGCAGACGCTCAGGGAACGCGGCGCCAAAGTCGAGTTCGACGTGGTGTCCAATCCCGAGTTCCTGAAGGAGGGCGCGGCGATCGCCGACTTCATGAAGCCGGACCGCGTCGTGGTCGGCACCGACAACCCGCGCACCACCGAGCTCATGCGCGCGCTCTACGAGCCGTTCACGCGTAACCACGACCGCCTGATCGTCATGGACATCCGCTCCTCCGAGCTCACCAAGTACGCGGCGAATGCCATGCTCGCCACCAAGATCAGCTTCATGAACGAGCTGGCCAACATCGCTGAGCGCGTCGGGGCGGACATCGAGAAGGTTCGCATCGGCATCGGATCGGATCCACGCATCGGCTACAGCTTCATCTACCCAGGCACCGGCTACGGCGGCTCTTGTTTTCCCAAGGACGTGCAGGCGCTCATCCGCTCCTCGCATGAGGTGGGTCACGAGCCGCAGATCCTGAATGCAGTGGAGGCGGTCAACGCGCAGCAGAAGGAAGTGCTGTTCCACAAGATGCAGCGGCACTTCGCCGACGGACTCAAGGGCCGCACCATCGCGCTGTGGGGGCTGGCATTCAAGCCGCAGACCGACGACATGCGCGAAGCGCCCTCGCGCACCCTGATCGACCTGCTGCTCGAGGCCGGCGCCAGCGTGCAGGCCTACGACCCCATTGCCGCTGCCGAGGCGCAGCGCCTCTACGCGGGACGACCCGGCCTCACCCTGTGCCGCAACGCCTACGAGGCGGCGCACGGTGCGGATGCGCTCGCCATCGTCACCGAGTGGCAGGAGTTTCGCAGCCCTGACTTCGAGCGCCTGAGGGAGACGCTCAAGGGACCGGTGATCTTCGACGGCCGCAATCTCTACGATCCGCCCATGGTGGGCCGCTTCGGAATTACCTACTACGCGATCGGACGCGGCAAGCCGCTGCCGGTCAACTAATCCTCGCAACGGGATGTGCCGATGATCACCCCAGTCATTCTCTCCGGCGGCGCCGGTACGCGCCTCTGGCCACTGTCGCGCGAGCTCTACCCGAAGCAGCTGCTGGCGCTCACCAGCGAACGCACGATGCTGCAGGAGACGGTGCTGCGGGTGCAGGGCCTGCCGGTCACCGGCCCCGTCATCGTCTGCAACGAGGCGCACCGCTTCCTGGTCGCAGAGCAGCTGCGGCAACTC
>Ga0126373_10002136_pt1 | contig 14461 bp, 10 predicted proteins | sample PanSoiMetPlot_11_FD_92545 | JGI IMG/M metagenome (GOLD analysis project Ga0126373, IMG submission 92545) | Tropical forest soil microbial communities from Panama - MetaG Plot_11 | ecosystem: Environmental > Terrestrial > Soil > Tropical forest > Bulk soil | place: Panama | collected 2016-02-17 | reverse complement strand
TCGAGCGGAGCCGCGCTGGGTGCGATCCTGAGTTTGGTGGCGGCCCCGCATCTGGCTGGCGCGATTCAACTGGCGGCATTTCTGGGCGCAGCGGCAACGATTGCGGCCGTTTATTTTCTCGGGCGGCGCGGCGGACAACTGGACAGTGCGTCGCTGCTGCTGGCCGGGATCGTGAGCGCGTCGTTTCTATCGGCTGTGATCATGTTCCTGATGACGACGCTCAGCGGACGCGATTTGCGCGGCATGGCGTTCTGGCTGATGGGGAACCTGGCATCGTCGCCGCCGACGCAAAGCGTGTTGAAATGGTTCATCTTTTTGTTCACGGTGTTCATCGCGGCGGCGGGAGCGATTTACACGACGTCCTCCGATTTGAACTTGATTTTGACGGGCGAGCAGGAAGCGCGCCACCTGGGCGTGAATGTGGCGCGAGTGAAGCTCGTTGTGTACGTGGCAGCGTCGGTGCTGACAGGGCTGGCGGTTTCGGTGAGCGGAGCCATCGGCTACGTGGGACTGCTGGTGCCTCATCTGATCCGCATGATGTTTGGCACGGATTATCGCATTTTGATTCCGGCGTCAGCGATTGGCGGCGCGATTTTGATTGTGGCGGCGGACACGTTTGCGAGGACGGTGATGGCGCCGACGGAACTGCCGGTGGGCGCGATGACGGCGGCGGTCGGCGCGCCGGTTTTCATTTACTTGATGCGGCGGAGGGTGCGATGAGTGTCGCTGGCGGAAGCGGAACCTCGCTCGCGCCGCAGCCGATTGCAGCGAATCCCGGCGCACCGCCGCGCCTGAAAGTGGAACAGGTAAGTTATGCGTACTTGGCGACTGACCGGTCGGCTCCGAAATTTACGCTCGGGCCGGTGACGTTTGCGGCCGACCGGCAAGAAATCGTCGCGATCCTGGGGCCGAACGCGAGCGGAAAATCGACATTGCTGAAACTGCTGGCGGGATTGCTGAAGCCGCTCTCCGGGCGCGTGGAAGTAGATGGTGCGGAAGCCGCAAGCCTGGATTTACGGACTCGCGCGCAGCGAATCGCACTCGTGCAACAGGAAAGCGAACTGATTTTTGCGCTGCGCGTCTGGGAATACGTGCTCCAGGGACGTTATCCGTACGGCCGGCGGCTGCGGTTCGAATCGGACGAGGATTGCCTGCTGGCTGCGAACGCGCTGTCGCAAGTGGGCGCCGATGCGCTGCGCGACCGCTGGATGGATCAGCTTTCCGGCGGCGAAAAGCAGCGGGTGATCCTGGCGCGGGCGATGTCGCAGCAGCCGTCGCTGCTTCTGCTCGACGAACCGACGCAGCATCTGGATATCGGCGGCAAAGTGGAATTGCTGCGGCGCCTGCGCAGGCTGGCGGACGACAACCGATACGCCGTGATCGTGGTGACGCACGAATTGAATCTGGCGGCGGAGTTTGCCGACCGGATCGTGCTGCTGCACCGGGGCAAAGCGCTGCGCGTGGGGACGCCGGCGGACGTGTACGAACAGGAGATGCTGGGCGAGGTGTTCGAGGCGCCGCTCGATATCGAGATGAGGCCGAATGGACGGCCTCGCGTGATTTTGAGGAGCAGTTCGTAAGTCAGTTTAGTTCGTCCGTTTGTTTGTTCGTTGGTTGCCGGTGCAGGCAGGAAGCGGCGCTCTAGCGCAGTGCGGCGCCGTCCACAATCATCCGAGACTCCGTGCACGGGAAGACGGTGAAAAACCGTCGCCGCCGCGCGACTGTAAGGCGGAGTTTCGGCGCGCGCCACTGTGACGGCCGGGTGAATCGTGCTGCGAGCGTTTCAGAAACTCAACATCGCGATTCCGAGGCCGCATGGGAAGGCCGCGCCACTGCTTCGGTTCGTCCGCATTCGGTTCTCCTTCGATTGCGGATGAGCGGGGCGAGCCGCCGAGCCAGGAGACCGTCGGAGTCTCAATCCTGATTCGTCGCCTCGGGACGCCGGGGCGGGCGAGCCGGGACAGCCTTCAACTCCCGCGCGAGAGGGAGAGGAGGAACAATGAGACTTTCGAGGTTGCAATGTTTCGTATTTGAAGTTTTTCTTTCTGCGGTTCTGATTTTTCCGCCGGCAGCTATTTCAGCGAACGCCCGAGCACAATCCACCGCGACAATTCATGGGACTCTAACCGATCCGAGCGGCGCAACTGTTCCCGGTGTGGCCGTTGTGGCCGAACCAGTCGATGGAGCCCGTGGCCCCGCCGTGAGAACCGAAAGCGGAGCGGACGGAGAGTTTCGCCTGACGGTGGTGCCCGGAAGATATCGCGTGACGATCGAGCACGGATCCTTTATGCGAGTCGAACGGGAATTCACGCTTGCGGCCGGCGAATCGCGTACGTGGGATTTGCGGCTTCAGCTGGAGCGATTGTCGTCGAGCGTGGTGGTGACGGCTTCGGCGCAGGCGGAAACTGCTGCGGACACCCCCGTGCCGGTGGACATCATCACGCGAAAGGATATGGATGAGCGCGAACAGATATTCCTGCTGCCGATGCTGAGCGCGAGCGAGGGCGTCAGCATCGCGCGGCTGGGACCTTTTGGTGGGATCGGCTCGTTGTTTCTTGACGGCGGAAATTCCTACTACACGAAGGTGTTTGTGGACGGCGCGCCGGTGAACGAACCCGGCGGCACGGTGGACTTTTCGAACCTCACGCTCGACAACGTGGACAAAATCGAAATCGTGCATGGTGCGTCGAGTGCACTTTTCGGGTCGGACGCCATGGCGGGTGTGATTCAGATTTTCACGCATCGCGGAACGACAACGAAACCGGTGATCGAGTTGGAGGGCGACGGCGGCATGTTTGACACTGGCCGCGGCAGCGCGCGAATCAGCGGAATGGCAGGCCCTTTCGATTACTCGGCGGGGGTCGCGTATTTCGATACGAATGGACAGGGTCCGTTCGACCCGTTTCGCGATACCGTTCTTTCCGGAAATTTCGGTTGGCGCTTTTCCGACAAAGATACGCTGCGGCTGGCGCTGAGGAATACGTCGAGCGACGCGGGTCAACCGGGGCAGACCCTTTTGCCCGACGTGCCGTTTGCGGTCGATCCCGGGCAGCATACGGATCTGCACGACTTCTCCGCGAATCTGACGTGGGAGCTTAAGCCGAACGAACATTGGGACAATCAACTGAGCGGATCCGAATCGCATTTTCGACAATTCGAGGACTCGCCGGCGTTCGATTTTTCCGGGACGACGATATTCAACCGCGCGGACCTCGAGGAACGCCTGGCTTACCTGTTTCCAGGTGGCGGAGTAACGGCAGGCTATGTATTCGAAGTGGAAAACGGCCCGGCGGAGCACCGGCACAACCAGGCCGGATACCTGGAGGCGCGCTATAAATTCGGCAATCGGTTAAACCTGATCGCAGGCGGGCGCGCGGAAGCGAACAGCTTTTTCGGCACGCGCGTGGTTCCGCGTGTGAGCGCCTCGTATGCCATGCGATTCGGCCACGATTTCTGGGGCGCGACGAAAGTGCGAGCGTCGTACGGAGAAGGAATCGTCGAACCGGAAATGTTTCCGGCGGGCTGCACCCCGATCCTGAAGCCGGAACAAAGCACGACCGTTGACGCGGGCGTGGACCAATACGTGGCGTCGGACCGGGCGAAAATCTCGTTGACTTACTTTCACAACGATTTTCACAACATCGTCGGCTTCAACTCCGGCGGTGCCAATCCGAACTGCCTGTCCTTTGGCGGCAGTTTCTTTAACACGGACAAAGCGAGGGCGCACGGCTCGAGTGCAGCCTTCGAGGTAAAGGCTACTCGGTGGCTGAATTTTGCGGGCAACTACACGTATGACGATTCGCGGGTGGTTCGGGCTCCGGCGGCGAGCGATCCTGCGCTGATAGCGGGCAATCGGCTCTTCCTGCGTCCGTTGCATTCGGCGAATCTGGCCGCGAACGCCCGCTTTCGCCGGATGAACTGGAACCTGGCAGGCACGTACGTGGGGCGCCGCGCGGACAGTGATTTCCTCGGGCTGGGGATTACAAGCGTCCCGGCTTATGTCCGCTTTGACCTAGCCAATTCGCTCGATCTGGGCCACGGGCTTTCTACCATCGCGCGCGTCGAGAACCTGTTTAACAACCACTACCAGGACGCGGTTGGCTATCCTGCTCTGCGGCTCAACTATCGTCTGGGCCTGAAATACATCTGGGGCCGAGAATAGAGAAACGCGGACTCTCGAGAGGCACGCAAGCAGCCCGAGAGGCTCGGCTTCTGGCGGGCCATTTTGGCCCGGAGGCACGCGCCAAGGGCCGATGCTATAATTCCGATTTCCATGAGCCGAGCCTCACAGGAATTACCGCGAGTCGAGGCCGATGTGTTGGCTCGCTACGAGGCGGTGATCGGGCTCGAGGTGCACGCGCAGCTCGAGACGCGGACGAAAGCGTTCTGCGGCTGCTCGACGCGTTTTGGCGACGAGCCGAACAAGAATACGTGCCCCGTGTGCCTGGGATTGCCGGGTGCGCTTCCTGTGCTGAATCGGCGGGCGGTGGAATTGGCGATTCGAGCGTCGCTGGCTCTCAACTGCACGGTGCATGAGCGGTCGCGATTCGCACGCAAGAACTACTTCTATCCCGATTTGCCCAAGGGCTACCAGATTTCGCAATATGAACTGCCGCTTGCCACAGGAGGCTGGATCGAAATCGATGCCGCAGGCGCAACCAAACGAGTCGGCATCACTCGGCTACACATGGAAGAGGACGCGGCGAAAAACCTGCACGAGGGCTTCGCGGACTCCGACCGCTGGAGCTACATCGATTTCAACCGCTGCGGGGTGCCGCTGATCGAAATTGTCTCCGAGCCTGATATTCGGACGCCGGCCGAAGCGTATTCATATCTGACGAGGCTGAAGCAGGAGTTGGAATACACGGACGTGAGCGATTGCAACATGGAAGAAGGCTCGCTGCGCTGCGACGCGAACGTAAGCGTGCGGTTGCGGGGCGCGGACACGTTCGGCGTGAAGGTAGAAGTGAAGAACCTGAATTCGTTCCGGTATCTCACGCACGCGCTGGTATACGAAATCGAACGCCAAATCGGTGTGCTCGAGGGTGGTGGCAGGATCGAACAGGAAACTCGATTGTGGAACGTCGGGGCGGGGCGGACAGAGCCGATGCGATCGAAGGAATTTGCACACGACTACCGGTATTTTCCTGACCCGGACTTGCTTCCCCTGATTGCGGACGAACGTCTAATGGACGGCGTTCGGAGGGAGATGCCGGAACGGCCAGACGCGAAGCGCGCACGATTCCAGAGCGAATATGGCGTCACCCTGTACGATGCAGGGGTTTTGACGGCGACCCGCTCGCTGGGTGATTATTTCGAGCAGGCCGTACGCGCGGGCGCCGCTCCGAAAAGCGCTGCGAACTGGATCTCGACCGAGCTGCTACGGCGATTGAACGATGCGGGAAAGAACATCGAGGATTGTCCCGTGGCGCCCGGCGCGCTGGCGGACTTGCTGAAGAAAGTGGAAGCTGGCCAGATTACGGCCGCGAGCGGGAAAAAGGTTTTCAGCAAAATGTTCGACTCCGGCAAATCCGCGGCAGAAATCATCTCTGCCGAAGGTATGGCGCAAATCGCGGACGAGGGCGCGATTGAGCGAATCGCGCGCGAGGTGGTCGGGAAGAGCCCGGACAATGCCGCAAAATACCGCGCCGGGAACGACGGAGTGTTCAAATTTTTCGTGGGCCAGGTCATGCGCGAAACGCAGGGCCAGGCAAATCCACAAATCGTCAACGACGTCTTGAAGCGGGTGCTATCGAGGACGTAGCCCGCGTTACCTGCAAAATCTAAATCGACAGCGTAATTTTACGCGGAGTTGCGAGTCTATATGGCGAGCGGAGTGGGAAAAGCAAGAGTGCTCAAAGCAGGCGACAAAGCGCCGGGTTTCAGCGTCACGGGCGACGAAGGACAGATCATCTCCCTTTCGGATTACAAGGGCAAGAATCTGATCCTGTACTTCTACCCGAAGGCGAATACACCGGGTTGAACGACGGAAGCGTCCGAGTTTCGCGACGCCATCGACAAGTTCAAGGCAGCAAACACCGACATCCTGGGATGCAGCGGTGACGGTGTGGAAGCGCAAACGAAGTTCAAGGTGAGGCACAAGCTGAACTTCTCGCTGCTGGCCGACACCGATTTTCAGGTGGTGGAAGCGTACGGCGCGCGGCGCATGAAGACCTTCCTCGGCAAATCGTTTCTCGGGATTGTCCGTATGACGTATCTGATCGGTCCGGACGCGACAATTCTGAAGATTTGGGACAACGTAACGCCCAAGGGCCACGCCGCGGAGGTGCTGGCGGAGCTAAACGGGGCTGTGGCGTAGCGCGCTGGTTCTATTGCGCCGGACCGAAGCCATCTGATACGATTCCCCTGTTGCTGGGTCGCATCCCGTTTCTCAGGAGCGGCACCGGAGGCACATATGAGTGTTCGACCACGCTCGGGCAACGGTAAAGTTACCGTCCCGGAGATTCTCTCCCGTAAGTCCCCTGCTGGAGCCGACTTAAGAACTCGCATTACCTGCCTAACCGCCTACGACTATCCAACCGCGCGGCTGCTGGACGAAGCCGGTGTAGATATTTTGCTGGTGGGCGATTCACTGGGCATGGTGGTGCTCGGCTACGACAGCACCTTGCCCGTCACGCTGGAAGAAACGCTACATCACCTGCGTGCCGTGCGGCGAGGCACAGAGCGCGCGCTGCTTGTCGCGGATATGCCGTACGGCAGTTTTCACGTTTCGGCCGAGGAGTCCGTGCGCAACGCCGTTCGGTTGGTGAAGGAAGGCGGCGCCGAAGCCGTAAAAGTGGAAGGCGGCGAGAAGCGGCTGGAACTGATTTCGAAGCTGGTGGAGGCCGAAATTCCGGTGATGGGACACGTTGGGCTCACGCCTCAATCGTTCCATACTCTGGGCGGGTTTCGCGTGCAGGGCAAGTCAGCCGACGCAGCAAAGCAGCTGGAGCGCGACGCGCGAGCGGTTGAAGCAGCCGGAGCGTTTTCAATCGTGATCGAGTCCGTGCCACGCGAAATTGGCGCGCGGTTGACCGAGCAGCTTCACATTCCCACGATTGGCATCGGCGCCGGACCGGACTGCGACGGCCAGGTGCTCGTATTCCACGACCTGGTGGGACTAACGATTGGGCGCACGCCGAAATTTGCGCGGAAATACGCCAACTTGGCCGCAGAGATTTCCCGCGCGGCGTCTGAATTCTGTGAGGACGTTCGGCACGGCAACTTTCCGTCGGATGCCGAGTCGTATCATCTGCCGGCGGACTTGCGCGACGTGCTGAACGGGCCTCAACCGACCTGAGTTGCGACGGTAATAGGCCGCGACATTCGCGAAGCCGCGCCTGTCATCACATCGGGAGGACCATCTCTCATGACGCTCGAGGATGTGCACAATTTGTACGCTTACAACTCGTGGGCGAACTACCGGGTGCTCGATGCGTGTGCCGCGCTAAGCGACGAGCAGTTCACACGCGACATGAAGTCGAGCTTTTCGTCCATTCGCGACACGCTGGTTCACTTGTTTCAGGTGGAATGGATATGGCTGGAACGCTGGCACGGCCGTTCACCTTCCGCGTGGCAATCCGTCACGGATTTTCCGAACCTGGCCGCAGTGCGGACGCGCTGGCAGAAAATCGAGCGCGACTTGACCGACTATATCGCGAGCCTGACGGCGGAAGATCTGAACCGGGTGATCCATCACAAAACCACAAAGGGCGAACCTCAGGCTGCACCGCATTGGCAGATGCTGCAACATGTGGTGAACCATCAGACTTATCATCGAGGGCAGATCATAACAATGCTGCGGCAACTGGGCGCAAAAGCAACTAGCACCGACCTGATCTTCTTCTACCGCGAGCGGGCCGCCAAGGCCGGCGCCTGAAATCTCACCGTTTCTCACGGATCTCGTGGAAATCGTCCGGACAATTGAATGGATGAAGCAGATCGCCCGCGGCGCAGGCGCGGAGGAGCGGCTACTGGGCTTTGTGCCCACGATGGGGGCGTTGCACGAAGGGCATTTCTCCCTGGTGCACGCGGCGAAATCGCAGGCCTCGCCGGTGGTGGTGTCGATTTTCGTCAACCCGATGCAATTCGGTCCAAACGAAGACTTGAAAAAGTATCCGCGGACATTTGAGGCCGACCGTGTGGCGCTGGAACGGCTGGGGGTGGACTACTTATTCGCCCCGGCGCCCGAGGAAATGTATCCAAAGGGATTTCGGACAGCGGTAACGGTCGAGGGGCTGAGCGAGCCACTCGAGGGGCGTTCACGGCCTGGGCATTTTCGCGGCGTTGCAACGGTGGTGCTAAAGCTTTTTGAGATCGTTCAGCCGCGGTTTGCGTATTTCGGGCGGAAAGATGCGCAACAGGCGCGAATCCTCGAGCAAATGGCGCACGACTTACATCTCGATACGCAGGTAGTTGTTTGCCCCATTGTGCGCGAGCCGGATGGACTGGCGATGTCGTCGCGCAACGTGTATCTGAAGGAGAATGACCGCCACGCTGCCACGGCCTTGAGCCGCGCACTTGGCGGCGTGCGCCGCGAGGTCGAAGCAGGCGAGCACGATGTGACACAGTTGGTCGCCGCGATGCGGCGCGTGCTGGATGCGGAGCCGGGGTTGGCGGTGGACTACGCCGAGATCGTTGATGCAGATACGCTCGAACCGGCCGTGAATTTGCAGCGCAGGTGTCTGGCGCTGATTGCGGCTTTTGTTGGTGGCACCCGGCTGATTGACAACGCGCTGATCGAGCAGCAGGGGACGTCGTTTACCGTGTCGTTGTAGGCGCCTGCGTCTGTGCGCGCCGATGTTCAAGGCGCGACATTGTTTCGATCCTTTTTGTGGCCGGCGTCTTTCGACCCGGCGGACTCTTGACGCTGGCCTTCTACTTTCTTGTCCGCCTGCTGAACATATTCGACCTTTCTCGCTGGATCGACGAGCTTCTGAACTTCGAGCATTGCGCCACGGACTCCGCTGACGCGTTTTGCGTCTTCCTCAAACTCCTCCTCGGTCATTTCCGAATAGCGCCTTCCGCCCGCCATCTGTCGAATTCCGTACACGGCGGCAACGACCACGGCCAGTGCAATCAGGATCGTCACGACGGTCACACGTCTTCCCGGAAAAGGATCATACCAATCCGAGGAATCTAGGTCGCAAGATCCTGAAGAAATGAAACGAACCGGAGGCTGTCGCTGGTTTGGCAGCCTCCGGGTTGCGACTGGTCCGTGAGCCAGCTAGAAGGAGAACATCGCCTTCAGCTGAACGATGCGCGTTGACGAATCGCCGCCGAGGCCGGCGCCGAGAATGCTGGTTGGCGGCGACACGGTGGCGATACTGAGTCCGAAGATCTGCGACTGCACGACCGGGAATGGAACCGCGAAATTGGGATGGTTGAGTATGTTGAAGAATTGAAAGCCGATTCCCACTTGGCCACGTTCCCAGTGCGGGATCTTCGTCTGCTTCATGATGGTCATGTCCGTGTCGAAGTAGCCGGGCCCGCGGAATGCGTTCCGCATGCCGCTCGAAAGCGCGGTTTGCGAAGCGGCGAGATCGAACTGGTCCGGCGTGAAGCAAGGAGTGAAGTTGCCGCTTGGCGAAGCCGCCGCGGAAGAACCACAATTCCTCGGCGTCCCGGGCAGGGCCAACGGGAGGATGAATCCGCTGATGTTGTTTCCGCCGAGCGCTGCGCCGGTTTCGCCATCGATGACGGAGAACGGGAATCCCGTGTGATAGAAGAAAGTTCCCGAAACCTGCCAACCGTCGACGAGCGGGGCAAAGCCGTGTCCACGCAATGCCTGGCGGATCGGCAAGCCCCATACATAGTTGGCGCTGATGTTGTGGCGCACGTCATAGTCCGCAGGACCGTAGCTCTTGCGGATATTGAACGGGTCCTCGGGAATCGACGCGCTCGAGAGGAACGAGAACGGGATGTTCGAAAGGCCGCCGTTCGATGCGATGTCAAGCGCCTTACCGTACAGATAGTTAAAACTGAACTGGCCGCCGCCCCAACCGGTAAACCGGTGATTCAGGGTGACCGCCACGCCGTTGTAGTTCGAGACGCCTGCGCTTTGGTATTGGAAGACCAGACCGAAGCGCGGGTCGAGCGGCGCGACCGGCAAGTCGGCAAACGGTGCATTCATGCACGCCGGATTACCCATGCCGGGCGTGCAGAAGCCATTCACGCCGCCATTTTGAATCAACTCATGAATACCGTGGTTGCCGACGTAGTTGACCGAAAGAGACGTCTTGCTGCCGAAGCCCTGCTGGATCTCAAGGTTCCACTTCTGATACTGCGGGATGTGGCTGTGCCGGTCTGCGGCGCTGAAACCGGGCGGTGAGAAGCCGGGCACCGTTGCTTCGATTTGCGCGACAGTCAGCCCGTTCGTGAAGCCGTTCAGGAACGCCTGGTTGCTGGCTGCGGCCTGTGCGAAGAGATTCCCGCCATTGGTTTCGGCGGGCGACACCGGAAGGTTCGACGGCGTGAAGAGATTCTCCTGCGGAGAGTTCTCCGAGAAGAAGTCCACAGCGGAACCAGTGAACGCGTCGTTGAAGATTCCGACGCCGCCGCGGATGACCGTGTTACGCGAGGCACCAAACGGCTGCCAAGCAAAGCCAAAGCGCGGCTGCCACAGAACAGAATCGAGGCTGCTGAGCATTTGATGGAGGCCGGTTTCGATAACCTGGTTGTACGGCACATCGGGATCGTGATTCAGGCCAAGAAAGGGACCGGTGAGACGCGCAAAGCAATCGGACCGGCAAATCGGGTTCGACTGATGCTCGACGCGCAGCGCGAGAGTGAGGGTCAGGTTGGGCCGGACTCGGAACTCGTCCTGGCCGTACACGCCCAGCGTGTAAAGCGCGATCGGTTCGGTCGGCGAACTCGGGAACGTAATGCGCAGCGAGTCCGTGCCGCCGCCATTGAAGAAGTCGTCGATCGATTGGACGTTTACGACGCCGGAGTTGAGCTGCCCGTAGTCGAAGTCCTTGATGTCGTTGCGACGGAACTTCGCCCCTACGCTGACGGTGTGACGCCCCCATGTCTTGGACAGGTCGTCCGAGAAGCCGTACTGCGTGACGTTGCGGCCGTTCGGGAAGTTGGCATCTCCGTTCGCATTACAGCAGGTGCCGCCGATCGAAGTGAACGAGGCATCGCCGAGGTTAAGCGTTGTCGGGAACGCCGCGAGCGCCGCAGCGCGGTTGTTCAAATCGAACACCGCTTGGTAATAGAGGAACGAGGCGATGAACTGGTTCGTCATCGTCGAACCGAAGGTATGGGTTTCGTTCAACTGGCCCGACCACTGCGGCTGTGAGCTGCCGATGCTGAACAGCGGGCTGATCGGGTCCGTGATGCTGGCCTGAAAACCCTTATCATGCCAGATACGCAGGAAGGCGCGGTCGTTCGGACCAACGTTGTAGTCCACGCGGCCAGACACCTGGTATTCGTGCGTGAACGCGGTGGCACTGCTGTTAAACGTGAGCGCGCAGCTGCCGTCGGCCGTGACGACTGCCGAGCCGAGAGCGGCGCAAGTGATCGGAGCGGTTGTCTTGCCACTGGCTGCTTGGTTGTAAACGGTGAAGGCCTGGTTGTAGAACGGCACCGAAGCGCTCAGCCCAATGTTGTTGAGGTTGGCGATGGTTGCGTCCTCGAAACTCGGCGACGGGACCTGCGTGTTGTTGAATTGAACGGGCAGAATCACGCGAAGTCCCTCGGTATTGAAGAAGAAGAACGCCTTGTCCTTCTTGATAGGACCACCGAGAGAACCAGCCCACTGATTCGCGTTGCTGAACGTTTTCGGGTTCGTCCCCGCGAACCAATCCTTCGTGTTGAAGGCCGAGCCGTTCCAGTAGTAGATCGCGTTGCCGTGGAAGGAATTCCCGCCGGACTTGGTGACGTAGTTCACATTTGCGCCGGCCAGGCCGCCGAACTGACCGGTGTAGCCGTTGGCGACGACGGTGGCTTCCTGAATTTCGTTAGCGCCGAGAGCGAGATTTGTGGCGCAGCTGTTATTCAGATTTAGGAACGGGTCGTTGTCGTCCATGCCGTCGAGCGTGAAAAGATTCGCCGTCGCCGAAACGCCGAAGCTCGAGAAGTTACCGAGACCGCCGAAGGACGATGTGTTCATCACGCTGCCGGCGGCCAATTGCGCGGCAAACGTAATGTCGTTCCCGGGGTTCGGAATTTCCGAGATCTGCTGCTGGTTGATTGTCGATGCCACGTTGCCGTCGGATGTCTGAATCAGCGGCGCTGCTTCCGTGACGGTGACCGTGGTGCTGGCGCCGGCGACAGCAAGCTGGATGTTGAGAGTCGCGATCTGGCCGACGTTCACGTTAAGCCCACGCGACGCGGACTGAAAACCTGTCGCGGAAGCCGTGATGGTGTAGTTGCTGGGCTGCAGCAAGTAGAAGTGATAGACGCCGTCTTTGCCGGTTTGGGTGTCCTGCGTTGCGCCCTTGGTGTTGTCCTTCAGCGAAACCTTGGCGTCGGGCACCACGGCGCCGGATTGGTCCGTGACGACGCCGGTGACGTCGCCGGTCGTTTGAGTCTGCGCGCGCGATTGCGGGCAGAAAACCGCGGCCAACAGCAGGGCGGCGGCAAAGAAGATGCAATTTTTGAAATTCATCGCTGTGCGAAACCTCCGGATTCACCCGATTTTTTGTACGCCGTTTGCGTGTACGCGAAGCGCATGGCATGCCCGCGCCCACTCCTGCCAATGCGTCGAGTTCGTAGGGCAAGGCGGAGTCCAAATACGTGGAGCAAAAGAACGTGAAGCAATCGCTCGATTTACGGTGTGCTGTGGCAGCCGGAGGAGCCGGAAGAGATTGAGAATCTCTGAATTCGCGGAGAGTGAATCTTGCGATTTGGACGGGTCAGCCTATGAAGCAAATTGGAAGAAACTACTAAAAATGGATTTTGTCGGCCTGTATGAGAAATGGATGTTTTCTTCGTTTTTTCGAAACGCGAAGAACTCGCCAGTTCACTTGGTCCGAAGCCTCCACCAGAAGTGCTCAGCAGCGCCCTAAGAACACGAATGCCGGGCCCCATCACGCAGCCCGGCATTCGCGATGCTTAGGTTAGAGGTGGATGGCTAACCCTTTGCGGCATTCGCTACTTCGGCTTCATCCTGGTCAGCTTCGCTGTTCTGAGCGTCCACGTCCTTCAGAGCAGAGAGGTCCGGCTCGGCCTGGCCGTCGGGGTTCTTCTTGCCGCCCGGCGCCGGAGAAGCCGGCAAGCCATCCTTGCCCTGTTTTTCGGAAAGTGACTTCAAGCCTTGATCGATTTGCTCGCGGAAATGATTGTGCATGTCCTGGAGGTCATCGACGGCGATCGCGAACTGAGTTCCTGCCGTGCAATCACCCCTTTGGCCGCTGGTGACGAGAACCTTCACCTTGCCATCTGCGTCGGGATTGTCGTCGATGCGGGTGAGAACGTCGCCCTGCGAGAGCGAGCACTCGGTTCCGTCCGCCGTTTCCTCGCTCAGGGTGTCGGAAACGATGAACGTGCGGTTGTTCGGATCGAGCGCGCCGGGGCGCTGTTCGGGATCCGCCCCTTCACTGCCGGAACCTCCGCCTGCACTCGCGGCGCCACCGGCGGCTCCGGGCGCTGCGGCTGCATCGCGTTCTGCAGCGATCTGCGCCTTTACTTCATCGGCGATTGCCTGCTTGACTTCAGGCGTAAGCGTTACAGCTCCGCCAGCCTGCGCCGCGCCGCCTGCATAGTCGCCTTCCACTTCCGCATTCGCGGCCGCTGCATTCGCTGCGGCTTGTGCGCGGGCCTCGGCGGCAGCCTCATACGAGGCTTGCAAGTTGGCGGCGATCAGATAGTCCGTGAGCCAGAGCGCCGGATACGGATATACCGGGTATGGGTTGAAATAGTAGCCGTAGAAGCCGTACCACGGAGCCGGCCCCCATCCCCACGAGAAGACGACGGGAGCGGGCCACGGATTGTAGGCCCAGCCATAAAAGCGCGGGCCCCAGTAGTAGCCGGGGACGTAGCCATAGTAGTAGCCGCCACCCCAGCCGTAACGAGCGTAAACGTTTACGTAGGTGCGATTGTTGTACACATACGTTCGGCTGTTATAGTAGCGCCCACCACTCCCGCGGAAGCCGTGCTCGACGTACCCGCGGCCGCGGCCCGTGGCGACAACGCGCGAACCATCGCGGCGCACGCTGGTAACACGTCGCGCGCCACCCGCACCATGCGTGATCGTCGTGTTGCCCTTGTGAATCGAGCTGACTTTTCCGTTGGAACTGAAATGAGCGGAAGCGCCACTCTTGGTGTTGACGCTCGTCATTTTGCCGGACTTGTTGTAATTCATGGTGTTACCCTTTGCGTTGGTAACACTCTTCCCGCCAGCAGGCGCCTTCGCGCCGCCGGTGCTCGCATTGCGCGTGCCAGCTCCGGCTGCTCCGCCCTTTGCGCCGCCAGCAGTAGATGCCGTCTTGGCGCCGCCCGCACCAGCCGCGCCAGG
>Ga0126373_10002134_pt1 | contig 14477 bp, 13 predicted proteins | sample PanSoiMetPlot_11_FD_92545 | JGI IMG/M metagenome (GOLD analysis project Ga0126373, IMG submission 92545) | Tropical forest soil microbial communities from Panama - MetaG Plot_11 | ecosystem: Environmental > Terrestrial > Soil > Tropical forest > Bulk soil | place: Panama | collected 2016-02-17 | reverse complement strand
GTGCAGCCGTCTGATTTCGAGTGCCACGTGCCGGCCCTTCCGCTGAGACGCCCAGGCCGGCAGGATAGTCCCGCGCGTGGGTCATTGCATACAGGGAGCTTTGCCATGATGCCTGGGCGACTCATGAGTGCACATCGGTCTGCTTGTGCGCCGGGCCGCGCATAGGTGGCCGGGCATCTAGATCCCGCCGGAAGGGCGTTTTCCTGCGGTAGCCAGGAATGCGGTTCCGAAGAACAACTCGGTCCAGGAGAGATCGGCCAGTTCCTCCTGCATGGCTGCGCGAACTGCCTCCCACGGGCGGCGCATGATCCACTCATCTATGGAGGCGAAAGGCCGCACAGTTGCGGTTCCAAGATGCCCCAGCCACACGGGCGTGTTGTCGGGAACCTTGACATCCAGCACGACCCAGCGTCCGCCTGCGGAGAGGGCCGCGGCGCCGCGGGCTATGACTTCTGGGCACTGCGGCACGTGTGACATGGCGTAGGTGGACAGGATGGCGTCGACCTCGGCAGGGAAGTCGAAGTCGGCCGCGTCGGCTTGCACGAGGCTGATATTGCTCCAGCCGCTCGTCTCTATCCGATCCTGGGCACGCGCGAGCATCGCGTCGGTCAGATCGACGCCGACGATCCGGCCTTCGGGACCGATCACCTTCTCGATCAGCGGGAAGTTCAGACCTGTGCCGCATGCGACGTCGATCACGCTGTCACCCGGGCGAAGGCCAAGAGCTTGCACCGCCTGGAGGCGTTGCGCCCGATGTGGATAGCCGGGCACCGGATAAAGCCGGGAGGTCATGTCGTAGTGCTTCGCCTTCTTGCGGTATACCTCGATCAGGCGGTCTCGCGTTTGGTCGATCAGGCGGTCTTGCGTTTGGTCGATCTGACTCACGGTGCTCCTCGATCCCGGTAGCGTCGCGGCAGAACCGCGCCACTCCATCTAGGAATTCGCGCCAGTCTGCTCAGCGCCCTCTATCGCGGCCTTGATCGCGGCCATCTCACGATCGCTGACGCGCTGAAGGCTGCCTTTGAGAAGGCCAGGGACCGCGCGCATGATGCCAGCGAGGTCGACTTCAATCCACATCTTGGCGTCGGTCTGCCTGCCGTCGACCGCCTCGAGTTCCATCGCCCAGCGCGACGGCGACGTACCCATCGACCCGGCGAACGCCACGTAGCGGGGTGCCTCCACAGTGGTCACTTTCTGGCTACGGTCGTGAGTCCACTGCATGTCCTTGGCCCGCTGGTCCACCCACGAGCCGGGTTGCAGCGGTCCTCCTCCGCGAACCCAGCATTCGAGAACCGTTGGCGCCCACTCCGGCCAGCGTCCGACGTCGCAGACATATGTCCACACCTCATCGACACTGCCCGCGATCGTTATGCGGCTCTCGGTTCTGATTGTCATCGGGCGGCCTCCGGTGTTGATCAGTTTTCCGGTCGAGTAGGTGCTCCGCAGGGCCAGCTACCTCCCGCGCCGCGCCCACGTCAAGTGGACGCCGATCGTCTCGGGGCGAACCGTATCCGCCGCTGCTGCGTACCATCTTGTGTCAGGTATGACGGATCGGCGGCGGATGTGGTTCAGACCGGCCGCAGGATGCAGGCTGGCTCGGTGCTACAGCAGGCGCCCTCGACAGCAGGAGCATTGTGCGGATCCACGTGGTAGTCCCAGAGGGCTTCGCCAGTCCCGACCGGCCTACCGGCGGCAACATCTACGACCAGCGGGTCTGCGCCGGCCTGGCCAAGGCTGGCTGGGAAATAGTGGTCGTGACCGTTGCAGCGCCCGGCTCGGGCGCCGGCGCCGAACTGGCCCGCGTCGTTTCGGCAATCCCCGACGGTGAGACCGTCATGATCGACGGGCTGATCGCCTCACCGGCGGCAGCGCAGCTCCTGCCGCACGCTCACCGAATATCAATCACGGTGCTGCTGCACATGCCACTGGCCACAGCCATGGACGCGCGCCACGATGCCAGCGCGCAGCGTTCCGAGCGAGTCGTGCTGAGCCAAGCCACGGACGTAATAGTTACCAGCGAATGGACCCGCCAGCAGGTCCTGACCCGGTACGAGGTACCGGCCTGCCGGGTGCACGTCGCACGGCCGGGCGTCGATCGGGTCGCTGCCCCTGCCCGGCCTGTCCGCGGTCACCTGATCTGCGTCGGAAACCTCGGTCGCCACAAGGGGCAAGACGTCCTCGTGGATGCACTCGCCCAGCTGGCTGACCTTGACTGGCATTGTGTGCTGGCCGGAGCGCTCGACCGCGACACGGACTTCGTCGACGATCTGCAGGCTCGTATCACTCGCCTCGGCTACAGCCACCGCGTTCGGCTTGCCGGGGTCATGACCGGCCAGGTGCTCAGCCACGCCTATACCACCGCCGACCTGCTCGTCGCGCCGTCCCGCTCGGAGACCTATGGCATGGCGGTAACCGAGGCGCTCGCCCACGGCCTGCCCGTCATCGCTGCCGCCGCCGGCGGGCTGCCAGAAGCGCTCGGTTGCACAGCCGACGGCACTCGGCCCGGCCTGTTGGTTCCTCCGGGCGATCCGGCTGCTCTCGCCGCCTCGCTCAGAGGCTGGCTCTGCGACGAGCGCCTCCGGCAACGGCTACGGGCGGCCGCACAACAGCGTCGGCCGACTCTTCACGGCTGGGAACAAACCACGCAAGAGGTAGCGAACGCCCTGACAGCCCATCGGCGCACTAGCTTTGTGCCGAACGGAGTGAACGAGCACGCTGGCAGACCAGCCCACGGTCATGACTGACAAGCAAACGCACTCGGCCGTCCCGCGGATGACCCGGCGGCAGTTCGTTGCCAGCGCGGCATCGCTCGCAGGAGCCGCCGGGCTGGCCGGAGTCCTGCCCGGGAGCCTCGCTAGGGTCGCCGCCGCTAGACCGCCGCAGCGCTTCGACCTATCCCAGGTCAAGCACCTCGTTTTCCAGATGCAGGAAAACCGCAGCTTCGACCACTATTTCGGCACCTTCCCTGGAGCGCGGGGGTTCGGCGACCCGACCGCAATCCGGCTGCCCACCGGCAGGACCGTATTCCAGCAGCCCGACCCGGCCAACCCCGGCGGATACATCGAGCCCTACCACATGTCCACCATCACGACCGGCGCCGCCGCTGTGCCGTCGCTGTCGCACACCTGGCAGGACGAGCACGCCGCGTGGAACAACGGCGCGATGGATGACTGGCTACGTACTCACATAGCCTCCGACGGCGCCGTGAAGGGCTCGCTCACCATGGGCTATTACACCGAGCAGGACATCCCATTCCACTGGGCCCTGGCACAGTCATTCATGCTGCTGGACAACTACCACTGCTCGGCTATGGGTCCGACCGATACCAACCGGCTTTTCTGGCAGCACGGCGGCAACGATCCGCAGGGCCACGGGGGTGGCCCGGTCCTGGAGTCCAAGGGAGTGATGGACCTGACGTACGAGAGCGGGCCCGAGACACTGTTCAGCGCCGGGATCACCTCCAAGTGGTATGGCAGAAGCAGCTGGCCGATCGGCTCGGTCACGCGTTACTTCAGGAAGTTCCAGACCACCGGCCTGGTGCCCGCAGCCCTATTCAACAACTCGCTGGCTAACGGCACGCTATTTGGCGACGGCACTCCCGGCGGGATTGGTGACCCGGACAGCCCGACATCGGCAAGCAACCAGGACCTTGCCTTCGAGGAGGACTGTGCATGCGGCGTGCTACCTGATGTGTCCTTCATCGGGAGCAACGCCGACGAGCACCCGCCCAACATCCCGGCGGCCGGCGCTCAGTTCCTCGCTTCGAAGCTTGAAGCGCTGGCCGCCAGCGAGGACCTGTGGAACACCACCGTGTTCGTAATCAGCTACGACGAGAATGACGGCTTCTTCGATCATGTCGTCCCGCCCACGCCGGACCCGACGGAGTTCCCCGAAGAGTTCGTGCACCTGACCTCGCCGGCCGGCACGCCTGGCGGAGGATTGCCCTTGGGCGCGGGGTTCCGGGTTCCAGCGTTCATCATCTCGCCGTGGACGGTAGGCAGGCAGGTCTTCTCTGAGGTCGCCGACCACACTTCCTGCCTGCAGCTGATCGAGGCGGTTGCAGCCGCCGGCGGCTTGTCCGGCATGGGACCGGTCACCTTCCCCAACGTCAGCCGGTGGCGGCGCAAGACCTTCAGCGACTTGACCGGTGCTCTGCGCACCGGCGCGGTGCAGCCCGCGCCCTCGAACGCCCAGTTTTCCCCCGCCACAAGGGCTGCCAACCTGGCTGCTCAAACCGCTGCCGCCCGGCAACCTCTGGCCCCGCCTCCCGGCGCGAGCCAGCACATGCCCAATCGGCTCAGAAGCTTGTAGCCGAGAAACCGATGACGTATTCCGAGGAAGCGTCGACGACCGTCGACTATGGCCGATACCTGGTCGCGAAAACGACAGTCGATGACCGGGCGCTCAACCGGGAGGTGCTGGCCGAGCTGCGCCGCCTTATGCCGGCGGGTGCGCCGCGGGTGCTGGAGGTCGGCGCGGGCCTCGGAACCATGGTGACCCGTCTGCTGGACTGGGGAGTCGTCGGCGCGGGCGAGTACGTCCTGCTCGACGCGGACCAGCTGCTGCTGGAATGCTCACGCCGGTGGCTGCGCGACTGGGCGGCCGGGCGGGATGTGCGCTGCGACCTGCTGCCGGATGGCCTGCAAGTGGGCGATCTGCGGGTTCGCCTGGTGCACGCCGAGCTCGGCGACTACCTCGAAGGCGGACACGGAGAGCTGGCTGATGTGCTGATTGCCAACGCCGTCCTTGACCTTGTAGACGTGCCGGCCGTCCTGCCGGGAATGTTGCGGCTGCTTATGCCCGGCGGCGTCTACTGGTTCACGATCAACTACGACGGAGAGAGCATATTCGTGCCCGGCCACGCCCACGACGACCAGGTCATGCGCGCCTACCACCGCGATATGGACGAGCGCATTCGCTATGGCCGGCCGGCCGGGGACAGCCGGACGGGGCGCGGCCTTTTTTACCACCTGCGCGATGCGGGCGCGCCGGCGCTCGCAGCGGGATCGTCGGACTGGGTCGTGTACCCGGCTCCGGACGGGAACTACCCGGCCGACGAGGCTTACTTCCTTCGCTGCATCCTTACGACGATCCGGGAGGCGTTGCGTAATCGCCCGGACCGGATAGCACCGGCGGACCTGGACGACTGGCTGGCTGTGCGCTGCGGGCAGCTGGCTTCGGGCGATCTGATCTACGTCGCTCACCAGCTTGACTTCGCGGGCCGCTCGCCGGTTTAGCGCTCCGCCCGCGCTCGGCGACGGGAGCCGATCCACCTGGCCGAAGCTGCCGGAGCCTGGCCGCCATCGCCTGCCGGAGCGGAGTCCATCCGCGGTGTCGCTGGAAAGGCAGCTCAAACACAGCGGCGAACAAACGCGCGAAACACACGGTCACTGGCACAAGGATCGCTACCAGCACGAAGAAGGTCGGCGTGCCTGGAGCGACGCGACCCAGCACCAGGCCGTACGACACAGCGATGACGATCGGCATATGCGTCAGGTAGAGGCTGTAGGAGCAGGAGCCGAGGGTCCTCGGCAGGCGGCTGTTAAGGAACCGTACGGCGAACCGCGGGCGCGAGGTGGCAACCGCGGTGAGGAAGCAGCCGATCGCCGGAGCCCAAGCCAGGTCGAGCCAGAACAGGTTGATGTTCGACCAGACGGAGCCCTTGACCACCATCAGCACCATTGCCGGCACCGCAGCGGCCAGCGCATAACCGGCCCAGGGCCGTGATCTGGTGCGCTCGCCGGCGGTGACGATCCCGGAGGCCAGCAGGCCGACGGCGAACAGCACCGCGAGATCGGGAGTGAACTTGACCAGAGCGGTGTTCATGAGCACCATGTGTGGTCCCAGCACGCCGATGGTCACGACGATGACAGCCACTAGGCCCACCATCGCGAGGGCACTCACTCGCCGGACGAGCACCAGCAGCAATGGGAGCAAGACGTAGAGCTGAACTTCGATGGCGATAGACCAGAACGCTCGGTTCGGGCTGCCTACGACGAAGACGTCCTGCACGAGCAAACCGTTCACGACGACGGACTTCCCGTTGGGCACCCGCAGGCCGGGCTGGGCGAGCACGTACCAGGTCATCACCAGGCTGAATCCGAGCGCGGACCAGTACGGCGGGAGGATGCGCCATGCGCGTCGGTGCGCATACGTCGGGATCGATTTGAACTGCCACCCCGAACGCGCCGGGCCGAGGCCCAGCGAGAAGCCGGACAGAATGATGAAGATTGCGACCCCGGCCCGGCCATAAATCAACCAGGCCGCCCAGAACGGGGCGTGATTGGCACCGGGGTACCCAGGCCATGAGCGCTCGAAGATGTGGTTGAGAACGACGAACAGGGCGGCCAGGCCCCGGATGCCGTCCAGGCCTACGACGCGGCCAGGACTAGCATCCGTTGGCGCGCGCGCCTCGGGGGCGGGTGAGGTGGCAGGCGCCGTGATGGCAGGCGGATGCTCGCGGATAGCCGTCATCCTGCTTCGAACCCCAGGTCTGGGGGACCGGCGAGCGGATCGGCGCGCCGGTGCGGCCCGGCGGCGTGTTCAAAACTCCGAGACAACAGATCATGCCCGCCGCGCCTGGCCTTGGTGGCCAGGTATGCGGCGTTGGCCCCAGTAAGGTGCAGCGCGGTGGGGATTCGGCCCGCGATCGTGATTCCCATGCGGGCGAGTTGAGCGACCTTGTCCGGGTTGTTGCTCATTAGCACGATGCGGTCGGCGCCAAGCGCGTGCAGCATCTGAGCCGCGCTGGTGTAGTCGCGCTCGTCGGCTTGGTGACCGAGCGCGAGGTTCGCGTCGTAAGTATCCAGACCACGATCCTGCAGCGCGTAGGCGTCGAGTTTGTCATACAGTCCGATGCCGCGCCCTTCCTGTCGCAGATACAGCACGTACCCGCCGTGCTTGGTGATCCGCTCAACCCCTTCGCGCAGTTGCGCCCCGCAGTCGCACCGCTGACTGCCAAACACGTCACCGGTGAGGCATTCACTGTGCAGGCGCACTAGCGGCAGCGCTGCTGCGGCGGGACGGCCTAGTTCCAGGGCCACGTGCTGCTGCGCATCGGTCAGGCCGGCGAAGCTAACGACCGTCGCGGTGGTTGAGTAGCCGTCAGCGAAGCGCAGCGGGATGCGAATACGCCGCCGGATCACTGCAGCCTGAACCGCTCCGGTCATCGGGTACTGCGAGTCAGTCACGAACGACCTCCAAGGCCCGTGGCGCCGGATCAGGCTGTCTTGACTCACCCGGCTTTCCATGGGAGCGCCGGCGAACGGCATCTCTCAGCAGCAGGCCACCGCCTGGGGCAACGGCGATCAGCATGAGTACCGCATAGAGAGTTGCGATCGTGACCCCCGTGGCCGCGCCGAACCCGGCCGCGGCGAAGGCCCAAGCGGCGATTCCTTCCCTCAGCCCCCACCCGCCAACACTCAGGGGGATCACCATGGCTGTCTGGACCACCATCAGCAGCGCTAGCAGTTCGCCCAAGGGCGCGGTGCTGCCTGCAGCCCGGGCCGCGATGACGAACGTTGCCGTATGCCCGGCGACGACCAACAACGAGGCCAGGGTCAGCCGAGGCCACACGTGCGGAGCCAGCATGGAGTGACGCAAGTCGTCGGCGACGGCCCGAGTGGCGCGGGTCAGCCGTGACCGGTCGCGGCCTGTGCGGCTCGCGATCAGCGCAGCACAGCCGACAGCACCGGCGACAACCGCGACACCTGCCAGAACATAAGGCAGCGCCGGCCGGACCGGCGAGGGCAGGGTCAGCAACACTAGGGCGGTCACCAGGGCCTGGATGATCTGGCCGTACAGCCGTTCCCACGCCACTGCTCGCAGCCCCAGCACCACGTCTCCGCTGCGTCGGCCGTGCGTAACAGCCCGGTGCACGTCGCCCAGAAACCCGCCGATAAGCACAGAGTTGAGGAACAATGAGCGGTAATAGGCGCGGACTGCGGTTGGCAAGCCAATGGCCAGGCCGAGCGCCCGGGCAGCGACCTGCCACCGCCAGGCCGAACAAACTGTCGTCAGGGCAGTGAGCGTGACGGCGGCCATGACCGCCGGCCAGCTGACTGCGCGCAGCCCCTCCTTGAACGGCGCCGAGCCCAGGTGCCGCCAGAGAAACCACAGCACGGCCACTGCTGCGGCCGAGCGCAGCAACGGCCAACCGAGGCGGCGGAAAGCCGGACGGATAGGGGCTGTGCCTGAGTTCAGGCGCTCCACAGTGGTTACACGGATCGGCTGGACACATCGTTCAACCGTCCGCAGCGCCGGCGGGCGGCCTCGTTCCTGGTCGCACTGAACCAGCGTGATCGCGGACTCGTTCTACTCGAGGGCGGGCAGACAGCCACGCAGACGGAGGCGCGGTGCATACGATTCCCCAGGCTGACGAACGCTCGGTGCAACCGATTCGCCAGGCTGACGAGCTATCGGCACAGCCGATTCGCCACGTGGATCAGGGCGCGATTCGGCTCGCCACGATCCTGGGAATCCTCGCCACAGCCGCTCTGGTCAGCGTCGTGTCCGCGGCGGCTGACCTCGGCTTCGTTGGCTGGATCGCCGGGCTGGCTACCGGCTTTGGGGCGACTGCGTTGATTGCCGCCGCACGCAGGCGGAGCGACCAGTCCACGATATTCCCGGCGGACTGGGTCACCCTGACCCGCGCGGTGTTGTGCGCCCCGATCGCTGGCCTGGTCGCCGCCTCGTTCGGCCGGCTTGTGCCGATCACGGCGCTGGTTGCCCTTTCCTCCATCGCGCTAGCGCTCGACGCAGTGGACGGGCAGGTAGCGCGCCGTACCGGCACGGCTACCTCTCTGGGCGGCCGCATCGACGGCGAAGTCGACGCCTTCCTCATCCTGCTGCTCAGCATTGCCGTGTCGCGGACCTACGGCAGCTGGGTGCTGGCCATCGGCGCCGCCCGATACATGCTGCTGCTGGCGGGCTGGCTGATCCCATGGCTGGCCGCGCCGTTGCCACCCCGGTACTGGCGCAAGGTCGTGGCCGCAGTCCAAGGCATCGTGCTCACTGTCGCCGTATCCGGGCTACTCGACCGCCTCATCGGGATGATCGCGGTTGCCGCTGCGTTGCTGCTCCTTGCTGAGTCGTTCGGCCGCGACGTGATCTGGCTGTACCGCACCCACGCCGGTGCGCGCACCCGCCGCGCCTTGCAGGTCGCCATCGCCGTGCTCTCGATCGCGATGCTGTGGGCCGTCCTCCTCGCGCCCGACAAACTGTGGCACGTCACGCCGGCCGCCTTTGCGCGCATCCCCGTAGAGGGGCTTGCCATAGTCGCGATCGGGCTGGGCCTGCCCAACCGGCCACGACGAATCGTTGCCTTGATCGCCGGGCTCCTGCTCAGCGTGCTGACTTTCGCAAACCTTCTCAACATGACGTTCTACGAATACGCCGATCGGGCATTCAACCCGGTGTATGACTGGGGCAGCATCAGCTCGGCCCTGGGCTTCGTCCGCGATTCGATCGGCCCCAGGCGCACAGATATGGCGCTCGTTTTGCTCGGGCTCGGTCTCCTCCTGCTGGCCGGCGCAATCACCGCGGCAACGGTCCACATCACCACCATCGCCGCCCGGCATCGCCGCGCCACGCTCCCCGGCCTCGCTAGCCTCGCAGCGGTCTGGGCAGTGTGCGCGGGCCTGTCACTGCAATTCATCCCGGGAGCCCCGGTCGCCTCGACCGCCGCCGTCGGCCAGGCAGTCGCGCAGGTGCGCGCCACCCAGGCAGCGCTCACCGACCAGCGTCATTTTGCGCAGGTCGTCAGCAGTTCCGACCCGCAATCCAGCATCGCCGCGGCCAACTTGCTCACCGGATTGCGCGGCAAGGACGTCATCATCGCTTTTGTCGAGAGCTACGGACACGTCTCCATCCAGGGCGGTAGCTTCTCTCCTGGCATCGACGCCGCCCTGCGCCGCGACAACGCGTCACTTGCCCGTGCTGGCTGGTCCACGCAGAGCGCCTGGATTACCGCCCCGGGCTACGGCGGAATCAGCCAGGAGGCCCACTCCACCCTGCAGTCAGGGCTATGGATCAACAGTCGGCAGCGGTATTCCGAGCTGATCAGCAGCAGGCGGTTCACTCTCAGCGACGCCTTCAACAAGGCTGGATGGCGCACCGTCGGCGACAGCCCCGCCACCGACGACGCAAACTTTCCGTCCGGCACGCAGTTCTACCACTTCGACCAGCTCTACGACCGGAGCAACGTCGGCTACCACGGCCCGTCCTTCGGGTACGCCCCGATGCCCGACCAGTACATCCTGGCCGCGTTCCAGCGGCTCGAACTCGCTCCCGGCCACAACCCGGTGATGGCCGAGATCGACCTGGTGTCCTCGCATTCGCCGTGGGCCCCGTTGCCGACCATGGTCGGCTGGAACAAGGTCGGCGATGGCTCGATCTTCGACCCGATGGCCGCCCGCGGCCAAAATTCGCTCTCCGTCTTCGGCAGCTCCGGCCGGGAGCGCAAGGACTACGGCAGGGCGATCCAGTACTCGATGCGGGCGCTGACCTCATGGGTCACCGAGCTCCATGACCCCAACCTCGTTCTCATCCTGCTCGGCGACGAGCAGCCCGACACCCCCATCACCAGCCCGGGCGCAAGTCACGAGGTGCCAATCTCGATCCTCGCCCACGACCCATCCGTGTTCCGGCAGATTGCCTCCTGGCACTGGCAGGACGGACTGCTGCCCGGTCGTTCCGCACCGCTCGAACCAATGAGCGCCTTCCGCAACCAGTTCCTCAGCGCCTTCAGCACCGCTTCGCGGCAGACGCCCCGGTGAGTCAGGGAATGTGGCTGGTGTCGTTCACGCGGTGAACGGCGGCAAATCCGCGATCATGCCACTGGATCTCGTTGATGCAGGCGGAGCCGAGATAGAGACGGTAAAGGGTGCCAAGCGGGACGCTGAGAGCCCGGCACAGCAGGATCTTTATCGGGGTGATGTGACTTACTACGAGGATGGTCTGGCCGTCGTGGTGCCGCAGCAGCCGATCACAAGCCTGGTTTACCCGGCGTGCGGTCTGGGCGAAGCTCTCCCCGCCGGGCGGCGCCTGTTCGGGGTCGCTTCGCCAGGCTGCCGCGGCTGCCGGCCATCGCTGCTGGATTTCTGCCAGCGTGAAGCCGTCCCAGTCACCGAAGTCGGTTTCACGGAGATCATCATCGGTGACTGCGGTCAGGCCCAGTTCGGCGGCCGCAATGGCGGCGGTATCGACAGCGCGCTGCAGTGGCGAGCTGACCACGGCGTCGATCGGGGTACCGGCGGCGAGGCGGCAAGCGGCGGCCTTGGCCTGCCGGGTTCCGCTGGCGCTAAGCGGGAGGTCGTCCAGTCCGCTGAAGCGGTGCTCGGGCGAAAGTCGAGTATCGCCGTGCCTCAGCAGGATGGTCGTAGTGGGACCTGCGGTGGGATCAACCCAGCCCTTTGTCATATACCTCTCCCGCGAGGATGACAAGTCGTGTCGACCGCTCCTATAACGGAAAGACGGACATGTCAGCGGAACGGTTCAGCCTCCCAACCTAGGCCTCGTCACGTCAGCATCGTGCGCGGTATCCGCCAAACGCGACGGGACTTTCCCACACCCTCACACTCAGTGCCTCGCCGCCTGCTCTAGCGACGGCGGGCGAAAGGCTGTCATGTACCCAGCGAGCGAATACCTCGACTGTGACTGCCTCGGCACTGGCTGGGCGAATCTCCTCGAGGTTACGGCCCTCGACCCTGCTGGTCAGCTCGGTCAGCGCCGCTTCCAGAACATCCAGATCACAGACCATGCCCCGGTCATCGAGCTGCTCGCGGTCTACCACGATCTCAATCCGGTAGTCATGATCATGAAGCTCCCCCTCCGGCCCTGGCAGCCCCGGCATGATGTGGAAGGCACGGACATTTCGGCTGAGGCCCACTTCACAAGTCACCGGCAGCACTCCTGTCGTAGTCAAGAACGGCATGCATAAGCCCGGGTCTCCCCTCGTCGACAGCCTGGAACGCTTCGGCTGCGTGGTCGAAGGCGAAGACGTGGGTGCACAGCTGCGACAACGGTAGTTCGGCTAGCAACTCAACGGTCTCCCTCCGGCGCCGGGCCCGGGTCCAGGTCCCAGACAGCCGAGCCGGCACCGTGGAAACCTGAGTGCTGCGGATGATCAGGCGCCGCCGGTGAAAGACGCCGCCTAGCGGCAGCACCACTGGCTTGGTGCCGAACCACGATGCGATCAACAGGGTTCCCTCGTGCGCCAGCAAGTTCAGCGCCATCGCTGGCGCCTCCGGGTTACCGCTGGCGTCAATGACCAGCGGAACCTTCTTTTCCGCCAGTTCCTCCGGCGCTGCGGCATCGGCACCCAGGCTGCTGGCAAAGTCCCGTCGCCACGCCTGCGGCTCGGCAATCAGCGGCCGCCAGCCGGAGCGCTGCAAGAGCAGGCCGGTCAGCAGCCCGAGCACGCCGGCGCCGAGCACAATGACCCGGTCCCGGTATCCGGTCCCGGCATCGAGCGTCACCTGCAACGCTGTCTCGACCAACGGGAACAAGGTTGCGGACGCGGGATCGATGGCAGGTAGCAGAATCAGGTCATCGGCCCGCGCCGCGAATACGTCCTGGTGCGGATGGAACGCGAAAACTGCCTGCCCGGACTTTTCTACTTCGCCGACACACGCATACCCATAGGAGAAGGGATAGGAGAAGGCACCGCCAAGCGCGCCGATCGTGTCGTCGAGCGCCAAGTCGACGGGGACCTCACCGCGGTACACCAGCCGTTCGGTGCCACCGCTGATGCCAGAGCACAAGGTGCGGACAAGGACTTCACCGCCTGCAGGGCGCGGGGCTGGCAGTTCTCTGATCTCCACGCGGCGTGGGGCGATATGAAACAGTGCGCGAGCGGGCGAGGTCACGTTCGTACCTGTCGGCTCGGTCATGCGCGGTTACCTCCTGCGGTAGCCGGGCGGAGGGGATGTCCTCCTCAGTCCAGTAACTCATGGTGAACCAAGCATTCGCCGCACCGTCAGAGGCTATATGGTTCAACGGCCTCGGTGATCTTGTTACTGACCGTCAAACTCAGCGGTTAGGCGCTGACAACGACGGTCGCTAACAAGACCACGCGGCGTAGCCTGCCGCGCGTCCTAGCCGATCGGCTGCGTGACCCAGTTCGCCGGGATCGTGCCCAGGATCTTGAGACTCCTGAAGATCGTGAGTGCCGACGTCGCGGATGGACTGCTCGGGCCCTCCAGTGTTATCCGCAGGCCACGCGCTTCGGAGCAGAGGTTCGTCGATTGTCCTGAAGGTTCCTGGTGCGACCAGTGCACCACGCGATACCCGTTGATGATGGTGTGCTGAACCGGACCTGAGGGGCACTTTCCGCCGACCGAGATCATCACGACAGACCTATTCGCGCCACTGCGGAAAACGGCATAGTAGTCCGCAAGCAATGCGCCGAACCTCAGATAGTAGTGATAAATCTTCACCACACCGTTGACGTCAGCTGGCGGCCTCGTGATCTGTACCGCGAATCTGATCGGCTGCTGATGGAGGTCACCAAACATGACTCTGTCAGCGACCCGGAGCATTGTCCGAAGCGGCTGCCGCCAACTGTTCCAAAGGATCGCCCAACCGCCCGGAGCGTACTGCCAAGCTAGCGCTGCCTGCGGCGCTTTTTGCACGAAGTAAGCCGCGTGGCCATTCACTGCCGGAGCGCGTGCGTCGAGCTGGAAGTGGTATCCGTGGACAGAAGGGCAGGCCAGCTCTGGCTTGCCAGCCATCCGGTAGCAAACGCCATTCGCAAATGTCTGCAACGCAAACCCCTGAACGATCACGGAGTCCGCAGCGAAGCTCGTGCTTCCGGACAGCCGGCATGTATCACCCGGCAACCAGCCAAAGGTAGCAAAGGGGACGAGCAGGCTGAACTGACTTGGTGCTCGGACGCTGGACTGCGCCGCTTGTCCGGGGATCCCATCGCCACTCGAGCCCGACGCATGTGCAGCGGTTACCTGGCCGCAAGCCGCGTGTTGCTGAGTCCCATTGCCGCGATTGTCCCCAGCGTTCCCACGGTTTGAGAACGGCACGAGACCTGCTAGTGCGACTGCCAGCACCGCGCACGCGGCGAGGATAGGACTGCCTAGCGCCGCGAGATCCCGCCGGTGGCGGCGGGCGGCCGCTCTGCGGCGCACTGCAGGCAGACTGATTCGGTCGGGGGGCAGGCTCGCGCGTGCCTGCGCCGAGAACAACTCCCTCAGCTCGTCTTCAAGCATTGCCGTGAACCTTCCTGTGCGCGCGGCTGGCTCGCTCAGTCGGCGCCGACGCTTCTGTGTTCTGTCCAAGTACGTTGCGCAGCGACGCGAGTGCCTTGGCTGCCTGGCTCTTGACTGTGCCGGGCGAGCAACCGAGCACATCAGCGCACTGCTCGATGCTCAGGTCGCAGTAGAACCTGAGCACTAGTACTGCACGCTGCCGCAGCGGGAGCTTCGCGACGGCCGCCTGCAGGTCCAGCAGGCTTTCATGGTCAGGCG
>Ga0126373_10002133_pt1 | contig 14480 bp, 11 predicted proteins | sample PanSoiMetPlot_11_FD_92545 | JGI IMG/M metagenome (GOLD analysis project Ga0126373, IMG submission 92545) | Tropical forest soil microbial communities from Panama - MetaG Plot_11 | ecosystem: Environmental > Terrestrial > Soil > Tropical forest > Bulk soil | place: Panama | collected 2016-02-17 | reverse complement strand
TAATCAAACAGTTTGGCCGGTTATTTTCGGCTTAACTGGTCCAATCTGTGCACGCGCCCTTAAATCTCTACAGACGTTCAAGTTAGACTCGCGCGGGCATCAGGATTGGCCAGTTAAGCCCGTCAACCGTCCAGAGAGATGAGCCAGTGTAATGGTCCTGCCCGCGAGTGGATTGTCATCCCAACACGGGCTGTGATTTAAATGGATGTGGATTCCTGCGAACTTATGCGGGCAGATCGGGACAACACGAGTCGGCTGGTCGTCCTCGAAATGCAATGCATAAAGCGCGAAACGGAGAAAGAAGGACCGAGATGCCAGGCAGGTTTAGTTACCGACTCTGTCATGGGCCATCGAAGGAAGCGCCCATCGATCGCAGGCGTTGTGCGAACCGCGGGTCACCGCGCAGGCTGTCCCAATCCGGTGCGACCGCCAGGTGAACGAGTGCTGGGTCGCGGAATGCGATGGCCTGATCGAGACAGTCGAACGCTTCGTCGAGCCGGCCTGCTGCGCCATACAGAACCGCGCGGAAGAACGCCATCTTCAGCAACGCGTCAAAGTCCATTTCCGGGTTCTTGATCAGATCCGCCAGGAATCGCGTCACTCCGGAGAGGCCGGCAGTCGCGTACACCTGCAGCATGTCTGCGGTGACCTGCTTCAACACCGCCACTCTCTCTTCGGGAAAGCCCCATGCGATGGCTTGGCTGACGGTCCAAGCCGCGAATCTGCTGACTTCCCCAATCTTCAAATAGACCTTGTTGATAAATTGGCACGCCAGTACATGCTTCGGGTCGACGTCGAGCGCTCGCTGGGCCCAGACAAGCGTGTCGTCGTACTTCCGCTGATGCCAATACGAGATAGCGATCTGCACCAGAACGCCGGGCGATCGGGGATCGCGCGCGAGCGCCTGCTGCTTGCATCGCAGCCCATCGTCGAGCCGCCCAAGCGCTTCCTGGAGCGACCCATACTGCAGGAGCGCCTCGGTGTGATCCGGATTGATTTCGAGCGCACGTTGCAGGCTGCGCTCCGCGGCCATCCAGTCCCACTCGCTGAGAAAAAGGACCGTGCCAAGGGCAACCTGCGCGTCCGCCGAGGCGCTGTCCATCGCCAGTGCGCGTAAGGCAGACGCCTTCGCCTCTGCAAACGCTTCCTGGTACGGCACCGCGCGAAACGCTCCTTGCTGGCACCGTGCGCGCGCCAAGCCGGCGTGCGCCGGTGCATAGGTCGGATCGATCTCGATCGCGGAACGAAAGGCGTCCACGGCAGCCGGCAGTTCGAAAAACGAACCTGACAACAGGTGGGACCGGCCGCGGCCGACAAACTCGTAAAGTTCGATGGAACGCGACATCGCGCTCGGTGCGGATGACTTCTCGCTGGCCAGATCGCACGTGACTGCAGCGATGAAGCGATACCCTGATCGCGCCACCGTTTCGATATAGATCGGCCGGTGGGCGTCCTCGCCAAGCGCCTTGCGCAGCGACGAAATGTGAACTGTGAGGATTCCCTCTTCGACGAACGCTTCTGGCCAGACGCGTGCCAGCAACTCCTCCTTCGTCACCAGGCGCCCATGTTCCCGAACGAGTGTCACGAGCACCTTGTGCGCTCTTGGCGAAAGCCGGACAGGTTCGGTGCCGCGCAGAAGACGCCGTTCCCCAACGTCCAGGATGAACTCGCCGAAGCGAAAGACCTCGCGGTTCGCCATAGTATTTCGGCTAATCTTAGCAAAACCTTAGGGACTACCCCTGCCGACCAATGTTACTGTCGTCCACCAGAAGGGAGTTTCACAATGACGGCCGAGCAGGAGGATGCCACGACGGAGATCGACACGGCTCTCGCGGCGAATCGGGATGCGGTTGAACAGCTGATTCGGGCCGGCGAACAATCGGGCGCAGCCTGGAGCACACCGCGTGCGCCGGGCAAGTGGTCGCCAAGCCAAATCGTGGAGCACGTCGCTCGCGGACTCGAGGAAGGTGCGAACATTGCCGCCGGACGTCCCACGCTTCCAATGCCCCCGGCCGTTGTCCGACTGATTGGCCGTTTCATGTTCAAGCGAGTGCTGCGGAAGGGGGTATTTCCGAAGGGCTTTAAAGCCCTCAAGGCAATGAATCCCGCAAGCGGTCCCGCGACACCGGCCGAAGGGCGCATTCGCCTTGAAACGGCGCACCAGAAATTCGATGAGGCTTGTCGGCGGATTGCGGCAGACGGCCGGCCGATAACATCGGGCTTTGGTTCAGTTCCAGCACAGGATTTCGTGCGCTACTCGGAACTCCATACGCGTCATCATACTAAGCAGATGGCCGCGCGTCAGTAGGCCCCGAACTCCTCGAGACGGATAACGGCGCCTACTCGTGGATTTGATGTCTGGAGTCGATCGTCAGTCAACCAGAAGCCTGAGCCTCCGCCCTTTCGTACTAACGGGTTTAAAACCCGTATTTGGAGGATCGTAAAACCCTTCCCTTTCGAACCCAGCTGTCTGAAACCATCCCTCCGCGAGCGTTATTGCTGGGCAGGGAAGCACGCTGTATCATCTCCGGGGTTCGCCTGAGTGCAGATTCTCCTTTTCATACGATAAGCACGAGCCACCAAGTGTCGGCGTCGCAGCGGAACCCCAGAAGCCTGCATGACCCGTCAGTGGTTCGATGGGTTTTGGGTCCTGCGAATCGGAAACTCACTGTTACTTTTGAAGTAGGAGGTAGCCATGGCCGAAGACATCGATTCCAAGGTGAGCTATTTCGTGGTGGGAGTGGGTATCGGATGGCTGATCGGCACCTTGTTTGCGCCGAAATCCGGTGAGAAGACTCGCGAATATATGGCGCAGAAGGCAAAAGAAGGGAGCGAGTACGCCCAAAAGAAAGCGCGGGAGCTGAAGGAGCGCGCTGAAGACTTGGTCGAGCGCGGCAAGGAAATGGTCAATCAGAAGAAAGAACAAATTGCAGCGGAATCTGATGATGCCAGCAAAGCCTACCTGCCGGAGAAATCGAAGGCTAAAGGCGCCTGAGTTGGTTCGGCCAGGTCTGACGAAACGGTTGGCTTTTGTCTCGCTCAAAGCGAAACGACTGTATTGTGGCAGAGACCAATGGGCTGCAGCAGCGGATCGAAGGTATTCAGGTTTATGACGAAACTGCGAGTATGCGCTATCGAGGGTAATTCATTACGGCGAGCAATTCCCGGTAGCGTGGATCCGAGTGTAGGGAATCAAGCCTGGGATCCTGTCGGAGAAAGTACAAGCAACTGCGGCTCTGATACGCCTTGTTCAGCCACTCAAAGGCCTTGTCTTTGTCCCCCAGTTGCGCACGAACACCTGCCACTTCGTAGGGACAAACATAGTGCGCTGACCCCACATGCCAAGCCGGTGCGGGACCCTGGTGCTTCGACATTTCTTCGAGCTGCCGGAGTACACGGTATGAGTCAGCGCGTCTGCCGGCTCGTGCATAGGCGCTGGCTAGACCCGTTAGTAGAAGGGTGCTTTTATTGACTTTCGTGGCTTGTTCTGCCTCGGAGATGGCCGTCGCATAGTCTCCCTTTTCTGTCAGGGCTAACACAAGGCCGAAATACGTTATCTGATCGGGCTCGATTTCCAAGGCTTTTCGATATTGCTGTATCGCTTCATCATATTTATGCGTCATAAAATAGGAATACCCCTCGGCACGATAAGTGTGGGGATTAAGCGGATCGAGTTGGCGCGCCTTTTCGAAATAAGGGATGGCCTCCGGCAGCCGTCCAACCAACGTTAAATATTCACCGTACCCAACATAAGCCTCCGCATACCCTGGATCTAGTTCCATTGACCGCTTAAACTCGGCTTCTGCACCAGTCCAATCCCAGTCGTAGAATAGCTTTATACTTCCTAGGGAAGCATGGGCCTCCGCAAGTGACTCGTCGAGCTCCAGCGCCTTCGTAGCTGCGGCTCTAGCTTTGGCAGTTGCTTCTACTGGACTTTCGTGCGCATCGCTCATCTGTTGAATGTAGGCATCTGCAAGCCCGGTATAAATCAAAGCGTTGTTCGGATCCTCGGCTAACCCAGTTTGGAAGTATTCGATTGCCTTCCGCACGTCTTCCAGTCCGCCACGCATCATGATGTGGCGGCCTCTGAGGTAGAGTTCATAAACCTCCGGGTCCGTCGGGCCTCTCTTGGCTAGATGCGCTTGCTCCTGGGGGGTGATGACAACCCGTACCTGCTGCGCAATAGCCTCCGCTACCTCGCTTTGCAGATCGAGGACATCACGCAAATCACGCTCATAGTTCTCCGCCCAGAGATGCCGGTCCGACGACGCGTCGACCAACTGAACTGTGATCCGCACGCGATCTGCGGAACGATTTACCGAGCCTTCGATCACGCCATCCACCTGCAAGGCTCTTGCGATTTCCTGCGTCGATCGCTTTGAGTTCTTGTAGGGCATGACAGACGTGCGTGAGATGACTTTCATCGATTTCATTTTCGTAAGGTCTGAAATCACTGCGTCCGTCATGCCGTCTGCAAAAAAGTCCTGCTGCGGGTCGCCGGAAAGGTTAACCAGTGGCAACACGGCCAGCGATTCAATACGGCCTGGCCGGGAGTGTCTTAGCAGACGGTCCCGCCAACCACCAACGTTTGCTCCGACCAGTACGCAGACACCCAGGAGCATCGCGAGGGCCGCAGTTGCGTACACCCAAGATTTTTGAGCCGAGGGTTCCGCTGGGACAGCCGTTGAAGGAACCATCAGCCGTCGCAGATCCACCGTTAACTCCTTCGCCGATTGGTAGCGGTTCTCCGGTAGCTTTTCCATGCACTTCAGGATGATCTCTTGCAGCTTCGGAGAAAGGTTAGGATTCAAACGCCCTGGCGGCGGGGGCGTTTTGTGGATGATGTCATTTACCAGCGCCGTCGAAAGCGTTTCTTTAAAGGGCCGTCGCCCCGTTGTCATCTCATAAAGGATGACCCCGACGGCGTAAATGTCAGTCCGCGCATCGACTGGCTCGCCCTGCAACTGCTCGGGGGACATGTACGGCAAGGTGCCGGAAACCGCCCGTGTCTCATCTAGGCTTCGCGTCGCATCGGGATCAGCAGAGGGCCCGAGCAGTTTCACCAGTCCGAAGTCGAGGATCTTCAGGCGTCCTTCCGGTGTGATCAACACATTGCCCGGTTTCAGATCTCGATGCACGATTCCTTGGGCATGGGCCGCGGCCAGCCCTTCGCTGAGCTGTGTCCCGAAATTCAGAACTTCCATTTCTTTCAAGGATCCAGCGCGGAGTCTCTGGTTGAGCGCCTCGCCCGGAATGAACTCCATCGCCAGGAAGTCCACCCCCTCTTGCGTGTCAAAGTCAAGCACTGTGGCGATGTTCGGGTGACTGAGCTTCGAAAGCGCGAGGGCTTCCTTGCGAAGTTGCTTGCGGGCGGATTCATTGGCCACCGCCCCGACCGGAAGAACTTTCAAGGCGACGTCGCGTTCGAGGTGTTCGTCATGGGCGCGGTACACCACACCCATTCCGCCGGCGCCGATCTTTTCGATGATCCGATAATGGCCGAGGACTTGGCCAATCATCTCGGAGAAACTGCCTCCAAGCAACCATGCTAGGCGCCACTTGAAAGTGGGTCAAGTAGCATCGGCCAGCCGAACCGTGGCTGCAGAAGAACTCGAAGCGGGCGGAACGAGCCGAAAGAATTTACTTTCCTACCCACGTCAGCATGGCTCTTGAAAAACCGACCGCAGGATGCTAACAATTTGGCTCGATACATCGAATGCCCGTGTGCTTTATGCAGTATTCAGGTACTGCATCCTCGACGGCCCGGCTAATTCTTGTCCCCGCATTGATCAGCCTCGGCGTGACGACACTGCGCTTGGCCGGAGAGCTTCAGCACTGGCCAAAGCCGTTGGTCAACAACGCGGTATGCGGAAAGGCAATCCTCGGTGTTATTTGGTTGGTGCCAGTCTTTGCGGTCTATTTTGCCTTCAGGTTGTCAGGCTTGGGTAACGCACCAAGGCGATTGCGGCAGGCAATGGGGTTCGCCGCTTTGGGCCTGATCTTGAAGTTAGGCGGCACCCTTGTGATGGAGACTGCTGGGATGCGATACCCATCGAGGCTCGGAATAAACCTGGCATTGACGGTTACGGGCTTAATTCTGTCGGGTATCTCTTGGCCTGCTCTCTTCAGAGTTCTCTTGACGTATGGATACGCTTCGCGAATCCCCATCGTTGTAGTGCAGTTCCTCGCCATGCGGGAACACTGGGGCACGCATTACGACGCTCTGGATCCCGGATTTCCTCCGATCGGCTTCTGGCCGACGTTTATCCGAGTTTCAGTGGTGCCGAACGTGTTTTTTATGGAGGCCTATACGGTAATTGCAGGCGCGGTTTTCGGGAGCATAGCTCTGGCCCTCATACGGTGGAAGAGGGTGAGACCTCGGTTTTCCGCAATTGTTTAAATCAGAACAGGTCTCCAAACCGTTGATCTGCTGGTCCAACTCTGCCGAAACATTTCCCTTAAACGGGTCTAAGCGGCGGGACGATGCAGCTCCATTCGAAAGGACACGATTAACGCGTTCGGTGCATCGCAGGCCCCTGCAATCATCTGCAGACGCGAGTCGGCACGTTCGCTGCTCGCCGAAAGAAAACTAGGTTCAACTTAGGTTTAATTGAGAGGTTCCAAGAAAGCTGGTTTCGGTCCCGATGCGATACCACCGAAACGACTTAGGATTTTCCGATTCCTCGGTTCGGGACCAGGAGGTCGGTGGTTCAAATCCACTCGCCCCGACCATCTTGTTATGGGTCCGTTTTACAGCTGCTTCGGTTTTCGCACCCGTTTTATTTTTAGGTTCATTAGGTTCAAATAGGACCAAAGTGGCCGGAGTGTCGAAGCCCACGCCACACGCATTCGCCACTTCTTTTCGGAACGCCACGTCATTTCTGATCTGATCGTAATGTCCCAATCGCAGCAACGGCTCGAAACCTAATCCTTTTGGTCGGTAGTTCGAACGGGTTTCTTGTGACAACGCGAATCTTTCAACAGTAACCCCGGGTTTGTAGCCGCGCCAAACATCCATGTTCACGGAATTCCGACGCGGCGGACTAAATCCTGGAAACGTTGATCGTCACGCAAGCCGTCGAATACCGGCTCGACTTTGAGGTTGATCATCAGGTCGTCGCGTTCCTGAAAGCCCTTCTCCAGCCATGCGAACGCGCATTGTTTATCGCCGATGCGGACGCATGCCATGGCTGTCAGCACGGGCGGCGCATAACCTGACTTTACGGATTCCTTGTAATTTTCAACCGTGCGCCTCCAATATCCCTTCGCGCCGTCTTTCGCCATCGCCCGCTTGAGTTCCTCGAGCTTCTTTGGATCCATGCCAAACAGTTCGTCGGCCCTCAGGAACTCGCGAGCCCCATCCTCCGCCCTCCCCTCCTGCTCATAAACCAGGGCCAAGTTGAAATGTCCCCAAGGAAAGTTGGGCTCCAAGTCCACCACCTTCAGGGCGAGTTCCCGGGCAAGATCGTAACGGCGGTCAAGAATAAAGATCCAGGTAGGATAGTGCCAGTCCAACGGGTTGGGACTCAGGCCAATCGCCTGTTTCGCTTCCGCGACGGCTTCTTCGGTTTTTCCGCGCGTGACCAGTTCACGGGCGCGCCACTGGTGCGCAAGCAAATGATTGGGATTCAACTCCAACTCCCTCTGGAGTTCTTTCTCGGCCGCCGTCCAGTCCCAGTCATAGAAGAGCGCCATCATACCCAACGCATAGTGCGCATCGGCAACTCCGCTGTCCAGCGCCAACGCCTTTAATGCAAATTCCTTGGCCTTCGGCATGCGGTCTCGCGGACGGTTCGCCCCGGGCACCCAATTTGCGTACGCAATTGCCAAAGCGGAGTAAGGCTCGGCGTAGCCGGGATCTTTTTCGATGGCTTGCTGAAAATAACGAATCGCTTTCTCTTCCGTTTCTTCGGTGCCCTCACTGAGCACATACATTCCCCGGAAATAAAGATCCTGCGCGTCCGGATTTGCGGGACGGGGAGCCGCCAGGAGATTCCGCTCCTTTTGCGTCAGCGTCACCTGGATCTCGCGCGCGACGGACTGCGCAATTTGTCCTTGCACGGCGAGTGCGTCACCCACATCGCTGTCGTAGCTTTGCGCCCAAAGATGCTTTTCCGGAGAGGCTTGCAGGAGATTCGCCGTGATGCGTACGTGATTGCCCGAGCGGGATACCGTGCCCTCAATGAGGGCATCGACGTTCAGCTCCCGCGCGATCTCCGGCAGCGGCCTCTTCGTGCCCTTGTATTGCATCACCGAGGTCCGCGAGATGACGCGCAAGGAGCCGATTTTTCCAAGGTCGGTAATCAGCGCGTCGGTCATTCCATCGGCAAAATAATCCTGGTCCGCATCGCGGGAAAGATTTGTCAAAGGAAGGACGGCCACGGATTGAATGGGCGGCCCGCCGCGACGAACAAAGAGTCGTTGACGATAGATCGCGAGACCAAGGACCGTGGCAACGGCAACTACCAGCGCCACGGTCAATAGAACCATTTTCGTTGGCTTTGTTGCGATGTGGGGAACACGGTCTGCAACGGCGCCATTGGTCGCGGACGGCGGTTCGACCGGAGCGATAAACCGATAGCCTCGCCGGGGTATAGTCTCTACGAACCGTGGATTTTCAGCAGAATCGCCCAACGCCTCCCGCAGCCGGTTGATGGCCGTGTTCACCCCGTGGTCGAAGTCAACAAATGTGTCCGTTGGCCACAACCGTTGGCGAAGTTCTTCACGCGGGATGACTTCTCCGGGTCGTTGTAACAACATGCTTAGAATTTCGAATGGTTGTCCGTGGAGCTTAATTCTCACTCCGCCCTTGCGGAGTTCTCCCGAACCTAAGTCAGCCTCGAAAGTCCCAAAACGGACGATCCGAGCGCCCTTGGTGGATGCACTAGCCATAGGTAATCTTGTTCTTGCCGCCGAGTGTATCACCCCCCGATCCGCACTATGCGAAATTCGATTTGAGAGCAGGCCCGCGAACGTCCGATTTATCAATGAGTTGCAGATCGAGAATGATTTGAGGCCGCGTCTATTGAGGTACTGGCCGTGTTCTCTGAATCTCACCGCGTCCGGCGATCTAAGAAAGAGCAATCGACGCCGACAAGGAGAAAACAATGCAAAGAAATCGAAATCTGGCAGGGAGAACATTGCTGCTGGCGGCTCTTCTTATGAGCTTCTTCTTGGGGGGTAGCACACAGGCGCAGGCACAACATCCCGCCTTCACCGGAAAATTCACGTTGCCCTATCCGGTTCGTTGGGGCGGAAACGCTCTACAGCCGGGCGACTATACTCTCATCATTAAATCTACTGGGTCCCCTGTGATCGCTTTGGTCCGTACGGCTAACGGAGACGCCGTCACCTATGTTGTGAGTGGATCCATCAGCGGAAAGACGGACGGCCAGAATGCGTTGTTGATCAGAGAGAGTCGCGGGCAATTCGTTGTGCACTCGCTAGCGCTCGCTGAGCTAGGAATAGTGCTCGTCTATGATCCTTCCCTGTCGGGCCAGCAGGTCAAAGAAGCACAGGTCAAGCACTCCATTCCGGTCATGACGGCTAAGAAGTAGAGGTGCATCTGAAAAGCCAAGTCGGGAGGCGGGAATTCTGGCACGAGCAAGGGCCGTAAAGCTCGGGCACCCGCCTCTCCTGATCTTGCTCATTGGGCTTTCCGGACAGTCTTTAATCGGCGCGGTAACTATTGAAAACATCAGGCGTTCTCACAAAATAACCCGGGCCGCGTGCCAAACGGCTTTCGAAGCGTCTCGATGATTATTTTGGGCTCAGCAAGTAGAGGTCGGCCTGCCTGCTGGGACGGGCATAGATGACGGTCGAGAGGTCGCGAACGAAATCATACGCGTTTCCCAGATAGCTCTGAGGGAAAACGAACGGAAGCCGTGCAGCAGTCTGAGCTTGCCCATTGAGTTTTCCGGCTCTACGAGCTCCCTAGTGCCAGATTTTTCGGCCATGTTCCAGGGGTGTCCCTTTCTGTAGAGTTTAGAACTTTGGGACCGAATGGGTTCTCGCTGATGTCGCCCATTGCTGACATTCGCGAATGTCGGCGATCGCTGACTTTTTCCCTTGTCGTCGATCGCTGACTTTGCTAGGATGTCGGCGAACGCTGACATTTCAGCAAGAGGGACAATTGATGCGAGTCAGGACACCATCCGAACTGGGGGCGCTTATCCGAGACTACCGCATACGCCATAACCTCGATCAGAAGTCTCTCGCCGCGACTGTAGGCGTAAGCCGGCAGTGGATCGTCGAGATCGAAAAAGGCAAAGCTAGGGCGCCGCTCGGTTTGGTCTTACGGACCCTGGGAGCGCTCGGAATCGTTCTCGACGCTCAGCAGGAAACTCCCACAAGCTCAAAAGATAAAGACAAATCGCACGCGGTCGACGCTTACGTCGACATTAATTCCATCGTGGCCCGAGCACGGAAGAAAAGGAAATGACTAAAGAACTCATCGCACTGCTCGACGGGAAAGAGACTGGCCGGGTTGCACGGGACAAACGCGGCAAGCTCACCTTTACCTATAACGAGCAATGGCGCGAGGCGGCCGAGGCCTATCCCTTATCGCTCTCGATGCCGCTCACACTGGCAGAACACTCCAACGCCAAGATTGACCCGTTTCTGTGGGGTCTTCTTCCAGACAATGAAATCATTCTCGGCAACTGGGCGCGGAAATTCCACGTCTCGGCGAGGAACGCCTTCAGCCTGATCGCCTTCGTCGGGGAAGACTGCGCCGGAGCCGTGCAATTTGTCCAGCCGTCAAAGCTCAACGCAATCTTGGGCGCAGCAGCCCCCCGGGTCGAGTGGCTCGACGATAAGGAAATCGCCAAACGTTTGCGTGCCTTGCGTGAAGATCAATCCGCCTGGCGCGCGCCCCACGATACCGGCCAGTTCAGCCTGGCGGGCGCTCAACCAAAGACGGCCCTGCTCCTCGAGAACAGGAAATGGGGCGTGCCCTCTGGCCGCATTCCCACGACGCATATTCTTAAACCGCCGTCCGGCGAATTTGAAGGTCACACCGAGAATGAACATTTCTGCCTGGAGCTCGCGCGCGCGCTCGGCCTGCCCGCCGTAGATTCGCGCATCATGCATTTCAAGGACGAGGTCGCGATTGTCGTCGAGCGGTATGACCGCACACGCGTCGCTGGCACCCTTCATCGAGTCCATCAAGAGGATATCTGCCAGGCTTTCGGCATCCCGCCAACGCGCAAATACCAGAATGAGGGAGGTCCCGGCATCCGGGATATCGTCGGCCTGCTCGGTGACAATTCAACCCTGCCAAGAGAGGATGTCACGACTTTTCTCGATTCAGTCGTCTACAACTGGCTCATCGCCGGAACGGATGCCCACGCAAAGAACTACGCGCTCCTGATCGGTGCCGGAGGGCGTATTCGTCTGGCGCCGCTCTATGACGTGGCCAGTGTTCTTCCGTATCCCGACATCAACATCGAAAAGGCAAAAGTATCGATGAAGATCGGTGGTGAGTATCGGCTTCGCAACATCCGGCCTTATCACTGGCGCAAGCTTGCGGTCGAGCTGAAACTCGATCCTGACAAAACACTGCGTCGCGTTTCCGATCTCTCTGGCCAGCTCGCCGAGCACGTTTCCAGCGTGAAGCAACAAATGATGAGCGAGGGCCTGAAACATCGCATCATCCCACGACTTGCCGGGGCTCTCGTCAAACGCGCGGAAGCCAGCCGCAAAATGGTCCAAGACGCAATTGTTTGACATTGACATCACCAAAGTGTTTCAAGTCACGCGGGAACTACTTTTGGACTTAGTGTCGAAGGTGATTGCCGAGGCGACGATGCCGCGGCTCTGACGGCTGCTGCATCGCGCTGAAGCCAGTGCCCGACTCGCCTGCCAGATAGCCGCGACCCTGGTCCAGAAGGCCCTGGCAGCTTTCGAACCAGCCTGGCCGACGTATGAGCGCTGGAAGCCGGAAAAAATCGCGTACAAGCTAGGTGGGCGAGGGCTCCCCTCTTGGCCTTACGGCTGGGCGCACGCGAGCAGCTTGTGAAACATATGAAACAACTGAGGGTGGGTTTTGAAGCGGCACCGGGTCGTATGTGCGACACACGACGAGACTTAGGATTTCCGACTCTCTAGTTCGGGACCAGGAGGTTGGGGGTTCAAATCCACTCGCCCCGACCACTCCTCTTAGGTCCAACAACTTAGCCCACAGAAAGATGCCGACGACATCCTGGTTATGGGCCAACAAATCGATGGTTCAGATGCGCTCGCCCCAAACACCTCCATTTCCTTCTGCAAATTGGACTTAAAGTGGCGTCACGCTGCGACTACGTTTCCTCATTTTATAGTCCACGTAGCACAATTAGGATCGGCCGACTGGATAGGTCGAAACTGAGGGAGATCTTCTCGCTTCAACCACCCGCACGAGTGTATGTCTGGGGTGCTCGCCCTTGAAAGCGAAGCAGTCAATTCCCGCCTTGGATGTATGCATCTCGTTTGCCCCGGCTTTCCGTTTGGGACGGGCGGCGGCTAGAATCGGACTCAATCAAATGGTTACCCCCGAGAACCAGCCGACCCGAGGCGATACCGAGGAGCAATTGAGGTTTGCGCAAGAGGAGTGCAATCGACTTCGCGAGGAAAACGCGCGACTAAGGGCAATGCTTGGCATCCCGGAATTGGTGGCCGCTGAAACCGATTCAGCTTCGAACGCTGAAGTATCAGTTGCAGATTCGAGCAAATCCGGCCGTGACCTCTCCACACCTGAGGGCAAGATCACCCTGTTTCTGAACCTTTTTCGTGGGCGAGAGGACGTTTACGCTGTTCGGTGGGAGGGGAAGGGAGGAAAATCAGGTTATTCGCCCGCAGCAACTATGAATTGGCGAGCGATAAATGCGGCTCGGCCTGAGGAACGCCAGTTTATCGCCCGCAAGACACGTATGCTGCTTCCTTTGACAGGCGCGGTGATTCGGAAACACCTCATAGGGAAGCAGACCGTCGGGATATATCCACTCCTGCCGGATGAAACTTGTTGGTTCCTTGCAGTTGATTTCGACAAGAAATCTTGGATGGCAGATTCCACCGCCTTTGTCCAAACATGCTGCCGCTTCCATGTGCCGGCAATCGTAGAGAGGTCGCGATCAGGAAACGGATCACATGTCTGGATGTTCTTTGATCGCCCCGTGCTTGCCGCCGACGCTAGAAAACTTGGGTGCGCTCTGCTGACGCTGACAATGCAGAAGAGACAAGAAATTGGCCTCGATTCGTACGACCGCCTTTTCCCTAGCCAAGATACCCTGCCGAAGGGTGGCTTTGGAAACCTAATCGCACTGCCGTTGCAGAAGGTCCCCAGAGAACACGCGAACAGCGTATTCCTGAATGAGGTTTTCGAGCCGTATGCAAACCAATGGGAGTTCTTGGAATCGGTTCAGCGAATTAAGGCAGACGCTCTGGCAAGCTTGCTGCACAACCTCGCCCCCGAGGGAAATGCGCTCGGCGTCCGGCTGAACTTGCCGGAGGAATTCAACGATGAGGCTCCGTGGTTCTGGCGTCCATCGCGGGTGAGGAAAGAAGAGAAAATCGACGGGGCGCTGCCTGACACTGTTCGTGTAATCAGGGGCAATTTGATCTATGTCGAAAAGAAAAATCTGCCGTCTTCGATGCAAGATCGCCTTATCCGCATCTCTGCTTTCCAGAACCCAGAATTTTACAAAGCCCAGGCAATGCGCCTCTCCACCTATGGCAAACCTCGTGTCATATCTTGCAGTGAGAGTTTCCCAGAATACATAGGTCTTCCAAGAGGTTGTTTGGAAGAGGTCGTCGATCTATTCAGGAAGAATGGTGTGAAGACCGAGATTCAAGACGAAAGAAATCCGGGCCAGAGAGTCACTGTTTCTTTTTCAACCGGGCTTCGTGCTGAACAACAAGATGCGGTGAAGCAATTACTTAATTTCGATGACGGAATCTTGTGCGCTCGGACTGCATTTGGAAAAACGGTCGTCGCCGCTTGCCTTATCGCAAAGAGAGGCGTCAACGCGCTAGTTCTTGTACATCGCCGACAGCTCATGGATCAATGGCGCGAGCGCCTCGCGTCCTTTCTGTCTTTGTCGAGTAACGAAGTCGGGCAATTCGGAGGCGGAAAGAACAAGAGAACGGGACTGATTGACATTGGCGTAATCCAAAGCCTCCATCGAAGAGGTGTGGTTCAAGATTTCGTTGCGGATTATGGGCATGTCATTGTTGACGAATGCCACCACCTTTCGGCTTTCACGTTTGAGAGCGTTCTTCGCCAGATCAAAGCAAAGTACGTCTTAGGGCTGACGGCCACACCGACTCGGAAAGACGGACACCATCCGATCATCTACATGCAATGCGGCCCAGTTCGCTTTTTCCTCAGTCCGAAGAAGGCTGCCAAGTTTTCCCAGTTGCGACACAAGGTTATACCTCGCCTCACGAATTTCCTTTGGAAAGGCTCAGAGAACGAAAACCCAATTCACGAAATCTATGCCGCG
>Ga0126373_10002131_pt1 | contig 14484 bp, 13 predicted proteins | sample PanSoiMetPlot_11_FD_92545 | JGI IMG/M metagenome (GOLD analysis project Ga0126373, IMG submission 92545) | Tropical forest soil microbial communities from Panama - MetaG Plot_11 | ecosystem: Environmental > Terrestrial > Soil > Tropical forest > Bulk soil | place: Panama | collected 2016-02-17 | reverse complement strand
TCTGGCAATCCATCTGAGCAGTCGAGGAGTGCTGTGCCCCGAGATCAGAATCAGAGTGGTCATCAATATGCCACCGCCATAAGTATTGGCGAGGCCGATGCGTTTAACAATCACGTTGATTTGAAAACGCCGCAGGAAAATTGCACAGATCCGCACAGATTGTGTCCCCCTCCCAAAAGCGTCCGAAACGCTCCGCGCTTGACGCCTGTGCGGTCGAACTTTGCCCCGATGTCGCCGCACATCAAACACGATGCTGTGGCTGCCCCGCCGCTGTAAATCGGACAAAGGTGCCATTGGCTCCACGCTGCAGTCTCGGCGCCATGACAAGTCTCAGAATCAACTGGTTCCTCTATGACTTGGTGAAGTTCCCATTTCGGAGCAGCGTCGAAAGCAGTGGGGGTGGTGACCTTTTGCGATTTCGACCACGTCGGTTCGTTCTGGTCGGGATACCTGTTCGGGGCCGCTGATGCGCTGGTTTTGTTCCGTTCCTCCGTGGGCGCATTCTATCCCTGGCTATGGAGCGTTGATCGCTGGTTGCGGAAGTGGCTTGAACGGTCTAGTCGAATAGATTGTGATTCGGCAAGACTCTGCACCTTCCGCGTGCACAGCTTCGGGCGCGGTGACCGGGTGCTTTGAGATTTCGGCAGAGGCGCGTCCTCGGCGCTCTTCCCTCGAGCTTGGAAATCTGGCCCGCAATTTCTGTGAACACGCGTCACACCGAGGGCATCTGGATCGTCAAAACAGTAGAGTTCCCAACATGCAACAAATTGAGGAGGGCAAATGTTCAGAATTATGTACACGACGTTGTTCGTCTCGGACCAGGAAAAGGCGCTCGATTTCTATACGAACAGCTTCGGTTTCCAGAAACGTATTGACTACAAAGGGCCAGAGGGTCGGTTTCTGACAATCGCGCTCAAAGATCAGGGACCTGAGGTCTTACTTTGGCTCGGTAATGCGGGCCGAGCAGAGGCGACGCATGTGGTCGGCTCACTTTGTATCGAGTCGGATGATCTTGGCAGAGATTTCATCGACCTTAAGGCCCGAGGTGTCAAATTCCTCGAGCCGGAGCCAGAGACTTATTCGTTCGGCATGCGGGCAACCGCTTTCGATCCCGACGGCAATCCGGTTGCTCTACGGCAAATGCGAAAATGATCTGGTGCGAATGGCCCAAGGTGCGGAGATGAATAATACAGACCTCCAGGTTTTCGAGGACACACGGCCGCGCCTCCTTGGGCTTGCTTATCGAATTCTGGGCACGCATGCGGACGCAGAGGATTGCGTCCAGGACTGCTTTGTTAAGTGGAGCGGCACGGATCGTACCCAAATCAAGGCGCCTGTGGCCTGGCTTTCCTCCGTTTGCACGCGTCGTTCTCTCGATATTCTGCGCGCGGCCAATCGCAAGCGGCTCGACTATTTTGGTCCGTGGCTGCCTGAGCCCATCCATCCCGCGACACCTCCCGACGTGGACAGCAAGCTTGCCGCATCTCTCGCCATGGCGTTTTTGCTGCTACTTGAACGACTCACTCCCAAAGAACGCGCTGCTTATCTTCTCCATGAGATTTTCGACCAGTCCTACACAGAGACCGCGGCGACGCTCGAAATGGATGAAGCCGCCTGCCGACAGCTCGTCTCGCGAGCCCGTCAAAACATCGATCGGGACAAGGTACGCCACGTCACGCCGCGGGAAACTCAGGACAGTTTGCTCCGCGCATTTCAATCGGCAGTCCTGAGCGGCAGCACCACCCAGCTTGCCTCGCTTCTGTCTACCGACATTCGTCTAATAATGGACAGCGGCGGTAAGACCCGTGCCGCCACCCAGGTTCTTTTAGGCGGGGATGCGATCAATGTGCTAAGCCGAGCACATCTCTGGTGGAAAGGCTGCGATTGGCAAATCACCGATTTAAATGGCGGACGAGGCGCGATTCTAAGGAAGGATAATCGGCCTGGTCTGACGATCAGCCTAGCATGCAACGAGGCTGGACTACTCAGCGACATTTTCATCACCCTCAATCCCGACAAGCTGGCGCGCCTTGAAATCGTCAACATTCATTAGATCCTCCCACTGCATTCCCGGCGAGGGTGAATGGGACTTTTCCAGATCACGATCGAATGTAGCGATCAGGCCTGGGTACGACCGCACTTTGCGGCCTGTCAGAGATGCCGGGATGAGCATATTCCACACAATGTGGCGATCCCAAATCCTACCAAGGGGGACGACATGAACGGACAGTCGATAGCCTTCACGCGGGTCACATTTGGATTGCGCACCGGTGTCGGTGCGCTGGCAATCCCCATCCGAGCGAAATATTGGGTCCAACTGCTCCAAATCAAGAAGGAGGGCAGGGAACAGACTGCGGCAGTCATCGCGCAGTTCTTTGAGGTCAAAGCGGAGATTCTTCGATGAGAACCTTGAGTCGGCTATTTGCACGCCTTCTTGATTTCACGACTAGGCACGGCGGCGACGAACGACTCCGAGAAGCGATGGAGTCGCATATAGAGGCCGAAGCGGAGGGGAATCTTCGCGCCGGGATGACATCAGAAGAAGCGCATCGGCGTGCTCGTCTGACGTGTGAGTTGAAGGAAACGATTCGAGAACAATACAACGGCCAAGAAAGTCTTCCGTTCATGGAGAATCTCCTGCGTGACACTCGGTTTGCCTTCCGAACGCTACGAAGATCGTCGGCATTTACGATTGTGGCTGTTCTGACCCTAATTGTCGGAATAGGTGGTGTGACAGCTGTCTTCTCCGTAGTGGATGCCGTGTTGTTGAGGCCGCTGCCGTATCCACATGCCGAGCGGCTAGTGGTACTACACATGGGTTTGCAGCACTTCTTCAGCGAAGGCAATCTATCCCCAGCGGACATCCTTGCCTACCAGCGTGAGAACAAAGCGTTCACTGGAGTTGCCGGATTTCTCGGCGCAGGATATGAAGTGACGGGTGTCGGCGGTCCATTTCGAGCCGAAGCCGAACGTGTGAGTGCGTCGATGTTCTCCGTGCTCGATGTACCGCCACATTTTGGGAGAGCCTTTACTCAGCAAGAAGACGACGACAGCACGCCGGTGGTCGTGATTAGTTACGCGCTTTGGAAGGTGCGATTCGGGTCAAGTCCATCGGTTCTGGGGAAGGTCATCGACCTTGACCGGCGGCCGTACACCGTAATCGGCGTTATGCCGGAGAGTTTCGAAACACCGAGCGGGGCAGGGGGAGTGGCACGGCACGACCTATGGGTACCGTTGAGCCTGACGCCAGAGGAGAGGGGCGAGGTCGCCGACAACTTCGATTACGGTGCTGTGGCACGCCTGCGTCCAAGCGTGACCATGCCGCAGGCGCAGGAAGACGTTCAGCGTGTGTTGGCGCTGATTCAGGCGGAAGTGCCGGTTGCCAAACTCTCAATCGCTCTACGCGGACTGAAAGATCAAACCGTCGACGACGCTCGTCCGCTGCTCTGTACACTCATGGGAGCCGTAATGCTGATCTTAATCATCGCCTGTGCGAATCTCGCAAATCTTTTAATGGTCCGGGCCGCAGGTCGACGCAGAGAGTTTGGTATGCGCTTGGCCTTGGGTGCAAAGCGGCGCGCGATGCTGCGGCAACTCCTCACAGAATCCCTGCTATTGAGCGTACTGGGCGGAACGGTCGGCCTTGTGCTGATCATCCTCGTGCTCGATGCAGCAACTGCGTTGTTACCCCGAATTGCGCCCGACCTGCCACGAGTCGAAGAGATTTCGGTGCGCTGGCCGGTTGCCGGTTTGGCGATCCTACTGATCTGCTCGACGGGCGTACTGTGCGGTCTGATGCCAGCGCTTGTCAGCATGAAGGCGGAAGTATTGGATGCTCTGCGTGATGGCGGTCTGACCGTCGGATACGGCCGGCATCAGCATCGTGTCCGAGGCCTAGTCGTTGTCGCAGAGGCAGGATTGGCCATGTTGTTGCTTGTGGGAAGTGGCCTGCTGCTGCGTAGCTTTGTGCGCATGCTTAATGTCAATCCCGGTTTCCAGCCCGAAAATGTGATGACGGCGTCTCTGGCATTGCCGAAGGAAGACTACCATACGCAGGAGAAAGTCGATGAGTTCTTAGCGGATTTGGAGCGCAAGATCGACGTGATACCCGGAGTGCAGGCGGTTGGCTTTTCGACCGATATTCCCGTCATCGGACAAAACTCTAGCCGGCCCGTTGCTGCCCAGGGCTATGTGCCTAAACCAAACGAAAGCATTGCCCTTGCAGCAAACTATCTTGTTATGGGCGACTACTTCGGCGCACTCAGGATACCTCTGATAGAGGGACGCTACTTCACAGCTGCGGATGATCAGCCCAATGCCCCTCTCGTAACCATAATCAGCCAATCGTTTGCAAAGAGATATTTTCCTGGCCGGGAAGCTGTCGGCAGAGGGATCAAAGTGGGGCTGAATTACAACACCCCAGCGCCAACAATTCGTGTCGTCGGAGTGGTCGGCGACGTCAGTGACAATCCGCTGGATCAGAAGCAGGATGTCGAGACGTACGAACCGGTCTCCCAGGCAGCCGGGGATTTTGGTCCATATGGAAACATGATAGGCGTCGTCGGCAGCCTGCGCGCAGTAGCGCGCACAGCCAGCGATCCGAAGGCGCTGGGAGCACTCTTTACTCGGACAGTCCAGAATACCGATTCGCTCCTCGCCGTGACGGAAATCAAAACGATGGACGAAATGGTCGCGAGTACAGAAACCTCACGGCGCTTTAGCACGGGCGCGCTGACTGCGTTCGCCGCCGTCGCTCTTCTTCTGGCGTTGCTCGGTATGTACGGTGTATTGGCTTATTTAGTTGCGGAGCGCAGGCGCGAGATCGCAATCCGTATCGCATTGGGAGCGACCCGTGCCGATGTCCTGCGGCGCGTTCTGCGCCAGGCGCTCGTACTCGGTCTCAGCGGAATTGCTGTGGGGCTGATTGCATCCGCCGGGCTTACACGCTATCTCACGAGTCTGCTCTATGGTGTGCAAGCGCTGGACAGTCTGGCAATCATTGGTGCTGTTGTGATTCTGCTCTCGTGCACCCTGTTCGCGGGCTGGTTACCAGCTAGGCGAGCAGCGAGCGTCGATCCTATGAGAGTTCTTCGGAGTGAGTAACGGTTCGACTCGTTTCACATCTTGCCTTGGGGAGGGGTCGGGCATGAGATACATGAGAGCGACATCGGCTTGGCTACTGCTGGCCCTCTGTGGCTGGACTGCGACCGCGCAGGACACGGTAAAGCCCGAGACACTCCCGAGATCCGAGGTGACAGGCACTGTCGCGAATGCTCGACAAATTGTCACGTCGCAAGGTCGCGGTACCGTTGATTCGCGCTTTGCGGCCATCGACCGTGTTGATCTCGGATTCCATCCGCGGTTGCGTCGCAACAGCGCAATGTGTCGCGAGAAGGCTGGTTCTCCAAAGAAGAAAGGAACCGAACGTGAGAAGAATTCGCAGCACCGCATTGATGATTGTAGGTTTATTATCGTCGCTTCCGTCTAGTCCGCAAAACAAGCCGATTCCGGGCGCGACGACGAACACCTACAGAACCGTTGCCACGCGCTCTCTACGAATGCCTGAAGGCTGGAATGAGAGCGAAATGAGGGTTGATAGCCCTATTCTGGTTGCATCAGATTTACTTGTTGCCGTCGAGCAGCGCTCGGCGGCGGAGGCAAAACTAGACCACCTGGTTGAAGACAAAGACTATCCAAAACTCGAGCGAGAACTCCCATCCGCAAAATTGGACGCCGCCGGGCGCACTTACTTTGAAGGTCCAAGCACACAATCTCCCCATCAATGATCGCTTGTTGAGCACGGCACTCTAGTGGAAGTGCAATATTCAGGGCAGGGAAGGATTTGAATTCGTTCCCATTGCGGGACACTAGTCTGCACCGCCCATTTTCGATGTGCGCTAGCGCCCGGAAGCCATCCCATTTGATCTCAAAAACCCAATCCGGATCGCTAAACGGGTGGGGCCTGCGGATTAGCGGCATGGGTTGGAAAAGCATGTGAATACGATGATAATTGAACCCGTGGTTGCTCGTTTTCTAGCTGGTCCAATTATTTGATTCGTTAGTTCCGTAGCGTCTTCATTCCTGTCATTTGCCTTGATCCCTCACAGTCACCGCGTGAAGATTCGGCGCAAGCGTCGCCAAATCTGATTGTGAAACGATAAAGATTGTGGAATTCCCCCGGTGGGGTCATTCGTGATTTTCAAGTTCTCGTTCAGGAAGCCACCAGCACGCCGAAAAATAAGATGAGCGTGACTATTCCATTAGGCTTATGCTTCACAGTCGTAACCAGAGGTGCGCTTGAGGACAATGTTCGTAGTTATCGTTTCCCTCTCCTCACCATCGCCCTTGCCTCGGCACAAGATATTAGTGGCGAGTGGAACGGCACTCTCAATACCGCCGCGCAATCGTTGAAATTCGTGCTGCACCTAGCGAAAAATGGCTACGGGAGTTTAAAAGCCACGCTCGACCGCGCTGAGCAAGGCGTGAATGGAATTCCGGTTCGGTGGGCCACAATCAACAACTCACACCTTTACAGGGAAGTCGACGCAGTGCATGCAACTTACGAAGGCAAAATCAACGAAGATGCAAGCGAACTCAAGGGTACCTGGGACCAGGGTGCGTCTTTCGAATTTAATTTGCGTTACGAGGCCGCCGGCGAGAAGCCCGCATCGCGAGCCGGCAAGCCTTCCGATATAAATGGCGACTGGTTGGGCGTGCTCGATACTGGGATGGGAAGACTGCGTGTGGTTCTGCACATCACAAACACAAAAAAAGGCCTCACGGCTACGGTCGGTAGCCCTGACCAGAACTTCGAGGGCCTGCCGGTCACAATCACTCGCAATGGATTTTCCCTCAAATTTGAGATGAAGACGGTCGGCAGGGCAGAGGAGCTGCAAATTCCTGAGTTCTCCTACGATGGCACGATCCAACCGGACCTCGGATCGATCAATGGCACGTGGAGCCAGCTCAGCAGGAGCATACCGCTGGTCCTGAAACGCGTGAAGAGCACCGCAGAACTCGAACTGCACCGTCCACAAAACCCGGTCAAGCCATATCCCTATCGCGAAGAAGAGATTACCTACCGAAATCCCAAAGCCAACGTTCAGCTGGCCGCAACTATCACGATTCCTGCCGGCACAGGCCCATTCCCTGCCGTCCTGCTCATGGCAGGCTCCGGTCCGCATGACCGCGACGAGACGGTGATGGGGCACAAGCCTTTTCTGGTTCTTGCCGACTATCTGACCCGCAAAGGCATTGTTGTGTCACGGGCGGATAAGCGCGGCGTCGGCAGATCCGGCGGAGATTACGCGCAAGTGGTCATGGCTGATTTCGTGGCGGACGCGGACGCCGGCATTGCGTATTTGAAGTCCCGGCCCGAGGTCGACGCAAAAAAAATCGGACTGCTAGGACACAGCGAGGGCGCGACGGAGGCGCCTATGACTGCGGTCCACAATCGAGATGTCGCATTTGTGGTAATGATGGCGGGGACTGGGGTTCCCTTTAACCAGATTCTGCCGGAGCAGTCTCGCTTGATGGACCAAGCGGCGGGTAAAGATGCAGCCGTCGTCGACCAAAATCTCGCGCTCGAGAGGGAAGCGCTCGCGTTGCTCGAGAAGGACAAGGATAAGGACCAGGCAATGGTGGAGAAGGACCTGCGGGAAACCTTAGCCGGAGAAGGTCCGGACGCACTACTGACGGCGCAAATCAAGTTTCTGAGTTCGCCTTGGTTTCGTAGTTTCCTGGACTACGACCCGGCCCCGACGTTGACCAAGCTGACCTGTCCGGTACTGGTATTAAACGGATCGAAAGATGTACAGGTACCTCCGCAGCAAAATCTGCCGGCGATCCGGAAAGCCTTGGAGGCAGGACACAACCGGGATTTTGAAATCGACGAGCTCCCCGGGCTGAATCATCTGTTTCAGAACGCCAAGACAGGCGCACCGAACGAGTACGGGGAAATCGAAGAGACCATGTCGCCGCTTGCGCTGGAGAAGGTCGCGAGATGGATATTGAAGGAATCAGCGGCGCGGTCTGTACAGCAGCAGGCAACAAGGTAACGGGCTGTGGCTGCGCCGCCACGGTCCACGTAGGCGAACGATGTAACAGTCGCGTAACGATACGTTTTTCGTGCTGGGTTTTCGAAGACATTGGAGCACCACCCACGCTCTCTGGTGAAAAATATAAAAGGGGGGAGATCCTCCGACTGCCCTTTTAAGGCATGCGTTTCCTGTGCAACCAGCCAAAATGGTTTCAGTAAGAAATTCTCTCTTGGGAGGCATAAATTTCTTTTAGATCAATATCAAGCCTGTTCCAGTGTCCAAGAAGCCTTGCGGTTTCCTGGATGCGGCGTTTTCGCCTGCGTGTCGAGGGCTAGGACGCTGAAACAGGAAGCCAGAGATCGAGAAGCAAAAACTCGCAGCATGGCAACCTACTACGGAGGCCCCGATACCCTTCTGCCGAAAAGGGGCCGAGTCCTCCCGAGAGCAGTTTGCTGACATGCAGCGTGATACTGTGGTAGAGCATTTGACTGAAATTGGGTTACAGACTAATAAGAGTCCAGAGAAGGTGCGGTGTTTTGCCCCGTGGAGTACAGAAACTGTTCGCTGTAGCCACGGAATTGCGCCGCAAGAAAGCTCAGTGAGGATTCTATGGCAACCCAGCCCGGGCAGATTGATCCGACCTTGCCATTGCGTGCACAAAGTGAGCGGCTCCTTACAGCCGATGAAGTAGCGGGGATACTTGGGGTATCGTCCAAATGGGTTCGTAACCATGCCACATGCCGAAATCCCCGGCTTCCGTACATCGCCATCGGCCGCCTTTTGCGCTTTCGGCTCTGCGATGTGCAGCAGTTCGTGGATAAACTGCGCAGGGATGGAACCAAAAGGCACGTGATATAGTGCGGCTCTCTCATGCAGGATGGAAACATCTACTCGCACGGCAAGCAGTGGTATGGGCGCTATCGTCGTTACACACCGGCCGGCGAATACATCGACCGAGTCAAAGTAGCACTGGGCCTGCGCCGGTCCACCAGCAAGAAGGAGGCCGAAAACAAGCTACGCGAGATCATCGCCAGGCACAGCATTACCAATGCCGCTGGGAATGGTAAGAGTCTTCTCCGCTACTTCGTTAGTACATACTATCGGCCCGCGCGCGTTGAGGGGAAACGCGCCGCCACGAAACGCAGCTATACACAAGCTCTTGATTACTACATTCTTCCCGAACTGGGAGACATTTCGCTGGGGGAGATTCACAAGCCCACCCTTACCGGATTCCTGAACAAGTTAGCCGGAAAATACTCGAAGACCATCGTCCAACAGTGTCGTTATCACATCAAAGCCATCTTTGACGAGGCGGTCGAAGCCGAATGGATCTACAAAAACCCAGCACGCAAACTGCCGATGCCCGACTGCAAGGAACCCGACCGGCCGTACATGGAAAACGAAGAGTTCGTGAAGCTGTGTAATGAATTGCGGGGCTACAAGGCTAATTGTCAACGTCTGTCGCTTCTGCGGGTTGAGGACCAGTGAAGTCTTCGCACTCAGATGGCGGAATTGGGATGGCGCCTACTTCCGTCCCACTGACACTGTCTGGAACGGAGTCGTCCAACCGAGGAAAGTTAAGCGCCAGAGCGCAAAGGGTCCGGTCGCGATACCTGCGGGGTTGCGCTTTGAGATCGAGAAATGGAGAAAGATCTGTCCCGATTCAGGGCCCGAAGGTTTCATGTTTCCAAACACTGAAGGCAAGGCCATGGATCCAAGTAACTTTATCGACCGCGTGATTCGACCGGCTGCCGTGCGGGCGAAAACTTCCGTGCCAGCGACCTTCCAGGTCATGCGCCGCACCACTGCGACTAAGCAACAGGCCCACGGTGGTCCAAAGAGTGTACAAGGGCAGCTGAGACATTCTACGGTCGAGACCACTTTCGAGTACTATGCGCAGAAAGTGGACTCCGACCAGCAAGCAATGGTAGATTGCGACTGGGCAGAAGTACAAAAGCTGAAGAAGCTCAAGAAAAAACGCCCAGGAAAGCTAACCTGGAAAGGGCTAACCAAAGTTGGGGCCCAAATTGGGGCCCAAAGAGCGGGGAATGGGGTCCAGAAAGGGCTCTAGCGTCCATGCAAGTCATTGAAAATCCGTCTTGTCTCCCTATTAGAATCGATTCGTAATCGGCAGGTCATCGGTTCAAGTCCGATCGTCGGCTCCAATCCTAACCCCTTCACAATAGCTAGTTTACGGATTTGGACGTGGCGCCCGGGGTGGAAGTGTCCCACTACATCCAACTCATCGACTTGCAAACTTCACATATTGTGAAGTAAAATATAGCCAGTGCACATCGTCACGCGAAGGCATCTGAACGATGCTGCCAAACAGTATCCCGATGCGGCAAAAGAGATTGGTGCATGGGCGGCCGTCATTAAAGAAGTTCGCTGGCATAATTTCTCCGAGGTCCGCAGCATGTTCAAGGATGCCGACAACGTCAGGGGATACGTGATTTTTAATATTCGCCAGAATCGGTATCGGCTGATAACCGTGATTCATCACGCGAAGACGGATAAGGCCAGGCGGACCCAAGGACACGTTTATATTCGGTCGTTCTTGACGCACAAGGAATACGATAATCCGGCGAATTGGGATAGGAGATTTGGCACAAAATGACCACCGGCCTGGCCGACCCGGCAAAGATGATCGCAAAAGGGGCTCCCCACGTCATCCACAATGATGAGGAGCTCGATGCCTACTCAAGCGCCCTGTTTCGCCTGACCGCCCTCGACAATCCTTCCCGTGCGGAACAAGAGGCCATTGAACTTCTGACGCTTCTGATCGAGCAATACGAGGAAACGTATTATCCGATTCCGAAGGCCGATGCCGTTTCGGTGGTTCGGTTTCTCCTGGAGCATCAGGATCTCACGCAGCGCGATCTGGTTCCGGAATTCGGATCGGAAAGTGCAGTCTCCATGTTCCTTGCGGGACAGCGCAAACTCACACTGGAGCAAGTGCGAAGATTGAGCAAGCGCTTCAAACTTCCCGCCGACGTTTTTGTCCGGGGCTGACGCGAGATGACGCAGCGGGTGCACGGCGATCCTAGCTACGATGGTAGCTGGCGTGCAAGACCCTTAATTCTCGGCCTTTTTCGCGGTAACGGCCGCCGACAGTACCAACCCTACCAACCCACATTCAAAACTGTCTCACCACATGGGTTCACCCCACACGAGTGAGTCCCAAAATTGTGGCGTGATTGTGACATGAATTGTGACGTTCTTCTTGCATCTGATTGATACTGCGCGAACCAAATGAACCATCATCCGTGCGGACGCGTCTAATAAAAACTGTTTCTATTCAAGAGCTTAGCTCGGCAACCCCGACCGTAATTCTGGCTAGTTGAACCACGACCGGCAGGTCATCGGTTCAAGTCCGATCGTCGGCTCCACTGCCTATCAATCAGTTACCCCTAAATCAGTTGCTGCAAGGTGTCCAACCGGTGTCCAAAACCAAAAAATCAGTTCACGTACTGCGACTTTTGCGATTCGCTGTTAGACGCCGCAGTGGCCGGTGCCGCCATGCTGGCACGTAACTGTTGCAGTCTTTCAATCTCGGCTTCAAGCTTCTTCATGGCCTCAAGCTTATCGTTGTCGGTGGTCTTTATGAAGTAGGTCTGTGTCGTCGCCAGATCACCGTGGCGCAGCACCTTCTGAATGAACGAATCATCCACGCCAAGACGATTCAAGTTCGGCCCGATGCCTCTGCGTGCAGCATGAAAGCCATGCCACTCCGGTTTGCTCTTATCGGTAATTCTCCGTCGTGGTAGTTCTCCCACTTCAAGCCTTCGATTTCTCCACGCCTCAAGCCAGCGTATGCCGCGATCGCAAACATCGTCGCGGCCGGCTCCGGCAACCTGTTCATGATGTCGATAATCTCGGAGAACGAATACGCGTAGGTGTCGTCAGGTCCGGCTGCTGCTGGGACGCGGGTATCCTTTGCGGGGTTCTGGTCGCAGTAATCCAGGCGCTTGCCTTCTTTGAACAAGCTCGACAGGAAAGCCTTGAACTCCTTCAGCGAATTGCGAGACAGCGAACCATCTCCAGCGTGAATGGGATGCGGGAAGTGAGAATCCGCGAGGCAAGTTTGGCTCGGTGTACCACGACACTAACGCGGACGTAAGCGCGACTGACGCCATCCCCGACACTAAGCAGCGATGGGATAAGAATTATCCCGGGCCAGGCGTCACTCATCCAGCAGAGGACGGACCATCAGTTTCTTCTCTGCGGGGGCGCCGTGGCTAGCCAGTCTTTCTCAACTCAGGTCACATCCTCTCGGACTCTCCGTGGCGGGGCACTCAAGGTGCTTGCGCATATCCGGGCCAGTGGTGCGCATCTCCGGGGTAGTTTGCCTCCAGTGTGACCTGCGATGTTCCAAGTGAAGCGAGGCTCAACTGAAAGTTACCTGCCGAGTCAGTGGTCGCACTACCGAGCGGGACGTTGGCAGCAGTTATCGGGATCGACTCCGCACTCGCAGTGCCGACTCCGGGTGCGGGAATCGTCACCAAGTTACCATTAGCATCTCGAAAATAGACTATGAAAGAGCCGCTGTTGGACGGCACAACTCGAGCTGAGAATGACAGCTGGAACGGCGCACTTGCTGTTACGGGAAACTGCGCCGAATCGAGCGTTGCAAACTGAGCTGCTGTCGCGACAACTTGTACCATCTGCCCGGGCCCACGATCACTCTGAACAATCTGGGTTTGTCCTTGCAGGGACCAGGACTGCGCTCCTGCCGAAAAGTCACCGTTTGGTACACGCTGGACACCATCCGCCGGCTGCACATAGCTAACCTGGTAGAGGGAGAAACTGGTGGCGTCCGGACCTGCAAACATGGAGGCAGGTCCAAGGGTGTTGGGATCGTCGGTGTTAACCCGAAAGCCCACCTGTGCTTCAGTCGCCGCAGCCGGTGCCTGGCCGGAGAGCTGGTATGGCGCATAGCTGCCAGTCGCAGGTATGTCGGACAGTGTGATAGTGGCTCCCGCGATAGGCGCCCCGGTCGAATCAGTCAGGGTGCCGCTGGCGGTCCGCTTCGGGTCGGAGGGTCCGCTGTCGGAAAGGGTGAGCACGCTACGCACCTGATTGCCAGGACTCGTAAGCGCAGCTGCGAGAGCATCGCCATAGCTTGTACCATCGCCGAGCGTCGGGACGATGTAACTCCCCTCGGTCAGCTCGTTCCAGGCCTCCATCAGAACGATGGGAGGAGCAGGAGATGGTTCAACCCGGACCTGCGGATTTGACTCCGCCAGAGTGATCAGGTCTTCAACAAAAGTGGCCACCTCCAGAGGAGTCCGATTCATCCAAGTCACCGATTGTGGGGACCAAGGGCAAGCCGGATCCTGCGCGGCCGCGCAGGGACGCGGGTCCCAGCCAATCATGGCGGTCGGGATAATGGGAACAGGGCTCTTCAATGCAGCTTCGCTCCAGATCCAATTACCTGCATCAGAGAGAAGGGAGAAAGGTTGCATCCCAGCCGTCGCCCCCTGTGACTGCACTTCCGCATAGCCGTACGTACTAACCGCATCGTAGCCGTCCGCTACTGCCATCGAAAGATCGGGAAAAAGACCGTCGTAGCCGGATGCGAGCCAGTTGACTGGGAAGTCGCCGACGATGTACACGCCAGGGAATCCAGCCGTCTGTGCGGCTGTGCGCAATTGTTTGAAAGCAGCAAGTACAGCAGATGAGGACCCGAAGGCTTGCCGCATGTTTCTGATGTCGAGAACAATAAATAGCGGTTCCCCGTTGACCATAAGGTAGGCCGGATCGCTCATGTAGCTGATCCATTCGTTGACCGCCGTTGTCCAATCTGCCGTGTTGTTAATCGAAGATGACCCACCACCATCGGTATACATGAGTGCGTATTGCATGCCCTGGCGATCGGGCAATGCGTGCGTGATTTTAATTGCCGAGTTGAGGTCTTCCGTTGGGTCAGTCACGAAATTCCATTCATAGACGAAGAAATCGAGACCAAAGCTGTGAGCCCAGGCAAGTTGCTCCTCGATGGCACACGTATTGTCATCTCGCCAGCCGCTAAGTGGCTGTCGATCCTGATAAGGGGTATTTACTAACTGTTGCAGGTGATAGCTGTTCAGCGGGCCTGCCCAACCGTCGAAATAGTAGGCGCCAAGGCGAGCGACGGTCTGCGACGAGGCAGGACCAGGCTGCACGAGCACGCACGGGATATTGAACGACAGCGAGTTGGAAGTACCACCGCCCGGCACAGGGTTAACGACGGTCACGTTCTCAGTGCCAGCGACGGAAATGTCGTCCGCCGCAATCTGAGCAGTGAGCTGGTTGGCATTCACCAGAGTTGTCTGCCGCGCACCACCATTCCATTGCACCGCTGCGCCTGAAACAAAACTTGACCCGTTAACGGTCAAGGTGAAGGCCGGCCCTCCGCGTGTGGCAGTGATCGGAGAGATGCTCGAAATCGCAGGAACGGGATTGG
>Ga0126373_10002130_pt1 | contig 14485 bp, 5 predicted proteins | sample PanSoiMetPlot_11_FD_92545 | JGI IMG/M metagenome (GOLD analysis project Ga0126373, IMG submission 92545) | Tropical forest soil microbial communities from Panama - MetaG Plot_11 | ecosystem: Environmental > Terrestrial > Soil > Tropical forest > Bulk soil | place: Panama | collected 2016-02-17 | reverse complement strand
CGCGGCCTCGCTGGGACAGTCTTCATTCACAAACTAGTGGGAGCTGCGGCAGCGGAAGGCAAGAGCCTACCTGAACTCACGGCTATTGGCAGAGTGGCGGTTCAATCGCTGGCAACAATGGGGCTTTCGCTTTCCGCCGGAACATCTCCTTCAGTCGGGAAGCCTAGCTTTGAACTCGAAGCAGATGAGATGGAGTTGGGCCTCGGTATTCACGGAGAGCCCGGCGTTAAGCGAATGCAACTGCGTAATGCGGACGAACTGACCAAAACATTGTTGACCGAAATTCTTAAACACGGAAAGTTTGGCAATGAGGAGCGGGTTGCGGTGATGGTGAACAATCTGGGTGCGACCACGGAGATGGAACTTGCGATTGTGGCTCGTCATGTAACTCCCGTTCTAGAAAGCAACGGATACAGGATTGAGCGAATTTACGCAGGAACGTTTCTCTCATCGTTGGACATGGCGGGGATCTCGATTTCTGTTCTCAGTGTCGACGACGAGCGGCTACTTTGGCTTGACGCTAAAACCTCTGCTCCAGCATGGCCCAATGCGCCAAAACAACGTCCGGGAAAGGCGCGCTCCCGTGTCACAACTGAGGTCAGTTCGGAGACAGGTACTTCAGTAGGAAAGATTCCTCAAACGCAAATGGGTAGAAGACTTAGACGTGCGATCGAATCTGCTTGTAACGCGCTCATCGATGCAGAAGATGAACTTACAAATATGGATCGCGTTACCGGCGACGGCGATCTTGGCACTACCATGAAGCGCGCGGCCGAGGCTGTGAGAGCCGCAGTGGATTCGTATCCCCTGTACAGTGTCCCTGCTACATTAAAAGCACTCGGTCACCTCTTGCGACGTGAGATGGGTGGGTCATCCGGGCCTCTCTATGGAGTACTCTTTCTGCGCTGTGGCAATGTTCTTGCGAGTTCCCACGGGACAGGCCTAACGGAATGGGTCGAAGCACTCGATCAGGCTTGTCTTGCCATCAGTGAACTGGGTGGCGCGAAGCCAGGGGATCGGACAATGCTTGATGCTCTTGTTCCATTCGTCAAGTCTTTGAAAGGTGCCGGGAATAATGGGTCACGAGAAATACTCCTTTCCGCGGTTGAAGCGGCGAAACATGGCGTAGAAGCAACCGCCGAGATGACACCGCGTGTGGGAAGATCGAGTTATCTCGGAGACCGGGTACTCGGCCATCCTGATCCAGGAGCGCAGGCAATCGTCATCTGGCTTCACGCAGTAACCGAAGCGCTATTCCCTAATCCGTCGCACTAAGGATGCCCGTGAACGAGACTCTTTATTGGATGCGTTCTTTACTTCGCAACCACCAGGCGGCGGAATGGCTTAACCATCAGCAAGTCGATCGTCGAATCGCATGGCGGCCGGATCTGGGCCAATGGCGACGGCAGGCGTGGCGGGACGTTCCACTTTACCTTGCTGGCAAATCCCGTAGAAACCCTCCCATGGATGCAGCCTAATTCGGTATCCCAGAGTAGGTTTCCGTGGCGGCGCCGGGAACACCCGAGGCCTGAACTGCTGAACATCGGATGGTACTAAGCAGCAAAACTCCTCATTGTTGACTACCCGGCGAAGAATTTCTGCATCTCTGTATGTGAAGAATCCATGTGCTTTACCTGCGATCTATACGCTAGAAGGCGCATGGAGTCTGTGCTGTAGGCGTTGTTCGTTGTGTCTAGTCGTTTCTCGACTAGGTTCTCTTAGGTTTGTGACGAAAGCAGATCCACTCTCTGGCGATGCGCGCAACCGACTTGCCAGTTGGTGATGTCCCTCTGAGTCAGAGACATCCCTACACGGGTTCGCACTGACCCGAGAACGTTCAACCCGGAGCACCGGTCGTGCACGTGGCTGTTCCCTTTTCAGGAGCCGTGATGAACACGCAACAGATCCTTCCCTTCTCCATCTCTCTAAAATTCAGTCTCCTCGCCAGCCGAGCGTTAGTCTTCTTCGCGCTTCTGGCATGTATGCTGCTTCCGACAGGCATCGCCCGTGCTCAGTACCGTGCCGGCCTGCAAGGCACCGTCACCGACACAACCGGTGCTGTCGTCCCAAACGCGTCGGTCACCATCCTCGACAAGGAAACCAATCAAACGCAAACTGTAAAGACAGACGGAGCCGGAACCTATACCTTCAATCGTCTCGCCCCCGCCGCTTACACAGTTACGGTCGAGGCCCCGGGTTTTGCCAAGCGCATCGTCGATGACGTTACGGTCTCCGGCGAGACGATACAGGCATTGAATGTAACTCTGGGCGCTGAAGGCGGCTCACAGACGATCAACGTAACGGACATCTCTCCTGCGATCAACACGGCCACTGCAACGATCTCTGCAACTATCACCGGCAGAGAGCTTCAAGCGCTCCCATCATCAAACCGTGATCCATACCAGTTGCTCCGTCTCACGCCTGGCGCACTCGGTGATGGTTCACAGAGCGGTGCCGGCGGAACCTTCTCCCTGCCCGGCAACGGCGGAATCGGAGGAAGCAGCGCCACCGGCAGTATCTTCCAAGTGGAAAATCGTGCACAGTCGCAGGCGAACGGGGTTCGCACGTCGGGCAACTCATTCCAGATCGACGGCAGCCAGGTAAACTCGCTCGCGTGGGGGGGCGGCGCCGTTATCACACCAAACGAGGAGTCTGTCAAGGAATTGCAGACACAAACCAGCCCCTACGATGCGACTCTTGGCCGTAACAGTGGCGCCCAGGTTCTCGTCGTCTCAAAGAACGGAACCAACGAGTTCCACGGAAGTGCCTTCTTCAAGTTCCACCGCCCTGGCCTCAACGCTTATCAGCGCTACAACGGCCCTGGCTCCCGATCTAATGCCGACAACACCAAATCGCTTCAGCGGGACAACAACCGATTTAACCAGATCGGCGGCAGCGTCGGTGGTCCCCTCTGGAAAGACCATGTCTTCTTCTTCTTCTCGTATGAAGAGCTCCGCAATAGCGGTCGCTCGCAGGCCACCGACTGGTACGAAACACCCGCCTTCGATCAACTCGTCGCAAATCAACCCAACAAAGGGGTCTCGTCAGCGATCGTAGGTTTTCCCGGCGCGAGCGTTAGCTATGCGTCGATCGACGCCACTTCGAACTGCGCCTTCGTTGGCCTCAGCTCCGCTTACTGTCATACCGTTAACTATCAAGGCGGAACCGCCCTCGACCTCGGCTCTCCGCTTAAGACCCCACTCGGCACTGCGGATCCCAGTTACATCAGCAACGGCCAGCCTGGTATCGGTGGAGGCTTCGACGGGATTCCCGACGCCTTCCGTGTAAACGTCGTGAATCCTTCAAACAACACTGCGCAGCAATATAATGGCCGTCTTGACTGGCAGCTCAATCCACGCGACCTCATCGCTTACACCATCTACTGGGTGCCAACCTCCAGTACCTTCTTCAACGGCCCCAATAGGATTGCGAATCTATGGCACTCCGACCGTCTCGCCTACTCGCACGGAGCACTCTGGAACCATATCTTCACTCCTTCGCTGCTCAACGAGTTCCGCTTTAATGCCGTGCGCTGGTATTTCAACGAAGTTGCCTCCAACCCGCAGGAGCCGTTTGGCCTTCCGCAGGGCCGCATCGACAACATGGGCGGCATCAGCAACTTCCAGTTCTTCGGCGCGCCTGGCCCGGGCAACTTCGCCCAAACCACCTTCAACATCCGCGATACAGTCACCAAGACCTTCGGCTCACACAACATTCGCTTCGGCTTCGATGGATATAAAGAGCTCGACAACGACACCCAGACCTACGCCGCAATCCCTGCTTATACATTCAGCAACCTCTGGAACTTCGCCAACGACGCGCCCCGGCTCCAGACCGGCTCCTTCGATCCACGCACCGGCACTCCTACCTCGGCGACCAAGTACATTCGCTCTAACATCTACGCCGGCTACGTGCAGGACGACTGGCGCGTCTCTCCCTACCTCACGCTGAATCTCGGCCTGCGCTATGAGTACTTCGCGCCGATCACCGAGAAGAACGGCAACATCAGCAACCTCATCCTCGGCACCGGAGCCCAGACCCTCACCGGAGCCTACGTCAAAACGGGCGGCGATCTCTTCAAAACCAGCCACAACAACTGGGGTCCGCAGTTCGGCTTCGCCTATTCGGTCAATCCTTCATCGAACCATCTGGCCGTTATTCGTGGAGGCTTCGGCATCGCCTACAACCGCATGCAGGAGGCCATCACCCTCAACGGCCGTTCGAATCCTCCTCTGGTCACGAGCCTCAACGCAGCTTGCACCACTACGGCGCAGACAAGCTGTCCTGGCATACTCTATGCAGCTTCCTCAAACCCCAGGGATATAAATGGCTATCCTTCTAATCCAGCCGCGAAGGTTCCTTTTGGCCCTAACGGCCTGCCCATTGGTGGCGCGAAGATTGGCGTTCAGGTCATCCAGAACGACCTGCCGACACCGCTCACGTACAAGATGTCCCTCGGAGCCGAGTATGCCCTCGCCCGACGCTGGATTCTCTCCCTGGGCTACCAGGGAAGTCTCTCACGACACTACACGCGACAGAACAATCTCAACTGGATCTACTACCCCAATCTCAATGTAGCCATCAATGCCTTCAACTACTACTCCAATGACATCAGCGCGAGTTCGCACGCGCTCCTTGCGGAGGTACGTCACACCTTCGGCCACAACTTCTCCCTCACCGGCCAGTATCGCTACGGCAGGATCATGGACAGCGGATCGCAGGATTACTACATCGATCAGTATCCTTACGACAACCGCTTCGCCTACGGACGCGCAGACTATGACATCACGCATAACATCAAGTTCTTCGGCACCTACACGACGCCCAGGCTCTTCCCCAATAACCCCCTGATGGAAACCATCTTTGGCGGCCTGCAATTCAGCGGCATCGTGCAGTATCACACCGGCTTTCCATGGACGCCGATCTACAGCAATACGGGCTGTAACGTCGTCTACGTCGGCAGCGGCTATTGCGCACTGAGGCCGGCTGCCAAGATCGCGAGCGGTACCGGTGATACAGGCAACGACACTTTCAAGCGACCAAGCGGCCAGTTCCCACTCGGCGCGCTCCATTACTTCACCGTCCCAACCTATCCAACAACCGGCACGCCACCACCGCCGGGCGTTGGACGCAACAGCCTAACGGGCCCACACTATCTCGCTACCGACATGGACGTTCAGAAGAACTTCGGCCTTCCCAGCTCTCGCATCTTCGGCGAGAACCCTGGTCTCAGCATACGCGCCATGTTTTTCAACATTTTTAACAAGACGAACCTGACACCATTCAACGTAGGCGATGGAAACACCCAGATCAGCACAGACGGCACCACCAGCAACCCGCTTTTCGGCCAGTCCAGTAGTGCCCTCGGTGCCCGGGTCATCGAACTCCAGGCCCGCTTCAGTTTCTAACCTGTATATCCTCATCCACTTGAAGGAGCGCCACCGCGCTCCTTCCTTCCTCCACAGGAATTCCGATGCGCCTTGTCTTCGTTCTTGTTCTCGCTCTCCTCGCCACACCTCTGCGATCACAGGAGCGCGTTGAGATCGACGCTAACTCCCCTACCACGCCCTTCCCGCACTTCTGGGAGCAAATGTTCGGCTCCGGCCGTGCCATCCTCACTCTGCGCGAGAGCTATCGTAACGACCTCAGCGCCGTAAAACAGGTCACCGACTTCCGTTACGTTCGCTTTCACGCTATCCTCCACGACGAGATCGGCGTCTACAACGAGGACGAGCACTGCAACCCTGTCTACAACTTCGCCTCCATTAACCAGATCTACGATGGCTTGCTTGCCAACGGCGTACGTCCAGTCGTCGAGATCAGCTTCATGCCCAAGAAACTCGCCTTCAACCCCGATGCCCTCCATCCCTTCTGGTACAAACCGAACACTTCGCCGCCGAAGTCCTTTGAGCGGTGGGACGGGCTCATCACCGCGCTGGCTCGCAATCTCATCGAGCGCTACGGCATCGACGAGGTCGCGCAATGGTACTTCGAGGTCTGGAACGAACCCAACATCGATTTCTGGGGAGGCGTCCCGCGCCAGCGCAGCTACTTCGAGCTCTATGACCACACGGCGCGCGACCTCAAGTCGGTCGATCCCCGCCTCCGTGTCGGCGGTCCAGCCACCGCGGCAGCGCAGTGGGTCGAGGCCTTTCTCAAGCACGCCGCCGACAATAACGTCCCCGTCGACTTCATCACCAGTCACGCCTACGCGGACGACACCGTCGAGAACTTGTTCGGAACCAACGAAGATATCCCGATGGACCAGCGAGTCTGCCGAGCGATCGCCAAGGTCCGCAACCAGATGAAGGCCGCCGGCAAAGCCGATATGCCGCTTCTCTGGACCGAATGGAACGTCCCCGGCCACAACCAGGCGCGTGACACCATCTACGTCGGCCCGGCTCTCGCCAACACCGTTCGCCAGTGCGATGGCCTCGTTGACATGATGTCGTTTTGGACCTTCTCCGACGTCTTCGAAGAAGGTGGCCCCATTCCGCGACCCTTCATCGGCCAGTTCGGCCTCCGTGCCCAGTTCGGTATCAACAAGCCCAGTTATTATGGTTTCGCCCTTCTCCACCAACTCGGCAACCGGCGCATTGCAGCAACATCACCCAACGTCATTGTTACGAAATCACAAGACAGCGCCCTCGTTATCGCAGCATGGAATCTGGTGGCCCCCGACCCTGAATCACTGAGCAAAGCCCGGCCACGCACGATTACGCTCGCAATCCGTGGTTCCAGTGCCAACGCTAGCGCCACCATCCAGCGCGTAGATAACGAACACGGCAACGTGCTGCCTAAATACGCGGCAATGGGCAAGCCTACCTATCCCACACCGGCGCAGGTTGATCAACTCAACCGCGAGACGGCCCTGTCGCCACCCGAAGTGACTCATCTCAGCAACGGTGAGCTCAACCTCACGCTCGAGCCCAACGCGCTTATTCTCGTCAAGCTATCATCGCAATAAGCCTATAGCCGGAGATGTGCTTGAAGGTTTGCTCTCGACGAGACGATCAATTCAAACCGCGACAAGGTGAGGGTCCTGGCTGACGGTGTTCTCCTTGAGTTTGGGCAATCCCCTGAGCAGGACCTCGCATTGCGAGTTATGGAGATACGTGCTCAGCTCCGCGGCTTTGAGTTACCGGAATCGATGAAGCCGGCACAGGAGGAATTCGACAATTCCGTGGCGACGGTGCTGATCGCCGACCGGCTGGAAGGTCACGACTCGCCGCAAAAGGAGGATTTAACTGACTCGTATACTCGCCTGCAAAATTTGGTTCCGTCCAGAAATGTATTTTCAAGGTTCCTTGGCCGACTGCAGTTTCTGAACAGCGTGCATCTCCCGGCTCGCGTCCTCGGTGCGCCCCATCGCGCGATACGACTGTGCCAGCAGGGTATGCGTCATCGGATTGGCCGGATCCATCTTCTCGGCCCGCTCGAGGTACATCGTTGCGCTGACTGGATCTTCCCGTCGCAGCAATACCTTTCCAAGCAAGATATAGGGTGCGGTTGAGTTTGGTTCCAGAAGAAGCGCCTGCTGTAAAACCTGCTCTGCCTTTGTGTAATCGCCCGCACGGGTATAGGCATCTCCCAGCCGGTCGTAGGTGCTGCCTTCCAGTGGATTCCGCGCGCGCTCCTTTTCGAATTCGGGGATCGCCGTGTCGAGGTGGTCAACGGCAAGCGCAATCTCGCCTAGCAGCCCATGAGCGAGCGGAAGTTGTGGGTCGAGTTGAAGAGCCTTCGTTGCATAGTCCTGAGCTATGGAAAGATATTCTCGGCGGAAAAACAGCCGTGCCGCCAGCAGATAGGCTGAAGCCGAGTCAGGAGAAAGGCCATATTGGGTCGCAAAGGCATGCCGCGCATCGTCATAACGGCGCGTATCGGTGTAGCACAGCCCGAGAACGTAGTTGGGATCATACTTTGTCTGGGAGTTCCAGCTGCGCGCTGACTCCAGCAAAGGAATCGCCTCCGCCGGTTTCCCCAGACGAAAGAGTGTCAGGCCACGCATCTGCGTGGCCTCTTCATCGCGAGGATCACGTTGGATAGCTGCAGCGAATGCAGCGTCGGCCTCCGCAAAGCGGTTCTGTGCGTACAAGGCGAGCCCGCGCAAGCGATCAACTCCGGGAGGCGGGACAGACGCTTGGGATGCAAGCTGGTCCAGCTGTTTCAAAGCCTCTGCAGGATTGCCGCGGTCGATCATCTGGCGAAGCTGAGCGAGATAGTTGGCGACTGTCGAAGGAGCATCTGGCTGCGCCGATTTGGAAGACGCCTGTTGCCCTGCTGCGGAGAAAGCGGCAGTAACAATCGAAAGCGTCAAAACATATCTGAATGCTTTCAGACAATCCATTGGCAACCTGTATCCCAGTGTATAAGCGAATGGGGGAGCCTGAGCTCCCCCATTCGCTGTGGCTTATGATGTGTTCTAGAACTGCACCCGCAACGAGAACTGCAACTGGCGCGGATGAGACGAGCCATCTGGGAACGGTCCATTGGTGATGGATCCATCCGCTTCAAGATTGCCGCTCGGCGTGCCCCAGTTAATCTTGTTGAAGAGGTTGAAGAAATCGGTGCGGAATTGAATGGTCGCCTTTTCACGGACCGAAAAGCTCTTCTGAACCGCCAGATCCGTGTTGAACGAGTGCGGGCCGTAGACACTGTTCCTACCTACAGTTCCAATCTGGTTCAGACCGGGCTTGGTGAAGAGTGCACCAGGGCCCGTGAGTGGATAATCCGTCTTACTGAAGAATTGCAGGTTGTGCCCCGGAGATCCTGTAATGCGGCGGTGGAAAGCACGTGGATTTCCATTAACCTGGCATGGAACGCCACCCGGTATCGCATCGCCGCACGTGCCATAGCTAAGCGAAAAGGGCAGGCCGCTGGAGTAGGTAAGCACTGGACTGAGTTGCCAGCCTCCAATGAACTGATTGACAACACCGCTGACATTGCTGGCAAACATCTTGTTTCTTCCGAAGGGCAACTCATACAAGCCATAAACAATAATTTGCTGTTCCCTGACAAAACCGTCGCGGCCCTTCACAGCCGGTTTGCTCCAGGTGGAATAGCCAGAGGCCCAACTGGTTGCACGCTGCCAAGCATAGTTTCCATTCATGGAAAGTCCATGCGTGAACTGCTTGGTAAGAGTGACCTGAAGTGCATTGAAGTGACTGTCGAAATTATTGCTGTAATCGGTGATGCCGTTGGTCCAACCGCACTGTCCGCTTCCGAGGAGCGGATTCGCTGGAATGATATGGTAAGCCGGATCGGCACATGCCGGTAACTTACCTGCGTAGTAGCGGGTTAAGTAGTTTGTAATTGAGGTTCCTCCGGAGGGGGATACGCCGGGTAGTGGCTGACCATTGAGAGCCTTCACGCCATAGTTTGTAGCTGGGTCTACGTTCGTTGCCGGTTCGTAGTGCAGTGGCTGACCGGTGATGCTGTATTGCGCCGGAAGGAACACTGCGGTCTCATTAGGATTCGTCGTGTTGGCTGAGCCGTCGCCAAGGGTATGAGTGCCTTTGTTACCGGCATACGCTATAGTCAGTGAAAGCGTTGGTGTCAACGACTGCTGAAGAGCCACATTCCACGCATCCAGGCTTGGCAGGCGAAGCGGGTTGGGCCGAGCGCGGGAATTCACTGCATAACCCGGATTAGGCAAAAAGCCGTTCGAAGGCACCGCGATTGGAGTTGGCGCTGGAGGCCCCTGTGCAAGCGTAAATGATGCGTTGAGAAAGCTTCCCGTGGCGTCCTGCTGTTGGTTTTGGAGTGTTGGCAGATTCTGAGTAGCGGCGTGTCCAAAGATGGAACCGAAAACGCCTATGTCGAAGCTGCGCCCATATCCACCACGAATCACTGTGTTGGGAGTTATCTGATACGCTACGCCGACTCTCGGGCTCCAGGTCTTGTTATCCCTGCCCCAGTTCATGTTGCTGGCGACCTGGCCGACTCCCGCGACATTCAGGTATCCGGTCTCGGGATCGAGCAGAGCGCCATTGGTAGCTGCATTGATCGTCTCCGGGAAGTAGAACTCATAGCGGAGACCGTAGTTCACAGTGAGCTTCGGCGTCACGCGCCAGGTATCCTGTGCATAGAAGAAGTCGCGCTTCTGGAATTCCTTTGCGTTGGTCGAAGTGCTGACGTACCGCTTGAAGCCAGTCACCTTACCCAGAACAAACGTGGCAAATCCCAGGCCACCTGTTGCTCCGTTGGAAGTCGGCTGATTGCTGAAATACAGGATTCCAGTACGGTCGTTGTCGCTGGGCACGCGTAGGTTGCGGGCATAGCGAAGATCAGCGCCTAGCTTCAATGAATGGTTCCCAATGATCTTTGTCCAGTTGTTTACGATCTGGAACTGGTCTTCCTTCTGCTTCAACGGGCAGTTGCAGCGATCGACATTAAGCCCAGCACCATACTGCGGACCCTGGTTTTGGCCATTAGAAGGCTCAGCTCCAGTAGTCGACCCAACCTCAGCCAGTTGGAAGCTTGGTGCGCCACCTGTAATCGGATCCCCGGTGTTCATCCCGGGGATTCCAAGCTGGGTGGCAAGCTGGACCGTTTGGTCGTACTTGCTGGTGATGATGTTGTAGCGGAAGTAACCGAAACGAACATCGGTGACCAACTTCGCATTGAGAGCATAATCCATGCCCACAGCCAGGCTGTCATTCGCTCCTTGGGAGGTGCCGCCATATCCCCCCAAGCCGAATCCAGCGCCACCTGCGTCGCCAAACATCACTTTTCCGGTTAGCGTGTCTGTAAATCGGCTGAACCGCGTGAACCAGTGGATCTTGTCATTCATCGAATAATCGCCACGTATATCCCATTGGTCGCTGTTCAGGCCTCCTGTGCCGCCACCGCTGTAGTTGTTCTTGAGCCCGTTGAAAGTTCCCGGATTGTTGGGCTTGTAAGGCTCTAGAAGTGCAAAGAGGTTTTTGGCTTGCGTGGACACTTGTGATGCGGGAATGACGTTGCCGGGATAAGGCGTGCCGTTTGCTTGATAGATAATGGCTGCACTTGCCGGAGTCACATTCGCGGCATACTCGCTGAAGTCGCATCCTAGAACCCCGGTTACGGTCGGTTGCTTGCCAAGACAAGTCTCTACCAAGTGAGACGACGGCACCGTTTGAGTATTGGAAGTTCCGACTTTCTGCCGAAGCCCCTGATAGTCGCCAAAGAAGAACAATTTGTCCTTGAGGATCGGTCCGCCGATCGAACCGCCAAACTGGTTCTTAAGAGCCTGCGGAATCGACCCCTGAGTGGGCCCTTGTGTGAACGGATCCCTGGCCAGGTTCGCAGCGCTCTGTCGAAAGTCGAATGCCGAGCCGTGGAAGCTGTTAGAGCCTGACTTCGTCTGCGCCGTTACGACCGCCGAAACGGCCTTGCCGAACTCAGCATCGAAATTCTGCGTGGAGATCTTCGTCTCGGAGAGCGCGTCGAAATTAGGGTTCACAACGATGATGCCGAGGATCGGGTCCTGGTTATCGGTTCCGTCCAGCTCATAGGCCGTTCCGGCAAATGCCTGCCCGTCGACCATGATTTGCTTGCTGCCCTGCGGGTTCTCGCTCGCAGCATGGCTCCAACCCAACTCCTGCGCACCTGGCAGCAGCAGTTGCAGGCCTGTGAAGTTCCGTCCCGCCACCGGAAGATCCTGGATCTCCCTTGACACAAATGATGTGGACACATCCGCTCGGTCCGTCTTCAACTGTGGAACGCTGTCCGCGCTGACCTCCACGGTCGTCTCAGCTGCGCCGACCTGCATGGTGATCTGAGCCCTGGTTGACGTATCGGCAAGGACCTGGATTCCCTTCTGCTCAAAGGATTGAAATCCCTGCGCCGTTACCCTCAGGTTGTAGATATCGGGAATCAGGTGGTCTGCCGTGAATTCGCCGCTGGCATTGGACTGCACCGTGGACGTCGTTCCTTTTGCCACGTCAGTTACGACGACCGTCGCTCCAGGCACAAGTGCGCCCGATGCGTCCACGACCGTTCCAAAAATGGATCCGTAAACGGCTTGTGCGTGAAGGGCTGAGGGCAGAAGCGCAAGACAGACAACGGACAACATCAGCTTGATAGGCGTCGCTAGTCTCATAAGACTCTCCAGAAATTGCTGCTTACTTCCCCTGCCGCATAACCGGAGCGTTGCCTTGTTCGTCGTTGCCGACTCGATCTCGCAAGCTCGCTCCTGGCTGCGCCAGGATGTTTGGACCGAAACCTTCGCTTTGCAACCAAAGACCTTGATTTTCTGAATCGACGGAAAACTAATCTTTGACAGCGACATCTGTCAATGCGAGACCATAACATTTTGCAGGCATTTTGCATAATGATGTGGTCTTATTGATATGTCAATTGGAGTAGGATTATTCCTGGAAAAAGAAAAGACCGGATTTTGGTGTGACCACCCGGGTATCTGCATTTCGAAATTGGCGACAGTTTTCTCCGTACTTCTTACTCGGCATCAGGTGTACCGGATACCGGCGGGTATGGCGATTGAAGATAAATCGCAAGAAAGGTTGACCAATTGGGTTAGGCGCTGACTTCAATTCCAGTTGGAGGGTATCTTTGTAATTACGAGTCACACCGGCAATCAGGAGAGAACATGAAGACCAGGCAAGCTGCGCACGTTGCAGCCCCTCTCTCAGGAGCACAAGCAGGTCAGGCACTCCAGCCGGAGCGCTCCATAACTGCCGCTGCAGATATTCCCAAGTACCGGCAAGTGTATGAGGATCTCTTCTCGGCAATTAAGACAGGCCTGTTCAAGCCCGGGGACCGGCTACCCAGTGAGGCCGAACTCGGGAAGCATTACAAGACCTCACGCATCACCGTGGCGAAGGCTGTCAACGAACTTCAACAGCATGGCATGGTTTCTAGACGCGCGGGTTCCGGCACACACGTGCTCGGTTCTTCAGCTTCCAGCGGGCATGTGTTTGGCCTGCTGATCCCCGATCTCGGCCGCACGGAGATTTTCGAGCCCATCTGCCACGGCATGATGCAATCTCCTCTCTCCAAGCCACACTCCTTGCTTTGGGGACACTCCATGGGAGAGGCCGCTCAACAGGAAAAGGAGGCCGAGCATCTGTGCCAGCAGTATGTCTCGCAGAAGGTCTCCGGTGTCTTCTTTGCGCCGCTGGAGTTCACTCCGGCAAAGGATGCGGTGAACAACCGCATCGTTGCGGCGCTCGACCGGGTGGGGATACAGATCGTCCTGCTTGACCGGTGTTATTCCCCTTATCCGATGCGGTCAAAATACGACCTTGTCGGAATAGACAATCGCCGCGCGGGCTTTTTGATAACCCAGCATCTACTCGATCACGGCGTCAAGCGAGTAGCTTTCATCGCCAGGCCACTTTCAGCTTCGACAGTAACGGCCCGCATCGCCGGCTATCGCGAGGCTCTGCTGGCGTATGGAATCAAGCCTCAAACAGACCTTGTGCGCCGTGGCGACCCCGACGATGCCAGTTTCCTGCAGAGAATATTGAGGGAATGCCGGCCCGATGCCATTGTCTGCGCTAACGATTTCACTGCAGCGCGTGTCATGGCCACTTTAGCGAGTTGCAGTATTCAAGTGCCCAATGATGTCCGCGTCGTTGGCATCGACGACGTGAAATATGCAAGCCTGCTGCCTGTGCCGCTCACCACGCAACATCAGAACTGCTTCGATATCGGAGCAATGGCCATCGTGACGATGCTGCAGCGGCTCGAGAGGCACAACCTTCCCACGCGGGATGTTCTACTGCAGACCCACACGGTCGTTCGGAAATCGTGTGGCTCTCATCGTCACGAAAAACACGCATGAACTCAATCGAAAACCTGGTTATATCGGATTTGATTGCCATATCAATCACGTCCAACCTACTGCTGTGAATGCTATAGTGTTGCGAAATTCGGGCACCATGGAGCCAGCGTATGATTCACCGCCTCTCGGTTTTTCTGCGTATCACTGCAGTTACATCAGCACTCATCGTTCCCTTGGGCGGGATTGTTACGCTTGCACAGAACCAGGCGGCCTCCCCTGCCGGCAAGTCTGCCGCAACGTCCACCAAAGATCCTTGGTGGAAGCATGCCGTCATCTACGAGATCTATCCACGCAGTTTTCAGGACTCCGATGGAGACGGCATCGGCGACCTGAACGGAATCATTCAGAGGCTCGACTATCTGCAGTCCCTCGGCGTCGACGCCATCTGGCTCTCGCCGATCTACCCTTCACCACAAGTCGACTTCGGTTACGACATCTCCGACTACGAGACTATCGATCCCCAGTACGGCACGCTCGCTGACTTTGATCGTCTGGTGGCCGAAGCAAAAAAACGCGACATTCGCATCATCATGGACATGGTGATGAACCACACCTCGGACAAGCATCCCTGGTTCATCGAGTCAGCCAGTTCCAAGACGAATCCAAAACGCGACTGGTACGTATGGCGTGATGGCAAGCCAGGCGGAACGCCGCCGAACAATCCTCCGAACAACTGGACCAGCATCTTCGGGCACTCTG
>Ga0126373_10002129_pt1 | contig 14490 bp, 14 predicted proteins | sample PanSoiMetPlot_11_FD_92545 | JGI IMG/M metagenome (GOLD analysis project Ga0126373, IMG submission 92545) | Tropical forest soil microbial communities from Panama - MetaG Plot_11 | ecosystem: Environmental > Terrestrial > Soil > Tropical forest > Bulk soil | place: Panama | collected 2016-02-17 | reverse complement strand
TCCTGCACTACTCCTCGCAGCCTGTGCTTGCGGTCGGCAAGACGGAAATAGCGCAAGTCTTCGCCATTACAGGAGAGTAGATCGAATGCATAGAAGCGCGGCTCACCGCGACGGGAACAGGAGGTTTCGGAATTGTGAATTGCCTTTTTGTCCAGGCAAACAATCTCGGAATCCAGCACAGCGCGTTTGGCGCGGAACTCCGATGGAAGCGCGAGATTGACGTCCGAGAAGGATTAACTCGTTGCCGTTTCGCGATAGTAGCTTGCAGCGGCCATTTTCGATTACGCAAGTGATCGAAATCCATCCCACTTGATCTCGAAGAACCAATCGGGATGATTGGACGGCTCGGCCCTGCGGCTCAGCGGCATGGGTTGGAACAGCATCTCTGAAATAGATGATAAACCCTTGCCGCAGGTCATCTCGGGAGCGAATAAGCGGGCGCGTTCCGATTACCGGAATAAGACCCTTTCATTGGGCCCGAGATTCGTGTGAGTGGCGAATGACTCGCAGAGCGCCTGCGATGAACAATCCTACGGCAACGGCGCCGACGAGGACATACCAAAGCGCGGGAATTGCGAGCAGGAAGACCAGCGCGGATCCAATCGCGAAGAGTAGCCCTGGAAAATCTCCACCCACGGGCAACCGGTGCATCGTAATGCCGCGATGTGGAGGTCTGGGATCCATACGTATCAATGTATACCTCTTCTCGTGGGGCCCTGGCGAGGGCATTTTGAGTGTCTGCCGAAAATGTTGCCACATGCCAGCAAGCGCCACCATGATTCAGAAGACTCACGTACCGACGCTGCACAGAACGACAGCGAGCCAGGCAGTCCTAACTAGCCTTGCGTATACCAGCGGCGTGGCCGCGATCCGCTTGCGCGCACTTATGCGCTGCGAACCGAACCCGAATTTCGGTTTCCGCAGCGATCGATCGAGTAAAGATCGACTTGAATTGGGCGAGGCAGCCTTCGCAGACTCCTATCGTTGGCGGGATGCGCTTGAGCAGCCGTAATTTCTTTTTCGCCATGATCTAACTCCTCCATGGCCAAGGCCAGAGGATTTCATCATGCCTGTTGATTTGATTTGGATGCCTCGAGTGCAGCGCACGTTCTGTGCTGGCGCTTGTTGGCGCATTACCGCAACTAAACCCAACGCATCGTAGAACTCGTAAGACGAAGACAGAAGCTGAGCTGGGTGTTTGCACGCCAAGATAACTCAAGACCGCCCAGCGCAATCGCTAACCCGCGCCGATTTCCAGCAGAGATCGTTTTACTTTGGCGGGTAGGGAGGTGGCTTTACAACCGGGACAACCAACTAAACTTGGTTTGACCGTATTCCCGACGCGTGAGGTTATAGAAGAATTTGGCCCCCATTGGCGGAGAGCTGCCCATTTCAGGCCAGCAACCCTTTGTCGTCTTGTGTGTGTACTATCGAGACGTGTTGGGAAAAACGAGACACACGCAAACTTTGCTTGGGCGTGTACAGCTCCGCTCCCCAGGAATTGACAGAGTGTCCTTGGTACAACACAGCTGACTAGAAGCCCTGTCACGGCAACCGCGCACAGCGTACAGCCTGCGACATACATACATCTGCCTGCGGTTGATGGAGGGCGCCGATATCTACCAAATCGCCAAAAACTGCCGCACCAGTGTCGAGATGATAGAAAAGTACTACGCGGCGCACATCAAAACCTCTCTCGACGCCGCTGCAATCAATTCCATGCGGCCCAAGAAAAGGGGGTATTCAGGGTTTTTAGTGGGTAAAAGAGCTGGCATCGGAAAAGCCAGAATCTCGAGCCATTCCTTCTAGCGGAAGTGTCACAGAGCGGTCCTCGCCGTCAAGGCTCTGCTTCGCCGCGCTGGGCGCGGCCTTGACTGCTCCGGGCCGCTCTGAAAACCTCTCCGCTATGAAGGAATGCGGATTCTCAGGACCGGCCCCTCGGCTTCGTTTACCCACTACAAACCCGGAAGACCGAATAAAACAAGCCTACCAAGACCAAAACAACCTGCAAGGCGCGCTCACGCTTCGGCATGGCATACCTCCCAAGGCGGTAGGATTCAAAAAAAACAGCACACGAAGATTAACAAGTCATTCGTAATGAGGATGTCAATTAATTGTCATTTAGGAAAGGAGTGGGAAAACAGAGACCTCTGTGACGGATGGCGTAAGCAGGTGTTATGCTCCAAACGTGGACCGCGTCTCAGTAACTCCGGACGGTCAGTGGGTGTTTACGGCCGACATGGAGAAACGAATCAAGTAGTCATTATCGACCTTTCAAAGTGGCGCGTTGTTAGGACACTGCAAGTACCGTCCTCCCCCCTAGAAATCCTAATCCGACCAGATGGACAAGTTGCTTACGTGTCGTGCGACCGTAGCGGTAAGGTTGCGGCCTTACAAGTCATCGAGTGTGAGCCTGATTGCGGTGGGTCGCAGCGTGACTGAGGACATGATAGCGGCTCATACAAAGGTGGTTCGCATGGCCTTGGCGGGTCCTGCAATCCAACACGGTTCTAACACTGCGAACTGATTTCGTACTGATTTCGCACCTTCTAACCGATTGGAAACATGGGGTGGGAGACGGGAATCGAATCCGACCCTGAATGTATTTTGAACACTTTACAAGACGACGGACGGCACAGAAAGCCTTGTTAGTACATGGAAGGCAATTCAAATGGCAGGTAAATGGCAGGTGAATAATTGCAGAGAGGTATAGGTCCGAAATGTTGCTGGAGGGGTGGTGACTGAGCTGCCTCACCGCGACGCTCTCTTAAAGCTGTTTGGTGCAACGGAATAGGGTACACACTCCGTTCCAAAATGTTCCCACGCTGTTGACACAAGCTTTCCCGGTGACTTTGGTCGCGTGGCTGTGGTTAGCAGGCTTCGAGTGAAATCGTGGGTTTTCCGACATTCGGCAAAATTTGGTCACTCGGCGCGCCAGAGTTGACGAACCTTGATGACCACGCAGTGGTAACAACACTGTTAATTCCTCAATAGATCAGGATGGTTCGTCTGAAGCCAAGCCATTACGTCACGGCGCAACTCGACGGCCGTCTTGAGAGCGAGATCCAATTCCTGATTGGAAACATTTCCAGCGGAATCGTAGCTGGTGGCGTTCCGTTTCTTCGACAGCGTTTTCATCCTCTGAATCAACTTGGCATCGGCTTTGATCGTCAGTTCTAGAGATTCAATGGTCTTGAGATGGTGTCCGGCTTGGACCGCAGTACGATAGCCCGATGCCCGCAGCGCAATGTTGGCCGAAGTCCGAGCCGCGCTGAATGCAGCCTCGAAGCGTCTGTCCTCTGAAAGACCGGCCACGTTGGCGTCCTTCAAGTCGCGCTCGACAATGGTCAAGAGACTCCTGATTTCATCGCGACTGGTGGCTTCTGGTTTCAGCCAACCGTATTCGGCCCATTTTTCTAAGCTCACGTTCGTCTCCAATCAAGAAAATCTTCTCTCCCCGCACCACGGAATTCAAAAAGTGATTTCCGTTTGCGAGCTTCGCCTTGAATTCTGCCAAGGAGTAAACCGTCGGATTAATGGCTCGGCCGAGCGACCGCTCAAGTTCGCCAACGGATCCGAGTACGTCCTCGAGACTCACCCTTCCGACAATCAGCAGGTCGATATCGCTTTCCGCCTTTTCCTCGCGCCGAGCCAGCGAACCGTAAATGAAGGCGATCGCGACGCGGTCTGCAATGGGGGCCAGAGCTTGGCGCAGGGCGTGAATCGCCCCTACCGTCTTCGCAAGCAAGGCGCGAAGTTCCGGGAACACAGGATGGTCCTGGTTGGCCCGGTAGAAAACCTGTTTCCCTATAGTCGTGCGCTCCACAAGCCCTAATTGGGAAAGAGTCTCAAGTTCCCGCTGCAAAGTGCCAACGCTGATGCCGCTCAACTGACGCGTGATTTGCCGGTAATAGTAGGATTGATCGGGATGACCATAGAGGAGTGCCAGGAGCGCACCACGCCCTTTTCCGAATAGCACATCGGCAAGGAGATTGGCGCTAGCTCTCATTCTGAGAGCAATTGTACGCATTTTGAGAGCACATAGTCAAACGCTGAGCCATTGAAAAACTGGGGTGGGAGACGGAACTCGAATCCAGCCCCGAACGTAAATACAATGACATGCAGGTCGGCGGATGACATCCAGGTACACGCAAAGCAGTGGTAGGCACGAAAACAGAACGCAAATGGATCGCACATCTGCATTCCGAAAGCGCGAGTGACACCGGAACACGCTCTGCTGATCGTGCGTCAAACCCGTGCTATCGGACAAGCAGGGCAGCGCAGGAAGCTGGTCGAGGCGATAATGTCGGCGACAGGATTTCTTCCGAAACCAAGTCTCGTTCATTGATTGCAGCGGGTCTTTCCTACGTTGAAAGAATGAGACTCCTCAGGTACGACTCGAACCCACAACCCTCCGGTTAACAGCCCTGTATCGACGGCACGATGGACTTCGCGCTGGCGCGCTACAACACCAACGGCACGCTGGATACCACGTTCGGGAGTGGCGGCAAAGCCGTAACCAATTTCGGCGCCCAAAATTGAAGTAACACTAGGTCTCTTGTTTGCGGCGTAGGCCGCCTAGAACCTTACGAAAAGCCTCAATAATGTCATCTTCGTCCTTTCGAGTGAGACAAGAAGGAATCGCCAACAGAACGCTACGTTCAAACAAACTGTCCGCGACCGGGCAGGTTCCTTTGACGTATTGCGACTTCGATTTCTCGTTTTCTGTCAGCCTCCAAGGAAATCCGGCTCTGTCGACGCTGGTTTGGTTGACGAGGCTGACGATGTTCGAATAAACGTGCAGCCCCCAGTCAGTCATGACCACGTTGTTAATGCCTTGAGGCAACGTGGCGATTCCTTCTGCGCGGAGGGCGTGACTAGTTCGCTTTGCGGTTACTGCGTCTTGGAATGTCACGATCAAGAAAGCACCCGTGTCCCCTTCTGGGTCCACGACAGGTCGCAGGCGGATCGACGCATATTTTTCCAATTCTTGGCGAATGCGATACTTGCTCCGGCGCATGCACGCGATGATGCCCGGCAGTTTTCGCAGTTGCACGCGCAGAACCGCAGCGCGCAGCTCATCCAGGCGGTAGCCGCGTCCCCACAAACAGAGGTCGAGATCACCGAACATTGCACGGCCATTCGGGTCGCGAGCGTAGCCCGTGTCATGACAGGCCACAGCTCGGTGATACAGACGCTGATCGTTGGTCACCACACAGCCGCCCTCACCACTGCTCATGTTCTTGTTCATTTGGAAGCTGAAGATGCCCATGTCCCCGAAGCTTCCAACCTTCTTGCCGCCAATACTTCCGCCAGCACACTGAGCACAATCTTCCAGAAGGAACATTCCGCGTCCGCGCGCAATCTTAGCTAGAACCGGCACGTCGGCTGGAGCGCCACTCATATGAACGACGACGATGCCGGCGGTTCGGGGTGTGATGCGGCGCTGAACGTCCGCCGGATCAAGGCAGAAATTTTCGTTAATGTCGGCCAACACTGGAATCGCGCCCAAGTTCACAATGGCAGCGACGACCGAAACCCACAAATAGGCGGGTACGATGATTTCCTGTCCCGGGCCCACCCCCAAAGCGGAGAGAGCGACATGCAAGGCTCCTGTACCGCTACTTACCGCCAGGGCACGAGATACTCCTAAAAACTCTCTAATCTCCGATTCGAAGGCCTCTACTTCACCCTGCAGGTCCAAGCCATAATAACGAAAGAGCGAGCGGCTACGAATCACACGTAGCACAGCTTGCTCCTCTTCTTGGTCCATGTGATGTACACCGGGGAACTCAAGAGGCAAAGGTGTTGTGCGGGCTGGCTTGCCTCCTTCAATAGCCAACACTTCCGAATTTTCTACTGCGTCCAGATCCGTTCTTTGTCCCATAATCCCTTCAAATCGCTGCCAGACTTTGGGGTGAGTCAATCTGGAGCGGCACCTCAGCTCTGGCGAAACACAGCGGTTTTCTCCTGATAGAGTCTTTCCAGTACATGCTCGGATACAAACCGTGCTGCTCCCAAAGCCGCAGCTTCGCTTCCGAGCCGTGAAACGTGAAGCTTCGCTTCCGTCGCCGATTTTTCCAACGCGCGGCGCCGGATTACATCTTTCAACTGGTCGAGAAGAAAATCTCCGCCATGGCGAAACAATGGCCCAGCGAACACCACAAAGCTTGGGTTCAGGAGATTAATGACGTCGGCTAGTACTACGCCTATACGAGAGATGGCTTCATGCAACACGCGGAACGAGAGTGTGTCATTCTCTTTGGCAGCCTGCAGTATGACCTCGACGCTAATCCGTTCCAGATTGGCATCCACGAATTCAGTTACCTTTGAATTCACCCCGTGATGGATCGCACTTTTGACGGCTTGAATGATGGCCGCACAGGAGGCCATCGCCTCAAGGCACCCCGTGTTCCCGCAAGAGCACAATGGGCCGTTCTCGTCGACGGTCATGTGTCCGAACTCGCCTGCGCTGCCGCCCGGCCCTCGATAAAGCTTTCGATCGATGAAGATCGACGCCCCGATTCCCATGCCAACTTCGATAAAAAGAAAATCATTCGCCTCTTGGCCGAGGCCAAAATGTTTTTCGGCCACCGCCATCATTCGGGCGCTGTCATCGAGCACACTAGGGACCCCGAATTCCCTCTCCAGCATGTCTCTCAACGGAACGTGACTCCACTGCGTCATCTGTCCAGGCCTGGGGAAACAGAGGACGATGCCTTTTTGGGTATCAATCACTCCAGAGTGTGCCATACCGATTCCCTTGAGCGCTCCCGTCACATGAGTTTCCTTGATTGCTGAATGAACCACACCAAAGGTCCTCGCAAGAACGCTGTCTCTTCCATCTTCCATCCGGGTCTCGATTTCAGACTTATATGCAATATTCCCCATAACGTCGGCCACAACGACCCGCGTCAGATAAGATCCTAGATCAACCCCCACGACATAACCCAGGTCCCTTCGCAGACTCAGTGCAACCGGCTTTCGGCCGAGGTTAGCGGAGTTTTTTGGCGACTCAACTACCAGTCCCCTGCTAATCAGCCGATGTACCATGGCGGTCATCGCCCCCGCACTTCCGCCAGTTAGCTTTGCCAAATCCACTCGGGAAACATTATGGTTATTGTGAATAAGGCTAAGGACGCGCAATTCCTTTTGAGCCACCTTGGCCCGTGCCTTCTTCCTGAGCGGCTGGTCCTGTGAGGCAGTGGGCGCAGCATTCCGGGCCTTTCGCCCCACGGTAGAGTTGACCTCCCCTCTCGTTCGACTCAATTGATGAACCTCATTAGCATTTTAAATCTCACTGATGATCTCGTGCTTTCCGCAATGACGGCCTGACCTTTTCCGGTGGCACAATCCCTTGTCCTTCGAGAACGGAATAGAACTTATCTACTAAGAGATCTTTCACCGTGTCGGTTGCTCCCGAGGGCCAGCGGATTTCTAAGCTGTCAATCTTTGTAGATGGACCTAATCCGAAGTGCACACGGATATCGTTCTGTGACAGATAGCTACCCCCGCTATGGATCTCTTCAGTTTGTACCATGCCGCCGGCTACGACCTTAAGTCTTGCGCCAATTGCCATGCGATTGCTCTTGCTGCCGGCAAGTTCGAAACTGACCCAATGATGTCTTTCGATGCCGTGGTTTTTCAGGATCATAGGACTTCCCACCAGGTCCTCGATTATCACATCCATATTCCCATCATTGAACAGATCGCCGACAGCAAGGCCGCGAGCGACGCGTGGCTCCAGCAATGCTGCTCCCGCTTGATCGCTGGCATCACAAAACGTGCCATTTGCCTGATTCAAGTAAAGAAGTTTAGGCTCTCGATAGCGGGCTCCGGAGGGGAGAGCGTCCACTTGGGGATAGACATGTCCATTGACAGCAATTAGGTCGAGCCAGCCGTCGTTGCCGAGGTCCACGAAAGCATCGCCCCACTTTACCCACGGCACGGATGACAATCCAACGCCGGATGGATAAGACACATCCTCAAAGTTCCACTGGCCTTGGTTGCGGTACAAGGGCGCGTTGTCGAGGGCAAAATCGGTTACGAACAGCGATGGCAACCCGCTGTGGGCATAGTCGCCTATCGCCACCCCCATGGCTGCCTGCTCGTGACCGTCTTCGCCGAGCGCAGTTCCTGAGTCCAGCCCGGTCTCGGTGAACTTTCCGTTGCCTTCGTTGCGGTAAAGATAGGATGCAGTCGAATCGTTCGCCACGTAAATGTCTGGGTGACCCGTGTTGTTAAAGTCGGCCCAGATCACGGTTAGGCCATAAGCTCCATGTTCGTCGTCGACGCCGGCGTTTTTGCTAACGTCCGTAAACGTGCCATCCCCATTGTTGTGGAACAACGTATTGCGAGAGGTTTTCAATCCGCGCGGGCCACACTGCACATCGATCCCCATATACTTGCAGGTAACTCCACTGCCAAAAACAGGGAGGTGCTGCAGGTCTAAATCAACGTAATTAGTCACGAATAAATCCACAAAGCCGTCGCCGTCGTAGTCGCCGAATGCTGCGCCAGTTGACCATCCACCGCGACGCACCCCCGCCTTCGCCGTTACATCACTGAACGTGCCGTCACCGTTGTTGTGATAAAGAACATTCCCGCCCAGGCAGGTCAGATAGATATCTGGCCAACCATCGTTGTCATAATCCGCGATTGCACCGCCCATGCCGAAACAGGGGGTTCGAAGGCCAGCTTTCTCGCTTACATCGGTGAACGTTCCATCCCGATTGTTGTGATAAAGCGCGCCGGAAGCGGTTTCGCCGTTTAGAGCCATGGCCACGGTGGGCGCGTTCGTGAAGTAAATGTCGGGCCAGCCGTCGCGATCGTAGTCAATCAGCAAAACGCCACCACTCATCGACTCCACGATGTACCGCGATTCCGGCGCGGAAGTGTGGGAAAAGAGGATGCCGGCTTTTGTCGTCACATCTTCAAGCTGTGGAATAGCTCGGTCCTTACATTTGAGCGTCCTGGCACCTGCCGGGGGTCGAGAACCTTGTGCCATCCCCTGCGCCATCGCCGAACTCGGCCTCATCAACTGGCTCAGCGCCAACACTATGACCGACCTCAGCAACCATGCGAGCGTTCCACTCGCGCTGATCGCCCTCGCTTGTCCCAAACTCATAGCCATGACTATCTCGCACCGACGATGTTAGCGTCGTGCATAAATTTCATTTCTGCATCCAGAGTCGTTGAATGCAGTTCGCTTACTCGTCGCAGGGCTTGCTTAGCCTCGCCTGCTCGGCCCACCGCGCGCAAGGCGTTCGCCAAGAGATAAAATACTGTTGGTTCATCTGGATTAAGCTCAGCAGCTTCCTGCAACAGGGGCACTGCATCCTTCGCATGGTTGAGCTTGAATGTCGCCTTGCCAAGGTAATAGGCAGCAGCCCAGGAATCCGGTGTCACTTTGTGCGCCTGTTCCATGTACGGAAGGCTCTTCGCGTATTCCCCGGCTTGCACGTAGAGAGCACCCAGGAAATATTGCGCGTTTTGATCTTTGGGGTCTTGCTGGATTGCCGACTGGAGTTCCTTTTCTGCTTCCTCGTTTCGGCGCACGCTTATGTAGACCTTGGCCAACTCGCGATGCACTCCCGGAAATTTGGCATCCGCAGCCAGAGTGTTCCGGTACTCTTGTTCGGCCTCTTCAAAACGACCGGAGTCATAATAGGCTTGCCCGAGCAGAAAACTGCTTTGCGCCTTTGTAGATGCTTGGGTCAACAGCTTCGCGAAGACCTGTTGTCCAGCCTCGACCTGCCCGCTTCTTGAATAGGCCACACCTAGCAGGTAGAGGGCCGCAGGATCTGGATCTCGATCAGCCAACGGTTTCAATAATTCAAGCGCCTTGGCCGGCTGTCCACCGTAAACCAGACACGTGGCGAGCAGGTTCAGCGCTCGCGTGTTTTTGGGATCCAAGCGGTGCAAGCGTTGGAAATAGGGTTGCGCCCTCGCATAGTCGTCCTGCTGGAGGTACATCAAGCCAAGATTCAGAAGGATGCCTCTCTCCCGGGGACTTAGCCCGAGAGCCTGCTTAGAAATTTCAATCGCCCGGGCGTACCGCAGTGTCCGCGAGTAAACGACCCCCAAGTTTCCCATTGCATCGACATTTGCGGGCTCAGCTCTCAGGACTTTCGAAAAGCCTGCTTCCGCACTGGCGTAGTCACCGGCTCTGAGCGCGGCAGTCGCTCTCTCGAAAATCTGCTGTGTCGTCTGTGCGACACCGCACCTGCAGAGCAGAAGGACCGCGACAATGGTCACCGAGAGAGGCTTCATGATCGACATGCTGTCAATCAAAGAACTCACACCAGTTAGCAATCAAGACGCCAAAGCCGCGCCCAACTGGTTTCGATGGGCGCGGCTCTGCCGGAGCTGGGTCAGAAATAAAGCTTCGCTCCCAGCTGAATCTGCCGAGGATCACGCGTCCCACCGAGCTTGCCGAAGTAAGCTCCAGGTTGATTGTTCACGCCGGCGTTGCTCTGTGTCGGGTCGCCGGTAGTGTTTCCTCCAAATTGCACGTGGTTGAAGGCGTTGAAGGTTTCCAGCCGTAGCTGCAAACGCATGCGCTCGGTGAAGTTGAGATTCTTGAACACGGAAAGGTTCCAGTTCTGATACCCTGGCCCGCGAAATTCATTGCGAGTCGTATTCCCGATAGTCCCGGGTGCGGACACAACAAATGCAGACGAGTTGATCCATGCGACGGTCGACGACTTGTTATAAATCGCACCGCCCGCATAATCGCAGAAGGGTGCCGAGGAGGCGCTGTGGTCTTGGCTGTAGTTTCCAGAGCTACCTCCGCAATATAGGCTAAAGGGCGAGCCGCTCCAGGCGCGGACTACACCGGAAGTCTCCCACCCGCCAAGCATGAAGCGAAGGAACGAACTCTTATTCCCGAATGTGGGGAACTCGTAAACATAATTTAGGTTGAACACGTGGCGAAAATCCCAGCCGCTTGGGCCGTAGTCTAGTTTTGGATGGAAGCGATCGCGAATTGCGGCCAGATAGTCTCCGTCGGCTAGATCCCGGTTGTGGCTATATGTGTAATCCGCGCCGAGGGTGAGAGTTCTTGAGAAACGCCGCGTTGCCTTGATTTGCAGCGCGTTGTACTCGCTGTTGGCCCCGTAGTTAGTGTAGATAATGTTGGAATATCCGCGATAAGGAAGCGCGGCCAGCCAGGTGTTGTTAGGTGGAGGTGTCATGCCGCCTGTTGTCGAACCCACCGGCAGCTGCTGCAGGTCATATTGATATTGCAAATGCCGGGCTTGATTGCCGACATAGGCAATGTCCAGCCCGACCCTCCGCGGCAATTCGTGTTGGATTCCGGCGCTCCACGAGTACGTGGTCGGAATGCGTCCGTCCTTTGCTGGCGTCAGGGCGAATGCCGGTGTCAAAAGGCTATTGGCTACGAGAGCCGGGCCTGTCTGGTCTATGTTGCTGTTGTAGATGGTCGGCGAATAGAGAAGCGGGGGATTTCCCAAGGCGTCAAAACTGTTGGCATTTTGCCGTATGCGCTCGTGGAAGATACCAAAACCAGCCCGGATAGCCCACTTGCCATTTCCGAACGGATCGTAGGCAAACCCGAGTCGCGGCTCAAAATTCGTATATCGGTGATCGACAAACCCGGGCGGGATCCCGTGCGTGCCCTCCTGGATCATGCCATTGTAGGGATTGCCGTAGTTCGTTACTCCGGGACAGGGATTATTGATCGCGCAGATGCTGCCGTTAATGATGTTGGGTGTGACGGTAAGATCTGTCGCTCGGGTGTCAATGGTCACAGCCTGATTCGGATCGTATGCGGCAGGATCAAAATAACTTTCGAAGAATGGCTTGACCGTGTACGTGGGACCGATATAGGCCCAACGCAAACCGTAATCGAGAGTCAGTTTCCGATTGAATTTCCAGCTATCTTGACCATATAACTCAAATTGATGGAAACGGAATGAGCCGAAGAATTTTCCATTGCCCTGATTCAGGGAGAGGTAATTGCCCAGCAGCAAATTCGCCAGTCCATTGTGGGTCGTCCGCACATAACCGGGCGTCCCCAGGTCACCGGCATTGTCGTCGAAGACAAAAAATGACTCTTCCGTCCACGACGGTTGCTGACCAGCCTGGTTGTAATCGAAGAAGGCGCCAAACTTCAAGGTGTGCAACCCCATCGCCTTTGTGACATTGTCCGTCCAGGTAAACGCGCGTGCTTCGCTAGTCCAGGTAGGTGGGAAGAACCGTGAGTTTATGGACAACGGTGAATTCACACTGATGCCGCCCCCGTTCGCGCTGAACCCTGGGACCAGGTTCCGCACATTCGACGTGGGGAACATGTCCTGATAGGTGAAGCCCAACTGGGTTTTGTCGTAGTGCGCAGAGCTCGTGTCCACGTCTACCACCTGCGTCAGATGGTTGTACCCAAAAATGAACTCATTGGTAATCGTAGGCGAGATCACGTTCACCAGGTTCCACGACCAACTTGAACCTGGTTTCTTGCGGTAGTTGGGGAGACCTGGAAAAGTACCCCAACTGAAGAGTTGATATTTCTGTGCCTCTCGCTGTGAGTCATCAACCCAGCGGAAGAAAAAGTTCGTTTTCGCATTGACGTTCCAGTCATATCGCACCACTTCCTGGTGCTTGTTGAAGTGGTATGTGTCCTGGAACTGTACGATTTCCTGCCAAGGATTATTCGGGTCAACATGAGCATTGGCGTAGAAAGGAGTTAAGTAATTGACCCATCCCTGATATTGATTGCTAAACGGGGTCGCGCTTGGATCGATGATATTTCCGGGGAAAGGCGTGCCACAGATGACGTTCGTGTTCGCGTCATATTGAATGGTCCCCGGCATAAACACCGTTCCTTGGGGGACCGGGGCGGGATGGGACGGACAACTCCAGCTGCTAAAGTTTGGGCTGTTAAGCAAGAGAGACGAAAAATCCGCGACTCCACCCGGAGTTCCAATTCCAAGAAACGCCCGGTTGGGCATGGTGTATGAGGTCCCTCCATTGGGCCTCAGCGCCCGTGTTCCTTCGAAATTAAAGAAGAAGAACATTTTCTTATTGTTCCAGGGTGAGAGCTTGCCAAGAGGAATCGGTCCGCCGATGTTGAATCCGTACTGATTGAAGCGCAGCTCCGACTTGGAAGTGGGGGGGATCTGTGGAGTTCCATCTGGATTGAACTTGTTGAAGAAATAGTTCGCGTCGAAACCATCTTCGCGATTGAACTCGTAAAGTGTACCGTGGAACTGCTGACCGCCGCTTTTAGTGTTGACGGTCAGTAGCACGCCGGGATTGCGGCCGTACTCGGCCGCAAAGTTGCTACTCTGCAGCTTGAACTCCCCGACGGCATCCATGCTCAGCTGCGTAAACTGCCCATCATTGGCGCCGACGTCGGTGTTGATTGCGCCATCAAGATACACATTGTTATCGCTGCCGCGCATTCCATTTACGTGGAAGGAATCGGTGTTATTAAAGGCGAGGCGAAAATCGGAGGGATCGTTTGCCACCACGCCGGGAAGTGTACGCACCAGCGATTGGAAGTCGCGACCATTCATGCTGATTTCCTGAACCTGGCGAGAATCAATCACGGCCGAGTGATCGGAGGTGGCGGTTTCGACTAGTGGTGAGGCGCTCTCTACGGTCACAGTCTCATTCACCGCACCCACCATGAGTCTTAGCTCACCCAAACCCATCACCTGGCGGGAGTCGAGGTGAAGGTCCAGCTGGCTCAGTTCTTTCATTCCCTTGGCACGCAGCCGCACGGTGTAGGTGCCTGGTTGAAGGGGATGCAGGTTGAACAGACCGTTCGCGTCCGTTGTCGTCTGCCGAATGACGATCCCTTGTTCCTGATCCAGTGCTTGCACCGTTACTCCCGGCAAAACTGCACCTTGCTGATCAGTTACTGTACCCTGAATGGATCCGCTGTTTTGCGCACAAAGCGGTAGTGAGAACAGGGCCATCACCAACGCACAAAGCGCTCTGTAACTCCAAGCAGCCCGAGTCATGGCATTTTCCTCCTACTAGACTCAAGTTCGCCCGTAACTGACGTCTTGTCACCCTCATGGAATCGAACCCACGATGCCGCACGATGCATATTTACCCGATTCAAATGGTTCCTAGTTACTTCAATAATAAAATAATCATCGCATATCCAGCGACTATATGGCACAGTTATTTCATTCTTGTCAAGTATTATTTTTTGCGCAGTGCGTTTTATCAGGGTTTGGGGTTTGCGGACTCAAAATGAACTGGAGAGAGGAGTACACAATCGAATGATCGGAATTTCCTTGAAATGCTAGCCGCGAGGGTGTGAATTCTTTAGGGTCAAGGCCGATTTTAGCGTAGTTTATTTAGGGGGTGCCTCTTTCCGCTTAGATCGCGTCCACGTTAAGTTACGAGACCATAAGACGACGGCTGGAACAGTGGGCCTTGACAATCGAAAGATGGGGAGCGTAGATATCGATGTACCGATGACCTGCGGTTGTTCATTATTGAAATAAATAGCTTTCC
>Ga0126373_10002128_pt1 | contig 14492 bp, 10 predicted proteins | sample PanSoiMetPlot_11_FD_92545 | JGI IMG/M metagenome (GOLD analysis project Ga0126373, IMG submission 92545) | Tropical forest soil microbial communities from Panama - MetaG Plot_11 | ecosystem: Environmental > Terrestrial > Soil > Tropical forest > Bulk soil | place: Panama | collected 2016-02-17 | reverse complement strand
TAAGCAGTCATCTTGATCGACACCGTCTGAGGATCATCGGCTGCCGTGCTGATGAAATGCTCGATACTCCCATCGAAGCTGTCGTAGGGATGATGTACGAGCACGTCGCCAGCGTTTATCGCGTTGAAGAATCCGCTGCAGGACCCGGGAAGCGAGGGATGTTGAAGGGGTGTCCAGGGACGATCGCGAAGCTCAGGAATCGGCAGGCAGGCAACCTCAAACAGCGTGGTATAGTCGAGCTCCTCGGCCACGTCATAGACATCGCTTGGCAACAGTTGAAACCGGTCACGCAGTATCTGTTTGATGGCAGGGTCGGCCCCGGGCCCGAACTCGAGGCGAACGATCGGTTCGTAACGCCGCTGCCTGATCTGCTCCCGGACCAGCTCGCGGAGCTCCGCGGCGGACTCGTCCTCCAGTTCCACTTCTGCGTCCCGGGTAATTCGTAGCAGGGTCACTCCGCTGATCGTCATCCCCGGGTAAAGTTTGTGGATGTTTCCCCGGATCACTTCATACAGGGGAACGAAGAGCTTCTGGCCGGTTGCCAAGCCCGAGGTCAGCGGCGTCCAATTTTTCAGCACTCCGGGGACCTTCACGCGCGCGTACATGGATTCGCCGTCTTCCGGATCCTGCAAACGGAAGGTGAGGGACGTGGAAAGGTTCGACAAAAAAGGGAAAGGATGTTCAGGGTCGATGACCAGCGGCGTGAGAGCCGCAGAAACGCTGTGATCGAAGTGTTCGCAGGCCTCGGCCTGTTGGCCTTCGGTCAGCTCGTCCCAGCGGCGCAACAGGACTCCATGCTCCGCCAACTCCGGCACTATGGTCTTGCGGTAGCAGTTCGCTTGCTCGCTCAACATGGGGAGCAGCTTTTCCCGCAGTTCGAGCACCAGGGCGTGATGCGGTTCTCCAGAACCTTGCCGTAACACGGACATCCGCTTCATGAAAAATTCATCCAGGTTGGAGGTAAAAATCGCGAGAAACTTTACTCTTTCGAGCAGCGGTGTTCGCTGGTCAAGAGCCTCCGCCAGGACCCGCTGGTTGAAGTCCAGCCAACTCCGATCGCGATCGATCCAGACTTCGGACAGTTCCCCTGGCAAGCGTGTGTTCAGCGCTCCATGATCACCAATCGAGGCGAGAGCAAGCTCGGTCATAAAATGTTCCTTCGGCATTGCAGTCGATGGCCCGGGCGGGATACGGTCGCGGTGGAGACCATGCTGGGGTATTTGTCGCATGAGAGACTCCATTGACACCAACAGGGGCAGATCTCGGGCCAGTCTTAACGAGAAGCCTAGAGCTTAAGCGATGCCTCAGAACACAGGCAATCGATTCATCGAATTTTAATATTTCACACAGTTGACCGCCGTAAGATCTGCGCTACAACATCCGCCCATGCCTGGCGTGCCAGCCGCGCTTTCGAGAGGTAAGACATGGTGACCGCACCTTCGTCTCCGCAGCTTGAACAGGCCCACCGCGTTACTGGCGCGGTCCACGCCAAGATCAATAAGGGACCACACAGGACTGGGGTCTTCATCTTCGCAGCGGTTTTTGCAGTCGGGGTTGTGTATGCCCTCTCTCATCTGATCTCGGACATAAGCCATGTGCATCATCCCGCGAGTTTCGCATTTCTCTTGTTGGCCGTGGCCTTGCTGGTTGCATTGGGATTTGAATTCGTCAATGGATTCCATGACACGGCGAATGCCGTGGCGACGGTGATCTACACCCATTCACTCGATCCCTATGTGGCGGTGGCATGGTCCGGATTCTTCAACTTCCTCGGAGTTGTGCTCTCGACCGGGGTCGTCGCCTACAGCATCATCTCGCTCTTGCCGGTGGAGCTGATTTTGCAGGTTGGCAGCGGTGCCGGATTCGCCATGGTGTTTGCGCTACTGACGGCCGCCATTATCTGGAACCTGGGCACCTGGTGGCTGGGACTGCCCGCGTCGAGCTCACACACACTGATCGGTTCGATTATCGGGGTAGGCATTGCCAACCAGTTGATCAACGCCCGTTCCGCGACCAGCGGGGTCGACTGGGACCAGGCCTTGAAGATCGGACAGTCCCTGTTGTTCTCGCCCCTCATCGGATTCATATTGGCGGCAGCGATTCTGCAAGTTTTCAAACTCTTCATTCGTGACCCGCGGCTGTACCGCGCTCCCGAGGGCGATTCTCCTCCGCCGTTATGGATTCGTGTCCTCCTGGTACTGACTTGTACGGGCGTGAGCTTCGCCCATGGTTCGAACGACGGACAGAAGGGCATGGGCTTGATCATGCTGATATTGATTGGAACCGTGCCCACCGCCTATGCCCTGAATCATGCCTGGACCTACCAGGACTCGCAGAGCTTTATCGCGGTTTCGCGCGACGCGGGGAATGCGCTCGATAAGTACGTTCACCCCGGTGCAGTGGTCGGCGATCCGCGCGACGACGTCAAGGAGTATGTGCGGACCAGGGAGTTGACACCCCACACCATGATGGCCCTACGAAACCTGGTGAATGAGATCGGCAACGAAACGGCAAACTTCAGGGAACTCGCCAGGATTCCTGAAGATCAAGTGCGCAACTTCAGGAACGACCTGTACCTGGCGAGCGAATCCCTGCGCCTTTTGAAGAAGGCGGGCAACCCTCCGATCAGTGCAGCGGACTGGAAAATCCTCGACAACTACAAGAAGCACGCGGATCAGGCCACAAAGTTCATTCCCACCTGGGTGAAGGTAGCCGTCGCCCTGGCACTTGGATTGGGGACCATGGTTGGCTGGAAGCGCATTGTCGTGACGGTGGGAGAAAAGATTGGCAAAGATCACCTGACGTACGGGCAGGGCGCGGCCGCCGAAATCACCGCCATGGCAACAATCGGCGCGGCCGATCACTACGGGCTGCCCGTCAGCACAACCCACGTGTTGTCGTCAGGTGTGGCCGGCACGATGTGGGCCAACAGGTCCGGTCTGCAATGGTCTACGATTCGCAACCTCGCGATGGCATGGGTTCTGACCCTGCCGGCGTCGATCGGTCTGGCCGCCGTGCTTTTCTGGGTATTCAACAACTGGATAGGCGAGGGCTCGCCAGTGGCTTAATCGACAGCCCGGGTGCCGGTTCTTCATCCCGACAACGATTTCGCTTCCGCGGGGGCGGAGTACGGGCGAGCTTCTGATGGGTCATGTTCTTTTCCCCGTGTGGTCACCCGGGTCGATCGTGGAACTGTCGAGTGCGGGAATCCGCGGATGCTCTGGCGCCCTCTTTTGGCGACGCGGTGAAGGCTGCCGCAGACTTCCGCGACGAACTCGTGAGCGCTCGCCGCCCGCCGCCGCCGCAGTGTGAAATGTCGCTCGCCATACCGCCGTGGCGCCCCGCGCGCCGCGGAATAGCCATTGTGGCCAGATGGTTCACCCGTGAACCGGCAAGGGGAAACATTCGGTCGCGAGAGCGAACCGATGAAATCCGTGGCAGAATTGTCTATGAAGGACCGGGAGGTCGGATGGGAATCAGTGACCCGGAGACTCGCAAGAAGATCTCTGAACCCAGGTGGCTTCAGTACAAGCACGAGTCCGAGAAACAGAGCTGGCCGTTCTGGAGACGGCTGATCCATCGCTTCCAACCCTGCCCGTTTTGTCGGCCAGAAATGGTAAACAACAATAACGTCAAAGCGAAGTCCGGGAACCGAGATTAGAGAGGCCCGGCCAGGCGGGCAGGCCACCCGGCGGGGAAAACATTTTTGTGTTTTCCGTTCTTGTCTTTCAATCTGCCTCGAACTGCCGATTCTAGGTGGGAGGATGGATTTCGAGGGCAATACCAACGTCTAAGGAGCACTGGTGCTTGCCGGAGATGGATCTCAACGACGCGGGACGCAGAATCTTGCTGTGCCGGCGTTGTTTTTCCTTCCCATAGACTAACTCATGAACCAGAAGAAACTTCTCTTCACGCCCGGCCCCCTGACCACCAGCGAAACCGTGAAACGCACCATGTTGCGGGACCTGGGATCGCGCGACCCGGAGTTTCTTTCCGTGATCAGCGAGGTCCGCCGTCGCCTGTTGACCCTCGCTCACGATGACGGTTCCTACGAAGCCGTGCTCATGCAGGGATCGGGTACATTCGCGGTCGAGTCGGTTGTTTCATCCGTGATTCCGGGAAATGGCAAATTGTTGGTCGCGATCAACGGTGCCTACGGCCATCGCATGGCAAAGATCGCCACGGTATTGGGCATTTCGTGCCAGACCCTTGTATTTGACGAGGCAACTCCCGTTCTGGTGGAAAGCGTGCACAAAGCACTCACAGAAAACCCGGCAATCACCCATGTTGGAATCATCCATTGCGAAACCTCCACCGGAATGTTGAATCCCGTCTCCGAGGTAGGTCACCTCGTGCGAGAACAGAGTCGCACCTTTATCGTAGACGCGATGAGCAGCTTTGGCGGGATGCCGATCGACATCGTCGCAGACAAAATCGACTTCCTCGTCTCCTCGGCAAACAAATGCATTCAGGGAGTGCCGGGGTTTGGGTTTGTGTTGGCGCGCCGCGACCGGCTGCATAGGGCAGAGGGCCATGCGCGCAGTGTCAGCCTGGATCTGCTTTCGCAGTGGAAGGGATTCGAACGGGACGGACAATTCCGTTTCACACCTCCGACCCACGCCCTGCTGGCTTTCCGGCAGGCCCTTGTAGAGCTGGAAGACGAAGGCGGCGTCGCCGGCCGGGCTGCGCGCTACGCGGCAAACCGCCAGGCGCTTATGGAAGGCATGACGGCACTTGGCTTTGATACATATCTTCCACGCCAGTACCAAAGTCCCTTCATCACTTCGTTCCGCTTCCCTGCCGACAGCTGCTTCAAGTTTCCTGCCTTTTACCAGCGTCTGAGCGACCTTGGCTTTGTGATCTATCCCGGCAAAGTGAGCAATGCAGATTGCTTTCGCATCGGGACCATCGGCCACATCTTTCCGCAGGACATCAAAGCGCTTGTTGCTGCCATACGACGTGTGCTCCGCGAGATGCAGATCGATTCGGCCAGCGCTGTTGCTTAGAGAGATGGGGAGAGGTAAAACTTACCCTGTTTTGGATTGCTCGCATGGGGAGACAGCCCGGTGAATGTTGCGCGTAGACCTTATCGCGGCCGGCTGCAAGCCGTGATTCTCGACTGGGCGGGCACAACTGTCGACCACGGCAGCGTGGCTCCTATCCGCGCCCTGCAGAAGACCTTTGCCGACCGCGGAATAGAGATCAGCGAAGAAGAAGTTCGTCGCGACATGGGAATTCTCAAGAAAGATCACATCCGCTGTTTACTTAATTCTCCTCGCGTAGCCGCAGCATGGGAAAAGCATTTCCGGCAAGTACCACAGGAAGCGGACACAGAAACCCTCTTTGCCGATTTCATCCCTCAACAGATGGCATGCATCGTCGAGTGCTCAACAGTGATCTCTGGAGTGAGTGCTGCCGTACAACACCTGCGCCGTCGTGGACTCAAAATTGGGAGCACCACGGGTTATACGAGGCCTCTGCTCGGTGTTTTGCTTCCCTCGGCCGCCAGGCAAGGCTATGCGCCGGATTGTGCCATCTGCCCCGACGACGTGGGCGCTGGACGCCCCTTTCCCTGGATGATTTATGAAAATTGCATTCGCATGACGGCCTATCCCCTCGAAGCCATCGTCAAAGTCGGAGACACGCTCAGCGATATTGAAGAAGGGCTGAATGCGGGGACCTGGACTGTGGCGGTCGCTCAAACCGGCAACATGGTTGGAGTGACCGAAGAAGAATGGCACGCGTTGTCCTCCGGCGAACGTACCCAGAGACTACAGCGGGCACGTCAACAATTGCTGGATGCGGGTGCGCACTATGTCATCGACACTATGGCCGAAATCAGCCAGGTCTTGGACCAGATAGAAGATCGCCTGCAGGTCGGCGAGCGGCCATAAACATTTTCTGGGCGCTTCGGAGTCACTGTCCACCGTGAAGGCAAAACAAAATCGGCTGTCCCGCTGGCAAGTGATTATCGTCCTGGCCATGTTTCTTGGCTACTCAGGCTATTATCTTTGCCGGTCAAACTTTTCGGTTGCGCTGCCGTTGATAGCAGGCGACCTGGTAGCAGCGGGCCTTTCTCCTGAAACCACCCGCATAAGACTGGGGGCCATCGCGTCCCTGGGAGTCGCGGCGTACGCGATCGGCAAATTCCCGGCTGGCGCAATCTCCGACTACCTCGGTGGACGACGCAATTTCCTGGCTGGCATGATCGGATCGGTGTTGTTCACCGTTCTTTTCGCCCTGGCGGGTGGGTTGCCTTGGTTGACGCTGACCTGGATCGGCAATCGTCTGGTTCAATCTTTGGGTTGGGCCGGAATGGTCAAGGTCTCCTCTCGTTGGTTCTCCTACCATACCTATGGCACGGTGATGGGCATAATCAGCCTGAGCTTCCTGTTCGGCGATGCGGCCTCACGCACCTTCCTCGCCTGGCTTATCGCAAGGGGCTTCAGTTGGCGCGGTCTCTTCGTGGTCGCGGGAGGAACGCTCCTCCTGTTGCTCCTCATAAGTGTTGCTGTGCTCAAGGAAACACCCCTCGAAATCGGGGAACCCGAACCGCCCGCCAATCCCCTGGCCATCGTCATCGCTCAGGACAAACCGAGCTCGGGCAAGGACCTGTGGCGGACTCTGTGTCCGCTTTTCTCGAACCCCGGTTTCTGGATGGTGTGCGGTCTTTCGTTCACCTTCACGCTTGTGCGGGAAACCTTTAATCTCTGGTCTCCGACCTATTTCATCCAGGTCCTCGGCCTCGGCCCGGCAGAGGCGGCACGGGAAAGTGCTCTTTTTCCCTTGTTCGGTGGCTTTTCTGTCCTGCTCGCTGGATTTCTTAGCGACCGAGTGAAGCAGGCCGGGCGTGCAACCATCATCTCCTGCGGACTGTTGGCTGCGGGCGTGGTGTTGTTCCTCCTTGGATTTGGCAGCTTCGGGACTTCCCGGACCGTCTCGATCGTCTTCGTCACACTTGTGGGATTCCTGATGATTGGACCCTATTCCTATCTGGCGGGAGCCGTTGCGCTCGATCTCGGGGGAAAGCTGGGCTGTGGGACAACCTCGGGTATTATCGACGGAGTCGGCTACGTAGGAGGTATCTTCGCTGGCGACAGCATCGCTCGTGTCTCGATCGCGTATGGATGGCGAGGTACTTTTATGATACTTGCGGCGGTTGTTTGGCTGTCCAGCGGTGTCGCATTCTTTTACCGTCGCTACTCGTTGACGAGAGTCGTCGTTTCCCCTCGCCTTACGCATATGGGCGATTCTGGCTGAGGGCCGGGCGCAAGCCCAGGAATGCTATCCCGGCAGGTCGATCCTTTTCAGCAGGTCCGCATCCCCAAGAGTCCAGGCAGGAGCCCCAAGCGTTCGTTCTTCGTCGAAATATCAAAAAGCTCTTGGATTTCTAATCGGAATCCCGGGATTCGTCGTTCCCGCTGAGCTTGACACACCGGAGAACGTAATCATCGTCGCGGGCGTAGATCGACTAGCCGCGATCATGCGGCACGCCAGGATCGACAATGACGCCTTACTACACAGAGCCATAGCTCGAAAAAAGCCGATCGCGCAGTGGTCGATTACGCGCAACGAATTGGGCGCCATCGGCATGTGTAATCAATCAGTTCCGAGCCAGGGGGACCTGTGGTTCGGAACTAAAAGGTGAGCCGCAACCCGAACTCCAGTTGCCGGGGCGCACCCAGAGAGTAGACGCCAGTCCCGACTCCAACACGATCTACATTGTGACCTGTGCGTGTCGTGCCGTTGATCTGCCCGGCTGCTCCCGTTAGCAATCCGTTAAGTGTTGTCCCCGGCAAATCAAAGTTGGCAAAATTGAAGAGGTTGTAAAAGCCTACGCTCGGTTGCAGCACGAAACCTTCACGAATCGAGTAGGACCAGGCCACTCTCAAATCCAGAACGCGAAGCCAGGAAAGGTTCACCTGGCCTGGTGGGGCAAGTGGCACGGTTGGAGCCACCGCGCCTAGCTGCTGCAGCTGCTTCAAAGTAAACAGGCCCTGACGAATCAGCACTTGACCCGCCGGTGTCGGCTGGCCGGCATAGGTTTGGTTGTAGTTGGTAATCACGTTGTTGATGTTCGATGCGTTGATCCCGCGATCAAAACTTCCAACGTGAGTTGTCGGAATCGGATCTTGGACGGTGCCGTCGCCTGTGAAATCGGTACGATAAATTTCACCCGGGCCTAGATTCGTGTTGGGCACAACCAACGAAGCCGAGAGTGGACTCCAGAAATGCGAAATGACGCTCAATTGAAGTCCACCTGAGAAGTCAGCATAGCCACCTAGGGACAACTGATGAGTACGATCGAGCACTGACGGACCGAAATATCGATTGGGCTCTGCGTTGTCAAGCGCACCGGGGCCAATATCCTGATCCGATGTGGCTGGGCTGACGGGACCGCTTCCGAAACTGCCGCCGGAGTTTTCGAAGCGGGATAACGCATAGGAGATCTGGAAGTTTAATGTGCGCACACCACGGCCTGGACGCTCTAGGCTCTGCGTCAGTTTGGTTTGCAGCCCGTTGTACACCGAACGTCCGATGGGTTTGAACAGTGGCAGCGGTGGCGCATTGGGATTGATACCCGGAAAAGCACACGTGTATTGGTTGGCGGCCACGGTAGGGGACTGGAAAGAGCAAACTGCGTTGAGTTCACCGGAAGAGGTCAAGCCATTCGAGGCGAAGTCTGCCATAGTGCCGGGCCGAGGTGTATAGCCAGCTTGGTCTGGTCCTATTGGGTTGCTCGGACACAGTGTAATGGCCTGATCGATAGAGCCAACACCGCAGAGGCTAAGCGTCGCGGCAATCGCCTGTTGTGCTGCGGACTTATTGAAGTAGCGAATGTCACCCGCATGGTTTTCGTCGATCCCCAAAAAATAATGCGTCTGTACATTGCGCACGAAGTCGGCGCTGAAGACGATACCAGGTCGGAGTTCCCTTTGGACACCTATGTTCATCTCGACCGAGCGCGGCGTGCGGAAGTCGGGATCGTACACGCAACAGCCGAATCCAAGCCCCTTACTCAGTAACAATCCGATGTAGTTCGGATTCACCGCATTCAAGTCAAAGGACGAATCAGCTTGATACGCCTTCTGGAACGCGGAAATCTGGTCCGCTACACTTCCGATGGCAACCGGGCTATTTGTTGGAATGCCGTTAACCAGCGCGCTGCAAAACATCGGCTGAAGGATGCCGGAGCGAGTGGAAATTGCCTGTGGCTGTGCTGTGCCGAGACAAGCAGTCGGCGTCTGGGCGAAGACGTCGCCAGTTCGCACGCGGAATGTAGGATCGGACGGTGCAATGCCGGTCAACACGTTCTCGTAGAAGAGGCCAACACCTCCGCGTATTGCTGTCCTGCCCTTGCGGGTTGGGTCCCAGGCAAAGCCCAATTGTGGTGCAATATTCGAATTTGGCTGTCGAACGCGATTGCCTAAGCCCGGCATCAACGCGTTGAGTTCCGGAATGGAGGGATATTGACTATCGCTGCGCCCAGACTCACGGGCATAGCGCACACCATAGGTAAGCGTGAGATTTCTCCACCAGTTTGAGCTGGCACCCAAATATGCGGCCAACCGATGATAGAAGAAACTGCCGGCGGGAAGCCCCAGTCCAGGGGCCGGCGTAAGATACCCGAGACCGTTGCCCACCGAAACGTATTCCACGGGATAGTTCAGAGGATTCGTGTCTCCTCCCGGAAAAGGCCCATTCTGCGCGAAGCCAATCTCAAAGTCCCCAACATTTGTGGAAACATAGGGCACGAGACTTTGGCCGGGCAGAAATCCGGCGGCGACGATGCGGTTGAAATTGAAACCGTAGCGAAGGATGTAGTTGCCTTTTGTTTTGCTGCCGTCGTACTTAGCTTGGTGGTTGCTCTGCAGTACCGTCTGATGCGCACTTTGGCTAGGCCCCGTTACCAGTCCTGTATTTCCCATGACTATTTGCAGCGGATAGTCTGCCAGCGGCAGACTAGTTCCGTGCGTTGCATCTCCGGTCTGGTTTCCAAATTTCAAATAGCCGAGTCGGATGCTATGCGCGTAGGTCCCGGTGTTGAAGTCGAACCCAACTACGTGCGTACGCGTAACATTCTTGCCAAAGTACACCGAGAAGCCCAAGCTACCGTTTGCGGTGAACGAGTTCTCGAAGTAGCTAAAGCGATAGAACGTGCGCACCGCGCGAGTTAATTGATAGTCCGCTCTGGCCATTAAGTTGTTCTCATGGAAGGGGGAGCTGAAACTGCCGGAGTATTGCTCAAAGGGTGCGGCCACTAGCACGGGTGCTTGCTCATGCTGCAACGTGCGTTCGCCATCGAGAAAGTAAAATAATCTGTTCCTGAGAATTGGCCCACCCCAGCGCCCTCCATACTGAGACCGCTGAAAAGGCTCCGGCAACCTGGCTGGAGTAGGCAATGTCGCTGCCAGGTCACTGTCACGAAACAGACCGAATGCCTCGCCATGAACGCTATTCGTCCCCGAACGCGTGGTGACGTTGATCGCGCCGGAAGTGGTCAGTTCCGTGGAAAGATCCTGGCTGGATTGGCTTAGTTGGAACTCTTTAATGCCACTTGCGGGGATGTTCATTGTCGTCGTGCCAAGCGTTTCATCCGAGGCGTCGATGCCATCCACTTCGATTCGCGCCGTTCGCCCGAATCGTCCACCAAAAGATATGGAGGAATATCCATCCTTGCCGAAGTTGGTTCCGTCTTGGATCTGAACACCCGGCTCCAGTTGTGCCAGGTCCAGGAAATTGCGCCCGTTGACGGGCAAGTTCTCAATCTGCTGGTCACTCAAGACCCCTTGCACAGTTGCCTGCTCCGTATTTACTTGCGGGGAAGAGCCCTGCACGATGACGACCTCTTTCTCGCCGCCAATGCGCAGGCTCACGTTCACCGTCGCCACGTTGCCAATCAACACTCTCACTGCCAATTCTGATGACCTGAAACCCTTGACCGAGACCACAGTCTTGTAGTCGCCCGGAGGCAGTGCTCCCGAATTGAAGAAGCCAGAAGAATTCGAAGTTAGTTCGATCAATATCCCTGTTGCACTGTTCCTTATTGTTATTGCCGCCCCGGTAATAACCGCGCCAGAGGGGTCGCTAACGGTTCCCACAATGCTGCCCGTCCCGACAGTTGATTGCCCAGCTAGTGAAGCCGTGAGGCTAGGTAGCAATAAGGCTGTCGTATACACGAAAGCGAACACGCGCCCGAGATGTTTAGCGTTGGAGTTCATCGGCGATGAATTTAGGGCGGCAGCCCGATGCGGTGAAGAAACTCGCCAAATCGCGGATCGGAGCGAAGTGAAGCGAGCCAAGGGTCTGTCTTGAAATAGATGACAGGATCGGCAAGCGACAGATCGTGATGCTGACCAAACTGTTCCAGCCAATAGAAGGCGCGATCCTTCTCGCCGAGCGCAGCGTAGATTTGCGCCAGGGCCCCTGGCATATAAAGCCGCTTGGCTGCGGCCAGCTGCTCCAACTCTCTGGCCCACTGGCGCAGTGTCCCCTTACCGCCGGACTGATCGTACGCACGCTGGAGTCGGCCGCCGACCCCTGGTAAGCCGAAGAGAGTAGTCGCTTGGCCCATCTCCGAGGCGAACTCCTTGAACATCTGCTTCTCCGCGTAGTACATGGCCATAGCGTAGTGGTTGTAACCGTCTAATGGATCTCTCGTGGCAATCCTGTGGCGAATCTCGATTGCTTGGTCAACTTGGCCGCGCTCGTCGAGCGGATCGGCGAGATGGTCATGTTTCGGATCCAGTTCCTGGGCAATCTGAAACTCTTTCCATCCTTCGTCAAGCCGACCAGTTACATCCAAGATTGTTCCGAGGTTGTCGCGCGCGTCGCCATTGTTGGGATTAAGCGCGATCGCGCGTCGACATTCCTCTTCCCATCCCCGCCAATCCCATGCCTCTCTCATCGCCTGCGCCAGTTCGGCGTGGGCATCCGACGAAGTCGGGTCAAGTTCCACGGCCTTTTCTGCGAGCCTTCTAACGATTGCGAGGTCTTCGGGCGCACCCTGCGACAGCACGTCGTGAGACTCGGCAAGCCCGATATATGCGGGTGCGAAGGTCGAATCCAAATCGATTGCCCGCTGGAAGTATTCCCGGGCTCTCTTCGGCTCGTCATCGCCGGCTCCACGGCCTCTGCCGCTTAGATGGTAGTTGCCTTGGACATACGCCTCTAACACCTTCGGATCAACAATTCGTGGCTGCGCTAGCTCTCTTGGATCTGTAGCGTCTAGTCTGGCCTGAACCTGTCGCCCAATGTCATCGGTGACATCCCTTTCCAGAGCGAACACATCCCGAGTTTCACGTTCGTAGCTGTTGGCCCATATGTGCTTATCGGTAGGGCCATGAATCAACTGGGCGGTAATCCGCACCCGATCGCCGGATCTCTGTACGGTCCCCTCGATGATCCCATCCACGTTCAATTCCCGGGCGATCACTGGCAGGGACTTCTTCGTGCTTTTGTACTGCATGGAGGAAGTACGCGAGATCACCTTTAGCGATCTGACCTGCGCGAGATCGGTAATGAGTGCGTCCGTCATCCCGTCTGAGAAATATTCCTGGCCCGGGTCACCCGAAAGATTTTCCAAAGGCAGAACCGCAATTGACCGAATCTGCGGGATAGCACTCGTTCCGAACAGACGTCGCCAGACTCCTCCCAAGCTGAATCCTGTGACGACCAACATCGTCGCCGAAACCACAAGCAACACGATGATTCGGCTACCGCGAGAGCCGCGCGCTTCGATCCTTGTTGCGGGCTCGGGTAACGTTTCCCCCGGTTGAGCGGTACTTCCATTTGGATCCAGCGCTGCAATGAAACGGTATCCTCTCCGGGAGAGGGTCTCGATAAATCGAGGACTCTCGGCAGAATCGCCTAAGGCTTCGCGTAACTTCTTGGTGGCGTTGTATAGACCCTGATTAAAGTCAACAAATGTGTCGGATGGCCAGATCCGCTGCCGCAGTTCCTCGCGGGTCACAACCTTGCCTGGGTGTTCCAGCAGTATCCTCAAGATTTGGAAAGGCTGTTCCTGCAGCCGAACCTTGACGCCTTGTTTGCGGAGTTCTCCGGTTTGTTGGTCCAGTTCGAACACGCCGAAGCGGATCGGCGGCGGTGATGGAAGCACATGGTTCACGGAAGTGGCTCCCGAGTATGGTGCTGGAGTTTATCACCAAATGTGCAGCAGAACAGAAGAACAGGTAAGTCAAACTGTCTTCCGCACTTAGCGGAACAGATATAAAACCGAGAGAGAAAAGGTCGGGAGTATTGACCTTAGACGCTTGTTCCGGCAAAAACGGCGAGCACGGAGATTGCGACTCCGTCCTAACGTGGCTGAGAAACAGACAAAGGAGAATATTCCATGAAGCGTATCTTGAGCGTCTCACTGGCTATAGCCGTATCAGCAGCCCTCTTGGTGCTGGCGCCGATTTCTAAGCGCAGCATCTTTGCCGTCCATGCCGGAACCGGATGCACCAATGCAACCTTATCGGGAGACTACGGCCTTACCTTCAGCGGGTTCCAGCTCCAAAGCAGCAAATCCGTTGCTTTCTACGGCGCGGGCCTAGGTACAGCGGATGGAGCGGGGAATTTCGCCGCCACCTTCGCTGATTCACAAAATGGGGCATTACCTGGCAACCGGTACATCAGCAACACAAATGACAATTACAACGCCAGCTACACCGTGAACTCCAACTGCACCGGCTTGTTGACTGCGACGCCTGGAAGCGGTGGCGACAACTTCTCATTCGTGATTGTCAACGGCGGGGCGGAAATTCTAGCAACCGACATAAGCGCTCCCGATACGCTGACTCTCGACCTCAAGAAGGAATAGGCGTGCGTAGCGTCGGCAATTACAAAAGGTGAAGCGCAAAAACATCCTTGGCGCCTGCCATAAACGGTGACGCGAGGAAGATGGCTCGCTGATAGAAATCATCGGAGCCCTGCGCACCAGGGCGGGACATAGACTTGCTAGCTGCACGGCCTTCCTGCGAATGGTTGCAAATATGGGAAGGCTGAGCTCCCGCCCACTGTTCGAAGAACAGCGTTACGGCCGTCGCAGCCGTTACTAGGCCCGCACGGTTGGCACGTTCTACGGTTCGCAACAGGCGACGATAGGAGACACGCATGAAGCACAACGTCCTAAACACCATACTGCTTGCGACTCTGTGTCGGGCAAGTTCGGCTATCTGGGCTAGTACATTGTACGTGGATGGGGTAAGCGGGAGTGACAACAACAACTGCCCGTCACCCACGACCGCCTGCAATCTGCTGACACTTGCTCCACCCTTTCGCCGGTGCTCGAGACCCTGCCTCCGGGGCACCGTCGTTTTTTACCATGCCTGGCATCAACTACCATCGCTGCTGGCGCACGGTTGACCAGTGCGGGTATGTCGATACATCCTTCGGAAGGAGAGTGGCGGAGGACAAAGTCCTCCGCCATTGTTGGACTAGCCGATGGGAGAAAATAGGACAAGGGTGAGTGGCAGTTGCAGGAAGCC
>Ga0126373_10002127_pt1 | contig 14495 bp, 10 predicted proteins | sample PanSoiMetPlot_11_FD_92545 | JGI IMG/M metagenome (GOLD analysis project Ga0126373, IMG submission 92545) | Tropical forest soil microbial communities from Panama - MetaG Plot_11 | ecosystem: Environmental > Terrestrial > Soil > Tropical forest > Bulk soil | place: Panama | collected 2016-02-17 | reverse complement strand
CGGCGCCGCCATAGGCTAGCGACACGGTCATGCAGTGCATTAGGCTGATACCGTAGTAGAGCGCCGCGAAGGGATTGCCGATATTGCCCGCGACGTCGCTGGCGAATTTGAAGTCGATCATCAGGAAAGTGCCCTCTTCCTCCAGTGCGGCATTGATGCGCGCGAGCACGGTCGCCGGATCGAGCTGGTCGTGGATGGCATCGAAGGCCGTGATGAGAGAAAAACGCGGCGAACCCGCCAGCTTCGCCACGTCGAGTACATCGAAATGCACGTTCTCGAGGCCCATCCGGCTCGCTTCCGCCCGACCGTCGGCGATTGCATCCTCGGCGAGATCGTACCCCACGAAACGCGAGCGTGGAAATTCCCGCGCCATGACGTTGACCGCGTGACCGCTGCCGCAACCAACATCGAGTACGTCGATGCCAGCGGCGAGCCGCCCGGTAAGGCCGCTGATCCGGCCAAGGAACCCGGAGATCAGCAGCTCGTCATAGATGCGCCGCCAGGTCGCGTCCATGTGGCAGGTGAACTCCGGCCGATACTCAGAATAAGGGATGCCGCCGCCCTCGCGGAAGCATTTCACCAGCCTAGGCAGGTGCTTGCCGAAATGGTCGATGATGCCGCTCATCGGCGAGACGTTCCGCGCCGCGACGCCAGTGAGCGATACCGCATGCTCCTGCGGCAGCCGATAGCGCCCGCTCACCGCGTCGTAAAGGAAGATGCCGCTTGTCGCCATCGCGCCCAGCCATTCACGGACATAGCGCTCGTCGAGCTTCGCCCGCGCGGCGAGTTCGCCGCTGGTCGCCGGTCCGTTGACCGCCGCTTCGAAGAGGCCCGTCTGGTAGCCAATGTCAATCAGCTTGGTCAGCACGCCGCCGGTGTAGATGCCGAGCAGCTTCCCGGCGAATTCTTGGGCGGAGAGGTTCGTCTGCATCGCTGCCTCCTGTCTTGACGCGACAGGATATACTACACGGGCTCGGCGCTGCACGAGATGCCTGCTATATCGTGACACAGAGAGGTCATTGCGCAGTGGCTTTTTGATTTTCCGGGGAACTGAGATGATACGCTGCTGTATTGCGCCGCAGCATTGTTGCTATCGTCGCGCCCAAGCAAGGAGTCTCTGGCTACTGTTTTACTGGCCACGCCACGTCCGTGGACCGCTTTGGCTCATCAGACGGAACGCTACACCTCTCGCAAAGAGGGACGCTCCGGCGGCAACGGTAGAGCCGTCATTTTTAACGCCCAATCAGACCGCAACCCGAACTATGTCGGGTCGCTAACAGCAGCTTGTTCTCAGCACGAGTCGCAAATCCGAGTCGGGGACATCTGGCAGTATTTGCCGCACCACGAGCCTTGCCGCCGTGCTCGCGCCAGTCAAGGAATGCCCCTGAACGTTGCCGACCGGGAGTCATAGGCGGTCGGGAGCGCGCAAACCGAGCGGAACCTGCTTGGTCTTATCGATCGACCATTAGCCTGAAAACTCCTTGGCCCGCAGCCTCTGCGCGCGCCTCCCTAGCTGTTTCCGTGAGCAGCGGCAGCATGTCGCGCGTTGACCCACATAGCCCGCATCAGGGCCGACGGACGCAGAAAGGCGCTCACGCCGATGCTGCGGCTTCCAAACGCCGCAAGATGATCTGCGCAGATAGGGTCTCGCGCCGCCGCAGAGAACATCAACCGTTCGAGCGGATTGTAGGGCCGGCCGGTCGAGAAATCTGAGATGAGAAACTCATGGCCAGCAAGTTCGCGTCTGTGCCGCCGGCCGTAAGCCCCAAGGCCACGATCGAGAGCGCCTGGAGTTCGCCAGGTCCCGTCGACGGCCTCTGCCAGCCATTCGGCCGATTGGAAGGCCCAGCCGCACCCGACGCCCCACAATGGATCGATGGAAAGGGCTGCGTCGCCAACTAACGCCAAACCGCGTCTGAATGTCTTCCGAATCAAATTGGGATATTCCACCACACCCATCATAGGACTGACGCGCTCCGCCCTTCCCAAATCCGGTCCCTTTGCAAGGCTATCGAAGAGCCGCCGCATGGCTGCTTCAGGGTCCGCCTTCCACTCCGACAACTTGGCGCGCTCCGGCATCGCAGCCACGAGAGTGATGTCATCGTCGTTGGGAAATGCGTAGGCGATGTCAGGTTCAAGAAACCAAATCTGCGACCGTGGACCACTTTTTAGAGGAAGATTGCGATAGTACGCAAAATAAAAGAAGCGCCCGTTCGGCTTAACCTTGGCATCAAGCCCGGCTAATTCTGCGATCCGCGATTGGCGACCGTCGGCACCCACCACGAGCCCGGCCTCGATCTTTCTTTGAAGCCCATCGGAGCCCTCTGCGAGGATGCCGTTGATACGGTCATCGTTAATCAGCAATTCCCGTGCCGAAAAACCCGGCATAAAATCCACCCCACTCGTCGCGACAGCTGTCCTGCGAACGATGGGATCAAGCATCTGGCGTCGAATACTGTAACCGTAAGCTGGTCGTCCAGTGAGTGGTGTCGGGGGAGGAACGACCCAGCCCCATCGCGTAAATAGCTCCACCTCGTTGCGCAGTCCGCCGGCCATTTCGATCGCCGTCGCAAGACCAAGTCGCTCGATTGTCGGAGTGGCGCTCGGCTGGATGTAGTGCGTGCAGACCTTCTTGTAGGCGGCAGGATCTTGGGCGCGTTCGACGAGCGCCACCCTGGCGCCTTTGCGACCAAAGAGGATCGCGGCCACGCAACCGGATATGCTCGCGCCGACAATCGCAACATCGTACCGCACGTGGTCAGGCATTTCCTCTCCGATTCCCTTGGGCTGCTCCAGATTTCCTGTAGTTCTACAGGCCCGGTCGGGCAATTCTAGACGGCTTTTCTGCTGCAATACAGCAATTTTTCGCGGCCTTGGGCTCGATTCCTCAGTGGAAAAAGGAGTAGGAACTCTCTAGTAACTATTTTTTAGCACGCGATTGGTCGCTTTTTAAGCTGAATTGCTCGGAACGACTTGAGGGTTGCGTTCGCATTTTGGCTCGCGCTCTTCATCAAACTGGGAGTCTTCGGCTGGGGTCTGCTGGGGGCGGCTGAGATCGTGGGCCGACCGAGTGGCCCCACAGGTTAACCTCAAAGACGGACCTGCTCGCAGTGCCACCCGAGCAGCCATAGGGATGCCGAAAGCCGCACTTTCAGGCCACACCTTTTCCGGATACTGTAGGGATGCCTTTTAGGTGCGGGCGGCGGGCATGGCGGATATTATCCTCCTTGCTCCTCGCAGTTCTGGAACCTGCGTGCGCACTGAATATGTGCCACTGGCGGACGCAGAGGACCTCGCGGACTGGTGTGCGAATGGCGAAAGCCTGGGACCACGCGTGTGCGCGGCGCGGTGGTAACGTTCCTAAAAGCCGCGACGGCTTTCGCATCGCGAGCGAGGAATTGCTAAAGCCGCTAAGCCAAAGTTCCGCACCTTGCGCGGCGGTTGATATGCGGCGCCCCATGTTTTGCGTCAGTCGCGCTGAACACCGCATTCGGTTAAGCGGCGACGCGTCCAGTGGCGATTCATGACGCGCGCCCGTTTCGCTGACGACGCCCGGCCGCGTGTCCGAGAATCGGTCGGAGAGACGACTAGTGCGCTGCACACGACCGCGTCCACGGCCGCTGGCGTGCCGCAGAAAGCCAGATTATCACGGGTTCAAGATCGCCTTCCTCAATCGGCGCAGACAACGCGCGTGCGATTGCGACCGAACGATCGTGAACCATATTAGAAGATGCGCGGATAGGACGCGCGCCATCAACCAGGAGCAGACGTCGCACTCTCGTCCCCCTGGGGGACCTTTTGCTTTTTGGCGTCGTAGGTCTCGGCTCGCAGTCAAGTTATTGACGCCAGTCAACATTCCTTGCCTTTCGGAAGAAGGGAATAGCGATAGTCGTGATATGTTTGGCGCAGGAGAAACGTCATGGCCATTCACAAGGATCGGTCATTTCAGACAGCAAGCGAGGAGCATGTCGACGCCGATGCCTGGCGGGATCCAGGCTCCGACTTCGTTCTTGTTCAGGACGTTCAACCGCCGCGCCGTATCGAATTGGCGCGCGAACGGATGCTCATGTCTCGACTGTATCTCGGGCTCATCCGAAGCTTGAACGATGACTACGGCGCGGAGTTCGCGACTCATAGTGACAGTTCGACTTTTCGAACCATTGGGATCTATGTATTTCTTCGCACCGTCATGTGCTCACCGGTTCGTGCGAATACGATCGCACACGCTCTGAAACTACCGCGGGTGACCGTGCTGAGGCGCCTGCAAGAGATGGTGAAGTACGGGTATGTGGAACGCGTCGGCAATGCATATCGCGTCACCGATAAAGTGAATATTCCTGACCTGAAAAACAAGCTACAGCGGCGAATAGACATGATCATAGACACTGCAAAAAAGCTGTCCGAATTGGGTACGTCATCGCCTAATGAACGAGACTGAACAAAAGCTCATGAGAACTGTTTGTTCGAGATTCCACTGGTGTCTGACGATGGTCGCGCGCCGATACAGCAGCTCGAAAGCCAGGCACAGCACGCTCTCCGACATTGACATCAATGGTGACCCTTCCGTGCATTCGGAAATTCCCAGGACCATTCAAACGCCCAGAGCCCGCTGAAAACACCACGTGGTCAAATCCTCGATCCGATTCATCCGGCTTCCTCCGGTTGGAGAAAAAAAGGAAGTGTGATCGGCGTTGCTTTTCTCGATGCGCCCCTAAGTGAACCAGCGACATTGGCCAGCGCCCAGGCAGTTGAGTCTATTGCCGCCGGCGTTCGCCTTTCTCCGCCATGCTTGTTGGAAGCACATCTCGAACCGGCTGCGCTGTATGAAGAGCTAGCATAGCCTCCCATTCCGTGGACGCAGCGATCGGTTACGGTGGTGGATCTGGCGGGCCTGCAGATCGCCTTCCGTCTGACCAAGCTTTGCCGCGAATGGAAGCGAGCTCGTTGCTGGAACTAATCTCGTCTTGCGATGGAGCTTCGGCCGCCAATCCCGCTAGATCCCTTGCGACCGGCCCTATCCGGATTGCGTCCCAACCTGTATCATGCCTGAGCACCTGTGATGTCGTAAAGTTCGCTGTTGCCGCGTGGTCAACTATCTTGCGCGCCGGGAGAAAAGCTAACGCGAGAACGTTGCATGTCTTCCATACAAAGTATCTGGGTTTGGCTTGGAATCATCACCTGCATCGGTCTATCCGCGCTGTTTGCGGGCTTGAATCTGGCGATCTTTAGTCTCAGCCAATTGCGCCTGCAACTCGAGGCTGACAGCGGGAACAAAGACGCGGCGCGCGTCCTCGAGCTGCGGAAAGATTCCAATCGAGTGCTTGCCACCGTTATCTGGGGCAACGTCTGCACCAATGTATTTCTCACACTGCTATCCGACTCGGTTCTCGCCGGACTTGGTGCGTTCTTCTTCTCGGCCATCGTGATCACGTTGTTCGGCGAAATTGTCCCGCAGGCGTATTTCTCGCGGAACGCTTTGCGGATGACGGCACGATTTCTGCCGTTCTTGATTTTCTGGCGTAAAGCTTTGTTTTTTCTAGCTAAGCCGACGGCAATACTGCTCGATTGGTGGCTCGGGGTTGAAGGAATTACCTATCTTCGCGAGCGAGACGTTCGCTCCTTGGTTGCGCGCGCCGCTGCCAGCGGTGGCGACATCGGAAAGCTCGAAGCGATCGGAGTGCAGAATTTTCTCGACCTCGACGACTTGTCAGTCATCGAAGAGGGCGAGCCTGTACACACTCAAAGCGTTATTAGTCTGCCGCTCGCGAGCGGCAGGTGTGTTCTGCCAACATTCAAGGCTTCACCAAACGATCCTTTCCTTCAGCAGGTCAACGCCTCCGGCAAGAAGTGGGTCATTGTGACCGATCTGGCTGGTGAGCCAGCGTTCGTTCTGGACTCGCATCATTTCCTACGTGACGCGTTGTTCGATCAGCACGCCCAGAATGAGGGGGGGTGCTGGCATCGGCCAATCATCGTACGGGATATGCATACACGACTCGGTGATGTGATTGGGCGCCTAAAGGTCGTGCAGCAGCGTCCTGACGACGATGTTATTGACAACGATTTGATCCTGGTGTGGGGCTCGCAAAAGCGCATCATTACCGGATCCGACCTGTTGGGCCGGCTACTGCGAGGCATTGCGATCCTGGAAAGCGGAAAGGCCGCACGACAATCGGAAACGCCATGATCACGTGGTGCAGCCATCGTTGGCCGACGCCCGCTCTATGGACCAAGATCGTGGATCGGGAGCTTAGGCCCAGAGGCTGACACCAAGCATGATATGGAACTATACCGTAACCGTATGCGGGTTGGCATCGCCAAGAGCGACGGCGCCGAATACGACCGTCGGGGTGAAACCCAGAGCAGCTCGCGGCTCAACCCTCCATCCGACCGCCGATCGGCCAGTGCAGCAAAAAGCGGGCGATAAGACGCCGTCAGATTCACACGAACGTCACACCAAGAAGGTATGGATTCACCGCGAGCGGGCCGCCGCGGGTTTGCCGGGTGGCCGTATGGGGGCCAATCGACTCATGGGGGACAAGAATGAAGTGCAACACACTGCTCACCTGCTGTGCGGCGGCCTTTGCGGTGGTGACCACGAGCGCTGGTGCGGACGATTTCCCGACTCGTACGCCCATCAAGCACCTCGTCGTGATCTTCAACGAAAACATCTCGTTCGACCATTATTTTGGCACATATCCCCACGCCAAGAACACTGACGGGACGACGTTCACAGCATCGTCGCGCACGTCGAAGAGCATCAACACGTTGGAGACGCCGCTCGACACAAGCAATCGTTTTCAGCCGCTCGTGGGCCTCAATCTGCTTACCAACAACCCGAATCTGAACCCGGCCAACGGTGCCGGCAGCTCCAACCCGTTCCGTCTTGCACCTTCGCAGGCGGGGACCTCGGACCAAGGGCACAACGACAAGCCGGAACAGGGTGCTTACGACAATGGCAAGATGGACCTGTTCCCGCTCAATACTGGGGTCAGCGGTCCGCCACCCCTCGGCGTGACGACCACTGCGCTGGTGATGGGATATTTCGATGGCAACACCGTCACCGCGCTTTGGAACTATGCGCAGCATTTCGCTCTAAACGACAACCACTATACATCACAGTTCGGTCCGTCGACGCCGGGGGCGCTAAATCTAATTTCTGGTCAGACTAATGGTTTCTCCGCATCCAGCGGAACCAGTACATTCAGTGCGAGCCATGAGGTAGCCGACGGCGGCGGCGATTTCACGATGATCGGCGACGCCGATCCACTGGATGACGTGTGCTCGACCGCTAGCGATCGCGTGCAGATGAAGGGTCGGAACATCGGCGATCTTCTCAATGCGAGGGGCATCACCTGGGGCTGGTTCGAGGGCGGGTTCGATCTCGCAATCACCAATCCGAACGGCACCACGGGTTGCGCGCGGAGTTCGACGACAATACCAGGAGCCTTTCCGACGCCGGTCACCTCTGCAGACTACATTCCGCACCACCAGCCATTCCAATACTACGCATCGACCGCCAACCCGAACCATTCGCGTCCGAGCTCTGTTGCGGCGATCGGACACAGCTTCATCCCCAACACGACCACGTCGGATCCGGCCAACCATCAGTATGACACCATCGACTTCTTCGCCGCTCTCGATGCTCATCGCATGGCGGCCGTAAGCTTCATCAAGGCCCCAGCCTTCCAAGACGGCCACGCCGGTTATTCCGATCCACTGGACGAGCAGACGTTTTTGGTGAACCTCATTAATGCGCTGGAAAGCACCCCAGAATGGGCCGAAACTGCGGTCGTCATCGAGTATGACGATTCGGATGGATGGTACGACCACCAGATGCCCGCGATTGTGAACCCGTCATTTACGGTAGCGGACGTCTTAAATGGCCCTGGCACATGCAACCGTGGCATCCAGCAGCCGGGCACGCCGGCCGTCCCGGGGAATACGCCGCGGCTTAACGGGGTTACCACCATCAACGCCCAGGGACGCTGCGGTTTGGGAACACGTATTCCGTTCCTCGTCGTGTCCCCATTCGCGAAGTCGAACCACGTCGATCACACCCTGACAGACCAGTCGTCGATCCTGCGCTTCATCGAGGACAACTGGCTCGCCGGCGAGCGTATCCAGGTGGGCGGCTCATTCGACACCATCGCCGGGCCAATCGACCCGATGTTCGACTTCGATGCACGCCATGAAGAAGAGCCGCGAAAACTGATCCTCAACCCGACGAGCGGTGCAGTCGTGTCGATCGCGGGCGAGCGCGGCGGCGATGGCGACTAGCTCACCGCTCCAATAGCGGGAGGTGGGCTCGCCTGGTACCGAACGCCATGAAATTCGACGCAATTTCTGTACGACAAACCGAATATGATTACACTTTGTCAGCTTGCGCTCGCTGGTATCGTCCAGCGTCGAAGAGGGCCGTCCGCGAGCGCTGGCAGGCAAATTGAGCGCGGTCACCTCATTGCGAAAGCTCACAAAGAGACTATCGACCTCACGATCGTCGCTTGCTCAATGAGGGCCACCGAAGGTTCACGCGCCTGAAAATCACACGCAGTCGCGGCGCTTCGCGCGCCGGCGCGGCGCAGGGAATGCTGACCCTTCGCTATGTCACAAGGTGTTATCCACCGCGTCCAGGCCCAAAGTCTCCATCCGCCGGTGCAAGCACAGGGGGTGGATTGAGCGGAAGGGTCATCAGTAATTCGTCGTAGTATTCGCTGCCGACCTTTATGGCGCGACGCTCCAGTCCATATTCTTGGAACCCGGCGGCACTGTAAAGGCGACAGGCGGCAGCGTTTGATACCACCACACTCAAACAAATTTCCTCAACGAGGGTCCGGGCATGCTCGATCACTTGCCGCACGAGGGCTGCCGCTAGTCCCGTCCCGCGGGCCTCTGGTCGGACATACATCCCCCACAACACACCCCTATGCCGCAGCTTGACCTGACCCGGCACTCGCAAGCCCGCGACGCCAACGAGGGGCGACCTGTCCACCCAGCCGCCAAAGACCGTGTTCATTTCTAGGCGTTCGGTCCACCATGACGCCGGTTTGGTAGCCTCGTATTCCCACGACGAGGCAAAGGCCTCTGGATGATTTTTCAAACCTTCAAGTCGCAGTTCGCGGTAGCTCGCGACGTCGTCGGCTACAAGAAGACGTACCTTGAGCGAGCGCCCCGGGCTGTACGCAGCAGGTTTGATCATCGAATTCGTATAGCTGCGCTGATCACTCCTCCGCAATGGGTCAGATCTTAGGGCTCGGCTCCTGCTGGGCCACCCCAAGATCGAAGTTGATACCCCTGGGATCGAGGTCGGTGACGCCTTAGCCTTTGCCGAGCAAGTCGAGATCTGTCGTACCTGGACTGAGCGCAGTCACGCTAACGGTTGCCGGGCAGAGGTAGCCGGCGACCGCCGAGCGGCATTTTACTGATAGAGAGGAGACTCGATCTCGAGTTCGGCATTTGCGAAAAAGGTCGTCGAAAGCCGATGAGTTTCAGGCGCCTGCCGGTTTTACACATGAGGCTAGCCCGCATAGCCACCCAGGCACAAATGCGGTTGTGATCGGCGGGAGCCGAGGGGGAGGACTGCGGACTGGGGAAGCCGCCATCCGCACACAATCGGGCGCAGCAAAGCAGGGGTATCGCCATCTTCGCGCAGCTCAGCCTAGGAGGCATCGATGACTGAACCGCTCGTGGTCCGACGGGAGACCCATATCGCCGCCCCGCCTGCCACCGTTTTCGCCTTCCTGACCGATCCGGACAAGATCCTTAGCTGGATGGGCGCCGAGGCGACGACAGAGGCGCATCCGGGTGGACTCTATCTCGTGAAAGGCATCGGCGACCGCGCTAATGTGGCGCGCGGAGCGTTTCGCGAGGTCGTGCCGATCCACCGTCTCGCCTATAGCTTCGGTTGGGAGGGAAACGAAGAAGTGCCCCCGGAATCGAGCCTGATTGAGATTGATCTTATCGACCAGGAGGGTGGCACCTTACTGCGCATGACCCATAGCGGTCTTCCGAACGCCGCGCAGTGCGTCAACCACGATAGGGGGTGGGCGCATTACCTCGGCCGGCTGGCCATTGCGGCCACGGGCCGAAATCCCGGCATCGATCGTGGCCCGGCGTGAGTCGGTTGACCGGCTTCTCTCAGAGCACGCTCGATGGTGTTCGATGAGAGTCGTCAGCGTCGCGGCCCTCTGGTGGTGCTAAAGCTCCCGATTCAGATGAACCGGACGCGCATCCCACACATGCCGAGCACGATCACCGTCGCAACGATTCCGGCGACGACCGCGCCGCTCACCATGGATCGGTCAGCAAACGTCTTGCTGACGCCATGTGCCATAGTGACCGCACGCGCGCCAGCCGCGAGATGCGCGAGGACGAAGAACACGCCGAGCCAATAATGTGGCACGAGCCGGATGTTCCACGGGTCCTTGATCAGGCCTGTGGGCGCGCCCGTCGCGAAGCCCCACCCGGTGTCGATGCCGAGATACGTCCGTGCGAAAATGAACACCGAATCCATGTGGCCCAGAACATAAAAGGCGAGATAGAGCCCCGAAGCGATCTGGAAGGTGCGGAAGCGGTCGCTCGGGGCCGCCGTTCGCCGCCAGACGAAGAAGAGCCCAGTGCCAATTTGGAAGAGAAAGAGTGCTACTACCAGCGGCTGTAGAATTTCGGTGCGATAGATGTGGCGGAATGTTTTCATCACCGCGTCGTACGTCTCTGATCCAGCGGGGAACATCAAGTGGTTGGCGATGTGGAGCGCCAAGAAGATCACGACGAGGGCGAGGGCTGCCACGCCGTGTGCGACGCGCAGCGGTGTCGGAACGACGCATACTGTGACCTTCGCCGGCGTGTCGTTATCGGACCGCAGCATCAGCGCGAGCACGATCGCCCAGCCCGCCACCCAGAGCCATGTGTCCGGCACCGGATCGTGTAGCATGTAGAGAACGACGCCAATGAAGGTGAACAAGGTCGGTGCAGCGACGGCGACGAGCCCCACGCGTTTTGCGCGTAATTGCGCCGTGGTCGGCCGGCTAATCTCGGACAATGACATCGCGGCGAGCATGGCAGTCAGCGGCATTGCGAAGGCCAGGGCAAGCCACACAGCCGCGCTCAGCCACGACAGGTCAAAGGAGCTTGAAGCGCCCTCCGCGATGCGGGTGACGCTGGCGTGGAAACCTTTGAGCACGAAGGGGTAGAGTATCGCCGCGAGCGGCGCTACCAGCATCGGGATCTGCGTCTTGGCACCGGTGCCGCGCTCGGCGCTCCTGTGACTTGTTACCGACACGATCCCTCCCTCGCGAAGTCTCCACCGCCGCGTCGGATCGTAGATCATGAATCCGCCAGCCGCCGGGACTTTTCCGCAAGCGTTGACCCAACCGGGCTAAACGCGGTGCTCCGCGCCAATGAGTCCGAGCAGCGGCCGCGAAACACGAACACGGTCAGGCGCTTGTTTTTCGTTTCGGAGCATAACGGGTAAGTCTTAGAGAGCAAATATTGCTGCTTTATCCCCAATCTCAGACCGATAAGTGCACGTCCTGGATCGCTGTGCCAGAAGCCTTCATGGCGTACGTGCCTAAAAGGCCACCGTCGGGATACCGCGCTGCGGTGTCTCCAAAGCCTTGGTTTATGCAAGGCCGAGCGGGGAGCACATTTTCTAGTACCATGCTGTTCGACCGTTCGACCAGCGGCGGGGCCGTTCATCTCGCGGTTTGAAAAACCTAAGGCTGCGGAGGCTCCTACTAATTACTATGACAAAATACAAATCGCCCTTTCAATGGGGCGCTACAACGATCTCAACGGTTCCGGCACCACGGTCCGCGCTTTTGTACGGCGTGTCCCTGGTCAAAGATTCGCGTTGGACCCCAGAGTCTGACGCTTGACTGCTAACTGATCCTTGCGCTGCGCCCGCGAGAAAGCAATTTTTCCGCATTGCCTATTGCATCTAGCGATTTCTGCAACAGGTCGAGCGAATCGAGCATTTGGCCGTCGCCGTTGAGGGCGCGAAGGTGAATGATTGCGTTCGCCGCCAGCCCGGTTGCCTCCGTCATTCCGCGCACCTGTATGTCTGTCGGCCGACGAACTGTCCGAAAATGGATAGACAAGACGCCCAGAGCGGCTCCACTGCTCGACACGAGCGGCACCGACTGTACTGCTCGCACCCCTGCGCGCCAGGCGATGTCCCTGTAGGGCCAGAACTGCTTGTCTGCCGTAATGTCTTCTATGACAACCGTGCCGCGGTTTCGCAACGCACGGGCGCACGCCGATCCGTGTTCAACTTTCACTCGTTGAAAGAAATTCAAAAATTCTGACTGGAAGCCACGTTGCGCCTTGATTTCAAGATACCCAGACCTCCAATCTATCAGCTGCACATTGCCAAAATGGGCATCACCTATCTCTAAGCTTCGATCAAGCACGCAGTTGAGCACCGACTGAATATCGGCGCATTTTTGTAGCCATTGGAAAAGCAGCCACTGCATCGACGCTTCACCCTTCAAGGGCCTGCTGCCCAGTCTAGCGACAAAGCGATCGCCCGGAAAGGAGCGAAAGCGCATTCGTCCCACGCACGCGCACTGCCAGGATATCGGGATATACATACGACATATATACAGTGACGATCTTCACTCGTAGTTGATGTCTATCCTCAAAGGCGACCATTTCCGGCCCTCCTCGACGCCACAAGCGCAGTGGGGCGGCCAACTGACAAATGCGGTGGTGTTGCGTTTTTGCGAGAGGAAATCGGCTTGCAGCACTTCCCACTGATGTAATCAGCTCGGGAAGGAAGTAGCTGCGAGGCCTCCCCAGCGGAAAACCAGACGTGATAGTGGCGACAACAAGCTAAAATGCCTATTACTTGTTCTGTTCACAACGTTAGCCACGTTGCACTGGAACCTCGGCCGCGGGTCCACGGGCTGCAACGCTCATAGCAAGCATTTCGAGTCCAGTTTATTTCGGAACTCCGACTAGCCTAGCAGGTAGGCGTATCGGTGTCCATCACGCCCACGGATTTTTCGGGCAATCGCCAGCCCTGCTCATCTCTGGATCTCGAGGACCTCGGCTATCCGAGCGAGCCTCGCTACGGATTTTGCGCCCAGCTTTCGCATGGCGCTGCTGCGATGCATCTTTACCGTGACTTCGCTGATCGAAAGTTCGCTCGCGACTTGCTTGTTCATCAATCCGGATGCGACAAGCGCCATCACTTGCCGTTCGCGCGACGTCAGTAGCGCATACTGCTCCCGCAACTGAGCAATGTGCGCGACCTCTTGGCGCCGGCTTTGGTCGATTCTAATCGCCGCAGCAACGGCATCAAGCAGATCCTGATGCCGTATCGGCTTCGTCAGGAAGTCGACTGCGCCGGCTTTCATGCCTTTCACCGTCATGGGAATATCGCCAAAACCGGTCATCAAAATGACAGGCAGCCCGATGTTGACACGTGTTAGATACTCTTGAAGCTCCAATCCGCTTGTCCCCGGCAGCCGAATGTCAAGCACCAGACACGCGGGCGCGTCAGCCAACTCGACATCGACAAACTCTGCTGCTAATCCATAGAGCGTTACTTCATAGTTCATGGATCGTAGCAGATCCCCAAGGGACTCGCGAACCGACTTGTCGTCGTCGACGATATAAACGAAAGCCGATGAACACATTTTCAGTTGCTCCGCGGCAATTGGACGGATCGACGAAGCGGGAGAGCGAAGGTGAAAGTCGCGCCGGGCGTGTCTTTCTTCTCCGCCCACAAACGTCCTCCGTGGGCACTAACAATTTTGCGACAGATCGACAGTCCTAGCCCTAGTCCTTCACCCTTGGTCGTGTAGAGCGCGTCGAACAGGCGCTCCCTATTTGCGGAATCGATACCCACGCCAGTGTCGGCGATTGTCACAGAGGCATGGCCGTCGGTCACCTTTGATGAGGCGCTCAGAACGCGGGCCCCCGCATTGGCAGTGACCATGGCGTCAATGGCATTGCGCACGAGGTTGAGGACGACTTGTTGAAGCTGCACTCGATCCGCCTCGATCTTCGGCATCGACGTGTCGAAGTCGGTCCTTAGCGTGACGCCAGCGCGTTCCAGCTCCCTCTTCGAGAGCAGAAGAACTTCCTCGACGGCATCATTGATCTGAACATCGGCGAACTGGAGCTGTGCGTCGCGCACTAAGGACCTGAGACCGGACACAACGGTGCTCGTCCGGTACCCCTGTTCGATGACACGCATCGCGGACTTGCGCGCCTCGCCTAGCTCGGCAGGATCGCGCGCGAGCCACCGAAGACAAGCCTCAGCGCTCGTAATGATCCCGGTCAACGGCTGGTTGACCTCGTGAACAATCGAGCCTGCGAGTTCGCCGAGCGATGCGAGGCGCGCGGTTCGCGCAAGTTCGGCCCGGGCATCCGTGAGAGCTTGTTCGGCGGTCTTTCGCTCGGTGACGTCAGTGATGATGCCTTCCAATTCGACGTCACCAGAGGGGCTAAGGTCGAATTGTCCGACCGCGACGACATGTAACGTTGTT
>Ga0126373_10002126_pt1 | contig 14505 bp, 15 predicted proteins | sample PanSoiMetPlot_11_FD_92545 | JGI IMG/M metagenome (GOLD analysis project Ga0126373, IMG submission 92545) | Tropical forest soil microbial communities from Panama - MetaG Plot_11 | ecosystem: Environmental > Terrestrial > Soil > Tropical forest > Bulk soil | place: Panama | collected 2016-02-17 | reverse complement strand
GCGTTTGACATCGCGAGGGCCGGGGCCGAAGCACCCGATGCGCATGGCCTGCCGGTCATGCACGAGATGGCCGGTTCATCTGCGCGCTCGCTGGCCCAAGAGCTGAGCCAGCGGGAAATGATGGCGCGGGCCCGCGCGGATCTCGACAAGATGATGGGCATACTCGAGCCCCTAACCGCCGAGGAGTGGGGCGGGCTGCTCGTGTCGCACAAGTACATGGGCCCGGTACCTGCGTTTGTATACGCTGGCGGCCAGCTCATGGACTACGGCGTCCACACCTGGGATATCCGCCAGGGCAGCGGCCGCGCGCACGCACTCCCAGCCGACACAGCCGACCTGCTCGTTCCGTTCATGTTCATCATCTGGCAGTCGACGATCCGTCCCGACGCCGACCTGAGCCCCTTCACCATCGGGGTCCGAGTCAGCGGCCGGAACGCCGGCGACACCCGCGTGTCGATCAGCGAAGAGGGCATGAGCTACGAGCCGGGCGACATCGACGACCTGCCGACCATCCTCGAGTTCGACCCGGGCAGCATGGTGCTAACCGCGTTCGGGCGCGTGAACGGCGGCACGGCGATCGGGGATGCGGCGCTCGCTGACCGGTTCCTGAACTTGTTCTACCGGATATGAGAGACGCGCAGGTCAGCATCGTTATCTGACCTCCTGGTCACGCGTAGGGCCATCAGAAGCCGGTGCGGCTTCGATGGCCTTGCGCTGTCTGGCGTCGCGGCGCTGATGGAACGGAATGAAGACGCGCGACGTCTGACCGTCATGAGTAGGCGGTCCGGCCGGCTAACTGCGCGGTTGTGCATCTGCCGCGGTGCGCGCTTCCCCGCGATCGTCGGCGTATGGCTTCTGGTGGTTGCGCTGCCTTTGGCGGCGTGTAGCTCCGTGGCCCCAGCCAGCTCAGCGCCCGGCTTCGTTGGGTACGAATGGCAAGTCGTGACGGTCAGTCACAACGGAACGGCACGGAGCATTCCGGCTTCGCTGCAGGTGTTCTTGCGGTTCTCGCCGAATGGCCGGTTTGGCGCGAACGATGGCGTCAATTTCCGCAGTGGGGTGTACCGCACGACCGGCGACAGCTTCACCGTCGGTGGCATGAGCGCGACGTCGGCAGGTTATGCCGGGCACGATCCAACCGTACTGCTGGCGATCAACGCGATCGGCTCCTTTGATGACGGCGTCCACGCTACGGCCAAGCTGACCGGAGATCGGCTCGTGGTCGGCGTGGACGCGTACACACTGACCTGCCAGCGCCGCGGCCGACAGGCTGACCGCCCAACCGCTGCAGGTACGGCTGGATAGCACGGTTGGAATCGGTGCCGGACTGACCATCTGCCACGACGTCACACCAAGCCCGCCGATCTGCAGGGACCTGGGTCATTAGGCGGCTTATCGATCGACGGTCGGCATCCGGTAGGCCGGCACGGGCGACGGCAGGAGTACCAGGAAGCCGACGATCCCTCCCACGGCCGCGACCCACAACGCCGGCCGGAGACCGATCAGCGTGCCCAGCGCGCCGCCGAGCAGCGCGCCGACTGGCCGAGTGCCGTAATTGACCGCCTGGAATGCGCCCGAGACCCTGGAACGCACGTCGTCCGGGATGACCGCGGCAAATATCGAGCCGACGCTGATGTCCAGCACCATTACTCCGAACCCCGACACGAAATCGGCGGTGAACAGCATGACGAGTATTAGCGGCTTCGGACCACCAGCTAGCGGAACCAGAACCACGGGGGCGGTGAACAACGCGCAGCCGAGCGCGTACGCCCAGCCGACGCCAATCCGGGCAGCGATGCGCTTGGTTCGCGCGGCCCCGAGTACGCCGCCCACAGCGGCGGCACCGAAGACGGCACCGATCAGTCCGGGGTTGATATGGAGGTCCCGCACGGCGTAGAGCAGGAAGAGCGCACTGAACATCAGGTTGAACAAGTTGATGAGCGCTACGGCCGCCAGCGACGCGCGCATGAGCGGCGAGCGCGCGATGAACTTGACGCCCGTCGTCACCGCGCCCTTTCCGCCGCCGCCGGCTGGCGGCTCGGCCGGCCGAATGCGACGCAGGAACAATGCCGAGCCGAGAAACGACAGCGCGTCTGCCGCGACGGCCGCGGGCGCGGACAGCAGCTGAACCAGCATCCCGCCGAGGCTCGGACCGCCGACGAACGAGAGCGCCCTGCTCGCGTAGATCAGCGAGTTGCCTTCGAGGTAGCGCTCGGCCGGGACGACGGCGACGAACAACGCCGGGTCCGAGACCGTGAAGAACACGCTGAAGGTTCCGGCTGCAAAAGCGACAAAGAACAGCTGGCCGAGCGTCAGCACGTGCAGGGCGTAGGCGGCCGGAACGCTCGCTAGTAACGCGAACCGGCCGACGTCGGCCGCGATCATGGTGGCGCGGCGGCGACCACGCCGGTCTACCCAGGCACCCGCGTGCAGACCGAAGAGCAAACTGGGCAGCCAGATAAGCGCCGTCAGGTAGCCCATGTCGGCCGCGCTCGCGTGCAGGACGAGAACGGCGACGAGCGGCATGGCGATCCCACTTACCTGATCGCCGAACATCGAGATGGTCTGCGCACTCCAGTACCGGCGGAACTGGGTCTCGCGCAACAGCGCCGGGACTCTGGCTGCGGCGCGCCGTGCTAGCCCTGGCCGGTCGCGCCCGGTCGTGGCGACCACGTCAGCTGTCCTGGGGCTCGGCGAGCTGATGCCGCTGCTGCCGATCGATCACCGGATGCGCGATATGCAGGTAGCTGACCAGCCGGGCGCCGGGCGGGCGAAGCTTGGGGTCGGCCTGGCGGGTGATGTAGGCGTCGACAAGATCGCGGACGCGCTCGCCAAGCTCGGTCAGCTCCGCGGCGGTGACGTACAGGATGGTGTCGCCGAACTGCGCGGCCCGCTGCCACTCCTCCGGCTCATCTGGCCGGGCTTCGAACCAGCGGTTCAGGTCCTCGATGTAACGGTCGGCGATGACGTTGCGCAGCAGATCGGTCGCGGCATCCACCTTCGGGTCGGCGGCGACCTCTGGCCAGCTCGTGAACATAGTGGTGGCGCGCCATGGCCGCTCGCGCCCTGTGCCGCCGCCTGACTCCTCGACTAGCCCGTACTTGGCCAGCTGACGCAGGTGGAACGAGCAGCTCGCCGAGCTCTCGCCGATCAGCTCGCCTGCCTGCGTCGCGGTGAGCTGACCGTGGATGCGCAGCTGGCCGAGAAGCTGTAGCCGGATCGGGTGCGCCAACGCGCGTAGTGCCTTCGGATCCGTGAGCTGCTTGACTGTGCGGCCCGACTCTGCCGTAGGCCGTTCTCTCGGCGTCATAGATGCCAAGATATCTTTTCAAAGAAATCTTTGCAAAGCTTTCTTTGGAATGCAGACTGCCACGAGGCGTTCTTACTGACCGGCGGGCGGAACGTAACGCAGGTTCTCGTCGACCTCGCGGTAGATGGCTTGAGCGGCCGGATTGCGCATCTCCTCGGCCAGGTGCCCCAGCAACCCAGCGGTGCGGGCGAGCAGCGCGAACCCACGCAGCAAGTCGGGCGGGAACCCGAGATCGGCCAGGGCAGCGCCGCACACGCCCGCGCCATTGAGCGGCAGCGTCCGGCCGATGATCGCCGGATGCACACGGCCGACGGCGGCGAACAGCTTCAGGTGCGGGCCAAGCACACCCGACTCCTCGGCGATCCGGAACATTACCGGCGTGCGCGGGTCACCGTCCTTATGCACTGGATGGCCAAGTCCGGGAACCAGCCGGCCCGCCGCCCGTTGTGCCCTGACAGCAATGATGGCCAGCTCATCCCAGCCGGCGTTAGTGGCCGGCAGTTCGCCCTCGGTCTCCGCCAGCGCGTCGGCCAGAAAGCGCCCGCAGTCCTCGGTCACGCCCAGGTACCGCGAGCCGCCGCCGAGCAGGCCGGCCGCCAGCGCGCCCTGGACGGACTCGGGCGCGCCCAGCAGCGTCAGGCGAGCCGCGATGGCCGAGGGCGTGAAGCCGTGATCGGCCAGTGCGACGAGCACCGACTCGAAGACTCGCAGCTCACCAGCCGTCGGACGGCGCAGGGCCGCTAGCCAGAACGCGAGCTCGCCGAAGCTCACCTGGCCCATCAGGTCCTCGGCCAGGTTGTGACCGAGCAAGGTGATCGTGGTCGCGTCGGAGGTGCCAATCGACGTTGGGTAGTCAGTCACTGTTCTCCCTGTTCGTGTCCCGCGCTGGCGACTGACCGGCGGCTCCGTCGTATTCCCCCGGCGGATGTCCGTCAGGCAGCCGGTGCTTGGCGATGCGCGCGGTCGGTGTTCGCGGCAGCTCGCCTATCCGCTGCCAGTACCGAGGTACCTTGAACGCCGCGAGACGTTCGGCGCAGAACTCGCGCAGCGATTCGAAGTCCAGCTCGGATGCGCCGGCCGGGACAATGAACGCCTTGACCTCTTCCTCGGATAGCTCCGAGGGAACGCCAACGACCGCTGACTCGAGTACCGCCGGATGACTGTCCAGCACCTCCTCAACTTCCAGGGGCGACAGGTTCTCGCCGCGACGCCGGATGACCTCCTTGACCCGCGAGATGAACGTGTACGTGCCATCCATATGCGCGGTCACCAGGTCTCCGGTCCGCAGCCAGTCGCCGTCCCGCACCGCCGCGGTCTGTTCCGGCATCCCCCAATAGCCCGGCGTCGTCACCGGGTTGCGCAGCTCGAGTTCGCCTGTCCCGCCAGGCCCAAGAACCGCGCCCGTATCGTCGATAACCCGCGCCTCGTTGACAACGCCAAGGTCAGGATGCTGTCGAACCGTGCCGAGCGTTCCGTACGGGCGGCGGCCGCGCGGCCAGATCAGCCCATAGGGAGACTCGGACAATGCGTAGCCGACGACAATGCGCAGACCGAATCGCCGCTCAATCTCGAGCTGGCGCTCGCGTTCGGGCGCGGGACCGGTGTAACACAGCCGCAGCGGCGTGTCGGCGTCGTCGGGTCGCTCGGGCTGCCGCATGAGGATCTCCAGCATGGCGCCGATGGCGTTGAACTCGGTCGCCCCATGCCGCCGGGCGGTATCCAGGAACGTGCCCGCCGAGAAGCGTTCAACCAGGACAAGGCCGGCGCCGCATGCCAGCGAGCCCATGACTGAGTATGCGGGCGCGTTGACGTGGAACAGCGGCAGTGTCGTCATCATCCGATCTTCCGCCGTGAGCTCCATCCAGAACGGGAAGCCCTCCCCTGCCATCGCATACGCACGGTGCGTCTGCATGACCAGCTTGGACCGGCCCGTGGTGCCTGACGTGGGGATCAGCACCGCTACGTCGTCGGGCCTGACGTCGGCAGCGGGCAGCGCGGCGTCGCGCCGAGCTGCCGCCGCCATCGCGGTTGGATCGCTCCACCCCGCCGGCACCAACGCATCCAGGTCAATTTCCGCAGGGAACGGGGCCGTCTGCGGCTCCTCCCGGCTCGCCGGGTTGCAGTCGGTCTGGGCGGCGCCAGTCAGGTCGCTGAGCCGAGCGTCGCTCACCAGCAGTTTCGGCCGGACCTGGCCGATGAGGCCGGCCAGTTCCGCGGCCGACGAGCGCGGATTGACGGCGACAGCGATGGCGCCGAGCGTCGTCATGGCCAGCCAGCACAGCAGGTACGGCGGCGTCGTCCTGGCTGTGAGCATGACCAGGTCGCCCTTGCCAACGCCAGCGGCGCGCAGCGTTTCGGCGGTGAGACCGACAGCTGTGACCGCGCCGCCGAACGTGAGCGTGCCTGCGTCGCTGCGGATCCAGACTCCGTTGGTGTCCCGGTCGGCTGCGGCCGCTAGCAGCCGGGGGATGGTGCCCGTGTAGGGCGCGCCAGTCACAGCTGACCACCGGGTCCAGCGGCGGAATTCGGGCCGCCCGAGCCCGTCCTGGTGTAGGTGCTCAGGAGCTCGTAGTCCTTCGCCGGCCCCGTTACCCGCCAATTCTCGGCGTAGCTGTCCGGGCTCAATGGCGTCACCGTCACGAGATACAGGTCAGCCCGGCAGGGGTGTGTCGCCGCCCAGGGGCCGGCTCGCAGGTCAAGGTGGTAGAACTCGCGACCGTCGGCGAATCTGACGTCAGCCGTTCCGTCGCCTGCGTCCTGGACGCGTAGGCTGCGTGCAGCCGGCCCGCGGTGGCTGCCGAACCGCAGCTCGCCTGACTCGACGTACTCCAGTGCATCGCCGCCATCGGACTCCGGACACGGGCGCAGGCTTGCCGTTCCCTGGAATGAGCCGGCCTGGCCGGTGCGGTGATCGCGGATCCGCCGCACCAGCGTCCAGTCGCCGGCCAGGAAGTCAACGGTGCTGGGAGTCCCGGCAGGTGCCACGGATGTCGTCGCATGCTGATCCCGATGCGGCCGGTCGGAGCTCACGCCCGCACGATACCTGGCGGGACCGCGCCCACCCGGCAGAACCTCGCCCGCCAGGCGAGCATCGGTCACTCTCACCACACCAGCCACTGTGGTATGGTCCCTGCTCGTCCGGCCGTGCCCCCAACGGCCCGCCTGAGGAGGTTCGCCGTCCATGTCGTCAGTCGCGATTGGCCGCCCGCGCGCACTCGTACTCGCCGACCTCATCGCGCTGAACCGCGGCCGGATGGCGCACGCCGTCCGTGACGTGCTCCTCGTAGCCGGCGCCGCCGGGTTCGTAGGTGCGCTGGCGCAGATCTCGATCCACTTGTCCTTCACCCCGGTCCCGATTACTGGCCAGACGCTCGGGGTGCTGCTGGCTGGCACCGCGCTTGGCTGGCGCCGCGCCGCCGCGTCCATGGCGCTGTACGCGGTGGCCGGTGTCACCGGCGTCCCGTGGTTTGCCGGCGGCGAGTCGGGCTATGCCAGCGCGTCCTTCGGTTACATCGTGGGCTTCTTCTTCGCCGCCACGGTCTGCGGCTATCTGGCCGAGCGCGGCAACGACCGCTCGGTGCTCCGCTCCGTGCCAGCGATGGTCGTCGGCGAAATCATCATCTACGCGTTCGGGCTGACCTGGCTTGCCCTCGACCTGCATCTCGGCGCCGCGGCAACGTTGACGGCCGGATTCACGCCGTTCGTCGCAGGCGATGCGATCAAGGCGGCCATCGCCGCAGGCCTGCTGCCGGTCGCGTGGCGGCTCGCTGATCACACGCGGCAGTACGACCAGGAAGTCTGACCTAGCTCAGGTCGCAGGCGGCGATCCGTTGTAGGACGCAGTCCCGTCGCCGTTCGTAGTGCCGTCAGTGGGCTCCGGCTCGTCGGTTTCGCCTGCCAGCTGACTGGCGGCGGACCCGTTGTCGCTATGCCCCTTCGTTCGGGTGCGGCGCGCCACCACGGCGTGTTGCCGCACGAGAGCCGCCAGCAGGTCCAGCTCAGCGGCGAGCGCCGTCCGGCCCTCGCGCGTAATCCGGACCCATGTGCGCGGTCGGCGTCCTTCGTAACCCTTCTCGACGTTGACGAGGCCAGCCTCTTCCAGCACTGTCAGGTGCCGGGACAGATTGCCGGGCGTCAAGTCGAGCGCCTCGCGCAGGTAGCCGAACTCGGCCCGCTCGGCCTCAGCGGAGATCGTCAAGATGCCGAGCCGGTGCCGCTGGTGCACGGTCTCGTCGATCCCGCTGGTCGGGTGGTCGATCATTGCGCCGACCCAGGTGCGGCCGCGCTGCCGCGGCCGGTTGGGTCAGCCGGGCGCGGCCGCCGTCGGCGCTGCACCACCCAGGCGCCCGCCCCCGAGAGCAAGAGCACCAGGGCGGGCAGCACCACGTTGGGGAGAAGGCTGGTCTGGGGGCTGAGGTTCCAGCCGAGCCGGTAGAAGACGTTCTGAATGTCGTAGAGGCTGGCGACCAGCGACAACGCGAGGTAACCGGCCGCGATCACTGCCAGCGCGATGCTCCTCTCGGCCCAGGCGAGGACGCAGAGCCCAACGCCAATCAGCACGAGCGGGAAGGTGCCTCGAAGCACCAGATCGCCCGGCATCAGAATGGTCATTGGCCCGACACCGCTCGCGGCGACGATCGGGATGATCAGCGCTAGGACGAGCAAAGCAACGCCCGTGATGACGAAGCCACGCGACGGGGTCCGCAGCCCGACGCGGTCACCGCGCAGCCGGTACCACACAGCGGTCGCCGCGAGGCCCGCCAGGATCGCTGCCAGCCAGTAGTAGGCGAGGTGGAAGCCAGTCAGAAACCCGAAGCCGCCAAGGTAGAAGCTGTTGAAGTACCTGGTGGCTCCGGTTACGCCAGAGGCCTGGGCCTGGAACCGCTGGACATAGAACGGGATGGAAGCGCACGTGAGCAGTCCGAACAACACGAGCGGGAACCAGTACGCATGCCGCGCACGTCTGGCTTGCCGCCGCGCTCGCCGGGCCTCGCCGAGCAGTTGCTCCGGCGTCTCTGCCGCATCCTGACCCTCGCCGTCTGCGTTCGTCGGCCCCGTGCCCGCTTCGTCGTCCGACATCGCGTCCTCCAAAGTTTGGCTTGCCATTAGCTTTGCATCACCAACTACTTTGCCGCAAGCAGGATCGCTGGCGAAGTCATGCCGGATACAGTCAGGACGGCAGGCATGGGCACATCGCCGAAGGGTCTGAGCCAGTTGACCGAATCCGGAACCCACGACGCAGCCGAGTGGCTGCAAGCCATCGCCCGCTGGACAACCGGCGTCCGCAACGTGGCCGTGCTCACCGGTGCCGGGATCTCGACCGACTCCGGAATTCCCGATTTCCGCGGCCCGAGTGGTATCTGGACGCGCGATCCGGCGGCCGAGAAAATGTCGACATACCAGGTCTACGTAACCGATCCGGCAATCAGGAAGCGCTCTTGGCAGGCCCGGCTCGCCCACCCGGCCTGGACAGCCGAGCCCAATCCGGCGCACCTGGCGCTGGCGAGGCTGGCCGCAGCCGGCATTGCCACACAGGTGATCACGCAGAACATCGATGGCCTGCATCAGCGCGCCGGGTTGCCAGCTGACCGGGTACTGGAGCTGCACGGCACCATGTACCGTGTCGTCTGCGTCGGCTGCGGCGACCGCAGCCCGATGGCCGACACGCTGGCACGCGTCCGGGCAGGCGAAGCCGATCCGGGATGCGCGCAGTGCGGCGGCATACTCAAATCCGCGACCGTCATGTTCGGTCAGGCGCTGGACGCCAACCTCCTATCCAAGGCGGCTGCCGCGGCTCAAGCGGCCGACGTGTTCCTCGCGATCGGCAGCACCCTGACAGTCGAGCCAGCCGCGTCATTGTGCGCCGTGGCAGTCCGGGGTGGTGCTCCCCTGGTGATCGTGAACCGCGACCGCACTCCTTATGACACCCTTGCGACTGCACTCATCAGGGAGCCGATCAGCTCGGCGGTCCCAGCGATCGTCGACGTCCTGATCGCCGGGCAGGCGTGAGCGCGTTCGGCCGCTTCAGTTGCATGAAATTCGCCGCCTGAGGGTCCGGCCACCTTAATGGCCGGACCCTGTCCGCCGTTCTTGCCGGAGCGAGATCAGCTCGTTGCTTGCGCCGACCCCGCGCCGCTCACCGGACTGGTCGAGGTCTCCGAGTTGACCACCCCGGACTTCAGGTAATCCGTCCACGCTGTCAGCGCCGTCTTGCCGGTCTTGGTGTAGGTCACAATGGTCTCTTCTGCGATCAGCTTGCTGGTCTTCGGGTCGAAGACGAGCACAGACTTCCCAACCTCGGCCAGCGCCGGCCAAGCATGCACGTAGGCAAGCCCAACGCCAGATCTGCCGACCCGATCGGTCACGGTTCCTAGCAGGCGTACTCCAGGAATGCGTTCGGCAACGGCGAAGATAGCTGCCCGCAGAGAAGGACGTACGTAGTCCTCGCGGAGCATGTCGCCGATCTGGACGAAGTCCTCAGCCGGACCCTTCGGCCCGCCTTCGATCTTGCGGGCGGCCAGCAGTGCCGCGAGTTTGGCTGGATCATCAGGCAACTGGTTCAGGTTAGGCGGCCCGTTGCTCAGCTGACCAGGTCCGAAGGTGGAGTCCATCGGTGCAACTGCCAGGCTCGGCCGACCGGCAGCGATCCACCCTGCGCGATCCTTCGCCGTGCCGAGCCGCGGATGGCTATAGGTCTCGACGATTCGTCCGGAGCCATCGGACCCGATCCAGATCTGCCGCAGCTCGTAGTAGCTGACGTCGTATGAAGTGGTCGGCCCGTTGTAGGTGTCGATCCAGTTCAGCGACGACTCGTCGGTGTACTCGAACTGACCAGGTCCTGGCGGCGTCTGCGCCGGTTGCGCGTCCGCCACAAGTGACAACGAGTGCAAGGCGGCGGCGACCGTACCTGGCTGCGGGCCTCCGGACACATGCGAGACGGGTCCGCCACCACGCCCCTCATGACCACCGGGCCCGAGCTGCGTTATTGCCAGCGCGGTCACCGCGGCTGCCGCGGCCGAAACGGTCAGGCCGACTACCATGCGGGAGGGCCTGCGCGTCGTGCTGCGGACGCGCCGTCCTCCGGCCTGCGCGCGCGCGGGGTTACCGTGACTAGCTGGCGCTTCGCCCTGCTCAAGGAGCATTATCTGGGCCAGCGTCTGCTGCGCGTGCGGCGAGTCTCCGTCAGCGACGCTCGCCAGCGGGACCGGATTGGCCTTCGCGATCAGGTCTTCAATCTTCATTGCCCGTGCCTTCCCACTGTCGCAGAGTTCTGGAGACTGGAAACGGTTGCCGGCCGGGTGATCGACCGTCCCGAAACCGCGCCGTTGGCGACCGCCCCGCGCACCGCATGCCGCGCCCGCCTGTACCTAAGCTCGAAGGCGTTGACCGTGCAGCCGAGGACGGCTGCTGCTTCCGCGTGGCTGAGCTCCTCCCAGTGCACGAGCTGAAGCGCCTCGCGCTCGGCTGGTCGGAGAGCCGCGATTGCGGCTAGGACGAGTTCGTAGTCCGAAGCGGATCCCGGCGGGCCGACCGCGCGGGCGCCGATTGCGGCGTCTGCTCTCAACCGGGCGCCGAGACGAAACCAGCGTCGGCGTGCGCGGTCATGGTCGGAGATTGTGTTGCGGGCCACAGCGAAGAGCCACGGCAGGTCCTCCGGTGGACCTGGCACCTCGCCAAACCGGCGCCAGACGACGGTGAAGACGTTGGCGATCACGTCGTCGGCGGCGTCATCGGCAACCCTTCGCCGTACGTAGGCGGCGATCTGCTGATACCGGCTGCGATACAGGGCCTCAAATCTTGCCGACATCGGAGGGCTGGCCTGCGGGCCGATCATGCACTGCTCCTGTAATGAATGGTCATGCTTCCTACATGGCCGGCCAGAGATTAAATCCGTCGGGCGACGCCCGAAATCTGCGGGCAGAGTTCACCGGCCCGGCCGTCGTTGCATGATCGCCGAGCATGCCAGAGATGGCCTACGGAACGACAGTGACGGGCCACTTCCCGGCCCGGACCAAGCGGACCGCGAGCGATCCGACGAACCGGTGACCGGCGTGCTTGGACGCACCCACGACGATCGCATCCGCGCGCACCTCATCGGCGATGCGCACGATCTCGCTATACGGGTCGCCTCGCGCCGCTCGGAACGTGATCGAGATACCGAGCTCTGTCGCCATTGCCTCGGCCCGCCCTTGCATATCCGCGACGTTCGTGCGGAACGCCTCGTCCTTGGCGACCGTCAGCGCCGCGCCGCCCGGTCCAGCCGCGCCGAACGAGGCCATCGGCAGCACGAAGACCGCGACGATCCGCGCTCCCTGACGTCGCGCCAGGCCCGCTGCGTACCAGCCAGCTCGGATCGACGTCGTGGAGTCGTCAACACCGACGAGGATGACCGAAGGTCCGTCCGTCCCGAGCTCGAACGTGCCGTCCTCGGAGGTCACGACGCCTCACTCGTGCCCATACTCCCGCAGTCTAGGACCGACCTCGCCGGGGTTAACTCCGGCCTGATGAGCCCTTAACAGGACAAGCGAGTTCCGCACAGCGACCGTGACTAGGTTCCCTCCCCCGCCGGAGACAGCCAGAATGACCAGATAAGTGATGCGAGTGGTCGGTCGCGGTTGACCGCCGGGAGGACGAGTCGGTCCCGTGAGCCCATCTGTGCCAGAGCCGGAGACGACGCCGATCGCTAGCCTGCTGCCGGCCTGGCGTGTCCTCGACATGTCGCAGGCGATCTCCGGTCCCTATGCCGGCCGGATACTGAGCGATCTCGGCGCCGACGTCGTCCGGGTCGAAGGTCCGCGAACGGACGTCACTGATTTGTTCGGGGCCGTCATCGACGGTCGGGCCGGCCTGTACGCCCAGATGAACGCCGGCAAACGCAACGTCGGCATCGACATCGCCGCTTCGGGCGCCCCTGGCCTAGTACGGGAGCTAGCGGCGCGAGCCGACGTGCTCATCGAGAATTTCCGGCCGGGCGTGATGGACCGCCTTGAGCTCGGGTATGAGCGGCTAGCCGCCGCTAATCCGCGCCTCGTGATGCTGTCGGTCTCTGGCTTCGGCACTACCGGACCGAAGGCCAGCCGCCGTGCGCTCGCACCGGTCATCCACGCCGAATCCGGCTTGCTCGCCCGGCAAGCTGACCTGGATGGCCGGTCTGCCTCCGATCTGCCGGTCGCCCTCGCCGACACGGTGACCGGGCTGCACGCGGCGATCGCGGTGCTGGCTGCGCTGCACAACCGCGCGGCCACCGGCCGCGGCCAGCACATCGGCCTGAGCATGCTCGCGGCGGTCGCGGCCAGCGACGATCACGCCCACGCGGCCATCGATAGAAGCCCTGAGCCGTACAGCTCGCGCGGCACGATCTGGCAGGCACCGGGCGGTCCGCTCCTCATAGCAGCGCCGCCGAAGCACGCGTGGGTCATGCTGTCGCGTCGGGGCCTGATCGACGATCCCGCTCCACCTGGCTGCGACCTGGACACGAAGGTCGCGATGCGTCAGCAGGCGATTCAGGACTGGATGATCGGTTTTGCGGATCGCGCGACCCTCATAGCGGAACTGGAGGCTGCCGGGATCGCCTGGGCTGAGCTGGCCGACAGCGCGGACGTGTTCGCTGACGGCGCTCACTCGGTCAGCCTGCCGGGCAGCGGGCGGCGGGTCCTCGCGCTTCCGTACGAGTTCTCTGCGGCGTCGGCCACCGTACGTCGCGGCGTCGCGCGGCTGGGCGAACATAATGCTGAAGCCCTGGCCGACTGGCTGGGGCTTGACAAAGCGGCAGTCGCCGCGTTGACCGCCAGCGGCGCGCTCATCTCTGATTGACCACGACTCGCGGGACAGCGACTGAGATGATGCGACAACTGGTACCCAAACCCGCGAACGCGAGGACGTGCCATGCGATCTGAAGTCGATGGATACACCACCGAGTTCGAGGTAACGGCCGCCGGGAGGCCGGTCGTCCTGTTGCACGGATTCCCCGACAGCGGGAATCTTTGGCGGCATCAGGTGCCTCAGCTGTCGGTCGCCGGTTACCAGCTCATCGTGCCCGACCTGCGCGGCTACGGGCACTCAGCCAAGCCAACCGACGTGGCGGCTTACGGCCTCCTTCAGGTAGCTCGAGACGTCACCGGCATACTCGACCAGCTTGGCATCGACCGAGCGCACATCGTCGGCCACGACTGGGGCGGTGCCCTGGCCTGGGTGCTGGCGCTGCTGCACCCGGACCGGGTCGATCATCTCGCCGTGCTGTCGTCCGGCCATCCGGGCGCGTTTGCCACTGCGGGACTCCGGCAGCGCGAGCTGTCGTGGTACATGCTGCTGTTCCAGTTCGAGGGCATCGCCGAGAAGTGGCTCAGCGACGACGACTGGGCTAACTTCCGGGACTGGTCGCAGCACCCCGATGCGGACGCCGCCATCGCTGAGCTCCAGGCCAACGACTCGTTGACGCCAGCACTGAACTGGTACCGGGCGAACGTTCCCGCCGAGTGGCTCGTCGCGCCGCGGGCCGATTGGCCGCCCGTGCAGGCCCCCACGATGGGACTCTGGAGCGACGGCGATCGCTTCTTGACCGAGGAGCAGATGACGGGCTCAGGGCAGTTCGTCCAGGGCGGGTGGCGGTACGAGCGACTGACGGGTCCAGGACACTGGATGCAGCTCGAGGCGCCAGACGTGGTGTCCAGGCTGCTTATCGACTTCCTGCCAGCCTGAGACCGACGTCAGTTACGGGGCCTGCTCGGCGAATCCGGCCCAGGGCGCGCGGTCGTCTCCCGCGACGCCGACGTTGGTGGCTAGCTGTCCCAGTACTTCGCTGAGTTTCGCGGCGTCGGCATCGGAGATGCCACGCCGTAGCTGGCGGTCGAACGCGATGGCAGCATCGCGCAGCCGACGGAAGGCCTGTTCGCCGTCGTCGGTGAGGGCCACAACGTGGACGCGCCTGTTGGCCGGGTCGCGGTGCCGCGTCACCAGCCCGCTGGCCTCCATGGCGTTGAGGTGATGGGTGAGGGTCGCTTCCTTGATGCCCATGGCCTCGGCGAGCGCCCGCTGATTAGCCAGGTTGCGCGTCTTCAGGTTCAGCAGTACGAGCCACGTGGGAAGCGATCCGCCGACGGCTGCCAGTGCGTCATCGAAGGCCCGGGCGACGGCCCGCGAGACCTGGGTGAGTCGCAGTCCGATGGGCAGCACGGCTGGTCGCATGCCCGGAGGAT
>Ga0126373_10002125_pt1 | contig 14510 bp, 17 predicted proteins | sample PanSoiMetPlot_11_FD_92545 | JGI IMG/M metagenome (GOLD analysis project Ga0126373, IMG submission 92545) | Tropical forest soil microbial communities from Panama - MetaG Plot_11 | ecosystem: Environmental > Terrestrial > Soil > Tropical forest > Bulk soil | place: Panama | collected 2016-02-17 | reverse complement strand
GTGGAGGTCGGCTGGTGGCTGCTCGACCAGCATCGCTTCGCGGTCGACAAGGTGCGCGAGATGCACCAGGCCTACCAGCAGCAGGTGATTGCCGCGCAGGCGCTGCTCGCGGCGGGCACACCCGCCGACCGGGTGCATGCGTTGCTGCCGGCCGTCATTGTGACAAACCAACAGGCCGCGCTCTCCCCCGACGTCGACACACAACTCATCGCCGAGGCGCAACGACACATCTGGCAGTACGCCTGGGAGGGATCGTTCTTCATCATCGCCCTGGCCGCATGCATCGCCGTGATCGCACGCGCGCTGCGGGCGGAGGCGCGTGTGATCCAGGAGCAGGAGAGCTTCCTGGCGCTGGTATCGCATCAGTTCAAGACGCCGCTTGCGAGCCTGCAGCTGTCGCTCGAAACCATGGCCATGCGACCGCTGTCACCCGAGCATGCGCGCGCCCTGATCGACCGCATGCTGGCCGACATAGCGCGCATGGAGGGCATGGTGACGCAAATCCTCGAGAGCATGCGCCTGGATCGCGGCCGGATCGAGCTGCGCAGCGAGCCGGTGGACCTCTGCGCGGCGGTCGCGCGCGTGGTTGCCGGCTTCGAGGAGCGGGCCGCCAGGGATCACATCACGGTCAGCGCCGATATCGAGCGCGGGTTGCAGGTCATGGCCGATCCGCTCGCGCTCGATGTCATCCTGCGCAATCTCCTCGAGAACGCGCTCGCGGCGGTCGGGCCGGTCGGCGGCGGCAGCGTCGCCTTCATCGGGCGGCGGGCGGGGGGCGGGATCGAGCTGTCGGTGCGTGACAGCGGTGTTGGTTTTCGGCCGGGCGACGCCGCGCGGCTCTTCCAGAAGTTCACGCGCCTGCACCCGGATGGCGGCGGCAGCCGTTTCGGAACCGGCCTCGGTCTCTACATCGTCGGACGGCTGATGCAGCTTGCCGGCGGCCGCGTCAGCGCCCAGAGCGCGGGTGTCGGACAGGGCGCAACCTTCGTGCTGGCGTGGCCCCCGGGCGAGCCGCGCCAGGACTCATCTCCCGGTCCGACCGACAGGATCGAGCCGCTTGAACGGCAGTCCGCGGAGCGGGGGCAGTCGTGACCGCGCCGGCAGAGCACACGCGCCGCGTCCTCGTGGTGGAAGACGACCCGCATCTCGCCGCCGGCGTGGTCGAGAACCTGCGTGCGGAGGGCTACGAGGTCGACTCCGTCGCGGACGGGCGGCGGGCTCTCGAGTGGCTGCAAGGCAATTCCTGCGGCCTCATTCTGTTGGATGTCATGTTGCCGGAACTCGACGGCTTCGCCGTCTGCCGGACGCTGCGCGAGCGCGCAGACAACACGCCCGTGCTCTTCCTGACAGCGCGCGGAGATCCCGCCGACCGCGTGCGCGGTCTCGAGGCGGGCGGCGATGATTACCTGGCGAAGCCATTTCATCTGCGCGAGCTGCTGCTGCGGGTGCGGGCCATCCTGCGCCGCTGGGACTGGTACCAGAGCGCTTCGGCCGCCGAGGGAGCGGTGCTGCGCTTCGGCGGCAACGAGGTTGATTTCCGCGCCTTTCGCGCCCGCTCCTGGAACGGCAGCGCGCAGGAGCTGACCGAGAAGGAGGCGATGATCCTCAAAGTACTGGCCGAGCGCCCCGGGGAGATCGTCTCGCGCGAGGATCTCCTCGAGCGGGTGTGGGGCTACGACGTCTTCCCCTCGACGCGCACCGTGGACAATTTCATCCTGCGCCTGCGCAAGCGCTTCGAGCGCGATCCGGCCAACCCGCGGCACTTCCTCACCGTCTGGGGCGTGGGCTACCGGTTCATGACCGAGGGTGAATCGTGAGCGGCCTGCAGCAATTGCAGGCGGCGCGAGCGCTGCGGATTGGCACTCGCGCTTCGGCGCTCGCCCTCTGGCAAGCCCGTCACGTCGCGGATCTGGTCCGCGGCATACCTGGGGCGCCACCCGTGGAGTTGGTTCCCATCACCACGACGGGAGACGTGCGCACGGACGTTCCGCTGTGGGCCGTGCGGGGCCGTGCCTTCTTCACGAAGGAAATCGACCGCGCGCTGCTCGAGGACCGGATCGATGTCGCGGTGCACAGCCTGAAAGACCTGCCTACCGCGATGGAGCCGGGGCTGGCGCTTGCGGCAGTCCTGCGGCGCGAGGATCCCCGCGACGCTCTGGTGAGCCGCACCGGCGCGCCGCTGTCACAGTTGCCGGGTGGCGCACGCATTGGGACGAGCAGCCTGCGGCGCCGGGCCTTCCTCAATCGCGCCCGCGGGGACCTGACATTGCTCGAGCTGCGCGGCAACGTACCGACCCGGCTCGAGCGCCTCGAGCGGGGCGACTACGACGCCATCGTCCTGGCAGCGGCCGGACTCAAGCGCCTCGGGCTCGAGCACCGGATCACGCAGCATCTTGCCCCTGAAGAGTTTCCACCCGCGGTATCGCAGGGCGCCATCGGCGTCTGCACACGCGCGGACGATTCGTACTCCTGCGGCTGGCTGCGGCCGCTGGATGATTTGGCCACGCGGCTCGCCACGACGTCGGAACGCGCGCTGTTAGAGCGCATCGAAGGCGGCTGTCAGGTCCCGCTCGGCGCGCTCGCCACGGCCACCGCCAACGGCATTCACCTGCATGCGGCCGTGTGCGCGCTCGACGGGTCGCAGCTGCTGAGCGCCCGCGGGGACGGCGAGGCAACCGCGGCGGCGGCGCTGGGCGTTCGACTGGCAGTGGAGCTGATCGGCAAGGGCGCGGGTAGCCTCATCGCGGCCGAGCGCGCGTTTCAAGGCCGCGCGGAGGCGCCTTGAAACCCGTGTTGAAGCCGGTCGTGGTGACTCGCGCCGAGGAGCGCGACGGACCGCTGTCCACCGAGCTCAAGAGCCTGGGCCTCCCGGTGTTGATCTGGGCCGCCGTCCGCGTGCTGCCTGCGGATACTGCACAACTGGAGGACGCTCTGCACCGCGCAGGATCCTTCGATTGGATCGTCTTCACCAGCCGTCACGGCGTCGCTGCCGTGACAGCTCGACTGCCCGCACCACCAGCCGGAATGCGGACGGCGGCGGTGGGCCGCGCCACCGCCGCCGTGCTGAAGCAACACGGTTGGCCTGTGGACCTGGTTCCCGCCGAGCCTAACGCCGCGGGCCTGGTAGCGGCGTTTGCCGCGTCCGGCACTGCGAGCGGTTTGCGCATTCTCTATCCCGCCAGCTCGCGCGCCCTGCCGGCGCTCGCTGCCGGGCTGACTCACCTCGGCGCGGAGGTTACGACCGTTGAGGCATACCGTACCGTTTCTGGCACGGAACTCGACGTTGCGGACTGCCGCTCTTGCATCGCGCGCAATGCGGTGGGCGCGGTCACTTTCGCCAGCCCGTCCGCAGTGACGGAGCTCGAGAGCGCGCTCGGCAAGGAGGATTTCGCGCGCCTGCTCAGCCTCGCGCCGGCTGTCGCGATCGGCCCAACGACGGCACGCGCGCTGACCGAGCGAGGCTACACGCCCACCCTGGCCGAGTCGGCCACTCTGCGAGGCCTGGCTCTCACCAGCCTGCATGCCGTTCGCGCCGGTCCTGCATCGAGGTACCCATGAGTCATCCAGCAATGAGACCCCGCCGAACACGTCAGTCGGACGCGTGGCGGCGCATGGTGCGAGAGACGCGGCTTTCGCCTGACGCGTTCATCTACCCGCTATTCGCCGTCCCCGGTCGGGGGGTTCGACACCCCGTATCGAGCATGCCTGGGGTGTCCCAGCTCTCCGTGGATGAGCTCGTCAAGGACGCGAAAGCCGTGGCCGCGACGGGCGTTCCGGCCGTGCTGCTCTTTGCAGCGCCGGCTGAGAAAGATCCGCGCGCAAGCGCCGCCCTCGACCCGAAGGGGCTGGCCGCGCAGGCGATCTCTGCGGTCAAGGACGCCTGCCCAGACCTCCTGGTTTGGGCCGATGTCTGCCTCTGCGGAGCAACGGATCACGGACACTGCGGCCACGTGCTGCCCGGCGGCGCGATCGACAACGATACCTCTGTCGAGACGCTCGCCCAGGTGGCGCTCAATTACGCGCGAGCCGGGGCCGATGCGGTGGCGCCGAGCGACATGATGGACGGACGGGTGCAGGCCCTGCGCCGTCTGCTCGACCGCGAGGGCCGCGCGATGACACCGATTGTTTCATATGCGGCCAAATACGCATCATCTTTCTATGGACCGTTTCGCGAAGCAGCCGAATCGGCGCCGGCATTCGGCGACCGCCGCTCTTACCAGATGGACCCGGCCAACTCGCGCGAGGCGCTGCGAGAGGTGCTGCTCGACGTCGAGGAGGGGGCGGATCTGGTCATGGTGAAGCCCGCGGGCCCCTACCTCGATGTGATCCGTCAGGTGCGGGATGCCGTGCAGGTGCCCGTCGTGGCCTACCAGGTGAGCGGCGAGTACAGTCTCATCAAGGCCGCGGCCGAGCGCGGCTGGATCAACGAGCGGGCTGCGGTGCTCGAGACGCTCACCGGCATCCAGCGAGCGGGCGCGGATCTCATCATCAGCTACTACGCGCCCGACGTGGCGCGCTGGCTCGCTGACCAATGACCGGACCCGTGCAACTGCCGCCGTTCCTTGCCGCCTGCCGCCGACAGCCGGTGCCGCACACGCCCATCTGGGTCATGCGCCAGGCTGGCCGCTACCTTCCGGAATATCGCCGGGTGCGCTCGTCTGCCGAGTTCGCAAGCTTGTTGCGCCACCCCGAGCTCGCCGCGGAGGTTACCCTGCAGCCGCTGCGCCGCTTCGCGCTGGATGCCGCCATCCTCTTCAGCGACATCATGACGCCGCTGCAGGGAATGGGCGTCGATCTCTCGTTCGAGCCCGGCCCGGTGGTGCGCGAGCCCATTCGGAGCGACACCGCCATCGAGGCGCTCGGGCAGCTCGTCCCGGAGCGCGACGTTCCCTTCGTGCTCGAGTCGATTCGGCTGGTGCGGGCCGCACTTCCGCCAGATGTGCCGCTCATCGGCTTCGCCGGGGGGCCGTTCACGCTCCTCTGCTATTTAGTCTGCGGGCGGCCATCGAAGGAGTTCGGGGCCGCGCGCTCGTTCCTCTACTCGAGCCCGGGAGCGGCTGAGCGCCTGCTCGATCGGCTGGCGGACGCCATGGCCGCGTACCTGCACGCCCAGGCCGCCGCCGGGGCGCAGGCACTGATGCTGTTCGAATCATGGGCCGGATTGCTCGCGCCGCGAGAGTTCGAGCGCTTTGCGCTGCGCGCCGTCCGGCGCACGGTCGCGGCGCTCCGCGATATCGCAGTGCCGCTCATCTACTACGTGAACCAGGGCTCCGCGCTCATGGAATGCGTCGCGGACCTCGACGTCGACGTCATTGGCGTCGACTGGCGCTCGCCGCTCGGTGTAGTGCGGCGAACATTGGGGTCTGGCAAGGCCGTGCAGGGCAATCTCGACCCGGCCGCGCTCTTCGCCGCGCCGGAGGACCTGCGCCGGCACGCCGGACGCGTGCTCGATGAGGCGGGCGGCGCGCCGGGGCACATCTTCAACCTGGGGCATGGCATCTGGCCGGAGACCGATCCCGATGCGGTGGCGCGGCTGGTCGACTACGTGCACGAGCGCTCCTCGCGCGGGGCTGCAGCGGAGGCAGGCAGGCTGTGACCGGAGAGCCGTTCGGCAGCGGGTTCGAGCAGATTGCCGCGGCGTGGTTCGGCGATCTGCAGGCACGCCTCTGCACGGCCTTCGAGGCCTTCGAGCCAGAGTGCCGCTTCGAGGCCCGCAGCTGGCGCCGGCCGGAAGGGCATCGGTTGCAGGGTGGCGGCGAGTCCCGGCTGATGCGCGGCAGTGTCTTCGAAAAGGTCGGGGTGAACGTCAGTCACGTATGGGGACTGCTCAGCGAACAGGCTCGCGGCCAGGTCGCGGGCGCCGCGCAGTCCGGCGGCCGCTTCGTGGCCTGCGGCATTTCACTGGTCGCGCATATGTGGAACCCTTACGTGCCGGCGGTGCACATGAACCTGCGGTACCTGTGCACGAGCTCCGCGTGGTTCGGCGGAGGGTCGGACCTGACCCCGACCTTCCCGTTCGAGGAGGACACGGCGGAGTTCCACGCAGCGTTGCAAGCAGCGTGTGACACGTATCGCCCTGACGCCTATCGCGAGTTCAAGGAGTGGTGTGACCGGTATTTTTACCTGCCACATCGTCGCGAGCCGCGCGGCGTTGGAGGTATATTCTTCGACGATCTCGCGAGCGGTGACACCGAAGCGGACTTCGCGTTTGTGCGTCAGGTAGGGGAAGCCTTTCTGGATGTCTATCCGAGGATCGTCGCCCGCCGCAAGGACAGCCCATTCGACGAGGCGGCTCGTGAGCGGCTCCTGGTGAAGCGCGGTCGATACGTCGAGTTCAACCTCGTCTATGATCGGGGGACGAAATTCGGCTTTCAGACCGATGCCGACCCGGAGGCCTACCTCATGAGCCTGCCGCCGCTCGTCAGATGGTGAGCCCGAACGTTGAGGATGGGATGCGGCTTGCAGCCGGCAAAATTTAAAGTGCGCCGATGATCAGGATCATTCTGCCGCTCGTCTGCGCGGCGCTGGGCTTCGTGGCGGCCTCCTGCAGCCAGTCGGGGGGGCGGTTTGCGCCGGCTGAGGCCCCCGCCTCGCCGCACCCGAACTCGCACGGCGCCGCGTCCGCCGCCATGGCGAGCCCGTCCGACCCGCAGCAGTCGCAGGCCGCTGGTCCGCCGTCGCCAGCCAGCGATCAGACTGCTTCCGGCGCGCAATCCGCATCGGCAGCAAACCCGGAGGCAGCAACCGGCACCCCGGTCGATCGTCGAGCCTCGACGCTGATCGGTATGCCGGTGGTAGCGGCGGATGGGAGCTCGCTGGGTGAAGTGAAGGACATAGTGTTCGATCGACAAGGCCGCGCCACGCACCTGGTGATCGCGTACGGCACGGCGCCGCAAATGGGCCCCGGAGAGATACCAGACGACGGCAAACCCGCGCCGACGCCCGAGAGCAAGCTCACCGCGATGCCGTGGGATGCCGCAGTCGCCATCATCAAGAGCGGCCGGCTGCTGTTGGATGGCGCGCAGCTGCAGCGCGCGCCGAGCTTCACTCCGGACGCCTGGCCCAACCTCGATGACCCAACCTGGAGCGCCACCGCCGATGCCTACTGGCGCAAGGCGGTACGGGCGGCGATCGCGGCGCATCCCGGCGCTCCGATCGACTCGACGACGAGGCAGCGCGAGCGCCCGGCGCGCGATGGCTACTGACGGCGCCCGCGACTTCGCCGCCGCCCTCATCGACTGGCACGGGCGCCACGGCCGGCACGATCTGCCATGGCAGCACCGCCGCACCGCCTATCGAGTGTGGGTGTCGGAGATCATGCTGCAGCAGACGCAGGTAGCGACGGTCATCCCCTACTACGATCGGTTCATGGCCCGCTTTCCCGATGTCGGCACGCTGGCCGCGGCGCCGCTCGATGACGTGCTGCATCTCTGGTCGGGGTTGGGCTACTACGCGCGGGCGCGCAACCTCCATCGTGCCGCCGTGTGCATCGTCGAGGAACATGGCGGACGGTTCCCGCAGAGCTTCGAGGTGGTGGCCTGTCTCCCGGGCATCGGGCGCTCCACTGCGGGCGCCATTCTCGCGCTGAGCCGCGGTGAGCGCTTCCCCATCCTGGACGGTAATGTGCGTCGAGTGTTGTCACGTCACTTCGGAGTGGAGGGCAGCGCGTCGAATCGGGCCACATTACAGAAGCTGTGGGATCTATCCGACGAGTGCACGCCCATGGAGGATGTCGATACCTACACACAGGCGGTGATGGATCTGGGAGCAACTGTCTGCATACGCCGCAATCCCTCGTGCACGGCCTGCCCCGTGGCAGCAACTTGCATTGCCCGCCGCACCGGACGCCAGCACGAGCTACCCACACCGAAGGCGACGAGGGCCCGGCGACTGAGAGAGGTATTCATGCTGGCCGCCGTGCGTAAGGACGGAGACGTGCTCCTCGAGCGCCGTCCGGACAGCGGCGTCTGGGGGGGCCTCTGGTGCCTGCCGGAGTTCCCCAGTGCGAGCGAAGCCGGCGACTATGCCCGGCGCATGCTGCGCGGAGCCCCCGACCGGCCGGTGCCGCTGGCCCCTCTCGAGCATGCGTTTACGCACTTCGACCTTGTCATCACACCGCTGCTGGCCCATTGTTCCGGCTGCGCGACCGCGCCCGATCCGGCGCGACGTCAGTGGTACCGCGCGCGCGAGCCGGCGAAGCTCGGCCTGCCTGCCCCCATCCGGGTGCTGCTCGCCACGCTCGCAGACGCAGCGGGAACCCAAGCGCAACTGTTCAACTGACCGGAGAGACTGATCGTGGCCCGAATGGTGCAGTGTGTGATGCTCAAGCGCGAGGCCGCCGGCTTCGACCGGCCGCCCTATCCCGGCGAGCTCGGCCGGCGCATCTACGAAAACGTGTCGCGCGAAGCCTGGGCTCGCTGGCTGCAGCATCAGACCATGTTGATCAACGAGTATCGTCTGACGCCCATCGAGCCCAAGGCGCGCAAGTTTCTCGAGGCCGAGATGGAGAAGTTCTTCTTCGGCGCCGGCTCGAGCAGGCCCGAGGGTTACAAGGCCCCCGGGAGCGAGGAATGAAGTCCGATATGTCCGCGACGACGCCCTCCACCCTGCATCCCCGCGTTCGCGAGGTGACTGAGCGCATCCGCGAGCGCAGTCGCGAGCCGCGGGCCGCATACCTGGAGCGGATGGCTGCACAAGCCGGCGGCGAGCCGGCGCGCAAGCGCCTGTCCTGCACCAACCTGGCGCACGGGTTTGCGGCGTCCGCGGCACCTGACAAGCAGGCGCTGCGGGATCTGCGCTGGCCTAACCTTGCAATCGTCACTGCCTACAACGACATGCTGTCGGCGCACCAACCCTACGAGCGGTTTCCCGGCCTGATTCGTGCGGCCGCGCGCGAGGCCGGGGCAACCGCACAGGTTGCGGGCGGCGTTCCCGCCATGTGTGACGGTGTCACTCAGGGCCAGCCCGGCATGGAGCTCTCGCTCTTCAGCCGCGACGTCATCGCGATGTCCACGGGCATCGCGCTGTCGCACGGCATGTTCGATGGGGCGCTCTGCCTTGGCGTCTGCGACAAGATCGTGCCGGGCCTGCTCATCGGTGCCCTCTCATTCGGCCAGCTGCCGGCAGTGTTCGTGCCGGCGGGCCCGATGCCCTCGGGATTGCCCAACAAGGAGAAGGCGCGTATCCGTCAGTCCTTCGCCGAAGGCCGGGTGGGACGCGACGCGCTGCTCGAGTCGGAGGCCGGAAGCTATCACTCCGCCGGCACCTGCACCTTCTATGGCACGGCCAACAGCAACCAGATGCTGATGGAGGTGATGGGCCTGCACCTGCCCGGCAGCGCCTTCGTGCCGCCCAACACCCCGCTGCGCGATGCGCTGACACGCGCGGCCACGCGCCGCGCCGCGCAGATCACCGCCCTGGGGCAGGAGTATCTGCCGCTCTCGCAGGTGCTCGACGAGCGTAGCATGGTGAACGCGGTCGTCGGCCTCCTCGCCACGGGCGGCTCGACCAACCATACCCTGCATCTCGTCGCCATCGCGCGCGCCGCGGGCATTCTCATCGACTGGGACGACTTCAGCGACCTGTCGGACGTCGTGCCGCTCCTCGCCCGGATCTATCCGAACGGCAGTGCCGACGTGAATCATTTCCATGCCGCCGGCGGGATGGGGTTCCTCATCAACGAGCTGCTCGCGGCGGGCCTGATGCACGAGGATGTGCAAACCATCTCCGGCTCCGGACTGCGCGCCGCGGCGCTCGAGCCCTGGCTTTCCCCGGGCGGGCTCGCCTGGCGCACGGCTCCCGAGGCGAGCGGCGACGATACCGTCCTGCGTCCCGCCGCCAACCCTTTCAGCGCCGACGGCGGCCTCAAGCTCCTGCGCGGAAACCTCGGCCGCTCCGTCATCAAAGTGTCTGCGGTAGGCTCCCAACATCGGGTCATCGAGGCGCCCGCCCGGGTCTTCGACAGTCAGGAGGCAGTGTTGGAAAGCTTCCAGCGCGGCGAGCTGACACGTGACGTGGTGGTCGTGGTCCGCTTCCAGGGCCCGCGCGCCAACGGAATGCCGGAGCTGCACGGCCTCACCCCTGCCCTGGCCTCGCTGCAAAGCAAGGGCCACCGAGTGGCGCTGGTCACCGACGGCAGGATGTCAGGCGCGTCCGGCGCCGTGCCCGCCGCGATTCACCTGACACCGGAGGTCGCGAGCGGCGGCCAACTGGGCAAAGTGCGCGACGGCGACCTCATCCGACTCGACAGCGTGAAAGGAACGTTGGAAGCACTCGTGTCAGCGGAAAGCTGGAACCGCCGGCCGGCAGCCACCGCCGACCTGACCGACAACGTGTCCGGAATGGGGCGCGAGCTCTTCCGCGCCTTCCGCGCCGGCGCCGCCCCCGCCGAGGAAGGCGGCGGCATCTGTTAGCCTTGCGCCAATAGACTACGGCGGGGTATCGACCTTCAGCTCCTCGAAGCGCTCGATATCCGACTGAAACTGCGCCCGCACCTGATCCTCCTGTGCGGTGCGCGCCTGAATCGCCTGATTCTGCACGCGCACCTCGTTCAGGGTCTGCACCAGCTCCTGCGCGAGATCGTCGGGCATGCGCGGCGCGTTGGGCCGTGAGCTATACGGCTTGAATTGTTGGGCGCGGTCCTGGAGCGAGCTGAGGCGCGACTGCAGGCTCTGCACGTACTGCTGCGCAGCGGTCTGCTGCGCCTGGATCTGCGACAACCGCTCATCCCGCAGCGACTCGATGTCCTTGACCGAGGTGTAGGTGCTGAGCAGGAAGTAATCGTGTTGCTCCTGTTCGACCCGCTGCCTATGCGCGCGCGCCTCGGCCGCGATCTGCGCGGGCGTCTTTTCCGCATCGACGTGCCCGATCTCGACACCTTCGCTGTTCAGGATCTGCCGGCTGTTGCGCGCGTACTTCGGTGGAATGGTGTCACCATAGTGGGGGACACCGTGCTCATCCACCCAGCGGTAGGTAATCCCCTTGTCGCTCTGCGCCGCAGCCGATCCCGCGACGCAGGCGAGCGCCAGGAGCAAAGGAATGGCCGGGTGCGGTAGCCGCATAAGAGCGGATATTCTGACCTACCGCCGCAAGGAGGCAAGTCTCAAGAGACCCCGTACCGCTGCCGATAGGCCTTCAGCAGTGTGAGCTGGTCGTCAGAAATGGCAGCCCGACCGCCGTCAGCGCGCGACAGCCCCTCGATGAGGTCCGCGAGTGTGACGACGCTCACGCAGGGGATGCCGTGCTCTTTTTCGATCTCCTGGGTGGCGCTCAGCGCCCCCTGCCCCCGCTCCTGCCGGTCGAGCGCGAAGATGACGCCCACCGGCTGCGCTCCCTGCTGCCGGATGAGCGTCAGCGACTCCCGCACGGCGGTGCCCGCCGTGACCACATCGTCAATGACGAGAACCCGCCCGCGAAGCGGCGCGCCGATGACGTTGCCACCCTCACCGTGGTCCTTCGCCTCTTTGCGATTGAAGGCGTAGGTGACGCTGCGGCCGTGATGCTCGAAGAGCGCGGCCGCAGTGGCCGCGGCGAGCGGAATACCCTTGTAGGCTGGCCCGAAGAGCACATCGAACGCGGGCGCCGAGCGTACGATGGCCGCGGCATAGCAACGGCCGAGCACGGCGATGGCCTCACCGTCGCTGAACAGGCCGGCGTTGAAAAAGTAAGGGCTCTCGCGGCCGGATTTGAGCGTGAACTGCCCGAAGCGCAGCGCCTGGCGCGAGAGTGCGAGGTCGATGAAGGTGCGCTGATAGTCCTGCATGCCGCTATCATTGCCCGATGCACATGGACCGAGTCAATGCCCGCCGCCCGGGCTGGCTGCAGGCGCTCGCCGTCTACCGCGAGCCCCGCATGGTCGCGATGCTCTTTCTCGGGTTCTCGAGCGGGCTGCCGTTCTACCTGGTACTGCAGACGCTGACGATCTGGATGCGCGAGGTGGGAGTCGCGCGCACCCTGATCGCCATGTTGGCGTGGGGCACACTCCCCTACTCGCTGAAGTTCCTGTGGGCGCCCGTGGTCGATCGGGCGCCGCTGCCGCTGCTCGACCGGCTGTTGGGGCGCAGGCGCTCATGGATGCTCGTGGCGCAGGCCTGCATCGCATTCGGTCTTGCTCGGCTGGCCTTCTGCAATCCCGCCGGGGGACTGCTGCGCATCGCGCTCTGGGCAGGCTTCGTGGCGTTCTTCGCGGCGACACAGGACATCGCCCTGGACGCCTGGCGCATCGAGTCGGCGCCCATTGAGATGCAGGGTGCCTTGCTGGCTGTTTACCAGGTGGGCTTTCGCGTGGCGCTGATCACCGGCAGTGCCGGTGCGCTGGCCCTGGCGCAGGCCTTCGGCTGGAGCACGAGCTATCTCGGCATGGCGGTCCTGGCGGGCGTCGGCATCGTCACCACGCTCTGCATCGCCGAGCCGCGGGCGGTCGCTTCCCGCGAAGAGCGGGAGCGCGAGGCGCGGGTCGTGGAATGGCTGGAGCGGCGCGCCCACTGGCCGCAGTCGCTCAAGGACGTGGGGGAGTGGTTCATCGGCGCGGTGGTGTGTCCATTGGTCGACTTCTTCTCGCGCTACGGATCGCGGCTGGCGCTCATTACGCTGATCTTCGTCGGCGCCTACCGCCTCACCGAGTTCGGCATGGGCTCACAAATCGGCCCCTTCTACGTGGATCATGGCTACACCAACGACCAGATCGCAACCGTGGTCAAGATCTACGGACTGACCGTGGCGGTGATCGGCGTGTTCATCGCGGGACTGCTGATCGCCAAAATCGGGTTGCTGCGCTCGCTGGTACTCGGCAGCCTGCTCGTCATGGGTTCGAACATCGGATTCGCCGTCCTCGCCACAACACACACGCCGACCCTCCTCGGGCTTGGGCTCGCAAACGCGCTCGACAATCTTGCGCTGGCCGTGCAGGGCACAGCCCTGCTCGCATTTCTGTCGAGCCTCACGAGCCCGAAGTACACCGCCACCCAGTACGCGCTCTTCTCTTCGCTCTACGCTCTTCCCGGCAAGACACTCGAGGGCTTCTCCGGAATCGTGTCGCACTGGACCGGCTATCCGCTCTTCTTCGTGTATACGGCAAGCCTCAGCATCCCGGGCCTGCTGTTTCTCTTCTGGCTGTGGCGGCGAAGCTCCGGCGGCAACGGACTGCCGTCATTGATGGCCATGGGGGGAGGGCCCGAGACCGTCCGTGCCAGAGGCTGAGCTCGACCTCGAGCGTGTGATCTGCCGCCTGGTCGACCTGGAGGAGTATGGCTCGCGCGCATTCACGCTCGGCGGCGGCGACTGGCCCCTGCGCGGCTTCGTCGTGCGTTGTGGGAATGAAGTCCGCGGCTACGTCAACCGCTGCCCGCACGCCGGGCACCCGCTGGATCTGCGGCCGCATCGATTCCTGACGCCGGACCGGGCGATGATTCTCTGCTCATCGCACGGCGCACTGTTCGAGAAGGACGCGGGCCGTTGTCTCGCGGGCCCGTGCGCCGGACAGCAACTGCGGCCGGTGCCGCTCGAAGTGATCGGCGATGTAGTGTTGATAGCGGCGGACGCGGACCTCGCGGCGCTGACTGCGAACGGTTGAGGCCGGCGGCACGCTGATCAGTCGAACTCGAAAAGATCGATGCCGTCGAGCGAGCCCGCACGCAACGTCGGGTCCTCGTTGAGATTGTCGGAGCCGCGGCCCTCATCGTCGCCTCCCTCCACGTCCACCGAGCCGCTCCAATCCTCGGGCGCTTCCGCCGCCTCGAGCACGCCGTCCTCCCACTGCGTCTCCCAGTCCTCCTGGTCCATCTCCTCGACGGTACCGTCGAAGTACTGGATGTCGATCGTGCCCTCGTCGTCGTCGAGCGCGACGACTTCGAACAGCTCGCCGCCGCTCAAGCGATACCAGTCACCAATGCCGGGTAGAGGAGCCGCCATGTGAGACCTCCAGAAGGCCCGATCCCGAGGTTTCGGATCGCGCGTCCGTGGTGAACGCATGACACCGCGCGGCAGGTCCCGGAGCTGTTATCCTCCGCCCGCCGCGGGGGGACGGCTCTGATGTTGCGCCTCGCGTATGCCGCTTTCAAGCAGTGAGTGCAGTTCCGCGAGGGCACATGCTCGAGCAGCCATTGAAATTCTTCATTGTCTTCTTCGTGGTAGTAGAGCCGATCTCGCTCATCCCGCTCTTCAGCGGTCTGACGCGTGGCGCCACCCGGGAGTACCGTCGACGCATGGCGGTGAAGGCCGTTTGGGTGGCCGCCCTCATTCTCGTGCTCTTTGCCTTGGGCGGGGCGCCGTTCCTCGCGGTGATGGGGATCAGCCTCGGAGCGTTCCGCATCTTCGGCGGCGTACTGCTCTTCCTGCTCGCGCTCGAGATGGTGTTCGCGCGCGAGTCGGGCAGTCGCACCTCGAGCGACGAGCGCGCCGAGAGCCGCCGGCGTGCGGATATCTCCGTTTTTCCCGTGGCCTTCCCGTTCATCGCCGGCCCGGGGGCGCTCGCTACGGTCCTCCTCTAGGTCGGGCCGGTGCACATCCTGCAG
>Ga0126373_10002124_pt1 | contig 14511 bp, 8 predicted proteins | sample PanSoiMetPlot_11_FD_92545 | JGI IMG/M metagenome (GOLD analysis project Ga0126373, IMG submission 92545) | Tropical forest soil microbial communities from Panama - MetaG Plot_11 | ecosystem: Environmental > Terrestrial > Soil > Tropical forest > Bulk soil | place: Panama | collected 2016-02-17 | reverse complement strand
GCGAGAGTGCTACCAAGAACACCGGTCGCACCGGTAACCACGGCAACCTTTCCGGAAAGACTAAAAATTCTCTGTGAGTCGCTTGTCTTGTGGGTAGTGGCCGTAGGACTGCTAGCGCCGAGTTCAACTTGGTTTTGCATCGATTAGGTTCTGAATTTTGGGTGGTGCTAGGGGATTTTAGACGCTTCAGGAGCCGCTGGGAGATATCAGGGAATTCCGCCGCTACCGAATACGTTAACGATACCGGCATTTATGCGCCAATTACGAGCAGACTTCAACTATCTATAGATGCAAGGTTATTTTAGGCATTGACACTCGGTACGTTATCGATAACGTGATCGAAACCGAAGGAGGCCCAATGATGCTGCATCTTTCTATCCCCCCAAATGAACGCGCTACCTGCACTCAAGGGTCTCGGTGTGGACGGTGTCCTCCTTCTCGGTCAAGCGGTCCCTCAATCGCTCGGAAAAGCAAACGTCCAAGACGGACCAGTTTCCCTGAAATCTGCTGGCGGACCATGCCTGTTCGCCAGCCAACAACCACCGCATCTACTATGCACAGACTCCTAAAACATCTGATACCCACGCTAGCAGTCGCGACCTGCTATACGACTATTAGTCTATCCTCGGCACGTGCCGCCGGCACTAATCAACTCGAAGTATTCTCTTATTGGACTTCCGGAAGCGAGGCCAGCGCGCTGGACGCTTTGTTTCAAGTGTTCAAACAGCGCAATCCAAACGTCGAGGTTGTTAACGCGGCAATCGCAGGTGGCAGCGGCAGTGCTGCCATGCCGGTGCTTCAGACTCGGCTCGCTGGCGGAAATCCTCCAGACACGTGGCAAAGTCATCCCGGTCAGGAGCTGTTTTCGCGATACGTTGACCCTGGTTTTTGTCAGGATGTTACCGCGATCTACAAATCGGAAAACTGGGGCGCAGTCGTTCCCAAGGCTCTGGTCGATCAACTTACTGCAAAAGGGAAGATCTATTCGGTGATGACGGGTGTTCATCGTCTCAATGTCCTGTGGTATAACAAAAAAGTTCTCGAGAAGAATGGGATCAAAATCGGCGATAAGCTTAGCTTTGCGGAATTCGTCGCTGCGGCTGATAAATTAAAGGCGGCTGGCGTTACCCCGTTAGCGGTGGGTGACTCGGGCATTTGGGCTTCCGGCGACATTCTAGAAAATGCGCTCCTGGCCAAAGTAGGGCCTAAAGATTGGGCTGGCCTGTTCAATGGGAAACTTTCTTGGGACAGCCCCAAGGTAAAAGCGGCGCTCGATATGTATGCCAAGTTCCTAGCCTATCAGAATCAAGACCACTCCGCTTTGAGCTGGGATCAAGCGATCAAAGCGGTTATCGACGGCCGCTGTGCTTTTAGCGTCATGGGTGATTGGTCGTTCGGTGAGTTTCTGAAGGCGAATCAGAAAGAGAATGAAGACTTTGGCTGGGTAGCGTTTCCCGAAACGGACGGTGATTTTCTAGTGGTGGGCGATAGCTTTGTGGCGGCCAAGAACGCGCCTCACGGAGACGAGGCTCTTGCCTGGCTGAAGGCAGTTGGCAGCAAAGAGGCGCAGCTGAATTTTAACAAAATTAAAGGTTCTATCCCGGTCAGGACTGACATCGATCCGAAGGAACTTAGCGTTTATCAGCAGTGGTCCATGGCGGACTTCAAGAAAGCGGCATTGGTTCCCAGCCTTTTCCATGGGGCAGCCGCGACGCCTGCCTTTCAGCAATCCATTGCCGATGCCGTCAGCGCGTTTGTAGTGGGCAAGAACGTCAATGCCTTCGTTAACGCGGTCGACACCGCGGCGAAGGATAACGTCAGCGAGTAATACTTTCTTGGGGGCAGTGTGCCTGATCGCTCCTCAACCCGGAACTACCCTTGGGGGTAGTCAAGGTGCCTGAAAGGTCCCGAATCTGACCGGTGGAATCATCGAGGTCAACTTCGGTGAGGAGCGATTACCAGGGGTCCTGAAGCTAGATCACAAACACCAGAAGAGGTATTCACCATGAACGAAACCAAAACCCTCAAGTGGGGGATCATCGGCGCCAGCAATATCGCGAGGAGTTGGATGATTTCGGCCATCAATGCTCAGCCCGATGCCAAGGTTGTGGCGGTATATAGCAGCAGCGCGGAAAGGGCAAAGCATTACGCAGAGGAGACCGGAATACCCAAATCCTACGGTTCTCTGGATGCCCTCCTTGCTGATGAAGAAATTGATGCGGTGTACATCGGTAGCCGCAATGACCAGCATGAATCTCAGGCGATTGCTGCGGCTAAGAAAGGCAAACATGTCCTTTGCGACAAGCCGCTAGCGCTCAGCGTCGAGGGGGTTCGCGCGATGATCAAAGCGTGTGCGGACTCCAAGGTAGTTTTCGCTACTAACCATCATCTTCGCAGCTCTACCATCCAGCGAAAACTTCGAGCTCTAATTAAAGCGGGAATAATCGGCAAACCTTTAGCCGCCAGATCGTTTTTCGCAGTTCTCCTTCCTGAAGAATCGCGAGGTTGGAGAACGGAAATCCCTAAAGCAGGTGCAGGCGTGGTGCTGGATATCACCGTTCACGTCGCCGACAGCCTTCGCTTCGTTCTCGATGACGATGTCGAACAGGTAGTGGCCCTCACGGCCAATCAGGGAGTGTGCGGTCCCGGTCTGGAAGACGGGGTGATGGGTGTGATGCGCTTTGGCAATGGAGTGCTCGCCCAGTTCCACGATGCATTCACGATAGGACACGATCTGACTGGTCTGCAGATCCACGGGACAGGCGGCTCTTTGTACGCAGAAGAGAATATGCTGCAAAAGCCGAACGGGCGGATTTATCTGCAAAAAGATGGCAAGCGGGAGGAAGTCCCAGTCGGTCCAATCGAAAATCACTATGAGTTTCTCATCCATGAATTCATCGAGGCGGTTCACGGTCGGGGACAGCCATTCGCCACGGGCGAAGACGGTCTAAAATCGGTAGCCATCGCGGCGGCGATTCTAGAATCCGCACGGACCAAGCGAGCCGTCACGCTACCAACGTAAGGATCGGGGGTAATAGCGCAGATGAGTAGCGAGCAATCAAAGTATCCGATCGGCAGATCCCTTTTAGAAGGGGTGTCTTCTCAAGATTTAACCAAGACCAAGTCGAGACGTAAGAACCGGGGGCCGTTGCTGCCGCTATTCCTCGTAACGCCGTCGACTATCGCCATTGTCGTTTTCATCTACGCGTTTATTCTCTTCACGCTTTGGACGTCTCTTTCCCGGTGGAGCTCTCCGGTGATGAATCTCAATCTTCGGGATCCCGCCTGGACGACATACGCCCAAATGTTTGCCACAGCCAGATGGCAGTGTGATCTGCGGAACCTCGTTGTTTTTATTATCATCTTTTTGTTAGTAGCGATTGGAGTTGGTCTTCTTCTGGCCCTGCTGCTGGATAGGAAGTTAGTCGGTTCTAGTCTCTTTCGGAATATGTTTCTCTTCCCATACGCCTTGTCATTCATCGTGACGGGCGTAGCCTGGCGTTGGATATTCAACCCAGAAGCTGGGGTAAACTTGCTGTTTAGCGCCCTGGGAATTAACAGAATATTAGCTCTGTTTGGAGCGCCTCCACTTAAACCTGGCTGGATAACCGACCCGACGGTGTTATGCCCGCTGAACGATATCTTGGGCAAAGTCTTTCCGTCTGTGAATGATCTGGCCGTTCAATTGGGAATTCCCGTGGCGCTGATTCCTTTGGTGATCGCAGCCAGTTGGCAACTCTCCGGCTTTGCCATGGCGATGTATATCGCGGGACTGGCAGTGGTTCCAGAGGAACTACGGGAGGCGGCAAGAATAGATGGGGCCACGGAATGGCAAGTGTACACCCGGGTGATTATCCCGCAGCTCACACCGGTGACAGTCAGTCTAGTGATTATCTTGGGACACATTTCGCTCAAGATCTTCGACCTAGTCTTTGCCATGACCGGTGCCGGTCCGGGCTTTGCTACGGATGTCCCTGGCGTATTCGTCTTTGAACAAACGTTCAAGGCCATTCGTTACAATACCGGTGCGGCAGCTTCCATCGTTATGCTGCTGTTAGTAGCCGCCGTTATCGTGCCGTACCTGTGGGGATCGGTTAGGAGGAGCCGATGAAATCGCCTTTCGCCCTGTCGCTCCGCACCGGACTCCCCAGATCGTTTGCGGATTGGGCTTCTCTCGCGGCCCTCTGTTTCTTCTTGGTCGTGTTCGTCATGCCACTCTATCTAATGGTGGTCACCGGTCTCAAGGAAGGCACGAATGTGAGCCTATCCTCCATGTGGAATCTTCCGCAGACCTTGACCGGGGGAGGGTTCAGCGAGGCCTGGAAGAGACTTTGGCCCAGCATGGTCAATAGCCTGGTGATGACCATTCCCGCTACCATTATTTCCGCGATCCTGGGAGCGATAAACGGGTTTGTCTTCTCCAAATGCAAATTTAAAGGATCAAACGTCCTCTTTATCGTCTTCGTATTCGGGATGTTTATCCCGTACCAGAGTATCATCATCCCTTTGGTTAAGTTCCTTCAGAGCGTCAACCTATACGGAACGGTTGTTGGTTTGATCGTGGTTCACGTCATCTACGGGATTCCCATTACGTCGCTGCTGTTTCGGAATTTCTTCGACACGTTACCTAACGAATTGATTGAGGCGGCAAAAATTGACGGGGCAACCCTCATGAATGTGCTCCTGCGCATCATGCTTCCCTTGGCCCGGCCGGCGTTCATTGTGACCGGGATCTATCAATTTACTAACATCTGGAATGACTTCTTATTTGGCGTGACCATCGTGCCGAACCCCAAGGCGCAGCCGATTAGCGTCGCGTTGAATAACTTGTCCGGTTCGTTTTCGGTCGACTGGAATGTGGTGATGGCAGGAGCTGTCGTAGCCGGTGTTCCCACGGCGCTCATTTACATCTTCTTAGGGAAATTCTTCGTGAGAGGGATGCTGGCGGGGTCGGTAAAAGGCTAAGGACGTCACAAAATGATAGCCCGTTCAAAAGATAAGGATGTGGCCTATGACCTCGTCATCATCGGCTCTGGGATGGGCGGCGGTACGTTGGCGTACGCCTTGCGAAACTCAGGGTTACGGATTGCGGTACTGGAAAGAGGTGACTTTCTACCGAAGGAGCGGGAGAACTGGGACGCCGAGGCTGTGTTTGGCAAGGGCCGCTACAAAACTGGTGAGACGTGGCTGGACAGCGAGGGCAACGAGTTCCACCCAGCGATGCACTACTTCGTAGGCGGCAGTACGAAGGTTTACGGTGCGGCGCTCGTCCGCCTGCGGAAAGAAGATTTCGGCAATGTACAGCACGCCGAAGGAGTCTCGCCCGCTTGGCCGATCCAGTATGAGGAGCTGGAACCCTATTATAATAGTGCCGAAAAACTCTTCTTTGTTCACGGACCGCCGAGCGGAGATCCTTTTGGTCCGCCCCGCTCTGAGGCCCTGCCATTCCCTCCCTTAGAGCACGAACCTTACATTTTAGATCTTCAAAGACGGTTGGAAAACCTGGGATTGAAGCCTGGCTATCTTCCTTTGGGGGTTGACCGTCAAACCAATGGATCCTGCATCCGGTGCGCGACCTGTGACGGCTTCCCTTGCTTAGTCGACGCGAAAGCGGATGCAGACCGTTGCTGCGTGCGTCCAGCTTTGAAAGACGGACGAGTTGATCTGTACACGAACGTGCAGATCCGCAGGCTCGTTACTAATAGCTCAGGGGATAGGATCGTCCGCGCCGAAGGAACGAGTCAGAATGCTGCGTTTTCAGTTGAGGCATCCATTTTTGTGGTTTCATGCGGCGCTATCAATTCCGCAGCGCTCTTGTTGAGATCGAAGAATGCAGCGCATCCGTCAGGGATCGGCAACTCCGCCAATCTCGTGGGTAGGAACTATATGGTGCATCTGAATTCGGCGGTTCTAGCTGTCCACGCTACTCGTCGCAATCCAACGATCTTCCAAAAGACGATGGTCTTGAATGATTTCTATTTCCGTGGAGGAGAGCGTTACCAGTTCCCGCTCGGAAGTCTTCAACTGCTCGGGAAATCTCAAACGGCCATGTTAAAAACCGTGAGCGCTCTGATACCTGGCTGGCTAGCAAGGATCGTAGCAGAGCATAGTATCGACTGGTGGGCCACCAGTGAAGACTTACCTGATCTAGAAAATCGAGTGTCGGTGACTAACGACGATCGAATACAGATCTTCTGGAAGCCGAAAAATCTAACGGCACACGAGGCACTGCTTAAGACCGCCCGAGATCTACTGAAGAAACTGGGATATCACGCGGTTTTCATCCAGCGGATGGGAATCGGCGCCAATTCACATCAATGCGGCACCTTGCGGTTCGGCGCTGATCCGAGCTCGTCTGTGCTGGATCCGCTTTGTCGAAGTCATGATGTGCCCAACCTGTATGTAGTAGATGGATCCTTTTTCCCGTCATCGGCAGCAGTCAACCCAGCCTTGACCATTGCTGCACAGGCTTTGCGAGTTGCTGATCACATCGCCTCTTCGCACGCGATGGTACCTGAGACTGCACGAAAAGAAACCAGCGTGACCTCGACGAAGCGCGCATCAAACGTCGCCCTAAATGAGTCTGAGCAAAACAAAAGTTTAACTAATTAACTAACTATGACCACTCAAACTAAGGAGCCCTCAAAGGCAGCCGCAGCGTCGGATTCGTTATACGAAAGAGCATGTAAATACATGAAAGGCGGAGCGTGTGCTCCGGGCCGGATTCATGGGAGCATCGGCCGGCCGCTTTACCTGAAGCGAGCGAGTGGATCCCGTCTCTATGATATCGATGGCAAGGAATACATCGATTTTCATAATTCCGCCGGCGGCGCGTTTTTTGGGCACAACCATCCGCGCTTACGTTCTGCGGTGGAACGGGCCGTGGATCAGGGTTTTTTCATGAACTTTGATACCCCTCATCATGCAGAGCTTGCGGAATTGCTTTGCACCTCTGTCCCGTCGGCAGAACAGGTCCGTTTTTCTAACACGGGCACCGAGGCAACTCTCGGCGCCATTCGCTTGGCTCGTGGTTACACCGGACGCGATCTCATTATCCACTTCGAAGGCCATTTTCACGGGATGCATGAAGGAGCGTTCTATAACCATGGCCGGATTGGACAAATTGACGAAAGCGGGGAGGTGGAGACCTTGCCTGATTCGGGGGGATTTACGAAAGCGTTTACCTCGCAGGTAATCGTGGTCGACAACAACAACGTACCGGCTCTGAAGAACGCGCTGGATAAATACAAAGGGCGGGTTGCTGCGGTGATCATGGAGGCCGTTTCTTATAACTGCGGCTGCATGCCCCCAAGAGAGGGATTTCTACAGGAGGTCCGACGACTGTGCACTGATCACGGAATTGTCCTGATTTTCGATGAGGTTCTCTCCGGGTTCCGAATGGGATTAGGAGGAGCGCAGGAGCACTATGGTGTGACTCCAGATCTGACCGCGCTGGCCAAAGCGCTGGCTGGTGGATTTCCGTTAGCGGCCGTCGTCGGTAAGAAGGCAATAATGGATACGCTGACACCTGCGGGCAAAGTGGTAATGAGCGGGACCTACACTGCGGCCGTGATGCCGGTATTGGCATCGATTGAATGCTTGAAAATGATGAGGGAGAAAGGCTTTTACGACTCGCTGAACTCGCTTTCTTACAAGTTCTACGATGAGTTCAATGCGTTGTTTAAAGAGTTTGGTATACCCGGTCACGTTCGGGGCATTGGTCCTCGGTTTGCCACCTATTTCGGCATTGAAGATCAAGAAGACGACTACAATCTGAGGACGATTTCGGAAAAATTCGATAGCGGCCTGTACGCTGAGTTTGTAAAGAAATCATTAGAGCAAGGAGTTTACCTCCATGCTGGTGGCTGGTCCGCCAGTGGAGCTGCTCACCCCGTTCATGCTGGGCTGACTGCTGCTCATACCTCAGCCGATTTAGATCAGGCGCTCGGTGTTTTTCGCCATGTTTTTAAAAGACTGGGTAATGCCGCCTAATTTTTTGAGCCCAGACCGTACGAACCCAACCACGTTCGAAAAGCCGATTAAAAACGGCCTCTAAATTCCTTGATCAACGCTATATGAGATCTCACGCTGAGAACATCAAAGAGACGTTACAGAAGGCCGGGCTGGATGGAATAGTCTGTTCGTTACCTGAAAATATTCTGTTTCTAACTGGCTACTGGCCGAGCACAGGAGACTCTGTGCTGGTCTATCCGGTCGCGGGCAACCCCTCCCTGATCATCCCAAGTGTCGATCGGGCTTTTGTACCAATCGATAGGCAATTGGACGTGCGAGAGTACAACATTGATACTGACGATATCCTGTTTGCCAGGACTCGCTCTAAATTGCTTTCGCTCATCAAAGGAGTGCTGGCCGATCGAGGCCTGACCAAGGGTCGCTTAGGAGTTGAGGCGTCGTTCGAGACGGTGGCAGGATCTTTCCGAGGTTCGGAAGCCAATGTTCCAGGACGACCGTTCTTTCAAGGGCTTGAGGCACAGTTTTCGGAAACCCGATGGGAAGACGCTTCTTCAGTGATTAAGGACATCCGTCAGATCAAAACGCCGGAACAACTGGCAGCGATCCGACGCTGCCACGAAATTGCCGCTCATGCTTTTGCGCTCGGGAAAATGCGCGCTCAACCCGGTGTGCGGGAAATTGAAATGGCTTCGGCGATCGAATCGGCTTTTCAAGAATACGGGGTCGGTTACGCCGGGGTGCGGCGTGCTCGCGGGTACGCCTTTGCCATGTCGGGGCCTATCAACGCGGCTAACGCTTGGTTGCCTGCAAATTTTTCCACCGAGCGGCGTCTAGAGGCCGGAGATCTGGTGTTAGTTGAGTTCAATGGATACGCGGACGGATACTGGGCGGATTTGTCACGTACCTATGTGGTGGGCGAACCAAGCGAACGGCAAGAACAGCTAGCAACCAGTGTTCAACGGGTCCTCGATTCAGTGATTGCGGAAATCAGACCAGGCGTAGAAGGAAGAGCGCTGGATCAAAAGGCACGAGCTCTGATGGCAGAAGAAGGGCTCGGCGCTTATTTTCCGCATTATATAGGCCACGGCGTCGGATTCGCTTTTCACGAATCTCCGATTTTGAGCGACGGTTTTGACGCTAGGTTGCGCGAGGGCATGGTCCTCGCAATCGAACCGGGTGTTTACATTCCTGACTATGGTGGTCTGCGCATCGAGCAAAACGTCGCCGTAACCGAAACCGGCGCGAAGGTCTTTTCGGATTTCGACACAAAGCTTTGATGCAAAGGTTGCATCCTGTGTTCGAGGGATGTTGTTTAGGAGACAGACGTGTTACCTAACAAGCAAAGGGGAAACGCGGAAATCATAGAAAAAGTCCTGGCACTGCTTCGAGAAAGGGTGCCTGACGGAAAAATCGCACAGACCGAAAGGTTTATTCGACAGTATTATCGTCGGGTTGAGGCGGACGACTTGGTAGAGCGTAAACTGCCCGACCTTTGCGGCGCTGCGCTGGCGCATCTGGATTTCATGCGGGAGTTCAAAGCCGGCGCCCCGAAGGTACGCGTCTACAATCCTCAGAGCGATAGGGACGGATGGCAGTCTACCCACACCGTGGTGGAGATCGTCAACGACGACATGCCATTTCTGGTTGACTCGGTGACCATGGAAATCAACCGCCTCGGCCTGACCATACACCTCACGGTGCATCCAGTCATGAAAACCCGTCGGGACGCAGCAGGTGGACTGATGGAAATTCTGCCTTCAGACGTCAATCAAAGCGGCCCTTCCGAATCTCTCATGCACGTCGAAGTTGACCGGCAAACCGCTACCGAAAAACTGGCGGAGTTGGAAGTAGGCATCTCGCGCGTTCTCGGCGACGTGCACAGGGCGGTTGAGGATTACCCGAGAATGAAGGAGCACATGAATCGGGTGGTCGCCGGGATCAGAAAACCCTATCCGGAAGGCCTGATTCCCGAAATTGTGGATGAGGACAAGGCTTTCTTGGCCTGGCTTGCGGACCAGCATTTCATCTTTTTAGGTTACCGAAACTACGACCTGGTCCAAGAAAGTGGAGAAGACGTTTTGCGCGTTGTGCCGGGCTCCGGCCTCGGCATTTTGCGTGAGACAGGCCAGACCAAAATCTCAAAAAGCTTCGCTACGGTCACTCCGCAAGCGAGAAGGCTTGCCCGCGCTCCCGATCTGCTAATTCTAACCAAGGCTAATTCGCGTTCCACGGTGCATCGCCAGGGCTACCTTGATTACATCGGCGTCAAGAGACTCGATGCAAAAGGCCAAGTGGTAGGGGAACAACGTTTTCTGGGCCTTTTTACTTCCACTGCCTATGCGTCTCATCCAAGGGAAATTCCGCTCCTGCGCCGCAAGGTAAACAACGTGATCAAGCGCGCCGGGTTGGATTCCAGTAGTCACATGGGAAAGGAACTGGTCGCGATCCTGGAACAGCATCCCCGTGACGAATTGTTTCAGGCCTCAGAAGATGAGGTTTTTGAACAAGCGATGGGAATCTTGGTTAACGGTTATCGCCAGCGGACTCGATTGTTTGTGCGTAGCGACCTTTACGGTCGCTTTCTGTCATGTCTGGTTTACGTCCCGCGCGAAAACTACAGTGCGGAGGTCCGTGAGCGTACCCAGCACATCTTGATGGAGGCGTTCAACGGCATCAACTCGGAGTTTATGCTGCACCTTTCCGACTCGGTCTTGGCGCGTGTTCTGATCACAGTTCGCACGAAGCCGGGAAGCGTGCCGGACTTCGATGTTCGTGAAATCGAAAAGCAGATAGTCAAGGCAACACGCCGCTGGGAGGATGACTTGCACGACGCGATGATCGCACGTTGGGGCGAAGAGTCGGGCAATCAGCTCTACCAGAGCTTTCGAGATGCATTTTCAGCCGGCTACCGCGAGGACCGCTCAGCCAGCGAAGGGGTGGTCGACGCCGCAACCATGGCTACAATGGGCCCGGAGAAGAAATTAGCCCTGAACTTCTATTCTGGCGATCCCGTTAGTGCGACGCCATTGCACCTGAAAGTTTTCCACTTAGACAAGCCCATCACCTTGTCCTCAAGCCTGCCCATGCTCGAATGCATGGGCGTGAATGTGCTCGAGGAGTTGACCTACAGGTTGGAGCCTGAGGGAATGCCGCCAGTTTATCTGCACGACTTTGGCATGAGTCATACCGGAGACCAGCGCATTGAAATCGCGCAGGTGAAATCCGAATTTGAGGAAGCGTTCGCGCGGGCCTGGCGGGGCGAGATTGAAAATGACGACTTCAACCGCCTGGTGTTGCGAGCCAATCTTAGCTGGCGCGAAGTCTGCGTTCTGCGCGCTTACAGCAAATACCTGCGGCAAACCGGATTCACGTTCAGGCAGGCCTATGTAGAGCAGGCATTGGCGAACAATCCGGCCGTCGCCCAGAAGCTGATTGAACTTTTCATGACCCGGTTCGACCCGGCTAATACTTCCGACGCGGCAATCAAGTCTCAAGCCTTGGCGATTGAAATCGAAAACGCCCTGGATGCGGTCGCAAATCTGGACGAGGACCGCATTCTGCGGCGTTTTCTCGCGGTAATCCAAGCGACGGTCCGTACCAACTACTTCCAAAAAGACGCTGGTGGCCTGGGCAAGCCTTACCTTTCTTTTAAGTTTGAGTCTGCGTTGTTACCTGGGCTGCCAGAGCCGAAGCCCTTATTCGAAATCTACGTTTATTCGCCTCGTGTCGAAGGAGTTCATTTGCGAGGTGGCAAAGTCGCTCGCGGGGGATTGCGCTGGTCCGACCGCAGGGAAGACTTTCGCACGGAAGTGCTAGGCCTCATGAAAGCGCAGATGGTCAAAAACACCGTGATTGTCCCCGTGGGCTCAAAGGGGGGATTCGTGGTGAAACAGCCCCCGCTAGATCGCGAAGCCTTCGTGAAAGAAGGAATCGCATGTTACCAAATTTTCCTGCGCGGGTTACTGGATCTGACCGATAACTTGGTCGCGGGTAAAGTGGTGCCACCAATCGGAGTGGTCCGCCTCGACGATGATGACCCGTATCTTGTAGTCGCCGCTGATAAAGGCACCGCGGCTTTCTCCGACATCGCGAACGGCGTCGCCAAGGAGTACGGTTTCTGGCTGGGTGATGCGTTCGCCTCAGGTGGCTCGGCCGGATACGATCACAAAAAGATGGGAATCACTGCGCGTGGCGCGTGGGAATCGGTGAAGCGGCATTTCCGCGAACTGGGGATCAATGTCCAAACTACCGATTTTACTGTCGTTGGGATCGGCGACATGTCAGGCGACGTCTTCGGCAACGGCATGCTGCTCTCTCGTCACATCAAGCTCGTAGGAGCCTTTGATCATCGCCACATATTTCTCGATCCCGATCCCGACCCGGAAGTAAGTTTCAAGGAACGCGAGCGGTTGTTCAACCTTCCCCGGTCTTCTTGGGCTGATTATGATACTAAGCTTCTTTCAAAAGGCGGCGGCATTTACTCACGCAGCGCGAAAACCGTAGCGCTGACGGTTGAAATCAAAAAAGCCCTTGATGTCGACGTTCCGTCGCTAACCCCGTCCGATTTGATCCGGGCGCTCCTTAAAGCGCCCGTCGACCTTCTTTATAACGGTGGCGTTGGCACTTACGTTAAGGCGGCGTCCGAAACCAATGCCGCGGTTGGTGACCGCGCAAACGATGCGATCCGGCTCAACGGGAAAGAACTTCGCTGTAAGGTGGTGGCGGAAGGTGGCAACCTTGGATTCACCCAACTCGGGCGCATCGAATACGCGCTTCAGGGTGGTAAGATCAACACCGACGCGATTGACAACTCCGGCGGCGTCAATTGCTCGGACCACGAGGTCAACATCAAAATCCTCCTTGATTCGGTGGTGGCCGAAGGCCGCTTGAACGTTGAGGAACGTAACCAACTGCTCGCTGAAATGACCGACGAAGTCGCGACGTTGGTTCTGCGCGACAACTACTTACAGACCCAGTCCCTGAGCGTCCGCGAATCGACTTTGCTCGAAGCCCAAACGCGTCTGATCAAATCCCAGGAAAAGACCGGCAAGCTGAACCGGGCAATCGAATTTTTGCCCAGCGAGGAAGAGTTGGCTTCACGCAAAGCGGCCAAGAAGGGCCTCACGTCTCCGGAGCGCGCGGTGCTACTTGCCTACAGCAAAATCACGTTGTACGACGGGCTGCTTAGCTCCGAGGTGCCAGACGATCCCTACGTCTCGGCCGCCTTAGAGAACTATTTCCCCACGCCACTTCGCGAGCGCTATCGGGAAAGTATGGAGCGCCACCCGCTGAGGCGTGAGATTATCGCGACCCAAGTTACGAACGACATGGTTCACCGGGCGGGCAGCACATTTTTGCACCGCATGCAGGAGGAAACCGGCGCCCGGATGGCGGATATCGTGCGGGCCTACCTGCTAACACGTGAGATATTCGGTTTTGAGTCTTTCTGGAAAGCGGTCGAAGCACTCGATAATAAAGTGCCGGACGCGGTGCAGTTCGCCATGCTCACGAACTCGGAAACGTTAATGTCGCGAGCAACCCGATGGTTCCTGCGTTATCGGAATTTGAAAGAGGACCTCACTAAAAGCATCGGATGCTTCCGCCCCAAGGTGAAATCGCTCGCCGGAGGTTTGGACAAATTCTTAACCGGTGAAGAATGTGGCGTCTTAAGCCAGGCGGCTGAACGCTTAACCGAAAGCAAGGTCCCCAGCGATCTTGCTGACCGGCTAGTGAGGTTCGATTTGCTCTACTCGACACTCGACATCGTTGATGTCGCGGCGGCGAGGAACTGTAGCGCCGAGGAAGTAGCCGGCGTTTATTTTGTGGTAGGTGAGAGGTTCAGTTTTCCCTGGCTACACCAGCAGATTGCCGGCTTGCCTACAGAGTCACACTGGCAGACGCTTGCTAAAGCATCGCTTAAAGAAGAGCTCTCTGGCTTACAAAGGGAGCTTACCGCCATCGTTTTAAAACTCAGTCCCGCAGGCGCTCCAGCGACTGAGCGCATCAGTCGCTGGGAGGCGCAAAACACAAACGCATTGGAACGCAGCCGCCAGGTGTTTGGAGACGTTCAAATGGCGGGTAGCGTTGACCTCTCGATGCTCTCCGTCGTATTGCAGGAGTTAACAAACCTAGTCCTGGCCGCTGGCTAAATGGCTCAGGAAACTAAACGGGACCCTACTCTGAGCGGCGGCCGATCCGGGTAGTTTCACGGTAAGCGTCTGACGAAACCCACCTGCATTTCGTCGCGGATGTTGTTGAAGTTCAGGCGTTCCACCCCGCCATGCAGTGTGAGGCTTTCTCCATCGTAAGGCGCGCTTTATTAATAGAAGATCGGTTCATGGCAGTGAGAGTTTGAATAATGAAGAGTTAGTCTTATTGCTGTTGGTTAGTTTGATTCCGACGCCAGCTGACGCCGCCCTGTGGACAGCGGACCTGATGGTACGCTGTCCGAACGGCCAGAATGCTACCTCGCGCCTGCCGTCACGCTTTCGGCGTGTTCGACAGCGGTTTCTGATTTGTGGACGGCGCCAAATGCTT